>Ga0075366_10000435_pt1 | contig 19478 bp, 18 predicted proteins | sample EndMethybrTD3031_FD_72351 | JGI IMG/M metagenome (GOLD analysis project Ga0075366, IMG submission 72351) | Populus endosphere microbial communities from Tennessee, USA - Endosphere MetaG P. TD hybrid TD303-1 | ecosystem: Host-associated > Plants > Roots > Endosphere | place: USA: Tennessee...
GGGGTGTTCTTGCCCTACCAGTTAAATGACCCGGCCGCTGCCGAACTATCAAAAAACATTCCCTTACTGGTAGGCTCAACCAAAACCGAGTTTATGGCCTCGCTGATAAACCCGGCCATCCGCAACTTTAGCATGGACGATGTTAAAGGATACCTTCAAAAAAAATATGCCGATAAAACAGACGCTTATATGGCCGAAGTTTTGAAAGCTTACCCCGGTACAGTAAAACCATCCGATTACCTGGATATCGATTTGGCAACCTTCAGGCCGGGGGTTATCCGCCAGGCTAATGCAAAATCGGCAGTAGCCGGTGCGGCACCAGTTTACATGTATATGTTTACCTGGCAATCGCCAGTGGCCGATGGTATGTTTAAATCCATCCATTGTATCGATATCTGCTTTGAGTTTGATAACATTAAACGCTGCGAAGAAATGACAGGCGGTGGTAAGGAGGCATATGTCTTAGCCAAAAAAATGAGCCAGGCCTGGATAAACTTTGCCCGTACCGGTAACCCAAATGCCAAAGGCTTGCCCAACTGGCCTGTATATACCGCTCAAAATGGCGCGGCTATGTTATTTGATAACAAAGCCGAAGTAAAATACCATCATGACGCTGCCCTGCTTCAAATGGCATCGGCAAAATAAAAATCTACAACTTTAATAATATAGAGCGGCTACCTTTTGGTGGCCGTTTATGTTTGATAAAGCAGCTTGCATAACCGAAGCCTTTATTAGTGTTCATTAAAGAAGCCCGTTATTATATAGCCTCGGGAAAAATCATCAAAAATTTCGCAATAAAATTTTACCAATAGCGTTATCAGCCAAACAATCCATCTCAACGGGCCGTTTAACTAATAACTATTAACCTTTAAACCATTAACATCATGAACACAGCAGCAATTAAATCCATTTACGTAACAGCTTACAGATGGAACGCCAGAAATTTCGGACAAGGTGGCCTACCCAAATTTAACTCGCTTTTTGGCGTAAGTTTCCTGTTAATCCTTTTGTTAACTAACCTGCTGATGTTTACCCAAATCTGCTTACACCAAAAATGGTTTAATATTAACCAGGTAACCGCAACCGTAATGCTTTTGGCCGCCTCGGGCGCGCTGCTGCTTAATTACTTTATACTGCTAAACAACGGCCGGTTTAAAAAATGGAATATCGCCTTTGAAAAACTAAGCAAAAACAACCAAAAAGTATGGTCGATTATGTTGATGGCCTATGCAGTGATTTCCTGTGTCTTTTTCCTGTTTGTAAATACCATTTGATCTTTCAAAAAATATCAGCCTGATTTTGACCGAGTTACGTGCATAACAACAAAATTTAACTATCCGGTTATTTTAGGCTTATGCTAATTACATGAATTGTATGTTATTTTGCAATACCTGTCGGTAGTACTGGTGTCGTGTCGACGATGAATTGACGGATAGTCCTTAGCGCAAAGTTTTAAGTTCTAAGCCAAAAAAGAAAAAATTCAACTTTAGACTTACGACTTCGTACTGTTGACTTAACAATAGCAGGTGCTGCAGCATACCACAACCATGAAAAAAATCACAAAATTTAGCTGGCTTATTGCCTTAATTGCCTGCGCCACAGTAAACATTGCCCAGGCACAAACCAAAGCCGATGTATTTGACCCTAAAGTACCCGTTACCTGGCTGGGAATGGACTTTTCGCAAATGAGATTTATTGGCTCGGAAGCGGGGTACAAGGCCACCGGCGAACTGTTAAATTCGGAGTTTGTAAGTAAATTTATCCCGGCCTGGGCAAACCTGTTTATAACAGAGCCAACAACATACAACGTACCCCGTGCTTCGCACCGCGATAGTGTGCATTTTGCCTTTAAAGTAACCGAAGCCGTAAACAATGTCATCACCAAAAACTTTTTTACCGAGAATCCAGGCGATTTTAGTACGCTCAAAGAAAAGGACATTGTGGAGCTGGTAAAGAATTATGATTTCCAGGGTCAGAAGGGCCTGGGCATGATGATGTTTGTTGAAGGCATGAACAAAGCAACACACCAGGCGGGTGCCTGGGTAACCTTTGTAAACATGAATGATAAAACGGTATTATTTACCGTTTATAAAGCCGGCAACAGCCGTGGTTTTGGCTTCCGTAACTACTGGGCACACTCCTGGTACAACATCCTGAAAGAATTTGCCAGCGATTTTGATACTTATAAACAACGGTTATAAAACATTTTAACAGCGGCGTCTATAGGGCGCCGTTTTTGGCAGGTGATATATTTTTATATTCCTGTTGTCTTGTCATACTTAAAAATATTTATCTTACGCGTTGATTAAACGTTATCACAGTGTTGGTTAAAACTTTTGGCAGTGCGGTTTATGGGATACAGGCTATCACCATTACAGTTGAGGTAAATATAGCGGCGGGTACCAAATATTTTATTGTGGGCCTGCCCGATGTGGCTATTAAAGAAAGCTACTTCCGGATAGATTCGGCGCTAAAAAATTGCAATTTCAGAATGCCACGTCAGCAGGTAGTGGTAAATATGGCCCCCGCCGATATCAAAAAAGAAGGATCGTCATATGATCTTACCATTGCTACTGCCGTTTTAGCCGCGTCGGGACAATTAGAGGCAGAGAGTTTGGACAAATACATCATCATGGGCGAGTTGTCGCTTGATGGCAGTCTGCAGCCCATCAAAGGCGCGCTGCCAATAGCCATACAAGCACGTAAAGATGGTTTTAAAGGTTTCATCCTACCCAAACAAAACGCCCGCGAGGCAGCCATTGTAAATGATTTAGAGGTTTATGGCGTTGAAAGTATTAAAGAGGTTGTTGGCTTTTTTAATGGCGATGTAAAGCTTGAACCGGTAGTGGTTAACACTCGCGAAGAATTTTATGACAGCCTTTGCAACTACGACAGTGATTTTAGCGAAGTACGCGGCCAGGAAAACATAAAACGCGCGCTTGAAATTGCAGCGGCAGGCGGTCACAATGTGATCCTGATAGGCCCGCCGGGCGCCGGCAAAACCATGCTGGCCCGCAGGTTGCCATCCATTTTACCTCCGCTAAGTTTATACGAAGCGTTAGAGACCACTAAAATCCATTCCGTTGCCGGTAAACTTGCTGCTGCCGACGCGCTGGTTACCATCAGGCCTTTCAGGAGCCCGCACCATACCATTAGCGACGTAGCCCTCGTGGGCGGAGGAAGCAATCCCGCTCCCGGCGAAATTTCGCTGGCACACAATGGTGTTTTATTTCTTGATGAATTACCCGAATTTAAACGCAGCGCACTGGAAGTAATGCGCCAGCCGCTGGAAGAGCGCCGCGTGACCATATCAAGAGCAAAGTTTACAGTTGATTATCCATCCAGCTTTATGTTGGTGGCCAGTATGAACCCTTGCCCTTGCGGCTATTATAACCATCCCGAAAAGGAATGCATTTGTCCGCCGGGGATGGTGCAAAAATACCTGAGCAAAATATCGGGCCCGCTGCTTGATAGGATAGATCTGCATGTAGAGGTCACTCCCGTTAACTTTAGCGAACTATCATCAGACAGGCTGGCCGAGAAAAGTGAAAACATTCGCGAACGCGTAATAAAAGCCCGCGATATACAAATAGAGCGTTTTGGCAGCCGCCCCGATTTACATGCCAATGCCCAGATGAGCCCTCAAATGGTGCGCGACCTGTGTAAAATAGATGCCGCCGGCCAAACCCTGCTCAAAAAAGCCATGGAAAAACTCGGCCTGAGCGCCCGCGCCTATGACCGCATCCTGAAAGTTGCCCGCACCATTGCCGACCTTGCCGCCAGCGACGAAATAAAACTGGAGCACCTGGCCGAGGCTATACATTTCAGGAGTTTGGATAGAGAGGGATGGGCAGGGTAATTGTAATTGAGACAGAGTCTCCAGGCATAGTAATCCGAAGTCTGAGACTTCGGATAGCGGACACCGGTTAAATCTTCATTAATGCTTTACATCTAATATACTTATACTGTCCGGAAATTATTTTGCTTCTGCTTAAAAAAACAAGAAAGTATCTGGCGCTTATGTTGGATCCTTTCTTTATATTAGTTGCCGAAACCTAACCTCAATTAACCGCGCCCAACTCAATCAATCAAACTTTTTAATCAAATGAAAAAACTATCCATTCTGTCTATGCTTTTAATGCTGTGCATTACATTTAGCTATGCGCAAAGTAAAAAAGTAGCTGTAGTTACTTTTTATGCCGTGAAAAAGATTGGCGTTGCCGATTTTGGCTCAGCTGCTACCATTGCTGTTTCTAAACTTGTTGACGATCCTAATTTTAACATGTCGCCGCTTTTAGTGAATTTTCATGATCAATTCTTTAACACCTATTCAAAAGAATTTCCTTTTGAGCTTTTGCCAGAAACGGAGGTGATTACTAATGCCGACTATAAAGCATTCAACCCTGCGGGCGAAGCAACAAGCGGTGTTTTGAAAGACAATTATAATATTGCTATTGAAGGCTATAAAGTGGTACTCCCGTTAATGGGGCACGGCAACGAAGAGGCTTTGCTTAAGATATTTAGCCAGGCCGATGGCGTTATGAAAGTTTATATTGATTTTGACCTGGTTAAAATTGGTTTTGGTGGAATGGGTGTGGTTAAAGTTAATGCCCATGCCAATATCGCGCTATTTAATAAAGCGGGGGATAAAGTGTTTTCTATCAAAGAAGATGCAAAATCAAAAGGTGGTAGCCCGCTTCTAGGCGGCGTACCTGTTTTAACTGCCGAAAAAATATTACCAATGTGCGAAAGTGCGTTAACTGAACTGATGACCGCGCTGCAAAAAGATTTACCTAAGATGGTAAAAAAGGCCGATTCGAAATTATAACGTTTTACTGTGGGCTTTTAATAGCAGGCTGTTTTAATTTTCTGCTGCCCGGGTGAAAGCCTCAAGTCGAAAGATTTGGGGCATTTTTTATATCTGTGGCAACAGGCTGAGATAGAGACTTAAGGCACAGCCGTTTGAACCTATTTAAAAAATTAGTCAAATATTATAAGTAGGATTAAAAACACGATTGTCTGATCTTCGCTTATAGTAAAAATAATAATTTGATCATATCTTTTGAGATAGGATAGGCTCATACCATCCTATAAGCAATCAACAAACAAGGGCATTATTCCCCTTATTTCGATTGCTCAATCAATTGCTTGGCTATTTCTATTTTAGCATCCACCAGTTTGCCTGCAATGGTTGGGTCGGCAAGCATTACATCTTCGTCATCTATTTCAATGCTGTTTAGTATGGCCAGGGATGTACCTACCGTACTTGTTTTTTGCAGGTTGGTGGTATAATCAAGTGCCTGTTTTAAAGTAGAGTTATAAATGGCCAAAAATGTGCCGCCAATTAATTGTGTAATTATGCCTGCCGATGTTGACAAAATGGACACCAGCGATGTGTTTTTATCTTTGTCATCGCCACTGATAGCCTTACCTATGCCCCAAAATATCAGTATAAAACCAATAATCATTACAATAACGCTCAGTATAAAAGTCCATGTGTTTTGTTCAAGGTTACGGCGGTAATAGGTATCAAGGGTAGTTTGGGCCGATACCCAGCTCAGCCTGATATCCTTTGGGTTATTGCTCGCATTTAGCTGAGCCCTGGCGCGTTCTGCTTTGTCTCGCTCAAGGCTTATCCGGTATCCGGTTATCAACAGCAAAAAAATGTCGATACCCAGAAATACCGCAATTGGCGTTGCCCATGGCGACCACCCGTTACCGCCGGTTACAAACTGACCGAGGCCATACTTGTTAAAAAAGGGTTTTGATACTGTATTTTGTACCCTATCGGTCAGTTCATTGGGGTTGTAACCCGCTGTGTCTGAAAGTTTGCTTAAACTTTCAATTACCTGCCTGTTATTATCCATGCGTATAACACTGTCGGTTGTCATGAAGCGGTCTACTGGTATTGCATTGTAACCGCCGTGAGCCATTTCATGAGTCATATCTGTTCTTATACTATCGATATATTTTGGTGTGAGCTTTTTGTTAAGATGCCTGGCAAGTACCTTGTCGGTAGACAAAATAAGATCAATTGACCTGGATTTTTCAAAAATATAGTTTACCCTGAAATAGGATGCCAGCAGATAAAATATGATACCCAATATAATGGTAAGCATTTGTACGCGGTATGCTATCCGCATAAATTGAAGCACCGACCTTACAGGTTTGGGGCCCTGCTGTGTTGAGGGGGCATTTAGTAGTTCGGCCATGAGCTGTGAAGATTAGGTATCCTTATAATGAATGGGCTTTTTAAAGGTACATTTTTTTGATCAATAAATCATAACAAATTGTGGCAGAGGATATAAATAAACAAAAGCATATTTAGACAGGAGTCTTCGAAAGCAAAAAAGTTCTTCGTAAAACAATCAAACCCCAATCATTGGCAGAGCTTGTTATAGCGTCTGTATGATATATAACATCGACATTCTTAAAAAAACAATAAAGCCCTGCAGTATTGCTACTACAAGGCTTCTCCCCTAATTATTAACCTAACGGCCAATTTCTTTTAATGACAGCGCACGCTAAATTTGGCGTTGATGTTCAGTGTATTGCTGCCTGCATCATAAATAGCCGTGCCGTTTATGCCGCTTGCTGATGGTAGCGTGAAGTTTCGGGGCGCCATCGTAAACACCGATGTTTGGTACCATACGTAGCTGTTGTAAGCGTACATATAATATTGGTCGCCGTTAAATAATTTAATGCTGTACCTGCCCTTGCTGCCTGTAATACCCGTGCCAAAAGCATACTGAATAACGCCCCGGTTTACGTAGGCATAAGTCCACGCATTTTGATTGAGCCGCGCCGCGCCAACATCGTAAAGGAAAAACCATCCCGAAGGCAACAGGTTGATGTTTTTATTGCTGCAATACCCCTGCATATTAAGGGTTACATTAATGAGCGAAGGCGTGGCCGGGCTGCCAAAGCTTAAATCGACCGAGCCCTTGGTGCAGGGATTAAACAGTTCTGTTTGTGCAAGTATAGGCAGCCGCGGGTTAAGGTATAGGTTAAAGCTGCTGATAACAACCTTGCATTGCGCAATGCTTGGCACGTACGGGAATACTACCACATCGCCATCGTGCACAAATTCGCCATGGGCGCCGGCCAGGTATTGGTTGTTTGGCGTAACTATGGTAACATCATAAACGCCGCTGTTGCCCGCCCCGCAATGAATGCGCACGGTTAATGGCGTAAAACAGGTGCCATAGGGCTGCCCGGCTATCGCCCAGCTCCAGTCGAGGTTAAAGCAGCACAGGTGCGAGGTTTCAAAATTAGCAACAAGATTGCCGCTACCATCGTTGGCTATAGTTACGTCGCCTTCGCTTTTCCATTGCCCGGTTTCTTCGGTCAGGCTCCACAATGGCACCGTGTCGCCGGCTCTAATGTTGGTGCCGGTAACAAAGTTTGTGGTGTTAGGGTCCAGCTTCATGCTCACCTGAATCGGTTTCGAAAAACGCCTTACCTGTGTACCGGCAGCCGACATTTTAATGGATAACAAGCCCGCCGATACAAAGTTGATGCCATTGCCTCCGTTAACCTGGTTGCCTGCCTTGTCTATAACGTTGGTGGGGCTAAAACCTCCGGGGAACGCTCCGTACGAAGTGGTAGAAACGGCGCTGAAATCGACGATATGGGATGTGAGTTGTGTTGCGTTTATAGCAGAGCCATCTGCATCCATCATCTGCGTACCGGGCAAAATTTTAACCTGCGCGGTTTCAACCATGCCCGATCTTTGCGGCAGGTTAAGGATTGCGCCTTCAGAAACGCCGCCCGATAAGGGCGAAGTAGCCACCAAAACAGAAGTACCAGCAGGTGGGTTGGCATATTCAACCACGGCAACGTCAACAATTTTTGCGCTATCTTTTGTAATAGTAACAGTTTGTGTTATGGGCGCATAACCAGGAATATCGGCCGATACATTGAATGTTAACGGCGATGAAGCCGAAGGCGCTGCATTGGCGGTGAGCGATAAAGGTAAAAAGCCATGTGAGGCTTTAAAATCGGATGTTGAGCCGCCGTCCATTTGTACCAGGCCGGCATCTTTACCGGTTATTTTAACATCGAAATCGCCGGGTTGGTTAGCCGAACCTGCATTGGCGTTGGCAAATCGCAATAATACAGGTGCCTTGGCAAGTGTGGTTTCATTAATGGTAAGCGCTATGCCCTCATTGGGTTTTTTACAGCTGTTTAGTGAGAGTACCAATACCAGGCACGCGACCAGCAAAAAAATATTAATGAGTGCGCCGCCTTGTTTTGCCAGACTGATTTGTGAGTGAAGTTTAAAGGTGTTTTTCATGGTGATTTTGTTATCTGATTCTGAAATTAAAATTGAGCTGAACAACGGGCATCCAACGGTAGCCCCGCATATTTTTATTGAATTGTATATTATTGGCGTCGTTATCGGATAGTAGTTTTGTTCCCGTAAATGAAGTGCCGGGGCTGGATAGGTAATAGGTGCCAACATCAACGTTTACATTCAAAAGCTGGCCCGGGAACCCTTTAAAAAGGGCGATGCCCAGGTAAGGCGCAATACCTTTCCACGTTACATCGGCCTGTAACATGCCTATCTGATCTTTGGTAAGCGATTGGCTCCCGATGTTATAACCACCCGATGGCGTAATTAAGGCAGTTGCCTTGCCTTGGGTAATGTATGATGCGCCGCCTACCAGGCGGATGCTGTTGGTTTTAAAAGGCGAGTAATCGGCCAATAAATGAACATTGGAGAAACTGGTTGAAAATTGTCCCTGTACCGGGAAACCGAAAAACTGGAAACCCTTGTTTGCATTTACCGGGATGATGCCAAAGCCAAGCCGCCCCGATAATTTGGGCAAAAATCCATATTTAACATCGGCGCCTATGCCCTGGCTGCCAACAAGCACCTGTAAGGATATGGGCGAAACAAACTGCGGGATATTGCCACCGCTGGTTGCCGGATTTTGGATGTTGCTTTGCTGGGCATAAGCAGCAATGTAAAAAAGCATTGTTAAAAGTGTGACGATAAAGTTTTTCATAGGTATTGGGTTTAATAGGTGTTTTTGTTTTGCCTGGCAAGCGTTGCAATGCATATCAGCATTACGGCTATTGTTACAAGGATATATTCCATGGCTGCTGGGATTAAATTGTGTAAGTTGATTGTGTATATTGTACCGTTTATTCCCGCTCCTTTTAAGCTGCAGCAAGACTGCTTTTGGTTGCGGTTATTGGTTGTTTTTAACAATACAATGTTATGAGGCGGCGGCAAGGCACACAATACAAAGCTGTTTGTATTTTTTGCAGCGATAATAAAACATAGGTTTACAGGTAATTAGCACGATGGAAATGACAACTGAAAAACTATCGGTGATCATAGCAGATGATCATACCTTATTTATAAACGGGCTTAGTATGTTATTACAAAATGAGCCGGATATTGAGATTATGAATATAGCGGCCAATGGCAAAGAAGTGCTGGGGCTGCTGCATACCCACACGCCCACGCTGGTATTGCTTGATATTAACATGCCGGGCATTAATGGCTTCGAGATACTTAAACGGATAAAAGCCTACTATCCAAAAATTAAGGTAGTGATGCTCTCTACCTATAATGAAGAACACCTGATTGAAAAAGCAAAGGCCACCGGCGCCGATGGTTACTTGTTTAAAAATGCCGAAAAGGATGAGCTATTGAGGGTAATGCGCCTGGTAGCCCAGGGCCAGCAATGCTTTCCGTATAAGCCGCCGGTTGTAAACTCCACATTTGATGACACCGACCCTTTTTTAAAGCAATTTCAGCTCACAAAAAGGGAAGCGGAGCTGTTGCAGTTTATTAAGCAAAACTATACCAACCAACAAATGGCCAACCACCTGCACCTAAGCATTTATACCGTTGAAACCCATCGGAAAAACATTATGCAAAAACTGAACCTGAAAAATCCGGTAGAGCTTACCAGGTTTATATTACAGTATAATTTGTAAGAGGTGGATGGATGTAGGTAGCGAAAGTTTTGAAAAGAAACCGCCGCTTCCTCATCCCGAATGGTAAAATTTCGTAAAATTCTGAAGGGAGAGGATGCCATCCTATAAGACTGCCTGCACCTGCCGAAGCATTGTGGGCAAAGGCCTCTCCGCCCCCGTTAGGGCCATGGGCCTAAAACTCCAGCTCCAGCAACACCGGGCAATGATCGGAGTGTTTGGCTTCCGGTAAAATGGCGGCCCGCCTGATATTGGCTTCCAGTTCTGTACTGACCATAGCGTAATCAATGCGCCAGCCTAAGTTTTTGCCTCGTGCACCGGCCCTGAAACTCCACCAGGTATAGTTATGCGGCTCTTTGTTCAAATAGCGAAAAGTATCTATAAACCCTCCTTCGATGAATTTTTCCATCCATTCGCGCTCCTCGGGTAAAAAACCAGATGAGTTGGCGTTTGATTTTGGATTGTGGATATCAATAGGGCGGTGGCAAATGTTATAATCGCCACAAACCACCAGGTTAGGAATTTCTGATTTTAAGAGCGTCAGATACCGGCCAAATTCATCCAGGAAACGATATTTAAAAACCTGCCGCTCATCGCCGCTTGAGCCCGAAGGGAAGTAGGCGCTCATTACCGATACCTCGTCAAAATCAACCCGGATACAACGCCCCTCGCGGTCAAAATCGGGGATACCGCAGCCGTATTCAACGTGTTTGGGCAATTGCTTAGTAAATATGGCGGTACCGCTGTAGCCTTTCTTTTCGGCCGGGAACCAGAAGTGTTGGTAGCCCATCTGGTCAACCAGCCCCAGATCGGTGAGTACATCGGGCGTGGCCTTAATTTCCTGCAGGCAAACTACATCGGCATCAGTAGCCTGTAGCCAGGCCAGCCAGTTTTTATTTATCGCAGACCGGATTCCATTAACGTTATAGGTAATTATTTTCATGCCCCCTAACCCCCTGAAGGGGGAATTTTTGATTTAAATGATTGGAAAATGCAGTGTGCAATATTAACTATATCCGCAATGTTTTAACACTATTTGTTAAATATTGTAATATACAATTTGATTACTCCCCCTTCAGAGGGCCGGGGGGCTCAGCAGCTTATCCAACTGCTTACACTCCTTTTTACTTAGCACGTCTACTTTCATCGGGATATCGGTAAGCGGCCGGTCCCTGTCATCTTTCTTTACAGCGGCAATATGATCAACCATATCAAAGCCGCTTACAACCTCGCCATATACGGTGTAACTATGGTCCAGTTGAGCGGTGCCGCCAACTGTTTTGTAATATTCGCGCTGCCAGGCAGGTATTTTGTAACCTTTCAAACGCCCGTTTTCCAGCGAATCCATTTTGGCATCGGTAAGTCGCTTGCCTTCAACAATATAAAACTGGCACCCGCTGGATGCTTTTTTAGGATTGTCGTCGCGGGCTGCAGCCAGCACACCCCGTTTGTGGAACAGGCTGTCCCTGAACTCGGCCGGGATGGTGTAACCAACGTCGCCATTACCCAATTCGGCGCCGGGTTTGGCTTTAGCGGGGTCTTTAGAATCCGGGTCACCACCCTGGATCATAAAATTCTGGATCACCCGGTGAAACAATACGCCGTTGTAAAACCCTTTTTTGGCCAGCTTGATAAAATTATCGCGGTGCAAAGGAGTCTCGTTATACAACCTGATAATCACGCTCCCGTAGGTAGTGCTGATGCGGACGTACTGGTTTCGGGGAGGTTTTGCAAAGGCAATAGCAGTGATGAATAAGAGTAAAGTTAGGGTAAGTGTTTTTTTCATATATCGTCTGAAATCAGAATTTTTCGAATTTAAGAAATTACAGAATTATTGAATAATCCCAATGACCTGAATGTAGTGGGCTAACGGCTACGGTTTGGCCGACCACTCACCTAATCAACCCGATAAACCATTGACCACCTATATCACCCCCTGCTCTTCAAAATAAGTGATGATTAATGATTTCATGAGCATTTCCTGCTCCAGCAAGGTGTAGTTGGGAATAACTTTTATACGTTTCCAATGTGGCCAGCCATCCTGATCAAGGCCTTCCAGTTCGTAAAAACCCATCAGGCTCATGAGCTTGCAGTTGGCAATGTGCATCAGCTCTTCCTTTTGGCGTTTGCTAAATTTACGCGGCCCTTGACCCAGTTCCTGAACGCCAATTAAAAACAGTATCACCTTAAGGTCGGGCTTCTCGTTATCAAAATCTTCGGCAATGCGGTTTTGCAACGCACTCCACTTCAAATTAATTTCTGCCGGTTTCATATAAGGCAAAGATAGCTTAGTTCATGGTTGATGGTTCATTGATGATGGTAAAATGTTGTTAGGATGATGTTATTTATTAATGTTCAGGGCGCTGTAACGTTGCAGTTTTCTTTGCCGGCCTGGTCGGCTATACAGTTGAAACGACGTACCCCCTCTTGAACGCGTTGAAAACCGGACATCTCCACTTCTATTTTTTATTTAACATATCCTTCATTTTTCCAATGAGTTTTTTTTACGACCTTTGCCGGCATTAGTACTTTTAGTTATAGGCTATAACCAAACAATAATATGAATTATACCATCAATAATTTACCCGAACGTACAGCTAAACCCCGCGACAAAGGCATTACTATGGTTATGGATAAGGGTTTAAGTTTAAGGCAGGTTGAGGATTTTATTGAGGTTGGCGGTACCTATACCGATATTGTAAAACTGGGTTGGGCAACATCATATGTTACCCCAAACCTTGATGAAAAAATAAAGCTTTATAAACAGGCCGGCATCCCGGTATATTTTGGTGGTACTTTGTTCGAAGCATTTATTGTGCGTAACCAGTTTGATGATTACTGCCGCCTGCTAGATAAATACCAGCTGGAGCATTGTGAGGTATCAGATGGATCAATCACTATTGAGCACGATGTTAAATGCGATTATATCCGCAAGCTGGCCAAACAGGTTACGGTAATATCCGAAGTGGGATCAAAGGACGTACAGAAGATTTTTGCGCCATATAAATGGATAAAATTGATGAATGCCGAAATTGAGGCCGGATCATGGAAAGTAATTGCCGAAGCCCGCGAAAGTGGCAACGTAGGCATTTACCGCGATTCGGGCGAGGTAAGGCAGGGACTGGTTGATGAGATACTTACCCAGATACCCGAAGGCACCATTATTTGGGAGGCCCCCCAAAAAGCCCAGCAGGTTTGGTTTATTAAGCTGATTGGCGCCAACGTAAGCTTAGGAAACATAGCCCCGGCAGATATCATCCCGCTCGAAACATTACGCCTCGGCATCCGAAGCGACACTTTTGATCATTTCCTGGATTTTTAATCAAAGAGCCAAGAAGTAAGAGTCAAGAATCAAGACAAAATATTAAGCGGATTGCAGCTGTCTTGATTCTACATCCTTGTTTTTTACCCATTGCCAGTTCCGCGTTCACTGATAATGTCCTGTTATGATTTTGGATGTGACAGTTATCATTTCTGTGTATATCTTTAGGCCTTTATTTTAGGCCATACTAAATAAACTATACATGAAACAATACGGGCTTATAGGCTATCCGCTTTCGCATTCATTTTCGAAGAAATATTTTACCGAGAAATTTAAAACCGAAGGCATTGAAGATGCAGTTTACGACGTGTATCCACTGGAGCATATTAAAGACCTGCAAGATTTGCTCGACGAAAACCCTAACCTGGTAGGCCTGAATGTTACCATTCCCCATAAAGTTAATATTATACCCTATCTTGACTGGATCGAGCACGATGCCCGCACTGCCGGCGCGGTAAATTGTATTTGCATCAGCGCCGAGAGCCCCCTACAGGCGGCGTTTACGGGAGAGGTTGGCATCACCGGGCACGATTTCAGGCTGGAAGGTTACAATACCGATTTATATGGTTTCGAGATGTCGATAAAACCGCTTATTAATGATACCAACGATGAGGCATTGGTTTTGGGCGACGGCGGCGCGGCAAAAGCGGTAAGATGTGTGTTGGAAAATATGGGTATCACTTACAAAACAGTTACCCGCAAACCACATCCCGATCATTTGTTGTTTAGCGAGCTGAGGCCACACCATATTAAACAACACAAAATCATCGTTAACACTACACCGGTGGGCACGTCGCCCAATATTGACGAATGTCCGCCGATACCATACGAAGCCATTACCGATGAGCATTTACTGTATGATTTGATTTACAACCCCGAAGAGACCCTGTTTTTAAAACAAGGCCGCGAAAAGGGCGCCACCACCAAAAACGGTTATGAAATGCTGGTACTACAGGCCGAAAAATCATGGGAGATATGGAACACTAAAGACCTGCGCGTATGAGGTACGCCGCATTAATAGTTTTGGCGCTGTTTTTTTTTGCAGCCTGCGGCGGTAATCATGATTACTCGCCCAAACCAAGGGGTTACTCGCGCATTGTTTTCCCTAAAAAGGAATACCAAGAGTATACCGGTGGCTGCCCCTACAGTTTTACTTATCCTAAATATGCCGTTATTGAGCCCGACCGCAGCAGCAATGCCAAACCATGCTGGGTAAACATGCAGTTCCCCGATTTTAATGCTACCCTGCATTTGAGCTATCAGCCGGTAACTACCAAAAAAGAATTTAACCAGTTGGTTGAGGACGCCCGTACTTTCGCCTTCAAGCATACCATAAAAGCTACATCCATTGATGAGGCCATTATTGCTTACCCCGAACGTACGGTATATGGCATTTACTATACCATTGATGGCAACGCGGCATCCTCGGCTCAGTTTTTCCTTACGGATAGTACAAAAAATTACCTGCGGGGAGCGCTTTACTTTAACAACGAGCCACGTCTTGATTCGGTGCAGCCAGCCTTAACCTTTATTAAAAAAGATGTGGAGGTTTTGATCAAGAGCTTAAAGTGGAAATAGGGGGGGATAGAGGCAAGAGATTAGAATCAAGAGTTAAGACTTTTTGTAAATAACGCTTGCAGCTTGTAAATAACGTTTGTAGCGCTCCACCGGAACGACTGGAGCACCCGGAACGCTCTGGAACGCCTTAGCATTGACAATCAATACTTTAACAATTTAGCATTTTCATGAACGGAACACTTTAGCATTGACAGTCAAATAGTTATCAATTTACAAAAAATTAATATCTCAGTAGTTTCTCCATCATTTCTCCGAGTCTTGCTTTCGCTAAAAACTGGTCTTCCAGCGCTTTGTTCATCGGGATGGCTGTATCCAGGCTGCCGCAGCGCATTACCGGGGCGTCCAGGTATTTAAAGCAATGTTCGGCAATGTGGGCCGCTATTTCGGCGCCAAAGCCACTGGTGAGGGTATCTTCATGCAGTACCAACGCATGGCCTGTTTTTTGCACGCTTTGCTCAACAGCGTCCTTATCCCATGGCAGCAAACTGCGTAAATCGATGATCTCTAAGGATAATTCAGGATGTTTGGCAGCATATTCCAATGCCCAGTGTACGCCTAAACCAAAGGTGATGATGGTAGCTTTTTCGCCTTGTTGTACAATATTGGCTTTACCAATTTCTATCAGCACATCATTATCAGGCACTTCGCCGCTGATGCTACGGTACAGGTATTTGTGCTCAAAGTAAATAACCGGGTTAGGATCGTCAATAGCGGCCAGCAGCAGCCCCTTGGCATCAGCCGGGAAGGCCGGGTAAACCACCTTTAACCCCGGGGTTTTAGTAAACCAGGCCTCGTTACTTTGCGAGTGAAAGGGCCCCGCGCCTGTACCCGCACCGGTAGGCATGCGTACTACCATATCAACTGCCTGCGCCCAGCGATAATGGGTTTTGGCCAGGTTATTAATAATCTGGTTAAATCCGCAGGTAACAAAATCGGCAAACTGCATTTCAACAATGGCCTTATAGCCATTAAGCGCCAACCCCATACCAGCACCTACAATGCCCGATTCGCAAATAGGCGTGTTACGCACCCGTCCCTTGCCAAACTCTTCTACAAAGCCCTGGGTTATTTTAAATGCGCCTCCGTATTCGGCAATATCCTGCCCCATAATTACCAGGTTAGGGTGCTTACGCATGCCCTGCCGCAAGCCATCGCTAATGGCATCTATATATCGTTTATTGGTTGCCGGGATTGTTGGTGGCTGATCTGCAGGGAAAGTGTAAGCCCGGTACATATCGCTTACCTCGGTTTCTATATCCGGTACAATGTCAGCCTCGCTGTAAACCTTTTCAAACTCCGATTCAATAAGCGTGGTAAACTCTTTCCTGATAATAGGGATCCACTCGGGCAAAATTACCCGTTCGTTCAGCAAGTATTTCTCAAAATTAGCCAGCGGGTCTTTTGCGCCCCACCACTCAAACAAATTTTGCGGCACGTATTTAGTGCCAGAGGCTTCCTCGTGGCCGCGCATCCTGAAGGTCATGCACTCCAATAAAACCGGTCGCGGGTTTTCGCGGATGCTGTTTTTTATATCTGTTATGGTGTGGTACACCTCTAAAATATTATTGCCATCTATCCGGCGGCCTTCCATGCCATAACCTATGGCTTTATCAACCAGCTGGTTACAATGGTATTGCTCGTTAGTTGGGGTTGATAAGCCGTAACCGTTGTTCTCGATAAGGAAAATAACCGGCAAGTTCCACACTGCGGCAATGTTTAAGGCCTCATGAAAATCGCCTTCACTGGTGGCGCCCTCGCCGGTGTAAACCAGGGTGGTTTTATACTGATTGGACAATACATCGGCCAGCGCTATGCCATCGGCCAGTGCCAGCTGTGGCCCCAGGTGCGATATCATCCCAATTATCTTATATTCCTGTGTGCCGAAATGAAAAGACCTATCGCGCCCCTTGGTAAAACCCGATGGTTTGCCCTGCCATTGGGCCATTAAGCGCGAAAGCGGGATATCGCGGGTTGTAAAAACACCCAGGTTGCGGTGCATGGGCAAAATGTATTCATCGTCGGCCATGGCCAGGGTGCTGCCCACGGCAATGGCCTCCTGCCCTATCCCCGAAAACCATTTGCCAATGCGGCCCTGCCTTAACAGGATGAGCATTTTCTCCTCGACCATGCGTGGCAGCAACAGTTTTCTGTAAAAAGACAGTAACGTGTCGTTATCAAGGTTTTTACGATCAAAAATCATAAGGTAAAACTAATGAAGTTTTTAAATGGCAAAGCTATCAACCCAGGCAAAAAACAATATTTTCGACTTAAACTTTGTATGTTTGGTAATCCTAACAAAAAACATGAAACGATTTGTATATTTATTAGTGGCCCTGTTGTTGATTATTGGTTTTACGGCCTACGCGCAAGATTTTTTTTTATTGCCCGGAAGCTTTTACATGAAAAAGGGCGATAACATTAACCTGCACTTACTAAGCGGCAACGAGTTTGCAAAAGAGGGAGAGTACAAATACGATGGCGCCAAAATATCTAAATTTGTATTGTACGAAGGCAAAAAGCAAACAGATTTAAGCAAATTACCAAAAGATACCGCGTCAAACCTATTAAACTACAAACTGGAAAGTGCCGGTTTGGCCACCATTGAGGTAATTAAAAGCGAGAATGTAGAATCGGAACGGAACAAGTTTTTAAAATACCTGAGCAGCGAAGGTCTTGACCAGATTGCCGAAGAAGCAAAAGCCAACAACCAGCAATATTTTGTGGAGAAAACAACCCGATTTTTAAAAACGCTGGTAGCTGTTGATAAACCAACCGACCGGGATTTTGATAAACCGCTGAACGAGGATTACGAAATTGTCATCAAACAAAACCCATACAAATCCGACTATGGCGATGATGTGACGGCCGAAGTTCTTTTTCATGGCAAGCCATTAAAAGAAGCCGTTGTAATTTTATACGTAAAAACCATAAACGGCAACGTTTATCCTCAAAAACTAAGTGCCGATAATAACGGGCTTGTATTTTTTAAACTAAGCCGCGAAGGTATCTATATGCTCAGCTCGGTGCACATCGAAGCATCTAAAGATAAAAACGCCGATTTTGAAAGCTGGGGAACAACTTACACTTTCGCTTTTACCAATAACGGCAGCATGCCCGATACCTACCGCGAATTCGGCTTTGGCAACAAACATTAAAGCTTAAACTAAGGAATTATAAACGATTTAAATATCGAACACTGAATGTAGAATATCGAATAATGAACTGAAACTTCGGTGTTGGAGATTCAAAATTCATTATTCGATATTATTATGTTATCATATTGGGTTAAGCCCCATGATGTACGCCTTCGCCAATTTCTTCAATTGCTTTGCGGTTAAAGGCATCCAGGTCGGCTGGGGTACGACTGGTTACCAGGCCATTATCAACCACAACTTCTTCATCAACCCAATCTGCTCCCGCATTTTTAAGATCGGTTTGCAGGGATGGGTACGAGGTGAGCCGGCGACCGCTAATCAACCCAGTTTCGATAAGTATTTGCGGACCGTGGCAAATAGCTGCTACCGGTTTGCCTTCATCTAAAAAAGCCGATGTAAAGGCAATCGCATCTTTGTTCTGCCTTAATTTATCCGGGTTTAACACACCGCCAGGCAAAACCAAGGCATCATAGTCATCCGGGCTCACTTCACTCAGCTGTTTGTCTACATCAATTTCAATACCCCAGTTGGTTTTATCCCAGGCCTTTATTTTGCCTGCCTTGGGCGATATTACATGTACCGTTGCTCCGGCTTGTTCCAGCGCTGCTTTTGGGCTTGTTAATTCAACCTGCTCAAATCCTTCTTCGGTAAGGATAGCCACCTTACGATCATTTAAACTTGCCATAATTATATTAATTATTGATTATAAAAATTAAGTACAATATAAATACAGGCCAAAAAGTAGATGGTTTCAGGTATTTTAAAATATAGGAAAGATGGAGCAGATAATGTGGGTTATTCTTTATTGCTGATATGCCCCAATGCATAATTGATAAAATTACTCGTCAACCCGTAATCTTCTGTTCCTTTTCTTCGGATAAAAAAGAAATCGCGGGTAATTTTCAGGCCTTCGATGGGAACTTCAACCAGGTCGCCTTCGGCCAGTTGGCGGATGATGGAAGGGCGGGGCATGAAGCCCAGGCACTGATCGGCCAGTAAGAAGTTTTTAAGTGCCTCGGTACCCCCAAGGCGGATTTTTACCGATAGGTCGGCCGGTTTAATCTGTAGTGCAGATAGCGATTTTAAAACCGCGTTTAGCGTACCCGATCCCCGCTCGCGTACGGCCAGTGGTGTTTTTACAAACTGTTTTAAGGTCAAAGATTTACCGGCCAGCGGACTTTTTGCCGAGCATACCGGGATCACTTCATCGCTCATAAAGGGCTTGTAAGATACCGTGGTGAGTTTATTATCAACCTCGATGATGCCGATATCAACCTCGTGGTTTAGCAGGGCATTCAGGATATATTCGGAGTTACGGTTTACCAGCTGTACATCAACATTGGCATACTCGCGCTGAAAGCCCGACAGAATAGATGGTAAAATATAGAGTGCTATGGTAGTACTGGCACCTAAACGCAAGTGCCCAGCCGCCTGCGAAAGGTTACTGAGCACCGAGAGGTCGTATTCAATTT
>Ga0075366_10000436_pt1 | contig 19475 bp, 17 predicted proteins | sample EndMethybrTD3031_FD_72351 | JGI IMG/M metagenome (GOLD analysis project Ga0075366, IMG submission 72351) | Populus endosphere microbial communities from Tennessee, USA - Endosphere MetaG P. TD hybrid TD303-1 | ecosystem: Host-associated > Plants > Roots > Endosphere | place: USA: Tennessee...
GGCCGGCGCGGCGCGGCTTCATCGCCTCGACGAAGGCCTGGTGCACACGCTCGACCACGGCCGCATCGTCCGGCGCCGGCGGCAGCGACACGCCGCCGCAGCCGGCCAGCGCCGATGCCGCGATGCCTGCCGCGATCAGCGCCCGTAGTAACCTCGTCATGGTCGTTCTCGCGATGATGTGCCTGGATGCCTGAGAGCGTACGAATGCCGACCCCGTCTCACAAGGACGAAGAAGCCGCGGTTTCTGCCAACATCGTGCTGGTCGCGTTCGACGGCGTCGAGGCGATCGACATCGCCGGCCCGGCCAGCGTCTTCAGCAAGGCCGAGCAGATGCGGCCGGGCACCTACCGTCTGCACATCGCCTCGCCGACCGGCGGCACCGTGCTGACGAACGGCGGGCTGAGCTTCGCCGGCACCCGCACGCTGCAGCAGCTGCCCGCAGCGATCGACACGCTGATCGTCGCCGGCGGCGACGAGCCGGGCGTGCGGGCGGCGATCGTCGAGCAGCACATCGGTGTCTGGCTCGCGCAGGTCGCGCCGCAGGTGCGCCGCGTCGCGAGCGTGTGCACCGGCGCATTCGCGCTCGCCGCGGCCGGCCTGCTCGACGGCCGCGAGGCGACGACACACTGGAGTGCCTGCGATCTGCTGCAGACGCTGCGCCCGCAGGTGTGCGTGCAGCGCGAGCGCATCTACGTGCACGACGGCCCGGTGTGGACCTCGGCCGGCGTGACGACCGGCATCGAGCTCGCGCTCGCGTTGGTCGAGGACGACCTCGGCCATGCGGTCGCGATCGAGATCGCGCGCACGCTCGCGCTGCCGATGCTGCGCGGCGGCGGCGAGCCGCAGCTGAGCCAGGCGCTCCAGGCGCAGGCCACGGCCAGCCATCGCCTGCGCGAGCTGATCGCGTGGATCCACACCCATCCGCAAGAAGATTTGTCGGTCGAGGCGCTCGCCGCGCGTGTGCAGATGAGCCCGCGCCACTTCGCGCGCGCCTTCGCGGCCGAGACCGGCTGCACGCCGGCACGCTTCGTCGAGCAGACGCGTGTCGCCGCCGCTGCGCAGCTGCTGCGTCGCACACGCTGGCCGCAGGACCGGATCGCAAGCCGCAGCGGCTTCGGGTCGGTCGATGCGCTGCAGCGTGCGTTCGCGCGCCGGTATGGCGTGACGCCGCAGGCCTATCGCGATCGCGCCTCGCCGTCGGGTCCGTAGCGGTGTGAACAGCCAAGAGATGACAATAGGCTGCAACAGGGAGGACCGATGAAATTGAACCAGCCGCGCAGCATCGCGGTGCTGGCCCTGCTTGGGCTGAGCGCTGCCACTTCACTCGTCGAAGCTCAAACCATCGAGCGCTCGCCTTCCGCCTACGCGCCACCGGCGTCGGCGTCACGATTCGGCCCGTCGATAGCGTCGACCGATCTACCGATCATTCCGCACGAGAAGCAGCCGGACGTGCGACCCTACCCCGAGTACCTCGCCGAGGCGCTCAAACTGACGCGCCTCTCGACCGATGAACGCTTCAAGACAGTCCGCCTGCGGACTGCGCCTGGCACCGAGCGCCGCTACGTGGTGCTGCCCGTGCAGACCGAGGCTTTCGGATTCACGCCAGCGTTCAGGGCATTGCTTGCCGCCCAGCTGGACCATGAACTCGCCGCACGCCGCATCGACGGCAATCGCCAGACCGACGTGGTCGACGCCTATGGGCCGTTTGCACGCCGTCTCGACGAATCGACTCTGAAGGACTTGGCGACGGCGAATCCGTCCGCGAACCTCCTTGGCCTGTACGTCGGGCACGACGCCATCGACAAAGCTTATCTGACCTTGGTGCTCCGGGACGGTGACCGGACTCGGTCGGCGAGCCGAGATCTGGCGCTTCCAGCGAAGCCCCGCGAGGCCATGGCGGCGATGAGTGCGCTGTTGCCGGCCTTGGTGGATGAACTGCAGCTCGGTGGCCGGCCGGTGCCCGTCAACTCGGCTGCACCGGAGCCCCAGTGCAAGAAGGAGGCATGGCAGCTGGCCTCAGCCGATGTGCGCGACGTCGATGCTCTGGCCTGCCATGCCCTCATCATCGGCACGCTACTGCCTGAGTTCGATGACGGGAGCTCGGGCTCCCTGCCCACGATGACGAGAGCGAAGTACGCCTGGCTGGCGGCAGCGTACGTGGAAGCGGGCCATTGGCACGGAACCGCGGCGTCGAAGGCCATTCAGGAACTTGCGTGGTCGCAGCTTCGACTCGCTGAGGACTCGGCGCTCGGGATCCCCGTTCAGTCGACTGACCCCGTTGTCGGCCCGTTGACCAGGTTGCTTTCGGCGCATCAGCGCACCCGGACCTCGCCGACACGCTCGGTGCGCGAGGCAACTGCCCGGTATGTCGAGGAGACGGCTCAGAATCTTCCAGCGTTCGCTCGGGCCGTGTTCGTTGAACGGGGCAACTACGCCGAGGCGTTTCGTCGTGTCGACCTCTGCGCCATCGAGATCAACCTGCCTGGCACGATGCCCAGCCCCCTGTGCCGCTCACAGCAAGAACCCGTGGCACCTCCTCCCGGCCGCGCCAATGCGAGTCAAGTTGCGATGTACCAGGAATGGCGGCTGTTCACCTTCTACAAGGACATCGGTTACTTTGGTCACGTCCTCGGTCAGCGGGAGCGACTCACCCAGCTGCTAGGCTCGATTCCCGATGATGTGGCCCGCCATCCGTTCATACGCCGGCAACGATTTCGGGAGGAGCGCTTCGATGCGCCCCCCAATGGCGGCTTCCGCGCCTACCTCGAGTACGTGCGACGTGTCACGACTTCTTTCATGCAGTCGTCGGCCGATCTGCAGCAGTACGACAGCACCCTTTTCGGCTATTCCCACTACGAGCACAGCTGGATTCAGAACTCCAATGTGACGAGCGACCCGACGGTTTCGCGGCTCCTGGGTGACGAGGCGCGACTCTTCAAAGTCTTGAGTTTCGACCGCTTCGCGACGACGGAGACCAACCGCCGCACCGAGGGGGCCCGGGCGGACTTTCTCGCTGCCCCGCCAGCCGTGACTCCCATACCGATCGAGGCACAAGCCCCCGTGTCGCCGGCAGGCATGCCTTCGGCGGCACCCGTGCCGATACCGGTGGTGTCCTCCGCGCCGCCACCCCCTCTCTTCGAAACGGGCTTTGAGCCACCGGTGATGACGGATGCACAGTTGCGGGCCGAGATCGAGCAATTTCCAACCGACATGGAAAGCCGTGTGAAGCTGGCGATCCAGCTGCTCAAACAGGGCAAGCACGACACCGACGCCCGCCGCGTGATCGATGGTTATCCGGCCAACAGGCGCAGCGACGGGCAGGTGTCGGAGTCCCACATGTGGGCAGATCCCGCACATGCGTTCTTCTTCGCCAGCGACATGAACAACGCAAAGCAGTACTACGAACGCGTGCGGGACATCGGCACCGGCAGCGACTCGGATCTGCACGCCCTTGTGCGGCTGCGCCAGATCGAGGGCGACATCCCAGGCGCTATCACGGCCGCGAGCGACAGGTTGCGCCGGTACGACGGGGACTTCGTCCGTCGGGACCTCGCAGGAATGCTCTTCATGGCCGGCCGGAACGAACAAGCTTGGCAGGTGGTGACCCCTCACCTGGCGTCGACGGGCACGTTCCAGCTCTGGGTCGGCGCCCTGGTCGGCCAGCGCGCGGATCGGATCGAGCTCAAGGCCATCAACGACTGGATCGCTCGCGAAGGGCTCGAAGGCGCTCAGATCAAGTACCAGGACTCGTCCGCGATGTACCTGCATCTGTACGCCGTCGCCGATCGGGTGCCCACCGAAGCCGACATCGAGCTTCTGATGGGCCCGCGCGCGTATCGGAATGATCGCTGGGTTGCCTCGGCTCGACTGGCGCGGATGGCGATGCAAGAAACCTTCTCGAGCTTTCGGGATGTGCGTCCGCTCCTGGCGTATTCACACCCGAAGGACAACCGCTTCCTGCGACCGCTGTTCACCTGGGCCGCGTGGCACGCGACCGCCGGCAACGATCCGGAACTCGATGCTGTTCGACGGGTGGACTTGTCGACAGGCGATTTCGATTCGCTGCTGTCGAAATCCATGCTGTTGGCGCTGGAAGGGCGCACCGATGCCTCGCTCGAGTTCCTGCGTGCCGCCCGCTATCAGATGTCCGAGCTGGCCAGGGGAAGCGCCAACGTCGACCGTCCTGTTCCATCTCCGTACGAGTACGCGCGCGCCGGCTATTTGATGTTCGCGAAAACGAAGAACGAGGCCTATCGAACCGAGACGTTGCGATTCGCCCGGGCGCATCAGAAGATGTTCCCGTTCTGGGGCTGGTCGTATGCGCTCGAGGCGCTGCTCGAGCGCAACGAGAAGAGCCGCGCTGTCGCCATCTGTCGGGCGAAGCAGCTGGACCCGTCCTCGCACTTCTTGAGCCTTGTGAAGCAGGCCAAGGTGTCGTCCGAGACCGTCTGCAAGAGTGCGCTCTGGTCGACGCGTGGCTAAGACCGTGACCTTCGCGGGCACGTCAGATTGGCGAAGGCGACTGGACCGGGCCTCGCTATCACAGCAGCGCGCCGATGCCCATCGCAATCAGGCTCAGCAGCAGGCTGCTTGCGAGCGGCACGTGCCACTCGCGGCCGCGCCAGCGGAAGCTGAAGTCGCCCGGCAGGCGGCCGAGGCCGATGCGGCGCAGCCAGCCCGCGAGGCCCTGGAACACCAGGAAGGCGAGCAGGAACACGATCAGCCAGCGCATCGCGATGCCCTCAAAGGGTGTGGGTGCGGTCGCCGTGCGCGAACCCGACCGGCTCGAACTCGACGTCGCGCGCGAAGGCGATCACCTTGAACAGCTCGCCCATCTCGTGCTCGGTGATGAGCTTCTGGGCGTGCGCGACGGTCTTCGTGTCGGCACCCTGCAGCAGCTCGAGCAGGCCGCAGTTCATCAGGAAACGCGCCTGGCTGGTGTAGCCGATCACGTCGAGTCCGGCCTGCTGCGCGGCGAGCGCAAGGCCGGTGAAGTCGACGTGCGCGGTGATGTCCTTGCACCCGACGTCGGCGAGCGGGTCGGCATCGGCGCGGTGCGCGCGGTGGCACATCAGCGTGCCGCCGTGGCGCTGCGGGTGGTAGTACTCAGCCTGCGGGAAGCCGTAGTCGATGAAGAAGGCGACGCCGCGCTCGAGGCGTTCGGCAAGCGTCGCGACGAAGGCCTCGGCCTGCGCATGCAGCTCGGTCGTCGTGCCGGGCACGAACGGGCCCTCGGCCGGCGGGCGCAAGTCAGTCGCTCGGTCGGCAAAGACGAAGCCGTCGCGCTCGGCGATGACGCCGCGCTCGAACCACTGCGTGCCGTCGAAATGCAGCAGCTGCACCGGCATCGCGTCGAGCACCTCGTTGCCGACCACCACGCCTTCGATCCGCTCGGGCAGCGCATCGATCCACACGACCTTGGCCGCGTGCGCCGCGAGCGTCTCGCGCTGGCGCGCGCGCAGGCTCGCCGACAGCTCGACGATCGTGTAGCGCTCGACCGCCTGACCGAGTTCCTCGAGCGCCTCGAGCAGCTGCAGCGCGAGCGCGCCCGAGCCGGCGCCGAACTCCCACAGCGCACCGCTGACGCTCGCCTGCAGCGCCGGCGCGAGCTGGCGCGCGAGCACGCGGCCGAACAGCGGCGAGAGCTCGGGCGCGGTGACGAAATCGCTGCCGGATTCGGGCAGCAGGCCGAACGGCCGCTCGGCTCGGCTGTAGTAGCCGAGTCCGGGCGCATAGAGCGCCATCGCCATGAAGCGGTCGAACGGCAGCCAGCCGCCCTGGCGCTCGATGGCCGCGCGGATCGAGCGGTGAAGCGCCGCCGATACACTGTGTTCCTCGCCCTGCTGCATCGCCGGATTGTAGGAAGCATGCCGTCCCGCCCCGTCGTCCTCGTCACCGGCGCCGCCCGGCGCCTGGGCCGCGCCATCGCGCTCGAGCTCGCGACGCACGGCTTCGACGTCGCGGTGCACTACCGCACGTCGGCGGCCGAGGCCGAGGTCACGATCGACGATCTGCGGCGCGCCGGCGCCACTGCCGAGGCGTTTGCCGCCGACCTGGCCGACGAGGCCGCCTGCCGCGCGCTGGTGCCGGCGGTGCTCGCGCAGTTCCAGCGCCTCGACGCCGTCGTCAACAATGCGTCGACCGCGGCGGACGATGGCCCCGCGAGCTTCGTCCACGCGGCGATGGAAGATCACTGGCGCGCCAACACCGCGCCCGCGGTGCTGCTTGCGCAGGCGCTGCACGAGCACCTGGGCACCGACGAAGCGCGTACCGGCTGCGTCGTCAACCTGCTCGACCAGCGGCTGTGGAATCCGGACCCGGACTTCCTCTCGTACACCCTGTCGAAGGCGGCGCTGCAGGCCGCGACCGTGACGCTCGCGCTCGCGCTCGCGCCGCGTGTGCGCGTGTGCGGCGTCGCGCCCGGCGTGACCGTGCCGCCCGGAGCGATGGACGAGCCCGAGTTCGCCGCGGCACACCGGCTCACGCCGCTGCAGCGTGCGACGACGCCGGAAGATGTCGCGCAGGCGGTGCGCTTCCTGATCGAATCGCCCGCGATCACCGGCACGACGCTGCTGGTCGACGGCGGCCAGCACCTGTGGGGCCAGCCGCGCGACGTATCGTCGCTGGTGGGCCCAAGCCACGAAGATTGAAGCGAACGAGATGAGATGAGGGAATGAGCGCAGTACTCGATGGAACGACGCCGCCGAAGGCGCAGCAGGACCGCGAGGCCTTCGAGCTGAACAAGCTCTCGAAGCGACTGCACCGCCAGGTGGGCCGCGCGATCATGGACTTCAACATGATCGCCGACGGCGACAAGGTGATGGTCTGCGTCTCCGGCGGCAAGGACAGCTACGCGCTGCTCGACATCCTGCTCGAGCTGCGCCGGCGCGCGCCGGTGCGCTTCGAGCTTGTCGCGGTCAACCTCGACCAGAAGCAGCCGGGTTTTCCCGAGCACGTGCTGCCCGAGTACCTGCGCAGTCGCGACATCCCGTTCCACATCGAGAACCAGGACACCTATTCGATCGTCAAGCGCCTGATCCCCGAAGGCAAGACGATGTGCAGCCTGTGCTCGCGGCTGCGGCGCGGCATCCTCTACCGCGTCGCGAGCGAGCTGGGCGCGACCAAGATCGCGCTCGGCCACCACCGCGACGACATGCTGCAGACGCTGTTCATGAACATGTTCTTCGGCAGCCGGCTGAAGGGCATGCCGCCCAAGCTGATCAGCGACGACGGCCGCCACATCGTGATCCGCCCGCTCGCGTACGTCGCCGAGACCGATCTCGAGCGCTGGGCCGTGCACCGCCAGTTCCCGATCATTCCGTGCACGCTGTGCGGCAACCAGGAGAATCTGCAGCGGGTGCAGGTCAAGAAGATGCTGCGCGAGTGGGACCGGCAGTTTCCGGGCCGCATCGACAACATGTTCACCGCGATGGGCAACATCGTGCCCTCGCACCTGATGGACCGGAACCTGTATCCCTTTGCGACGCTCCAAACCACCGGTGTGGCCGACCCGTCGGGCGACCGCGCCTTCGACGACGACGAAGACCCCTGCGCTCCTGCGGCCACGCCGATCCGCATCCGCCGCCACGACTGACCCGTAGGTGCAGGGAGGAGCCTGAACCATGCGCACGACCTTCGCCCTGCTGATCGCCGCCGCCCTGAGCGGCTGCGCGAGCTTCAACCAGCTCAACAACGACGTCTCCACGTTCAGCCGCTGGCCTGCCGAGCGCAAGCCGGCGAGCTACACGTTCGAGCGGCTGCCGTCGCAGGAGTCGCGCCCCGAGAACCAGCAGCGGCTCGAGGACGCTGCACGCGGCCCGCTCCAGACCGCCGGCTTCACGGCCGCTTCGACGCCGACGGATGCCGAGTACATCGTGCAGCTCGGCGCACGCGTCGACGTCAACGAGCGCTCGATCTACGACGATCCGTTCTGGTGGCACGGCGGCCTCTACTCCTCGCGTTTCTACGGGCCGCGCTTCGGCCGCGGCTTCTGGCACCCCGGCTTCGGCCCCGGCTACTACTCGCCGACCTACGAACGCGAAGTCGCGCTGCTGATCCGCGACCGCAAGAGCGGCACGCCGCTGTACGAGGCGCGCGCCAGCAACGACGGCGCGTCGCCGTCGATCGAGTCGCTGCTGCCCGCGATGTTCGAGGCGGCGCTGAAGGACTTCCCGACCGGCGGCGTCAACCCTCGCAAGGTCACGACCGAGATCACGAAGAAGTAGCTCGGCAAGAGCTCAGTTGGCGCCGTTGCCGTTGGCAGCCGCAGCCAACGCGCGCAGATCGGTTTCCCAGCCCTTGAGCTTCGCGACCGCAGCCTGCCGCTGCGCCGGAGTCGTGCTGTTGTGCAACTCGGCGCTGACCTTGCAGTTGTAGCGTGTCAGCTGCTCGGCGTAGCGCCGGTAGCCCGGGCGCGGCGAGGCCTCGATGCGGTCGGCCCAGCCCTGCAGCGCCGCTTCGATGCGCTCGCGGTCGCGCTCGGCGTTCATCGCGGCGACCGAGCGCAGCACCTGCAACGCGTCCTGTTGACGGCGTTGGCGCTCGGCGAGCCACAGCTCGGGGTCGAACGGCGACGCGGCGACCGCGGCCGCGACCCGCTCGCGCTGGGCATCGTCGAGCTTGCCGTAGAGCGTCTCGGCGCGCTCCACCCCGCGCTTGACCGCGTCCTTGCGGCGCTGTACCGGGTCTTCCTTCAGGTACTCGTCGCGGAACTCGTCGTTCGACTTTGCGAAGCGCCGCTCGACGTGCTGGATCTGCTCGGCCGACAAGGTGGGCATGAGCTCGGCCGCGAACGGCATCGCGGCGGCGAAAGCCTTGTCGGCGCGGCTGCGCAGATCGCTCCACCAGGCGCAGGCCTTGTCGGGTGTCGTATCGGCAGGCGCTTCGGCCTGCGCGCGCGCGAGCAGCGCCGCGTAGTCGGGCAGCTGGGTCCGCCGATGCCAGGCGAACCAGCGCGCGAGCGCGTCGCGCACCCGGCGCGTCTGGGCGTCGTCGAAGTCGGCGTAGCCGTCCAGCCACCAGTAGAGCAGTTCGGGCGCCTGGCTGTAGCCCAGGCGGATTGCACTGCAGCCGCCGGCGGCAACGAGCACGGCGCACAGCGCGCCGATAATCCAGCATCGTCGCAAGGATGAACCTGGCATGGCTCTGGACATCGTGATCATGGCCGCGGGCAAGGGCACCCGCATGAAATCGGCGCGCCCCAAAGTACTGCATACGTTGGCCGGGCGCAGCCTATTGCAGCATGTTCTGCAAACCGCGGCCGGACTGGGGGCGGACCGCATCGTCGTCGTCACCGGCCACGGCGCCGAACAGGTCGAGGCGAGCGTCGCCGCGCCCGACCTCCAGTTCGTGCGCCAGGTGCCGCAGCGCGGCACCGGCCACGCGGTGCAGCAGGCCGCGCCGCTGCTGCACGACAGCGGCACCACGCTGATCCTGAACGGCGACGTTCCGCTGATCCGCCCCGAGACGCTGCGTGCCCTGATCGACGCCTGCGGCGGCGCGCAGCTCGCGCTGCTCACCGTCGAGCTCGAGGATCCGCACGGCTACGGGCGCATCGTGCGCGCGGGCGACGCGGTCCAGGCGATCGTCGAGCACAAGGACGCGAGCCCGGCACAGCACACGATCGGCGAGATCTACACCGGCGTGATGGCGGCGCCGACCGCGCCGCTGAAGCGCTGGCTCGCGGCGCTGCGCGACGACAACGCACAGCGTGAGTACTACCTGACCGACGTGGTCGCGAGTGCGGTCGCCGAGGGCGTTCCGGTGGTCGCGACGCTCGCGCCGAACGAGACCGAGGTGCTGGGCGTCAACAGCGCCGCGCAGCTCGCCGACCTGGAGCGGCGCGTGCAGCGCGCCCGCGCCGATGCGCTGATGGAGGCCGGCGTGCGCCTGGCCGACCCGGCGCGCCTGGACGTGCGCGGCGAGCTCGTCTGCGGCGTCGACGTCGAGATCGACGTCGACTGCGTGTTCGAGGGCCGGGTCGAGCTCGGCGACGACGTGCGCATCGGCGCGCACTGCTCCATCCGCAACGCGACGATTGCGGCCGGCGCGGTGATCCATCCGTTCACCCACGTCGACGGCGAGGCGCTCGGCGTGAAGATCGGTGCCGGTGCGCTGGTCGGCCCGTTTGCGCGCCTGCGCCCCGGCGCGGATCTCGGCGCCGAGGTGCACATCGGCAACTTCGTCGAGGTGAAGAACTCGACGCTCGCGCGCGGCGCGAAGGCCAACCACCTTGCCTACCTCGGAGACGCGACGGTCGGCGAGCGCGTGAACTACGGCGCCGGCAGCATCACCGCCAACTACGACGGCGCGAACAAACACCGCACCGTGATCGGCGACGACGTGCACGTGGGCAGCAACTGCGTGCTGGTCGCGCCGATGACGGTGGGCGCCGGCGCGACGATCGGCGCGGGCTCGACGCTGACGAAAGAAGTGCCGGCCGGACAGCTGACCGTCGCGCGCCCGAAGGCGGTGTCGCTGTCGGGCTGGACGCGCCCGGTCAAAGCGAAGAAATAGGCAAAGCGGAAACCGGCACGGCCGCGCGCGCCGCGACCCAGCGCTCGAACTCGGCACGTGGCATCGCGCCGCCGACCAGCAGGCCCTGCAGCCCGTCGCAGCCGAGTTCGGCGAGGCACTCGCGCTGCGCCTCGGTCTCGACGCCCTCGGCCACCACCTTGAGGCCGAGGCTCACGCCCATCTGGATGATTGCGCGCGCGATCGCAAGCGAGTCGCGGTTGCCCGGCAGGTCGTGCACGAACGAGCGGTCGATCTTGATCTTGTCGATCGGCAGCTCCTTCAGGTGGCGCAGCGACGAGTAGCCGGTGCCGAAGTCGTCGACCGCGATGCCGAGCCCCATCGCCTTGAGCCGTGCGAGCCGGTACTTCACCTCGCCGAGGTCGTCCATCAGCATGCGTTCGGTCAGCTCGAGCTCGAGCAGGCCGCGGCCGCTGGCGGCCTCGGCATCGCCGGCGAGCACCTGCGCGACCGCCTCGACGAAGCCGACCGACTGGAACTGCACCGTCGACAGGTTCACCGCGATCGGCCCGATCGCCAGCCCGGCCGCGCGCCAGCGCGCCGCGCAGCGTGCCGCCTCGCGCAGCGCCCACTGGCCGATCGGCAGCATCAGGCGCTGGCCCTCGGCGACCGGGATGAACTCGTCGGGCAGCAGCAGGCCACGCTCGGGATGGTTCCAGCGCAGCAGTGCCTCGCAGCCGAGCAGGCGGCCGGCGCGTGCGTCCATCTGCGGCTGGAAGTGCAGCTCGAACTCGCCGCGTTCGAGCGCGTGCGCGAGCTGGCCCTCGAGCATCAGCGCCGCGTAGGCCATGCCCTCCATGCCGGGGTCGTAGAACTGGTGGTTCGCGCGGCCGCGCGCCTTCGCGAGGTACATCGCCGCGTCGGCGTGTTTGACGAGCTCGTCGGGTGTATCACCGTCGCCGGGGTAGAGCGCGATGCCGATCGACGGCGTCACCGAGATCGGCGCGCCTTCGGCGTTGACCGGCGCCTCGATCGCGCCGAGCAGCTTGTGCGCGACCTCGCGCACGTCCTTGTGCTGCTGCACCGCCGACGCGACCCCGGGCAGCAGCACCATGAACTCGTCGCCGCCGAAACGCGCGACCGGGTCGGTCCCGCGCAGGCAGCCGACGATGCGCGTGCCCACCGTGTGCAGCAGCGTATCGCCGACCAGGTGGCCGAGCGAGTCGTTGACACGCTTGAAGTGGTCGAGGTCGATGAACAGCAGCGCGAGCCGCGTGCCAGCCTCGCGCGCCTCGGCCATGAGGTGCTCGAGCCGCTCCATGAAGGCCATGCGGTTCGGCAGCCCGGTCAGCGCGTCGTGGTGCGCGAGGTGGTGGATGCGTGCCTGCGCGGCGTGGCGGTCGCGGATGTCGCGCACGATCGTCATGCGCATGCGCTCGCCGTTGCGCAGCATCGTGCGCACGATGAACTCGACCTCGACGCGTCGGCCGTGTTTGTCGATCAGCACGCTCTCGTAGGCGGTCTCCTGCCCCGCGGCCATCACGGTGGCGACCTTGGCCACGTGGTCGGGCGCGATGAAGTCGAGCGTCTTGCGGCCGAGCAGCTCGGGCAGCGTGTAGCCGGTCAGATCGCACAGCGGCGGGTTGGCGTCGGTGATGAAGCCGTCCTTGTGGAAGACGATGCCCTCGGCGCTCGCCTGCATGAACTTGGCGAGGCGCTCCTCCGACTCGCGCACCGCCTGCTCGGCGAGGCGGTGCTTGGTGATGTCGGAGATCAGCACGAAGGCGCCGACGGTCGTGCGCGCGTCGTCCACGTGCGGCAGCAGGTTGACCTCGATCCAGCGCACGCCGCCCTGCGGCGTCGGCAGCTGGCGCTCGTACGAGACCGGCACCTGGCGCACCCGCACGTCCTCGACCATCGGCTCGATCTGGCTCGCCGCGGCATTACCGATCACCTCGGCGACGGTGCGGCCGAGGATCGAGTCTTCGGTGAAGCCGAAGGTGCGCGCGTACTCCTTGTTCGCGAAGCGGCACTCGAAGTTGCTCGCGTCGTAGTAGGCGATCAGCACCGGCACGTTATCGGCGAGCAGGCGGAACAGACTCGCCTGCGCGCGCGTCTGGCTGTCGGCCGCGCGCACCGAGCTGACGTCGTGCAGCAGGCAGACCCAGTGCTTCGCGTCGGCGCGCCAGCGGCCCGACCACTCGATCCAGACAGCCGGCCCGCCCGCGCCGGCCGCGACCAGCAACTGCAGCACGAAGTCCTCGGGCCGGGCGAGCGCCTGCAGCAGGCCAGGCAGCGACTCGCCGGGCAGCCGCCCCTGCCAGCCTCGGCCGAGCAGCTCGCGCGCCGGTGTGCCGACGAACGTGGCCAGCGCGGCATTGGCGAGCTGCAGCTCACCGTGCGCATCGATCAGCGCCACCATGCCCGGCAACGCGTCCCAGGCGGACACATCGGCGACAAGAGGCTGTGGCGGAGCGGACATGGCAATCGGCGTCGCCCGCATGATAGTGGCGGGTGCCCGCGGCGCGGCGGGGTTTTCGCCTAGGGCCTAGGCCTTGGCGGTCGCCGCGGCCAGGCACAGATCGTCCCAGGCCTTGGCCTTGTCTTCGAGGTTGCGCAGCAGGTAGGCCGGGTGATAGGTGACGATCAGCGGCACACCCTGGTAGTGGTGCACACGCCCGCGCAGCCGGCCGATCGGCTCGCTGCTGCGCAGCAGGCTCTGCACCGCGAAGCGCCCCATCGCGAGGATGATCTTCGGCTTCACCAGCGCGACCTGGCGGATCAGGAAGGGCTCACACTGCGCGAGCTCCTCCGGCTCCGGGTTGCGGTTGCCGGGCGGCCGGCACTTGAGCGTGTTGGCGATGTAGACCTGCCGGGCTGCATCCGCCTCGCTACGGGTCAGGCCGAGCGCGCGCAGCATGTTGTCGAGCAGTTGCCCCGATTTGCCGACGAAGGGCTCGCCCTGGCGGTCCTCCTGCTCGCCGGGCGCCTCGCCGACGATCATCCAATGGGCGTTGAGGTTGCCGACGCCGAACACCGTCTGCGTGCGCCCCTTGCACAGCTTGCACGCGGTGCAGCCCGCGACGGCCTCGCGCAGCGCCGGCCAGTCCATGGCCTCGACACCGACCGCCCGCGGCCCGATCGTCACGGGCGCTGCGGCGCCGCGCTCTTCGGCCCGCAGGGCCTCCGCCGGCGGCCGCTCCGCGACGGCGACGTCCGGCGAGGCGACCGCCTCGTCGGTATTCGCTGGTGGTTCCCACAAACGAACGCCAATCTCCTTCAACATCGCACGCTGACGTTCGCTCCAGCGCATCATCGGTCTCCGAGCCGCGTCGGCAGCAGCTGCAGGCTCATCACGAGCGCGTTCTCGCGCTTGCCCTGCGGGGCAGGGTAGTAGCCCTTGCGCACGCCGACCTGCACGAAGCCGCGCTTCAGATAGATCGCCTGCGCGCGCAGGTTGGTCTCGCGCACCTCGAGCCAGAGCTGCTGCGCGCGGCGCGCCCGGCACGTCGCGATCAGCGCCTCGAGCATGTGGCGCGCATTCCCCTGATGCTGAAACGGCGGCGCGACGGTGATGTTGAGCAGATGCATCTCGTCGACGCCGTTCATCGCGATCAGGTAGCCGAGCATGCGGCCGTCGTCGTACAGCACCTGCGCGACGCAGCCCGACGCGAGCGAATCGACGAAGTTGCCGCGTGTCCACGGGAACGCGTAGGCGGCGTTCTCGATCGCCATCACCGCGTCGAGGTGCGCGGTCGTCATCGGCAACAGCTGTGGCCCCGGGCGGAGCACGGCGCTCATGTCTGCCCCTCGGACGCCGCGTACGGCGTCCGGTCCCCCGAGGGGACGTTCGTTTGCTTGGGGCGGCCCGGCGCGGCGCTCACGCCAGCAATTTCGGCCCGCTCGGCGCTCGTCAGCGCAACCTTGTCGCGCACGTAGACCGGCAACGCCAGCGCCGCATCGACCGCGCCGCCCGCGTCCCACTGCATCTGCGCGAGCCGCGCGAGCGCCGCGGCTCGCGTGCGGGCCTGCGGCACCTGGCGCGCCGGCCCGCAGTCCAGCCGCCCGGCGAATGCGACGAGCGCGCTGCCAGCCACGCAGCCGGGCGGATCGGTTTCCCAGAGGCGCTGCAGCGCATCGACGCCGAGCAGCGCCGGCGCCGCGAGCGTGTGCCAGCGGCCGTCGCGCCAGCGAAACTGCGCCGCGTAAATCTCGTCCATGCGCGCGTCCATCGCGACCCACACGTCGAACGGGTCGGCCGCGTCGTCGTCGCGTGCGTCCTCGGCGACAAGCAGCAGGCTGTCGATCGGCAGCACCGGCTTGCCGGCACCGAGTGCCAGCCCCTGCGCGACCGAGCAGGCGGTGCGCAGCCCGGTGAACGCACCCGGCCCGCGGCCGAAGCCGATCGCGTCGAGCTCGGCGAGCGTGCAGCTGCCGCGCTGCAGCAGCGCCATCACCTCGGGGATCAAGTGCTCGGACGCGCGTGCGCCGCCCTCGCCGTCGAAAACGAAGGTCGCGTTCGGCAGGCTGAGCGCGATGCTCATTGCCTCGGTGGCGGTGTCGATGGCGAGCAGGCGGCCCGTCGGCAAACTCATGCGCCAAGTTTATGGCAAGGGTCTCGCGGCGGCAGGCCATGCGATCATCACCGCATGCGCCGATCGACGCTCCGTGCCGCCCTGCTTTCCTTCGTTCTCTGGCTCGCCGGCACCGCACTGGCGGCGCCGCGTCTGCCGCCCGAAGTGCGCACCGCCCTCGAACGTGCGCACGTGCCGCCCGAGGCGATGGTCGTCGTCGTGCAGGAGGTCGGAAACCCGCGCGCGCGGCTCTCCTGGCAGGCCGAGACGCCGGTCAACCCGGCCTCCGTCGCGAAGCTGCTGACGACCTACGCCGCGCTCGACCTGCTCGGCCCCGCGTGGACCTGGACCACGCCGGTCTGGCTTCAGGGCACCGTGACCGACGGCGTGCTCGACGGCACGCTGATCATCAAAGGCAGCGGCGACCCGAAGCTGGTGCTCGAGCGCCTCTGGCTGCTGCTGCGCCACGTGCAGCAGATGGGCGTGCAGGAGATCCGTGGCGATATCGTGCTCGACCGCACCGCGTTCGCGGTGCCGGACCAGAACCCGGGCGACTTCGACGGCGAGCCGCTGCGGCCCTACAACGTGCGCGCCGATGCGCTGCTGCTGAACTACAAGTCGGTGCTGATGACCTTCACGCCCGACCCGGCACGCGGAGTCGTGCTGGTCGGCGCCGAGCCCCCGCTCGCCGGCGTGCGCGCCGAGACCAGCGTGCCGCTGCTGCCCGGCGCTTGCGAAGACTGGCGCGGCGCACTGAAGGCCGACTTCAGCGACCCCGCACGCCTGCGCCTCGCGGGCGGCTTTCCGGGCGCGTGCGGCGAGCGCACCTGGCCGGTCGCCTACGCCGAGCCGAAGTCCTACAACGAACGTGTGCTCGCGGCGATGTGGCGCGAACTCGGCGGCAAGCTGACCGGCAGCGTGCGCGACGGCATCGCGCCGGCGACGAAGCCGAGCTTCGAGCTCGTCTCGCCGACGCTGGCCGAGGTCGTGCGCGACATCAACAAGTTCAGCAACAACGTGATGGCGCAGCAGCTCTTCCTGACGCTCGGCCTCCAGCGCGGCACGGCCGGCACGCCGCAGGCCTCGCGCGAGGTGCTGCAGCGCTGGCTGCGCGAGCGCTTCGGCAAGGCCGCCGACGGCACCGTGATCGACAACGGCTCGGGCCTCTCGCGCGAGACGCGCGTCAGCGCGCAGCTGCTCGCGCGGCTGCTCCAGTCGGCCTTCGCGAGCCCGGTGATGCCCGAGCTGATGGCCTCGCTGCCGGTCTCCGGTGTCGACGGAACGCTGCTGCGCGCGCGCGCGTCGCCGGGACGCGCACACCTGAAAACCGGCTCGCTGCGCGACGTGGCCGGCGTCGCGGGCTACGTACTCGGCGCCGCGGGCCGCCGCATGGTGGTGGTCGCGGTGGTCAACCATCCGAATGCCAATGCAGCGCGCCCGGCCTTCGATGCGCTGGTGCAATGGGCAGCCAACGAGGCCGGCACGCCGGCCGGCGCCTCCGACCTGCAGAACTGATTCAAGGATGTCCGTGAACCCGATCGACTGGCTCGGCTACGTTGCCGCGTCGCTCACCACGTTGTCGTTCGTGCCGCAGGCCTGGCACACCTTCCAGACACGCGACGTGCGCGGCATCTCGCTCAGCATGTACAGCGCCTTCACGCTCGGCGTGCTGCTGTGGCTGGTCTACGGCGTGATGCTCGGCGCCTGGCCGGTGATCGTCGCGAACGTCATCACGCTGGCGCTCGCCGCCGGCATCCTCGTGATGAAGCTCGTGCTCGGCCGTGCGGGCCGGGCGGAAGACTCGGCCTAAAACGGATTGTTGGTGGCGCGGCCGACTGCGGCCTCGCCGAGCCGGCGCTGCCCGGCCGGGCTCAGGTGCGTGGCATCCGCCCACAGGTAGCCGCCCGAGGTGCCGTCGGTGATCAGCGTCAGCGTCGTGCACAGCTCGACCGTCGCGGCCTTGGTCGTGTCGCACACCGCGGTGTTGACGTTGGTGAGGCCGTAGATGCTCGGGTACTTCACGAGCAGCTGTGAGATGTCGTAGCCGTTGACCAGGCCGATCATGCGCCCGTCGTTGATGATGTTCGAGCGCAAGGCCACGTTGAACTCGTCGGTCAACTTCGTCAGCAGGGCCGCGCGCCCAGCGTTGTTCGTTTCCTCTGCGACGGCGAATGGCGACAGGCCGAGGTCGGGCACAGTCACGATCAGCACCTTGCCACCGGCGTTGGCGATCCGGTTGACCTGCCCGGCCAGCGCGCTGCCCGCCGCCGTGAGCGTTGCGAGCAGCGTTTCATCGTTGCTGCCGTCGTAGAGGGCGTACTGCTCCAGGATGTCGTTCTGACCGGCCAACACAGTCACCAGGTCGGTGCTGGTGAAGGTGTCCGCGAGCAGGTGCGAGTCGATCTGCGCGGCCACGTTGGCCGCTGTGGCGCCGGCCTCGGCGTAGGCGATGCTCTTCGGATCGGCCACCGTGTTCGGATTGCACTCTTTCAACACGAGCTGCGGGTAGGTCGCGACCAGGTACTGGGTCCAGATCGCGTTGGTCGAGCAGTCGAGCGTGACGTCGTCGGTCTTGAGCGAATTGACCGTGTACTTGCGGCCGTTCGCATCGTTGTTGACGTCGTCGATCACGCTGTTCTCGTCGCCGAAGACGAGCAGGCGCGTCGGCGAGAAGTTCTCGACGCGGTCGCCGCCGCCGCAGGAGGAGAGCAGCGCCGACACGAGCAGCGCGACGGCCACCGCGGTCGTGCGAATCAAGGGGGAGAGAAATTTCATCGATGCTCCAGAAAGTCGTGCCGCGGCGCTTTGGTCACGCCGCAGCCGCGCGCTGCAATCGATCGCGCACGCCGTCCCACGCGGGTTCGGCAGGCGGTTCTTCGACCCAGATGAGATCCACCCCGTCGGCATCGAGTTCACGCAGCGCGGCGAACAACTCGTGCGCGGCGCAATCGGCCTGCGCCGGCATGGCACGGTGCCGCAGCGGCGAGCCAGCCGGCAGGGGGACAGTGCGTGAATATACCGCCAGCTTCAGCGGGCTCGTGCCGAGCATCTGCAACGCCGTGTTCAGCATCGCGGCAGGCATCAGGCGGACCTTCGCGCGCGGCGCGTAGTGCGCCTCGAGCGTGCCGGGCGCACGCGGCGACGCGGCATCGGGCGCGCGCAACGGCTCGCCGAGCACGGCCTCGAGGCGCTCGCGCACGATCATCCCGGGGCGCAGCAGCACCGGGTGCGCACCCGAGCAGTCGACGATGGTCGACTCGATGCCGACATCGCAGTCGCCGCCGTCGAGCACGAGCAGCCCGCCGCCGAACTCCGCGACGACATGCGCTGCCCGCGTCGGACTGACGCGGCCGAAGCGGTTCGCGCTCGGCGCGGCGACGCCGAGCACGCCGTGGCCGCGCACCGCGGCAAGGAACGCCCGCGCGACCGGATGGGCCGGGCAGCGCAGCCCGATCGTGTCCTGCCCGCCGGCCGCCGCGGCGGCCATGCCGAGCGCTCGCGGCACGATCACCGTCAGCGGCCCGGGCCAGAACGTGTCGATCAGGCGCCGTGCGATCAACGGGCGCTGTGACGCGAACACGATGCCGTCGGCCGGCTCGGCGACGTGCACGATCAGCGGATGGTCCGCCGGCCGGCCCTTGGCGGCGAAGATCTTCGCGACCGCCGCGTCGTCGTCGGCGCGTGCGCCGAGGCCGTAGACGGTCTCGGTCGGAAAGGCGACCAGCTCGCCGGAAACCAGCGTCGCGGCGGCGCGCTCGATCGCGCTGGCATCGCGGCCGTCGAGCAGCACGGTTCAGAACGCCTCGATGCCGAGCGCGGCGGCCGCCTGCAGCGCAATGCGGCGGGCTTCGTCGGTGCTGGCTGCAGTGACGGTCAGGTGCCCCATCTTGCGGCCGCGGCGCGCTTCGGCCTTGCCGTAGAGATGCAGGTGGACGCCCGGCAACGCGAGCACACGCGCCCAGTCGGGCTCGGCCGCGTCCGCGGCATCGCCGCGCCACCACAGATCGCCAAGCAGGTTGAGCATCACGCACGGCGAATGCAGTCGCGGCGCGACGAGCGGGGCACCGGTCATCGCACGCACCTGGAGCTCGAACTGCGACACGTCGCAGGCGTCCAGGCTGTAGTGGCCAGAGTTGTGCGGCCGCGGCGCCATCTCGTTGGCGGCCAGCGAGCCGTCGCGCAGCACGAAGAACTCGACGCACAGCACACCGACGTAGGCCAGCGACGCAGCGATGCGCTGCGCGTGCTGCACAGCGAGCTGCTGCGTCGCGGCCGGCACGTCGGGCGCCGGTACGGTCGTGACGGCGAGGATGCCGTCGCGGTGCAGGTTGTGCTGCACCGGCAGGTGCACGATCTCGCCCGCGGCGCTGCGCGCGACGATCACGCTGAGCTCGGCGGCCAATGGAAGCATCTGCTCGAGCACGCACG
>Ga0075366_10000437_pt1 | contig 19473 bp, 10 predicted proteins | sample EndMethybrTD3031_FD_72351 | JGI IMG/M metagenome (GOLD analysis project Ga0075366, IMG submission 72351) | Populus endosphere microbial communities from Tennessee, USA - Endosphere MetaG P. TD hybrid TD303-1 | ecosystem: Host-associated > Plants > Roots > Endosphere | place: USA: Tennessee...
CCTGAGCATGCCGTCCAGCAGCGCGACGCCCAGCTCGCCGGCGAGGTGGCTGTAGCAACTGCGCGCCGCCTTGAGCGGCTTGTAGGCACCCTGCTCCCACTTCGCCGCGCCGGCGCGGCGCTCGGCGACGAGCGACAGCGCCTCGAGCGCATGGGCCACCTCGGCATCGGCCAGCCGCACGTAGCGGTGCCGGCCCTGTGTGCGCAGTTCGACCAGCTCGTTGTCGACCAGCTGGGCGATGTGCGCGCTGGCCGTCGACGCGCTCACCCCGGCCGCGTGTGCGAGCTCGCCGGCCGACAAGGCCTGCCCGCCCATCAGCGCAGACAGCATGCGCGCACGCGTCGGGTCGCCGATCATCGCGGCGATGCGGGCGAAGCGGGGTTCGGGCGAGGCCATGGGTCGAGTGTCGCAGGCTGGGGCCGCACGATGCTTCGCCCGGCGCCGAAGCATTGCGCCGCTGTCGTAGAGTCGCGCCCGATGAGCACCTCAACGATCGTGGCCTGGGCCGTTGCGGCCGTGCTGCTGTTCTGGACCGTCGGCGCCTACAACCGGCTCGTCGCGCTGCGCGGCGCGCTGGTGCGCGGCTTCGCGCCGGTCGACACGCAGTTCCGCCAGCGCCACGCGCTGCTGCTGCGCCTGGCCGATCAGCTCGCGCCCGACCCGGCGGCGGTGCCGGCGCCGGTCGAGGCGCTGCGCGCGGCCTGCGCGCAGGCGGAGTCGGCCTGCCAGCGGGCGCGCAACCATCCGGCGGCAATCGGCGTCGTGACGAGCTTGCGCCTGGCCGAAGAGATCCTCGGCGAGGCGCGCCAGCGTCTGCCGGCCGAGTGGCTTGCCAGCCCGGCACTCGCCGAGCTGAACGTCGAGCTCGCCGCCGGTGACAGCACGCTCGCGTTCGCGCGCCGCCAGTTCAACGAGGGCGTCGACGCGTACAACCAGGCGGTGCGCCAGTTCCCGACCTGGGTGATCGCGGGACTGTTCAGATTCCGCAGAGCGGGCACACTCTAGCTCCTGCAAGCTTGGGGGAGTCATGGGCGGGGCCGCGACAACACAAGAGGAGCAGGAAGCGCTGGCCCGCCTCGAGCGTGTGCACGGCCCGGGCGGCATGAAGGCAGCGCTGCTCGCGCTGCTGCTGGTGCCCGATCAGCCCTCGCGTGTGCGTGCCTGGCGCGAGGAAACGGCGCTGATCGGCGAGGCCGAAACGCTGCGCGCCGATGTCGAACAGCTCAGCGGCGCGACGCGCCTGCCCTGGTTCGAGCTGCTGCTCGCCCGCCTGGGCAGCACGCCGCTGCCCGACCGCCAGGAGCTGCTGCGCTCGGCTCGGCGCGTGCTGACCGCGGCGCACCCGGGCCTGCCGATCGACCGCCTGATGTGGCTCGCGATGCGCCGCCACTTCGGCGAGAACACCCACGCCATGGTGCACGCGCCGGCCGATGCCGACATCGCCCAACTGCCGCCCGCCGACATGCTGTACGTCGCGCACTACACCGCGCACCTTGCGCGCATGGTGCCGAGCGACGACGCCGACGCCGGTCAGCGCTGGTATCACGCGGTGATGGCGCGCTGGCTCGCACCGGCGGCAGTCCCCGCCTGGCATCGACCGGACGTCGACCAGCTCGTGCACTCCCTCACCGGACTGCAGGCGCTGAGCTGGATGCAGCGCCCGCAGCTCGTGCGCGCCTGGGTCGGCGAAGCGCTGCCCGCCGGGCGGCCCGGCCCGCTGCCGCAGACCGCCGCCGACGCGCTGCGCCTGAGCTGCCTGCTCATGGACTCGCCGATGCCGCCCGAGCTCGCGCGCCAGTATGTCGAGATTCCGCCGAGCTGATCAGGCCTTCGCGGCGGCGCTGCGGGCGAGCCGCCAGACCATCAGGGCCAGGCCCACGACGCCGAACAGCAGCACCGCCCAGAGCAGCCACGGACGCAGGCTCGCGCGGCGTTGCTCGGCCTGCGCCTGGCGCATCGCCTCGGTGACCTCGGTCCAGTCGCCGAGCGTCGCGCGCCCGAAGCGCGCACGTTCCTCGTCGGGCGATGGGACCAGCGTCGCGAGCGGCAAGGCGCCGGGTGCGGCACGTTCAGAGCCGGCGAGCAGCGCATAGGGCGGCTCGCCCTGGCTCGCGAACACGACGCTGCTGAGCTGGGCACGCACCACGAGCCGCGTCGCCGGGTCGAGCGTGCCGGCGCGCTCGTCGGGCAGCACACGCACGAAGCGCGCGGTGCGATGAACCGTGAGCGGCGGCGAGCGGCTGACCGTGCCCTGTCGGTCGAGCCGATAGAACACCGCGCCGCCGAGCGCCTGCCAGGGCTCGTCGGCGCGTGTGCGCGATTGCAGCCGCACGGGCGCGACCTGCGTCGCCGCAAGCGCGAGGTCGAGCTGCACGATCGGCAGCGGCGCGCCGAGGTCGAAGTGCAGCGCACGCCGCGCGTCGGCATCGGACGCCGACTTGCCGGCTGGCTCGGGGCTCACGGCGACCTGCAGCTCGGCCGGCGGGTCGAGCATCACGCTGCGCTGCACCGCGGCGACCGACTGCGCGCCGGTGAGCTGCGGTGCGCCGGCGACGTCGGCCCAGACCAGCCGCACGAAACGCGCCGGCGCTTCGGGCAGCGGCACGTTCGGCTGCGTCAGCGCGCCGCCCGGCGATGCGAGCGCCATCACCTGCCCGCTGCCGCCGGCGCGCCATTGGCGCAGGTCGTCGCTCAGCTCGAGCGTGTAGCCGACGCTGAACTCGGCCGGGCCGCTCCACTGCAGCCGCAGCGACTGCGGCACCGGCGTCTCGCGTGGGCGTTCACCCAGATCGACCAGCCAGCCGGGCGAGCGTGTGTTCGCCGACGCGGCGGGCGCGCCTGCGCGGCGGCGCACCGAGATGCGGTCGCCCTCGACGACCACGTCGACCGGCGAGGCCCACGCGGTTTGCCCGCTCGGCCGCGGCGGCAGCGCGTAGAGCGTCGCACCGCGCAGCGTTTCGCTCGACTGCGGCTCGTCGGGCCGCGGCGCGAGCAGCGCGAACGGCACCCGGTCGCCGCGTGCATCGACGACGCGCAGATCCTGCAGGCTCGGCTGGGCGCTGCGTGCATAGGCCTGCGCCGGCAGCGGCAGCCGCACGAACGCCGCGCTCTGTTCGACCACGATCGGCGCGCGCCAGCGCAGCAGCGGTTCGTCGTCCGCCTGCGCGGCCGACGCGGCCAGCAGCGCGAGAATCGCGACGACCCGTTCAAGCAGCCGCATGCGGCTTCTCCTTCGAGGGCAGCGGCGCGACGTAGCCGATCACCAGCATCAGCACGCCGACGCCGATGAACGACACGATGCGCGTCACGGTGCCGCTGCCCGACAGATCGACGAGCAGCAGCTTGAGCACGACCGCGCCGAGCAGCGCCGCGCCGGCGACCCACGGCGCGCGTGAGTGCCGACGCGCCGACAGCCACATCAGCACCAGCGCGGTCGTCGTCCACAGCAGCGTGATGCCGGTCTGCACTGCGAGCGAGTCGACCCACGCATCGACGCGGAACGGCACGCCGCCCCAGTGGTGGAAGGCGCGCACCAGCATCGCGTTGAGCCACACGAAGCCGGTGATGCCGAGCAGCGCCGGCGTGACTTTCGGGCGCGCCGCGAGACCTGCGCGCGCGGCGTCGCTGCGCAGCCAGGCCGCGCTCGCGAACAGTGCGATTGCGATGCCGAGGTCGAGCGGGTTCAGCAACGGCACATGCGGCAGCGGCCGGGCCGACCCGTTCGAGACGAGGTTCGCGAGCAATGTCCACAGCAGCAGCCCGATCGTCAGCACCGCGGCCGCCGTCGACTGGTAGGCCACCGGCAGGTCGCTGACCGGCCAGCGCCGTGCGATGCCAGGCCGCGGCAGCAGCAAGAGCACGATCGCCGGAACGACGAGCCAGCCGAGCCAGGCCCAGGCGCTCACCGCATCGCCCCAGTCGTCGGTGATCGCACGGCCTTGCAGCGCACCGAGCCAAGCGAGCACCAGCACGCCGACCGCGTGCACGAGGTGCCGTCCGGCCTGCGGCCAGTTCGCTGCGAGCCAGCGCAGCGTGACGAGGTGCACCACGAGCGCGAGTGGCCAGGCCCACCCGCCGCCGTGGCGCACCGGGCTCGGTTGGAACAGCGCACTCAGGCCCACGCCGACGAGCAGCAGCGGCGCGAACGCGAGCACCGGCAGCGCGACATGGCGCCATGCGAGCCGCCGGCTCAGCGCGGCGTAGACCAGCGTGGCGCCGCTGGCGGCAGCGAGCAGCGCCGCGAGGCGGTCGAGCGGCGCGACCAGCGCGTCGATGTGGATCGCTGCGGTGACGACGACCCACAAGGTCGCCCAGCCGATCAGGAACGGCTCGGCGACACGCTCGCCGACCTCGCCTTCGCGCGCCGCCGGCACGGCGTGGCGCTGCACGAAGTACGCGGCCGCGAGTGCGCCGGCCGCGAGCATCACGCCGTTGAACAGCAGCGCGTTGGCCCAGGTCGACGGCGCGCCGAAGCGGTCGCTCGCGTAGAGGAACGAACCGCCGGCGAAACACAGCAACAGGTAGCCGAAGCCGCGCGCGATGCGGCGCGCCTGCCGGAACCCGAGCCATACCAGCCCGGCGCCTTCGAGCGCCCACGCACCCGCGGTGCTGCGCGCATCGAGCGCAAACGGGATCACGAGCGTCAGGAACACCGTGCCGACCGCGAGGCTGCCTTCGAACACCACCGCGAGCCGCGGCCGCGCCCGCATCACGAGCGCGAGCAGCACGTAGAACGCCGCGAGCACGAGCGCCGACAGCGCGCTGCCGTACTCGGTGTTCTTCACGAGCCCGTACTGCAGCGCGAAGCCCACGGTCGGCAGGCCGAACAGCAGGCTGCCGTTGACCCAGCGGTCCGGGCCGCGCAACGCGGTCGCGGCCTCGGCTGCGCGCCGCGCCGGCAGCAGCAGGATCACGATGAAGAGCAGGAAGAAGACGATCAGGAAGGCCTGGCTGGTCGCGTAGTCGTCGGGCCCGTACTTCAGCACACCCCAGGCCGTGCCGACCAGGAAGGTGAACACGAAGCCGACCAGGTTCAGCACGCGCCAGGTCTTGAACCACGCGACCGCGGCGATGCCGAGGTCGAGCACGAGGTAGTAGCTGAACAGCGCGACGTGGTCGCCGCTGCCGGTGGAGACGAGCAGCGGCGTCGCGAAACCGCCGAGCGCGCCGATCACCGCGAGTGCCATCGCGTCCTGCAGCACCGCGAGCGCGGCGGCGAGCGCCGCGACGACGACCATCAGCGCGAACACCGGGCCGACCGCCAGCACGCCATAGAAGCGGAATGCGACGAACAGTGTCAGGTAGAGCACCGCGACCGCACCGCCCTGCAGCGCCTGGCCGTAGCCGGGGCGCTTGACGCGCAAGCGCCAGCCGATGAAGAGCAGCACGATCGCCGCACCGCCGATCATCGCAAGGCGCAGCTCGATCGGCACCTGGATGTGCTCGGACGCGTACTTCGCGAGGAACGCGAGACCGATGAAGAGGATGCCGACGCCGGCCTTGACGATCGTGTTGCCGCCGAAGAGCCAGCGCTTGAGCGGCTCGAGCGCGCTCTCGCGCGGCGGCGCGGCAACCACCGGTGGTGGTGCGATCGTCGTGACCGGTTCGAACGCGGTCGATGCGAAGGTCGCGACGGCCGGTGCCTGTTCCACGATCGGCAGCGGCACCGCGGCCGGCGCAACCGGCGCAGTCTCTTCGGCAGGCGCGGCGGGCTGCAACTGCGCGATCGGCTCGGGTTGCGCGGCGGCTTTTTCAGGGCCTGCGGTCTTCGCGACCGCGGCACCTTGCCGCAGCGCTTCGCGCAATGCCGCGATCTCGCGCTGCTGGCGCCAGCTGCGCACCAGCAGCCAGGCGGCGACGGCGCCGATCAGCACCGCCGAGCCCTCGTCCCATGCAGCGCCGACGAGGGCGCCGATCACGATCGCGATGATGGTCAGCAGCACACCTTCCCCCGGCAGACTTGGCGCGGCACTCTACCAGCGCCCCTGCGGGTTTCCATACGCGTTGCAACAGTATCGACATTTGCAACGCGCGGCGGCACGGCCCGATCCCGCCCGATCCTCGCGCAAACCCTCGCTGACACCATGCATGCTGATCCATAGCATCCTTGGACCTGTTGATGCGCACTGGCGCGCCGACCCGACCCGGGCCTGACGCGCGGAAAGGGGCCGATTGCAAGCCACCGAGATCCGCCATCCCGACTACTTTCACAAGGTGGTCGACTGCCAGTGGGCCTGCCCGGCCCACACCCCGGTGCCCGAATACATCCGCCTGATCGCGGCCGGGCGCTATGCCGATGCCTACATGGTCAACTGGGCATCGAACGTCTTCCCCGGCATCCTCGGCCGCACCTGCGACCGGCCATGCGAGCCCGCGTGCCGGCGCGGCCGGGTCGAGGAAGCACAGGCCGAGCGGCCCGAGCCGGTCGCGATCTGCCGGCTCAAGCGTGTCGCCGCCGACTTCAAGGGCGACGGCATCGAGGACCGCATGCCGCGCCCGAGTGCGCCGAAGAACGGCAAGCGCATCGCCTGCGTCGGCGCCGGTCCGGCGGCGCTGACGGTCGCGCGTGATCTCGCGCCGCTCGGCTATCACGTGACCGTGTTCGACGGCGACGCGAAGGCCGGCGGCATGATCCGCTCGCAGATCCCGCGCTTCCGGCTGCCCGAGGAAGTGATCGACGAGGAGACCGGCTACGTGATGCGGCTCGGCGTCGAGTTCCGCGGCGGCACGCGCATCGAGTCGATGCAGCAGCTGCTGAACGAGAACTGGGACGCGGTGTTCGTCGGCTCCGGCGCGCCCCGCGGTCGTGATCTGTCGATCCCGGGACGCGCGGAGGCCGCAGCGCAGATCCATATCGGCATCGACTGGCTCGCGTCGGTCTCGTTCGGCCACACGACGCACATCGGCAAGCGCGTGATCGTGCTCGGCGGCGGCAACACCGCGATGGACTGCTGCCGCACCGCGAGGCGCCTCGGCGGCGACGACGTCAAGGTGATCGTGCGCTCGCCCTTCGACGAGATGAAAGCGTCGCCGTGGGAGAAGGAGGACGCGATCCACGAAGGCATCCCGATCCTCGACTGCCGCGTGCCGCGTGCCTTCCTGCATGAGAACGGCAAGCTCGTCGGGATGAGCTTCGAGAAGGTGCGCGCGCTGCGCGACGACAAAGGCCGCCGCCAGCTCGTGCCGACCGGCGAGCCCGACGAGGTGTTCGACTGTGACGAGGTGCTCGTCGCGGTCGGCCAGGAGAACGCGTTCCCGTGGATCGAGCGCAGCGCCGGCATCGACTTCGACAGCCACGGCATGCCGGTGCTGGACGCGGTCACGTTGCAGTCGTCGCTGCCGCAGGTCTTCTTCGGCGGCGACGCGGCGCTCGGGCCGAAGAACATCATCTGGGCGGTTGCGCAGGGCCACGCCGCGGCGATCTCGATCGACAAGTTCCTGCACGGCGAGGACGTTGCGGTGCGCCCGCCGCCGATGCTCAACCTCGTCTCGCAGAAGATGGGCATCCACGAGTGGAGCTACGACAACCAGGTGACCGCCGATGTGCGCCACAAGGTGCCGTGGACCGACGTGAACCGCTCGCTGCGCAACATCAAGGTCGAGGTGGAGCTTGGCTTCGACGCGAAGACCGCGTGGAAGGAAGCGCAGCGCTGCCTGAACTGCGACGTGCAGACGGTGTTCGCGACCGGCCAGTGCATCGAGTGCGATGCGTGTGTCGACATCTGCCCGACCGATTGCATCACCTTCACTGCGAACGGCGATGAGACCGACCTGCGCACGCGACTGCGCGCGCCGGCGCGCCATGCGGATCAGGCGCTGTACGTGTCCAGCGCGCTGAAGACCGGGCGCGTGATGGTCAAGGACGAGGACGTCTGCCTGCACTGCGGCCTGTGCGCCGAGCGCTGCCCGACCGGCGCGTGGGACATGCAGAAGTTCCTGCTTGATCTGCCGCAGGCCGGCCATGCGTGCCGTGCGCATCACACGAAGAAGGCAGCTTGAGATGAGCACGAAGCCCAAACATCGCATCGAAGCCGTCAACGACTTCGTCGTCAAGTTCGCGAACGTGAACGGTTCGGGCTCGGCGTCGGCCAACGAGTTGTTCGCGCGCAGCCTGCTTCGCATGGGCGTGCCGGTCAGCCCGCGCAACATCTTCCCTAGCAACATCCAGGGGCTCCCGACCTGGTACGAGGTGCGTGTCTGCGAGGCGGGCTGGCTCGGCCGGCGCGGCGGCTGCGACCTGATGGTCGCGATGAACCCGCAGACCTGGGACAAGGATCTCGCCGAGATCGAGCCGGGCGGCTACCTGCTCTACGACTCGAGCAAGCCGATGCCGGCATCGAAGTTCCGCGACGACATCCACGTGCTCGGCGTGCCGCTGACCGACCTCGCGGCGACCCGCTACACCGACTCGCGCGAGCGCCAGCTGCTGAAGAACATCATCTACGTCGGCGTGCTCGCGGCGATGCTCGGCATCGAACCCGAGGTGATCGCGACCCTGCTCGGCGAGCAGTACAAGGGCAAGGCCAAGCTGATCCAGCCCAATCTCGACGCCTTCATGATGGGGCTGCACCATGGCCACGAGTACCTCGGCGACGTGCTCGGGCTGAAGGTCGAGCGGTGCGACGCGGTCGGGCGGCGCATCTTCATCGAAGGCAACGCCGCCGCGGCGCTCGGCTGCGTCTACGGCGGCGCGACGGTGTGCGCGTGGTACCCGATCACACCGAGCTCGTCGCTCGCCGAGGCGTTCGAAAAATACTGCCGCAAGCTGCGCGTCGACAAGGCGACGGGCCGGAACAAGTTCGCGATCGTGCAGGCCGAAGACGAGATCGCGTCGATCGGCATCGTCACCGGCGCGGGCTGGAACGGCGCGCGCGCGTTCACCGCGACCTCGGGGCCGGGCGTCTCGCTGATGACCGAGTTCATCGGGCTCGCGTACTTCGCCGAGATCCCCGTCACGATCATCGACGTGCAGCGCGGCGGGCCATCGACCGGCATGCCGACGCGCACTCAGCAGGCCGATCTGATCGCCTGCGCCTACGCGTCACACGGCGACACCAAACACGTGCTGCTGTTCCCCGAAGATCCGAAGGAGTGCTTCGAGTTCGCGGCCGACTGCCTGGACCTCGCCGACCGCCTGCAAACGCCGATCTTCCTGATGACCGACCTCGACATCGGGATGAACCACCGCCTGTGCGAGCCGCTCGAGTGGGACGACAACCGTCGCTACGACCGCGGCAAGGTGATGAGCGCTGAAGAGCTCGAGGCCGGGCGCGACTTCGGCCGCTACCTCGACGTCGATGGCGACGGCATCCCGTACCGCACCTACCCCGGCACACACGCCGAGCGCGGCGCCTACTTCACGCGCGGCACGACCCGCGACGCCTACGCGCGCTATTCGGAGACGGGGCCGGACTACGTCTACAACGTCGAGCGGCTGCTGCGCAAGTTCGAGACCGCGAAATCGCTCGTGCCGCAGCCGATCGAGGCGAAGGCGCAGAAGCCGACCCGCCACGGCGTGATCTTCTACGGCTCGACCAGCCCGGCGATGGCGGAGGCGAGCGAGGCGCTGCGCGGCCAGGGCATCCATGTCGACACGCTGCGCATCCGCGCGTTCCCGTTCAGCGACGCGGTCGACCGCTTCATCGCCGCGCACGAAACCGTGTTCGTCGTCGAGCAGAACCGCGATGCGCAGCTGCGCACGCTGCTCGTCAACGAGCAGGCGCTGAACCCGGCCAAGCTCGAACCAGTGCTGCACTTCGACGGCACGCCGATCACCGCACGTTTCATCGCCGATGCGATTGCGAGCCACCTCCGGCGCCACAACGTGCAGCCGATCAGCAAGGGGAAAGTGGCATGAGCCGCTGGGAGCAAACATGACGTACTTGGCCAAACCCAAGCTGCACCACCCGACGCTTCAGCGCAATGCGCTCGGCTACACGCGGCGCGACTATGAAGGCAAGGTTTCGACCCTGTGCGCCGGCTGCGGCCACGACTCGATCTCGGCGGCATTGATCCAGGCCTGCTGGGAGCTCGAGATCGAGCCGCATCGCGTCGCCAAGCTGTCGGGCATCGGCTGCTCGTCGAAGACACCCGACTACTTCCTCGGCAACTCGCACGGTTTCAACACCGTGCACGGCCGCATGCCGAGCGTGCTGACCGGCGCGAACCTCGCGAACCGCGAGCTGCTCTACCTCGGCGTCAGCGGCGACGGCGACTCGGCGTCGATCGGTCTCGGCCAGTTCGCGCACGCGATGCGGCGCGGCGTCAACATGACCTACATCGTCGAGAACAACGGCGTCTACGGCCTGACCAAGGGCCAGTTCTCGGCCACCGCCGATGCGGGCAGCAAGAGCAAGAAGGGCGCCGTGAACAGCGACGCGGCGATCGACCTCGTCTCGCTCGCGCTGCAGCTCGGCGCGAGCTACGTCGCGCGCAGCTTCTCGGGCGACAAGGAGCAGCTCGTGCCGCTGATCAAGGGCGCGCTGCGACACCGCGGCGCAGCGCTGATCGACGTGATCAGCCCGTGTGTCGCATTCAACAACCACGCCGGCAGCACGAAGAGCTACGACCACGTGCGCGCCCACAACGAGGCGGTCAACCGGCTCGACTTCATGCCGAACCGCGCTGCGATCACGACGATGTACGCGCCGGGCGAGGTGATCGAAGTCACCCAGCACGACGGCAGCCTGTTGCGACTGCGCAAGCTCGCCGAAGGCTACGACCCAGGTGACCGCCTCGCAGCGCTGAACCATATCGCACAGCACGGCGCACGCGGCGAGATCGTCACCGGGCTGCTCTACGTCGACCCGGCCGCGATCGATCTGCACGCGCACCTGAAGACGGTGGCCGCGCCGCTGAACCGGCTCGGTGAACCCGAACTGTGCCCCGGCGCGGCGGCACTGGCGGCGATCAACGCCGAACTGGTGTAGCCCAAACGACGCGGGCCGCATCCTTTCGGATGCGGCCCGTTCGGAGGGTTCCGCGTGCGGTCAGGCGCCGGTGTTCCGGCGGCGCCGTGCGATCACGCCGATCGCCGCCAGGCCCGCAATCATCAGCGCATAGGTCGACGGCTCGGGCACCGCGACCACGGTGATGGTGTCGGCCTCGAAGGCCGGCACGCCTTGCGCGAACACGTTGAAGTTGTAGGTGCCGGGCTGCAAGCCCTTGATCGTCAGGTCGAAGGTTCGCGACTGGCCGCCCGCCACGTCATCGCAGCCGAGCGCGTCGGTGCAGGTGAACGCGAGACTCAGGCCCGAGCCGGCGAAGGTGCTGCCGAAGGCGAGGTCGACCGACGATGCCGCTGAGGTGATCTGGTTGGTCACCGCGGTGATGAAGTCGGCGTTGCTGACGCCCAGGAAGCTGTTGGTCAGGCTGCCGCCGACCGCGGCGATGATGTCGCTCGCCTGCTTGGTGCCGGCCGGCTCGGTCGTGTAGCGGCCGTCGATGCCGAAGCCGGCCGACGTGTTGTTGAACGCGATCAGCTTGGCGTTCGCCGCGTCGAGCGCTGCGATGGCCTGAGCCTTCGTGGTGGTTTCGGTGTGCGAGGTGGCATCGCCGAACATCACGATCAGGCGCTGGGCCTCGGGGCGCCAAGTGGCATTGTTCGCCACCTGCTGGAGCGCGAAGTAGCCGCCTTCAGGCGTGTCGCCGCCGCCCGACGCCACCCAGCCGTTGATGCCGGTCTGCACCGCGGTCTTGTCGGTGGTCAGCGCGGTCAGCTGCTGATAGGCCGTCGTCGGCGCAACGCCCTCGCTCGGGTCGCCGAAATAGCGACCGACGCCGAACTGGTAGGTGGCGGGCAGCGCATTCAGGATCGCCGTGGCGCCATTCTTGGCCGCAGAGATCGTGCCGCCCATGCTGCCGGTGTTGTCGGCGAGGAAGAACACATCGACCGTGGTCGCGCCGGCAGCACCGAGCGTGATGGTCTTGTGGATGGTCAACGACTCGCCGACCGTCAGGGTCGCGTTGACCGAACTCGGGCTGATCGACTGCGCGTGGGCAGTGACGGCTCCCGCCGCGAATACGGCGAGAGAAGCGGCCCGCAGGGCCGACGACACCATGGACATTTTTGTACCCTCCTGATCGTTCGCGGGGACGGACGCGTAGAACGCGCACCTGCCACAGCGAGAAAGATTTCTCACTCCAGCCCGTGCAAAGTAGCACCGTCGTCGTGACGGCGCCATCCCGTAACGTTTCTGGCCCCCGTGAACTGGGGGGTCGCAGTGACGACCTAGGGGGGCGAAAAGGGTGTAGCGAGCCGGCGGTGCTCCAGCGCGGGCAGCTGGGTGCGGACCTCGGCGAGGCGCGCGGGATCGAGCTCGGCCATCACCACGCCCTCACCCTCGGGCCGCGACGCAAGCACCACGCCCCAAGGGTCGATCACCATGCTGTGGCCCCAGGTCCGGCGGCCGTTCTCATGCACGCCGCCCTGGGCCGGCGCGATCACGTAACACTGGTTCTCGATCGCGCGGGCGCGCAGCAGCAGCTCCCAGTGCGCCTGGCCGGTGGTGTAGGTGAACGCGGCCGGCACGGCGATGAGGTCGCACGGCGGCGCCATCAGCGCCCGGTACAGCTCCGGGAAACGCAGGTCGTAGCAGACGCTCAGGCCGACGCGGATCGCACCCAGCGTCACGGCCGTCGGCACACCGCCGGCGAGAATGCCGCGCCCCTCGTCGTAGCGCTCGCGGCCGTTGTCGAACCGGAACAGATGGATCTTGTCGTAGCGGCACACGAGCGCGCCGTCCGGCCCGTAGACGCAGTTGGCGTTGAGCACACGGGCCGGGTCGGCGCAGCGAATCGGCAGCGTGCCGCCGATCAACCACACCCGATGGGTTCGTGCCGCCTCGGCGAGCATCGCCTGGATCGGCCCGTCGCCGGGTGACTCGGCCACCTCGAGCTTGTCGCGATCGCTCTGGCCCATGAAGCAGAAGTACTCGGGCAGCGCGACCAGCTCGGCGCCCTCGCCGGCCGCCTGCGCGATCAGGCGGCCGGCGGCGGCGAGGTTGCGCGCCACGTCGGGTGTCGAGACCATCTGCAGCGCGGCGATCTTCATGGCCAGCCTCCGTCGTGTGTTCGTGCGGTCAGTTGGTGGTCGCAGACTTCGGCGCCGAGGCCGGCGCGGCAGGCGCGTCGACATCGGGCACGGCATCGCCGAACTTGCGCTCGACGCGCTCGACCTTCGGGTCGGCCCACGGCCCGGTGACGTGGAACTCGCGTGTGCCGGCCTGGATCAGCGGCCGGCGCAGCAGTGCCTGCGCAAGGAAGGTGCCGAGCCCGATCGCCGGGTTGATCGCCGCATAGGCGAGCGACGCGGTGCCGGCGTTGATCTCGGGCACGACGATGACGCGCAGATCCTGCGTCTCGCGCGCGACGTCGGCGCTGCCTTCCATCAGCACGGCGGCCTGCACGCCGCGCATGCGCAGGTTGTTGGTCTGGGCCACGCCGTTCGCGATCTTCAGGTCGCCGGTGATGTTGTCGAACGCGAAGCCTTCCTGGAAGACGTCGCGGAAGTCGAGCGCGAGCCGGCGCGGCAGCGACTGCAGGCTCAGCACGCTGAGCAGGCGCGTCGCCCCGGGTTCGGCCTTGAGGAACTGGCCGGCGTCGAGCGCGACGTTGACCGTGCCGTTCAGGCTCGGGTAGTCGAGCGCGAGCGGCGAGCCGAGCCACGACACCTGTCCCGACAGCTGCCCCTTGCCGCCGCGGATCGCCTTGCCGGTGCCCAGCCGCTCGAGCAGCGCCCCGCCGTTGGCGATGTCCAGCTTGAAATTGAGCACCGCCCGCCGTCGCACCGACGCCGCCGCGCCCGGTGCGGTCAGGAAGGTGCCGGCGACCTCGGACCACGTGCCGCTGCCGCTCAGCTGCGCATCGGGCGAGCTGACGAGGAAGCGCGTCAAGCGCCACTCGCGCGGCGAGTCGCGACTCTCGCCCGTGCGGCGGTTGACGGCTTCGACCTCGACGCGTCCGAGCCTTTTGCCGCGCAGCTCGAAGTCGTCGACGACGACGTCGAGCGCCGGCACGGCGGCGGGCTGCTGCTGGTCGAGCAGATTCTCGACCTGCTCCGCGTCGCTCTTGGGCAGTGACAGGCGCGCGAGGCGCGCGTAGATGCGTCCGGCGCCCTGCTCGGTGCGCGCCGGGCGGAACTCGATGTAGCCGGCGAGCTGCTCCGCGTCGACGTTCGCGCGCCAGCGGCCGTCCTCCTGCGAGAGGCCGGCCACGACGCGGTTGAACTGGCGCGCGCCCATCTTGAGCTCCTGCACACGCAGTGCGATGCGCTGCGGCAGGTAGCCGCTCGCCGGCTCGGCCGTGGTCGACGGCGGCGTCGAAGGCGAGGTGGACGGCGCGCCTGCGGACAGCCGGTCGCCGACCGCTTCCCAGGCGTCGGTCTCCAGCGCGCCGAGGGTGACGTGCGCGGTCACCCCGGCCGTCGGCGTCGGCACGGGCTCGCCGATGCCGATGCCGCCGCGCAGCACCCGCGGCGCGTCGGCGCCGAGCTCGCGCACGTACATCGCCTGCACGACGTTGCCGAACTCGACGCGCAGGCTGTCGCGCGGCGTCTGGCCGGATGCGAGCGAATCGGCCTGCAGCTGTGTCTGCACCCGCAGCGTCAGCGGCACGTCGGCGGCCTTGCGCAGCGGCGCGGGCAGGTCGATCGCGAGGCCGACCAGGTTGCTGCTGAGGTTGATCTCCGGCTGGCCGTTGCGGTAGCCGAGGCTCAGGCGATAGCTGGTCTGCCCGTTCAGCGACGTGCCGAGCCTGGCCAGCGCGCCGAGCTCACCAGCGCGGCGCAGGCCTTCGGCGGTCGCGGTGCCCTGGGCGTTGAAGCGCAGGCTGCCGTCGGGCTGCATGCCACCGTCGAAGCTCGCGTCGCCGCCGAGCACCCGTGCGCTGGCACCGATGAGCGCGAAGCCCTTCTGGCTGAACTCGACGCGCCCGCGGGTGTTGCCGAGCTGCGGCGTGTCGGGCGTCAGGCGCAGGTCGTTGCCGGCCAGCGCGACGCTGCCTTTCACGGTGCTGGCCTCGAGCCGGCCCAGCGGCAGCGCGAGCGCGAGCTTCAGCTCGGCGTTCCCCGTTGCAGCGGCCTTCGCGAGCGCCTGCCCGGTCCACTGCCCGACCGGCGTGCTGTTGACGAAGCGCAGCATCTCGCCGAGCGGCCCGCGGCCGGTGCCTTCGATCGCCAGCACCGCCTGGTCGCCGAGGTTGCGGATGCCGCCCTGCACGCCGCTCAGCGCAATACCGCCGGCCTGCGCCTGCGCGTTGCGGATCTCGAGCGAGGCGCGGTCGATCACGAGCTCACCGTTGAGGCGCGTGAAGGCGGGCCACGGCGATGGTTCGTTGGCATCGCCCGGCACGTAGGCGAAGGTCGTGTCCTCGACCTTGCCGGCGATGCGGAACTCGCCGTCCTTCGCGCTGCGTGCGCGCGGGAACGGGAATTCCCACAGGTCGCCCTTGACGCGGAAGGTCGCGTCGCGCACCGTGCCGGAACGCACCGCGCGTTCGACGTAGTGGCGCGGGTTGTCGGGGATGCCGAGCGGCAGATAGCGTGCAACCTTGTCGGCCGCGCCACGCGCGACGCGGCCGTTCAGCTCGAGCTGGCCGGGGAAGCGGCCGCCGCGCGCGAAGCCCGCGCCCGGACCGGTGCTCCAGGTCGCGTTCAAGTCCCCCTGGGCGTCGGCATTCGCGAAGCGTGCGTCCTTGACCTGCACCGTGATGCGCGGCGGCGCATCGGCGGCCTTGGCGTCGCGCTCGATCTTCCACTGCAGCTGCGCCTGCAGCGTATCGAATCCGAGCACCGGCTCGGCGAACACACCGGGGAACTCGAGCGCGCCGGCATCGAGCGCGAGCTGCGCCGAACCGCCCGTATTACTCGCCTGGACTTGCACACGCGCGTTGCGCAGACCCGGCCGGCCAATCCCGTTCGGCTCGGCGCTCGGCCGCGGCTCGAGCGTCAGGCCGCTGAACGCCGCCTTGGCCTGGTAGTGCGTCGGCGCGTCGAGCGGCCCTTGCCAGCTCGCCTGCAGATCGCTGACCTGGCCCTGCGGCTTGAGCTCGGCGAGCAACCGGCCGAGCGCCTCGCCGAGCGGGACTCGCGAGGCCACCTGCGCCATCAGCCCGATGTCCAGGCGCTGCGCGCTGAACTCGCCGCCCTGGATCGCGCCGCTTCGTTCGCGCCAGCTCAGCGCCAGGTCGCCGGCCGGCCAGCGGATGCCGTCGCCGGTCACGAAGCCGAAGTGCTGCAGCGCGAGCGAGCCCCCGGTGTCGCTGTGCTGCGCGACCAGCCGGCCCTCGACCTGTTCGAACTCGAGCGGCTCGACCTCGCGCGAAAGCCGCAGCGCGACGCTGTGCAGCGCCAGATCGACGGTCGCGCTGCGCGGCTTGCCGTCGGCGACTTCGAGCCAGGCGCGCAGCACCCCTTCGCCTTCGCTCAGCTCGAACGGCAGGTCGACATGGCGGCGCAGCTCGCGCACATCGACATGCGGCAGGTCGGCGAACGCGCTGCCGCTCCAGCCGCGCCAGTCGCCGCTGCGCCCGAGCAGCCGCTGCGTGAAGCGCCCGCGCAGGCTGAAACGCTCGCCCCACGCGGCGTCGGGAGTCGCGTCGAGCCGCAGGTCGTGGTGCAGCAGCCCGTTGCGCACAACCAGGTCGACGCCGCTCAGCACGAGCGGCGGCGCGTCGCGCTGGTCGTCGATCCAGCGCAGCGAGCCGCCGCGCACGACGAACTCGCGCTGGTGGAAGAACCAGTCGCGCAGCGCGCCGTCGTCGCCGCTCTGCTCGGCACGGCTGAAGTCGAGGCCGGCGACGAACAGCCGGCCGGCGCGGTCGCGCCGCACGTCGAGCTGAGCACCTTCGATCAGCAGTTGCTCGAAGCGCAGCTCCAGCGACAGCAGCGAGCGCGGCGAGATGGCCGCGGCGATGCGGGGCAGGTGCAGCGCGGGCCGTTGCTCGGCGTCGAGCAGCCGCACGTCGCGCAGCTCGAGCGCCGGCACCCAGCCGCCCGAGCGCACTTCGATACCGCCGATGCGCACCGGCACCCCGAGCGCCGCGCTGGCGCGCGCCTCGATCTGCGGGCGCCATTGTTCGATTCGGGGCAGAATCCCCCAGTGAAGTGTCAACCAGGCGATCAGCAGCAAGCTGCCCGCCAGTAGGAACAGGCCGAGCAGGAAGCGCGCCGCCCAACGCAGCATCCGCCGTCCACGCGTGGTGGTGGGGACGTGGGATGCAGACGCGGCGGCAGCGACGGGCGGGATCAATGACATGAAGTCGACGGCACGCCAGCCAGGACGGATGCACGAACGATGGGGATTCGAGGCAAGGCGCCTCGGTGCAGATGCTTCGTTGGGATCGTGGGCATGGCGCGCTTCGCGTCGGGCCGCGACGGCCGGGTCAATCTAGCACAGACCCCCTTGGCCACGATGGGTTCCGCCAAGCTTCCAGACGCACAACTGCAAGCGGCCGTGTCACTCGCAGGCGCGTTCGGCACGGCATCCGCTGATCACAGTCGCTTCGTCCAGCGTGTACGGCGCCGCTACGGCGCCGAGCTCGCGCTGCTGCCGGCCGGGCTGCCACGGCGCGCCGACATCCAGGCGCTGGTCGACCGGCTGAGCGCCGGCGGACGCGGCCTGCAGAGCGCGCTGCGCGTTGCGCGCCAGCTCGTGCTGGAGCGGCTCGCAGTGCTCGACGTCGAGCGCGGCGCGCCGATGGAGGACATCACCACGACGATGACCGAGCTCGCCGAGGCGACGCTGGACATCGCGCTCGCGCAGGCGCTCGCCGACCTGCGCGCGCGCTTCGGCACGCCGCGCACCGAGGCCGGCACGGAAATCGACTTCTGGGTCGTCGGCATGGGCAAGCTCGGCGCGCGCGAGCTCAACGTCTCGTCCGACATCGACCTCGTCTACCTCTACGAGGAAGAAGGCCAGACGGACGGCGCGCAGTCGGTGTCGGCGCACGAGTTCTTCTCGCAGGTCGCGCGCGGCCTGTACACCTTGATCGGCGAGACCACCGAGGACGGCTTCGTGTTCCGCGTCGACCTCGCCTTGCGGCCGAACGGCAACTCCGGCCCGCCGGTCGTCAGCCTCGCGATGCTGGAGGAGTACTTCCAGGTCCAGGGCCGCGAGTGGGAACGCTTCGCGTGGCTGAAGAGCCGCGTGGTCGCGCCGCGCGCGAGCGTCGCGAACGGCCGCGCGCTCGCGCTGCGCTCGGTCGTGACGGCGTTCGTCTACCGGCGCTACCTCGACTACGGCGTCTTCGAGGGCCTGCGCCTGCTGCACCGCAAGATCCGTGACGAGGCGCAGCGCCGCGCCGCCGGCCGGCCCGAACGCGCCAACGACGTCAAGCTCTCGCGCGGCGGCATCCGCGAGATCGAGTTCATCGTGCAGCTGCTGCTCGTCGTGCGCGGCGGCCAGTTCCCGGAGATCCGCACCCGCGCGACGCTGAAGGCGCTCGACAAGCTCGCCGCCGGCGGATTGATGAAACCCGAGAGCGCGCAGCGCCTGGCCGAGGCCTACGTCTTCCTGCGCCGCATCGAACACCGCGTCCAGTACCTCGACGACCAGCAGACCCATCTGCTGCCCGCCCACGACGGCGACCTCGCCTGGATCGCACGCAGCCTCGGCTTCGCCTGCAGCGACGAGGCCTGCGAACTGCTCGAGCAGCTCGGCACGACCCGCGAGTTCGTCGCGCTCGAGTTCGATGCGCTGCTGCACGACGGCCGCGCGCCCCCCAAGCCCGCCGGCGGCTGCAAGACCTGCGGCGCGCCGCCCGCGCCGGTGGACAGCGAGAGCTTCATCGAGCAGCTGCCGCCCGAGCTGGCCGCGCGCGTCGTGCCGCTGTGCGAGAACCCGAAGATCAAGGTGCTGCGCGACGACAGCAAGGCGCGCCTCGGCCGCCTGATCACGCGCGCCGCGCAGGCGGTGCGCGAGAACCGCTGCACGATCGATGCGGCGGTGCGCTTCATCGACTGGCTCGGGCCGCTGCTGCGGCGCGAGAGCTACCTCGCGCTGCTGGTCGAGCGGCCCGAGGTGCAGAACCGGCTGCTGCGCCTGCTCGGCCTCGCGCGCTGGCCGATGCACTACCTGATGCGCCACCCCGGCGTGATCGACGAGCTGGCCGACACGCGCCTGCTGCACGGCCGCTTCGACGCCGCTGCGTTCCTCGCCGACCTCGAGGCGCGTCACGAGGCCTGGGAACGCTCCGGCCAGGCCGACGAGGAATCGCTGCTCGATACGCTGCGGCGCGCCCACCACGCCGAGGTGTTCCGCACGCTGGTGCGCGACGTCGAGCGCCACATCAGCGTCGAGGAGGTCGCCGACGAGCTCTCGGCGCTCGCTGATGCGACGCTCGACTGCGCGATCCGCTGGGCCTGGAAGCACCTGAAGCAGGCCCACCGACCCGACCCGCGCTTCGCGGTGATCGCCTACGGCAAGCTCGGCGGCAAGGAGCTCGGCTACGGCAGCGACCTCGACCTGGTATTCGTCT
>Ga0075366_10000439_pt1 | contig 19409 bp, 17 predicted proteins | sample EndMethybrTD3031_FD_72351 | JGI IMG/M metagenome (GOLD analysis project Ga0075366, IMG submission 72351) | Populus endosphere microbial communities from Tennessee, USA - Endosphere MetaG P. TD hybrid TD303-1 | ecosystem: Host-associated > Plants > Roots > Endosphere | place: USA: Tennessee...
GTCCTGATGAATTGCTGAAGGATTGCTTAGCTTTGCCCGGCCGGAGCCGCGCGGGTTTGCCGTCGCCGCGCGCCGCCGATACGATTCCGGCACGACAACAACGGAGGAAGGACATGGGGAGCTTGATCGACAAGCTGGGGCTGACGCCGCCGCCGACCGCCGCGGCGCGAACGTCGACGACGCCGGCCGCGAAACCCGCAGCCCCGTCACCCGAGGCCGTGCGCTTCACGAAGCACGTCAAGGAGTTGCTCGCGAAGATCGGGGCGCTCGAGGCGCAGAAGCTGCCCGACGCGGCGCGGCTGAAGAAGGCCGTTGTCGACGCCGCGAAGCTCGGCCAGAGCGCGAAGACACGCGCAGGCGCGACTGCTCAACTCGATGACATCGACAAGCAGGTCGCGAAGATGAAGGCTGACGCCGCGAAGGCCGCGGCCGCGCCGGCCGAAGCGCTGTTCACGATGAAGATCGACGGGCGGCAGCTGACCAACGTGACGCGCACGCAAGCCTGCGGCGAGCTCGGCAAGGCGCTGGCCAAGCTCGAGAGCGACCTGAAACTCGGATTCGAGGCGCATTGCGAGGAGCTGAAGATCCAGCGCGAGGAGCCGTTCGCCGCCTGGATCGCGGGTGGCATTTCGGCGGTGCGGGCGAAGGTCAAGGGCGAGGAGGCGGTCGACATCAACGACCTGTCGGTCTGGGACGCGCCCCAGACCCTGCTGCACGATGCCCGCGCCGCGCTGAGGAGCCAGAACGTCGAGGGCGTCGCGGTGCTGGTCCCGCGCATCGCGGCCGCGACGAAGAAAGCGGCGTCGAGGGTCAAGAAGCACAATGCAGACAGCATCGAGTCGGCCGAGACCGCGGTCGAGATCGCGCGCAAGACCGAGGACGTCGCCGCCGACGTGATCGCGAAGGGCGCCGAGAAGTATGGCGGCGAGAAGGCCGGCATCGCCGCGAAGGCAGGCGCGAAGTCGGTGTTCCAGCTCGTCGAGCAGCTCAGCGGCAAGTACATCGCCGGCACGCAGCGCGAGATCGACTGGGGCGCGGTCGCGAAGGAAGGCGCTGCGAGCATCGCTTCCGACCTGGTCGGCGTGATGCTGAAGGGCGCGATGGCCGAGCGCTTCTCGAAGTACTTCGGGCCCTACCTGTCCAAGGCGGACTTCAGCGAGGCCGAGCTGGTGGCGATGGCAAAGGCCCTGAACCTGCCGCCGCCGCTGAGCCGCGATGCGCTGATGTCGACCGTGCAGCGCTATGCGAAAGACTTCGTGCTCAGCAAGGCGACCAGCTTTGTCACCGACGCGGTTGCGGACACGATCAAGGGCAAGAAGGCCGACGAGCCGGACATGAGCATCGACGAGCTGATGAAGACCACGGCGAAGAAATTCGCCGAAGGCAAGGTCACCGATCTGTTCGTCGAGTTCGTCGTCGAGCACGCCAAGAAGTCGGTGGCGACGGCCGGATGAAGCTCTGCGTCATGGAGGCTCCGGGCGACGGAACGCAAGCCACTGGAGCGGGTTCGCGGAGGCCGCTCGCAGAACTCACCACTCCGCGACGCCGCCGTCGGCGTGGCGCCATACCGGGTTGTGCCAGTCGGGGGCGTTGCGACTGGCATGGACGACGCGCTCCTCGTCCACCTCGACACCGAGGCCCGGCTTCGGCAAGGCGCGGATGTGGCCATCCTCGATGCGAAAGTCGTCCTTGTTGATCACGTAGTCGAGCAGCTCGGCATCGCGGTTGTAGTGGATGCCCATGCTCTGTTCCTGCAGCACGGCGTTGTAGGCGACGAAATCGACCTGCAGGCAGGCGGCGAGTGCGACCGGGCCCAGCGGGCAGTGGGGCGCGAACGCGACGTCGTACGCTTCGGCCATCGCGGCGATCTTGTGGCATTCGGTGATGCCGCCCGCGTGCGACAGGTCCGGTTGCAGGATCGCGATGCCGCCGCCCTGCAGCACACGCTTGAACTCGAAGCGCGAGTACATGCGCTCGCCGGCCGCCAGCGGAATCGATGTGCTGGCGGCCAGGCGCGGGTAGTGCTCTGCCTGCTCGGCGAGCACCGGCTCTTCGACGAACAGCGGGCGGAACGGCTCGAGCGCCTTGAGCAGCGGCTTGGCCATCGGCGCGGCGACGCGGCCGTGGAAGTCCAGCCCGAAACTCACGCGCGAGCCCAGCGCGTCGTGCACGCCGGCGACCTTGGCCACCGCGGCGTCGATCGCTCGTGGGCCGTCGAGCATCGCCATCTCCTCGGTGCCGTTCAGCTTGAAGGTGTCGAGGCCGCCTTCCATCAGGCGCTGCATGTGCTCGACGATGTCGCCCGGCCGGTCGCCGCCGACCCAGCTGTAGACCTTCATCCGGTCGCGCACCTTGCCGCCCAGCAGCTCGTAGACCGGCACGCCGAGCGCCTTGCCCTTGATGTCCCACAGCGCCTGATCGATGCCCGCGATCGCGCTCATCAGGATCGCGCCGCCGCGGTAGAAGTGGCCCCGGTACATCGTCTGCCACAGGTCGTTGATGCGCGTCGGATCCTTGCCGACCAGCGTGTCGCCGAGCTCCTGGACCGCCGTCTCGACCGTGCGGGCGCGGCCTTCGAGCACGGGCTCGCCCCAGCCGCTGATGCCCTCGTCGGTCTCGATCTTGAGGAACATCCAGCGCGGCGCGACGCGGTAGGTCGTGAGCCGGGTGATTTTCATGGGCTGCCTCAGGCGCTTGACGCGATCGAGCGCTCAGCGACGCGCTGCGCGGAACTTCTGCAGCTCGCCATAGACGGACTGCACGAACTCCTTGCCGATCGTCTCCGAGTTCTTGTCGATCACCGGTTGCACGGCAGTGCGGATCTTCTCCAACTCTGCGGGAGGCATCTCCGTCACGGTCATGCCCTTGTCCTTGAGCTGCGCGACCACGTCGGCGGCCTGCCGCAGCTCCTCGCTGCGCTCGAACGCGCGGGTCTCCTCGGCCACTTTCTGCACGGCGCTCTGCTGCTCGGGCGTCAGGCTCGCCCACCACTTCTTCGATGCCAGCAGCGCCACCGGCGTGTAGACATGGTTTGTGATGGTGAGGTACTTCTGCACCTCGAACATCTTGTTCGCGTACATGTCGACCACCGGATGTTCGTAGCCGTCGAGGGCCTTGATCTCGAGCGCGGGGTAGACCTCGGTGAAGGCCATCGGCACCGCGTTCATGCCCATCGCATTGAAGCTCGCCAGCGCCATCGGGCTTTGCATCACCCGGACCTTCAGGCCCTTCATGTCGGCCATGGTGCCGAGCGGCCGCTTGCTGTTCGACATGTTCCGGAACGCGCCGCCCGCCCAGACCAGGCCGCGCATGTTCATGTCGTCCAGGCCATCGAGTAGCTTGCGGCCGATGGGGCCGTCGAGCACGTGGGCCGCCTCGGCGTCGGTGCCGAACAGGAACGGAAAGTCGAAGATCTGCAGTTCCTTCTTGCGCGCTGCGATCGGCGACACGGCGCCGAGGTACAGATCCTGCACGCCGCTCTGCACGGCGATCAGCATCTTGTCCTCGGAGCCGAGCATCGCGCTGCCGTAGACGTCGATGAGCACCTTGCCGCCGGTCGCCTTCGAGACGCCGGCGGCAAACTGCTTCATCGCCGCGGCGCGTGGGTGCGAGTCGGCGAACGAGTGGCCGAGCTTGGCCTTCTTCACGTCCTGGGCCGATGCGATCGACGCGCCGCCCAGCAGGAGCGCAGCGGCGACGAACGCCTGGTTGAAGAGGCGACGGGTGGTGGATTTCATGGTGTGTCTCGCTGTGGAATGGGCCCGCAAAGGACCTCTAGTGAAGGAACGCGTTCAGTTGTTGGCGACTCGGCAGTCCGTCGCAGTCGCCGGGGAATTGCACGACGCGTGCGCCGATCGCGTTGCCCCTGGCGGCCGCATCCGACAAGGCCAGGCCTTCGAGCAGCGCGGACACCACGCCGACGGCGAAGCCGTCGCCGGCGCCGGCGGTGTCGACCACACGGTCGACTGCGACGCCTGGTGCGAAGCCGTTCTCACCGGCGGCGGTGGCGAAGTACGCTCCGGGAGCCCCGAGCTTGACGACCACACCGCGAGCGCCTCGGCCGAGGTAGAAGTCCGCCATGTCCTGCGGGCGCTCGCGGCCGGTGAGCAGCTTTCCTTCTTCCAAGCCGGGAAGGATCCAATCGCTGCTCGAGGCCAGGCGGTTCAGGCAGTCGATCATGTCGGCTGGCGAACGCCACAGTCGAGGCCGCAGGTTCGGGTCGAACGACACCGAGCGTCCCTGCTTGCGAGCGTCGGCGGCCATCTCGAATGCCAGCTCGCGTGTCGTGGGCGACACCGCGGCGAAGATGCCGGTCAGGTGAAGATGGCGCGATGCGGCGCAATACGCCTTCGGGTTGTCGGCAACGCCAAGGCGGCTGGCCGCGGAGCCGTGGCGGAAGTACTCGATCTTCGGGTCGCTGCCGTCGTCGCTGCGCGACTTGAGCATGAATCCCGTGGGGTGGTCGGCGTCGACGGCGACGCAGCTGCGATCGATCCGTTCACGATCCAGCGTGGCGCAGACGTGCCGGCCGAACGAGTCGTCGCCCAGCCGGCTGACGTAGCCCACGCGCAATCCCAGGCGCGCCAGTCCGATCGCCACATTGAGGTCTGCGCCGGCGGTCGAGCGTGCAAATGCATCGACCTCGTGCAAGGCGCCCGGCTGCTGCGCGGCGAACAAAACCATCGCTTCGCCGACCGTGACGACATCGAGGCTCATGTCATCAGTCGAAGTTCAGCAGCACCTTCATCGACTGCGAGCGGTCGGCTGCGAGCGCGAAGGCGCGACCGGCGTCGCGATAGGGAAGGGTGGCGGAAATCAGCGGCTTGAGGTCGACGAGTCCCTGGTTGATCAGGTCCACCGCCACGCCGAATTCAGCGTGGAATCGGAACGCGCCGCGCAGGTCGAACTCCTTCGCCACGACCATGTTGAACGGCAGCGTCAGCTCGCCGCCCGACAGGCCGAGCTGCACGATCACGCCGCGCGGTCGCACCACCTCGAATGCCGAGCGCAGCGCGCGCTCGTTGCCGCTGGCCTCGAACAGCACGTCGAACTGGCCCTTGTCGGCGGCATAGCGGGCGAGCGCCTCGGGCTGCTGCGCGACGTTGATCGTCTCGTCGGCACCGACCTTGGCGACCTTGCGCAGCGGCTGGTCCACGACATCGGTGGCGACGATGTGTGTCGCGCCGGCCCGGCGCGCGGCGATGACGGCCATCGCGCCGATCGGACCGCACCCGGTGACGAGCACCGAGCGCCCCAGCAGCGGGCCAGCCCGGTTGGCCGCGTGCAGCGCGACCGACAGCGGCTCGGCCATCGCGCCTTCGGCGTCGCTCACGCCGTCGGCGAGCCGGAAGGCCTGCGGCGCGCCGATCACGATCTGCTGGCGAAAGGCGCCCTGCACATGCGGCATGCGCATCGCGCTGCCGTAGTAGCGCATGTCGAGGCAGTGGCTCTGCAGACCGAGCTGGCAGTAGCGGCACGCGCCGCAAGGCTGGCTCGGATTGACGGCGACGCGGTCGCCCGCGGCGAAGCCGGCCACCCCGGGGCCGACCTCTTCGATGACGCCGGCGATCTCATGGCCCAGCACCATCGGCTGCTGGATGCGGATCGTGCCGAAGCCGCCGTGCTGGTAGTAGTGCAGGTCCGAGCCGCAGATGCCGCCGGCGCGCACGCGCACGCGGACCTGGCCGGCTTCCACGGCGGGTGTGGGGACGTCCTCGACGCGCAGATCGCCGGGAGCGTGAATGACGAGAGCATCCATGACGTCGAGAGGCTGGTGAGGGTGGATCGATCAGCGCGTCATCCACTGCAGCGGCCACATCACGATCTGCGGGAAGATCACGAGCAGCAGCAGCACGATCGTCTGCGCGACCATGAACGGAACGACGCCCTTGATCGCGCCGCTCATTGGAATCCTGGCGACGCCGCACACGACGTTGAGCACCGTGCCGACCGGCGGGGTCACGAGTCCGATCGCGTTGTTCATGATGAACAGCACGCCGAAGTAGACCGGGTCGATGCCGGCCTGCTTGAGCACCGGCATCAGCACCGGCGTCATGATCAGCACGGTCGGCGTGAAGTCCAGCGCCGTCCCGATCACGAGCACCAGCAGCATCAGCGCGAAGGTCAGCAGCATCTTGTTGTGCATCAGCGGCTGCACCAGGTCTGCGAGCTGCTGCGGGATGTTGGCGGTGGTGATCAGCCACGCCGACACGCCCGCGGCGGAAACCAGGAACATGATGACCGCAGTGGTCTCCGCGGCGCGGTAGAAGAGCTGGAAAAGCTGCTGGGGCTTGATCTCGCGATAGACCAGCAGCCCGACGATCAGCGAGTACGCCGCGGCGATGACCGCGGCTTCGGTGGGCGTGAAGACGCCGAACTTCAGGCCGCCGACGATCACGACCGGCAGCACGAGCGCCCACAGCGCTTCGCGCGTGGCCGTGATGCGCTCGGCGGTGGTCCGCTTGGCCTCGACCTTCGGCTTGTCCTTCGAGATCGACCAGCGCCACGCGATCATGATCGCGAGGCCCATCAGCACGCCGGGGACGATGCCGGCGATGAACAGCTTGGTGATCGACACCCCGCCCGTCACGCCGTACAGGATCATGCCGATCGACGGCGGGATCACCGGCGCGATGATGCCGCCGCAGGCGATCAGGCCGCACGAGCGATTGACGTTGTAGCCTGCGTTGCGCATCAGCGGCACGAGCACAGCGGCCAGCGCCGCCGTGTCTGCCACGGCCGAGCCCGACAGCGACGCCATGATGATCGCCGCCATCACCGCGACGTAGCCCAGGCCGCCGCGGATGTGGCCGACCCAGGCCATCGCCATCATGATGATGCGGCGTGTCATGCCGCCCGCGTTCATGAACTCCCCGGCGAGCATGAAGAACGGCACCGCGAGCAGCGGGAAGCTGTTGGCGCCATCCCACATGTTCTGGATCACGATCTGCGGATCGGTGACGCCCATGAAGAACATCATCGCCAGCCCGCAGCCGATCAGGGCAAACGCGACCGGCATGCCCAGCGCCATCAGGCCGAGCAGCGAGCAGATGAAGACGGCGATCGTCATGGCCTTGTCCTCCCCGCGATCGGATGCTGCGCGGTCTGCGCCTCGATCTCGTGCTCGGCTTCGAGCGCTTCGCTCATGCCTTCTTCGTGCACGTCGATCAGCTCGGCCTCGCTCACCTTGCCGGCGACGAGGCGCACGAGGTTCGAGATGCAGATGAGCGCGATCGCGGTGCCGGTGAGGTAGCTCACGCCGAACACCCACAACATGCTGATCTGTGCGACCGGCGACGCGTTGCCCTTGATGATGTCGTGCTGCAGCCAGGTGCCGTAGACGATGTAGAGGCAGCAGATCAGCATGATTGCCTGGCTGATGCCCCAGCAGACCTTGCGCCCCAGCACCGGAAGTGCCTGCACCACGATGTCCACACCGAGGTGGGCGCGGCGCCGCATGCCGACGATGGCGCCGAGGAAGGTCATCCACACGAACGCGAAGCGCGGCATCTCCTCCGACAGGTCGATGCCGGTGTTGAAGAACAGCCGCAGCATCACGTTGCCGAACACCATGACCAGCATGACCACCATGCAGATCACCATGACCACTTCGAGCGCGCGGGTCAGCGCGTCGGCGAGCGCCGTCAATGTCTTGCCCATGGCAGCTCCGGTAGAGGGGGCCCGCGCGCCTACTTGGCGGCGCGCGCCTTGTCGATCTCGGCGTAGAAGCCCTTAACGAAGTCCTCGCCGATGACAGGTGCGAACTTGGCCACCGTCGGCTTGACCTTCTCCTGGATGCGTGCCAGCTCGGCCGGGCTCACGGTGTTGATCGTCACGCCGGCCGCCTTGAACTTGGCGATGACGTCGGCGTCACCGTCGTCGAGCAGCTTGCGCTGCAGCAAGCCGGCCTCGGTGGCCGCCTTCTGCACGCCGGCCTTGTCGCTCGGCGACAGCGCGTCCCAGAACTTCTTCGACGCGACCAGCGCCACCGGCGTGTAGACGTGGTTGGTCACGGAGATGAACTTCTGCACCTCCTGCATCTTGTTGGCGTACATGTGCAGCAGCGGGTTCTCCTGCCCGTCCAGCGCCTTGATCTCGAGCGCCGGGAAGACCTCGGCGAACGCCATCGGCACGGCGTTGGCGCCGATCGTCTTCCAGGTGTCCAGCGCCACCGGATTGGCCATCACGCGGATCTTCAGGCCGCCGACGTCCTCGAGCTTGGTGACGCTGCGCTTGCTGTTGGACAGGTTGCGAAAGCCCATGCCGGTCCACGTGAGGCCGACCAGGCCGGCCGGCTCGATCTTCTCGAAGATCTTCTTGCACGAAGCGCCGTCCAGCACCGCATACACCTCGCGCGTGTTCTGGAACATGAACGGCAGGTCCCAGACCTGCACTTCCTTGACGCGGGTCGACAGCGGCGCAAGCGTGCCGATGTAGAGCTCCTGCGTGCCGGCCTGCACTGCCTGCAGCTGCTTCTCGTCGCTGCCGAGCACCGCGCTGTGGTAGGCCTGGATCTTGACGTTGCCGTTGGTGTAGGTCGACGCCAGTTCGGCGAACTTGTTCATTGCTGCGGCCTGCGGATGCGTCTCGGGCATCGCGTGGCCGATCTTGGCCTTGACCTCCGCCAGCGCAGCGGGAGCGGTCAACGCGAGAACGGCCGCGGCGGTCAGGGCGGCGAGGGCGCCGCGGCGCGAAGGTGTCTTGAAGTGCATGTTGTCTCCAGCTCGATCTTTGGTGGTGGTGTCAGGGGGTCTGCAGCGTGCCGTCCTGCAGCCGCGTCTGCGTCCAGGTGGTCACGCCGCTGTCGCAGGGGTACTTGGCGGCCTCGGCCTCGTCGAGGTCGACGCCGAGGCCAGGCTTGTCGTTGGCATAGACGTGGCCGTTGCGGAACTCGGGCAGGCCGGGGAAGACGTCGAGCAGCGCGGCGCGCGGACCTTTCAGCTCCTGGATCACGAAGTTCGGCGGCTCGGTGCCCGACCATTCCTGGACGCCGAAGTTGCGCGCGGCCAGGTCGATGTGGATGTTGGCCGCATGCGCCAGCGGCGACATGTCGCCGGGCCCGTGCCAGGCAGTCCGCACGCCGAACTGCTCGGCGAACATCTGCAGCTTGCGCCCCGGCGTGATGCCGCCGATCTGGCTCAGGTGCACGCGGATGAAATCGATCAGGCGCTCGGCGATTAGCGTGCGCCACTCGAAGGGGTGGTTGAAGAGCTCGCCTTGCGCCAGCGGGATGTTCGTCTTGGCGCGCAACTGACGGATCCACTCGCCATCCTCGAGCGCGATCGCGTCTTCGAGGAAGAAGAGCTCGTAGCGCTCGAGCTGGCCGGCGAAGCGGATCGCGTCGACCGGCTTCAGACGTTCGTGCACGTCGTGGCACAGCTCGACGTCGAAGCCGGCCCGGCTGCGGATCTCGTCGAACATCTTGACCGTGTCGCGCATGTACTTGCGCGCGTCGAGGTAGACGCCCTTCGGTGCCCCTTCGGGCGCGCCCGCCGGCGCCTTGCCGAATCCGCCGCCGCCGTAGCCGCCGTTCTGGCAGCGGATGTGCGTGACGCCCTGGTCGCGGTACTTCTGGATGTTGTCGCAGAGCTCGGCGATGTCGCGTCCGTCGGCATGGCGATAGATCGGCACGCCCTCGCGGCATTTGCCGCCGAACAGCTGGTACACGGGCATGCCGGCGAGCTTGCCCTTGATGTCCCACAAGGCCATGTCGATGCCGGAGATCGCGTTGTTCTCGATCGGCCCGTTGCGCCAGTAGGCGTTCTGGTGCATCAGCTGCCACAGCTCCTCGATTGCGTCGGCATCGCGCCCGATGACGAGCGGCCGCAGGTACTCCTCGACGAGGCACTTCACCGCGAGGTGGCGATACGCGAAGGTGGCGCAGCCGAGGCCGAAGAGCCCGGGCTGGTTGGTCTCGACCTTGACCACCACGAGGTTGATGCCCTCGGGTGCGGTCAGGATGACCTTGACGTCAGTGATCAGCGTGGCCATGTTCAGAGCACGGAGAGCCAGCCGCCGTCGACGTAAATGATCTGGCCGTTGACGTAGTTGGACGCGGCTGACGCGAGGAAGACGGCCGTGCCCACCAGTTCCTCGGGCCTGCCCCAGCGGCCGGCCGGGTTGCTGGCCTTCACCCATGCGTCGAACTGCGGGTTGCTCACCAGCGCCTCGTTCATGTCGGTGAGGATGTAGCCGGGCCCGATCGAGTTCGACTGGATGTCGTGCTTGGCCCACTCGGCCGCCATCGCGCGCGAAAGCAGCTTGATGCCGCCCTTGGCCACGGTGTAGGGCGCGACGGTCGCGCGTGCGGCTTCGCTCGTCAGCGAGCCGATGTTGATGATCTTGCCGCCGCGGCCGCGCGCCACCATGCGCTTCGCCGCTTCCTTGCCGACGATGAAGGCGGCGGTGAGGTTGGTGTCGATGACGCGCTGCCAGTCCTTGAGGTCCAGCTCCAGCATGGGCGCGCGGTGCTGGATGCCGGCGTTGTTGACGAGGATGTCGATCGCGACGCCCTGCTGGTCGAAGGCCTGAAAGGCGCGCGCGACCGAAGCCTCGTCGGCGACATCGAAGGCTGCACCGAGTGCGTCGATGCCGCGCTCCTTCAATGCCGCGATCGCCTGGTCGACGGCGGCCTGCTGGCGGCTGTTCACGACGACGCGTGCACCGGCCTCGGCGAGACCTTGGGCGAGCGCAAAACCGATGCCGCGTGTGGAGCCCGTGATCAGTGCCGTGCGGCCTGAAAGGTCGAAGAGCGCGGTGGCCAACTGTATGTCTCCTGTCGTTTCGTAATTTGTAGCACGTATGATGTTTGACGCGCAAGCAAGTCTCCCCGATGGCGCCAAGGTGAAGGCAACATCTCTCCGGACCTCAGACGAAAACCTATTGATCTTTCGTCATACCTTGTATAACGCCAGCCATGGCGACACGAACCAGCTCACCGCGGGCGACCTTTCAGGAACAGGTTCTGCACCAGCTGGGGCGGGACATCTGCGCGGGCCGCTTCCGGCCCGGCGCGCTGTTGCCTTCCGAGCCCGAGTTGTGCGAGCGCTTTGGCTACAGCCGCATCGTGATCCGCGAAGCCATCAAGTCGCTCGTCGCGAAGGGCATGCTGGAAGTGAGCCGCCGGGTGGGCACGCTCGTGCTCGACCCGGCGCGATGGAATCTGTTCGACACCGACGTGATCGTGTGGCGCTCCGAAGCGCGCGAGCCCGATCCGGTGATGGCGCGCGATCTGGCCGAGTTGCGTCGCATCGTCGAGCCGGCTGCCGTGCGCCTGGCGGCCGTGCGGGCGAGCGAAAGCGAGCGCAAGGCGCTGCGCACGGCGTACATGGCGATGGCGCGCGCCGTCGCCGGCAAGGGCGACTACGTGACGGCCGACCTCGCGTTCCACGCCACCATCCTCGCCGCGTGCGGCAACCAGTTCCTGCGGCAGATGGAGGAGGCGATGTCGGCGATGCTGCAGGCGAGCTTCAAGGTGATCTCGCAGAAGCCGGGCGGGCCTGCACATTCGCTGCCGATGCACGAGGCGGTCTGCGAGGCGATCGAGCGGGGCGATCCCGATGCAGCCGAGCGTGCGGCGCTGGTGCTGATCGAGCAGGCGGAAGCGGATCTTCGCGACCGCACCGGCCTGCTCGAGCCCGGGTCGGCCGCCAAGAGGCCGGCGTCGAAGAGGGCACGTGAACGCGCGGCGTGAGGCGCCTGCGACGGGCCCGAGACCTCACGCGCCGGCGTGCAGCGCATTCCCGAGGAAGAACCGCAACATCTCGGTCGTCGCGTCGGGCCCCTTTGCATCGGTGTACGACCCGAGCGCGCTGCCGCCCGACCATGCATGTCCAGCACCGTGCACGACCCAATGCTCGGCGACCACGCGTCCGCCGGCATCACGGTAGACATGACGGGTGAACTCGCGGCCGTTGTCGCTGCGCATGCGCTCGAACTCGCGTGCCGCCGCGCCGGTGCAGGATGCCACGAGATGCTCCCCATTGACGGGATGCACCGTCGTGTCCCGGTCGCCGTGAAAGACGATCGTTGGCAGCTTGCGCCCTTCGATTCCCGTCGGTCGCGCCGTGCCGTGCTTCATCGCATCGAGCGCGGTCTTGGCGTTGCTGGCCGACCCCACCGGCAGACCGGAATGCACGCCGACGGCAGCGTACAGATCGGGGTAGGCCTCGCCGAGTATCGCTGCCATGGCGCCGCCCGCAGACAAGCCGGCCACGTAGATGCGCCGTGAGTCGACGCCGTAGCGCTTCGCCACCTCACGCGTCATCTCGGCCAGCAACGCGGGCTCGCCGCGGCCGCGCTGCTGGTGGTTGTGCTTGAACCAGTTCCAGCAACGCGAAGGATTTGCGCTCTGCGCCTGCGCGGGATAGAGGACCACGAAGTCGCGCGCCCGCGCTGCCTCGTTCATGCGTGTGCCGGCGGCAAAGTCGTCGGGGTTCTGCGTGCAGCCGTGAAGCATCACGACCATCGGCAGGGGTTGGCCCCGGTGACCCGGCGGCAGGTAGACCTTGTAGTCGCGTGTGCCGGCCGCCTGGCTGAAACGGCCGGCAAAGAATCGGCCGGTGTCTCGGTCGGCATCGATCTCGCGGGCCACCACGTCGATGACGTCGTCTTCGGGTGGTGCAGCGGTGCCGCGCAGCGCCGCCTGGATCGCCGAGGTTGCAGTTCGAAGGTCGCCGGCGCGTGTCAATCGTGCAGCGTCGGCCATCAAGCGTTCGAAGGATGAGTTCATGGTGCTCCGAGGTATGAGGTTCACCGCATGCGGTCCGCCAGCGCGGCCTTCACGGCCGGGCTGGCATGCAGGGCGCCGAGGACCACGATGGACCCGATGGTGGACAGGGCCAGTTCGGGCGTGACGTCGGGCGCGAGAGACGCCAGCCCGAGCACGCGCAGGTGCAGCACCTGCTTGGCCTTGCGCACGGCACGCAGATCGTCGGCGCTGAAGTGCTGGATGCCGAGCACCAGCGTCCTGCGGGCGACCGCCTGCTTGACGGCGTCCGCATGCGCGGCGAGCTGATTGCGGACCGCCGTGCGGATCATGTCGGTCCGGTTGGCATAGAAGCCTTCCTGCACGAGCAGGTCGATCTGTCCCAGATCGACGTAGCCCATGTTGACGGTGATCTTCTCGTCCAGCGGCTTGGTGACGGCGACCGAGGTGGTGCTGCGGGCAGGCATGGCGCCATCCTAGCACCATCCAAGTGGATGGTTAAGAACGAGGGATTACGCTGCCGAGGCCACGGCCGCGCCAAGCCGCCAGCGGTTGCGCCCGGCACGTTTCGCGTCGTAGAGCGCGACGTCGGCGGCCTTGTACAACGCATCGGCGGTCTGTGCGTCGCGTGGGCACATCGCGCCGCCGATGCTCGCGCTCGGCTGCAACTCGGCGCCGCCTTGCGGCAGCGGCGTCGCGAGCGCCTCGAAGATGCGCTGGCAGACGGCTTCCACCGCAACCACGTCGATCGTCTCGGGAAGCAGCACCGCGAACTCGTCGCCGCCCAGGCGCGCGACGCGGTCAGTCTCGCGCACGGCCGCGAGCAGCCCCTTGCCGACGACTGCCAGCACCGCGTCGCCGGCGTCGTGGCCGAAGGTGTCGTTGACGCGCTTGAAGTGGTCGAGGTCGATCAGCAGCAGCGTGAATCCGCGACCGCTGCGCGCCGTGTGAGCCAGCAGGCGCTTCAGCTCGTCGTTGAAGAGGCGCCGGTTGCCGAGCCCGGTGAGGCCGTCGTAGTAGGCGATCTGCTCGAGCTGTCGCTGGCTCGCCTGCAGCTGCTGCGTGCGTTCGTCGACCAGTGCTTCGAGCGCACGCTGGCGGCGCCGGTGGTACAGCGTGCGCACCTGCACGCCGCCGACCAGCAACGCGACCAGCGCGAGCACGAGTGCGCCGCGGAACCAGGCGGTCTCTTGCCAGGTCGCGCGCACGTGCAGCGGCAGCTCGAGCGGCTGCGACCACGCGCCTTTGGCGCCGGCGGCGCGCAGCTCGAGCACGTAGTCGCCGGGTGCGAGGTTGGTGTAGGCGGCCAGGCGCCGGCTCGCCTCGGTCGCGACCCATGCCGGGTCGACGCCGCGCAGGCGGTACTCGTAGCGGTTGCGCTGCGGCGCGGCGTAGTCGAGCGCGGCGAATTCCACCAGCACGCTGCGCCGGCCCGGCGCGATCGTCAGCGGCGCCGCGCTGGCGTCGCCGCGGTAGCCCGGCCGCGGCGCTTCGTCGCCGAGACGCAGCTCGGTGACGACCACCGGGGCGGACTCGGGCGCCGGTGCGGCGTGCCCGGGGTCGACGATGGTCAGCCCGCCCGAGCCGCCGAACAGCAGATGACCATCCGGCATCGCGGCGCCGGCGTGGGTCCAGTACGACGGGATGCCGAGACCGTCGGCGGCGCCGAAGGGCTCGACAGCGAGCGTGTCCTGCGCGATGCGCGCGAGCCCGTCGTCGGTGCTCGCCCACACGTCGCCTTGCCCGTCCATGACGATCGCGTTGACGCCGTTGTGCGGCAGACCCTCGGCGGTGGTGATGCGCCGCACGCCGGTTGTGGGGGCGCCCGCCAGTGCCTCGACGACACGCACGCCGGCGCCGAACGACGCCACCCACAAGCGGCCGCGCTGGTCGCGCAGCACGGAGGAGACGTAGCCGGTCGGCAGCCCGATGCGGCCCGGGCCGTCCTGCGGCAGCCGGGTGGCTGCCATCGTGGCGGTGTCGAGCCGGACCAGGCCCGTGCGTGTGCCGACCCAAAGATGGGCGGCGCCGTCCGGCAGCAGGGTCGTGATGCGCTGGTCGCCGAGGCGGCTGCCGTCGTCGTGCGCGGTCGGCGTCAAGCGCGTGCTCTCGGCCGGCTCCATCGCCCACAGACCGTCGAGGCCGCCCAGCCAGAGGCGGCGCCCCTGCCATGCCATTGCCCACACCGAGGCGCTCAAGGCGCGGCCCGCGACCTCGAGCCGCTGCACCGTGCGGCCGGCGGCGTCGGCGCGGTACAGGCCACGCTGCGTGCCGATGTAGACGAAGTCGCCCGCGGGCGACAAGGCCATGCACAGGACACGTCCCGGCGGCAGCGCGGTGGCCAGCGCGGCCGGGTCGGGCCGAAGCTGCGCGATGCGGCCGCGGCCGGGCTGCACGATGTCGATGCCGCCGTCGCCGACGCTGAGCCAGACGCGGCCGTCGGCCATCGGCAGCACGAAGGGCACGTTGAGGTGGCTGATGCCGTCGGTGCGCGTGTCGCCGCCGAACCAGGTGTGGATCGTGCGCTGGCGTGCGTCGTGGACACTCAGCCCGGTGTCGGTGCCGACCCAGACCAGACCGCGGCGGTCGCGGTGGAGCGCGAAGACGTCGTTGTCGGGCAGCCCGCCGAGGACGTGCTCGCGGTGCTGCGTGCGGCGGGCGGTCCAGCGGCGTGTGTCGACGCGCACGATGCCGTGGCCGTCGGTGCCGAGCCAGACTTCGCCAGGCCCGGCCTCGGCGAGCGTGAAGACGGCCTCGGTGTCGAGGCCGATGCTCGCACCGTGCACGCGCTGCTGCAGCGGTACGGGCGCCGCGGCGCCCGGTTCGACGATGAAGGCGCCCTGTGCGCGGGTGCCGATCCAGGTGCGCCGTTCGCTGTCCTGCATCAGCTTGGAGACGACGAGCGGGCCGCGCTCGGCGGTCGGCAGCGGCACCGGCACGAAGCGATCCTGCCCCGTGGCGCGCCGGTAGAGGCCGGTGTCGGTGCCGACCCACAGCGCGCCGCCCGGCTCGCGCAGTAGCGCGTTGACGGCGCCGTCCGGCAAGCCCTGGCGCCGCGCCAGCTCGGCATGACGTTGCACCAGGCCAGTCACCGCGTCGAGCCGGTCCAGGCCGCCGCCGGTGCCGACCCACAACGCGCCGTCGTCGTCTTCGGCGAGGGCGAAGACGCTCTTGCGGCTGAGTGCGGCGCCCGGCGCGAGCGAGGGGTCGAAGCGGTCGTTCGCCGCGTCGTAGCGTGCCAGGCCGCCGGCGCTGGTGCCGATCCACAGGCGCCCGCGGGCATCGACGTGCAGCACGAGCACGTAGCTGTCGGGCAGCGCGCCGGGCGCCGCGACGTCGCCGACATAGGCACGCTGCTTGTAGCCGTCCCAGCGCACCAGCCCGCTCTGGGTGCCGAGCCAGAGGAAGCCGTCGCCGTCCTGCACGATGTCGGTGATCGCGAGCGAGGCAGGGATGACGCGCCGGAAGGTCGCGTCGGCGTGCGCGGCCCACACGTCGTCGTCGGCGTGGGCGAGCTGGCACGCGAGCGACGCCGCCAGCAGCGCCAGCAGGTGCCGGCACCACCACCACAACGAAAACGACGTACTGCGCATGCAAGCCCGAAGCGCGCAACACGAGGTGCGCCATCGGCACTTCGGCCGGCGCCGCCGGCGCTTGAGCGGTCATGGGGCCGCGCGCGGCACAAGCGGCAATATCCGACGACCTGCGGGCCTCAGCGCGGAGGCGTTGCCCTTCGCGGCGGTGCGAGCGCCCTGATCCGCTGCCACAGCAGCGCCTTGGGAACGGTCGTCATCTGCATCGCCTGCATGCACTGGTCGAGCCGGTGCGGCCGCTCGCGCAGCGCCTGGATCGCCTTGGTCAGATCGGCTTCGACGCTGTCGCCGTAGGCGGTCTTCGCCTTCTCGATCGCCTGCTTGAGCAGCTTCTTCGGCGGCACCATCATCGCCAGGTCGATCAGGTCGCGACTCAGCACGGCGTCGTCGCGCCAGCGGTCGGAGTTGGCGAGCAGCTTGGTGGCCGCCATGTCGAGCGGCGTCAAGGCTGCAACGCCGCACACGCGGTCGTCCGCGCCCGGCGGCGCCAGCGTGATGCGCCCCTCGAGAACGATCTCGAACTTGATCTCGATGCCGTCGACCGACAGCATCGTCCTGATGCCGTACTGATCGGCGCGCACCTCGCGCACCTGGTCGAGCGCGATGCCGGGGCGGGTGATCGCGCGAATGCCGTCGGCGCCGGACAGGCGCTGGCGCAAGGCGCGGTAGCCCTCGCGGTCGGAGACGAGGAAGTCGATGTCGACCGACTCGCGGTACTCCGCATGACGCAGCGCGATCGCGGTGCCGCCGCCGAAGAGGCAGGCGCTGGCCGCCAGCAGCTCGGCGTCGAGCGCCATCAGCACGACGGCGACCCGGCGATGGTGCTCGCGCTCAAACAAGCAGCCGTCTCCCGCCCAGCGCGGCAACGAGCGCCTTGACCAGCGTGCGCTCGCGCTCGTCCAGCGCCGCCGGGTCGACGTGGCGCCAGTTGCGCTCGTACAGATCGAGCGCTTCGCGGGGCGTGAGCTCGGCCGTCTCGCGCAGCTGCCAGGCCAGGCGCTTCAGCTGCGGATACTCCGCGAGCCGGATGCTCGGTGGCAGCGGCACGCCGGGCGCATCGCCGCGCCGCTCCTGCGGATTCACGACGTCGAGTTCGAGGCCCAGCGCGGCCAGGGCGCTCAGGTACGCCCCTATCGCGACCGAGGGCTCGCCGCGCTCGATGCGGTGCAGCGTGACGCGGGACACGCACGCGGCTTCGGCCGCTACCGTCGCACTGATGCGAAGCGCCTTGCGGTGGGCGCGGATGCGTTGACCGAGGGCCGCCAGCGTGGCGGCCACGGCCTCGCCGACGGGAGGGGCCAGGGCAGGCATTTGGATCTCATTCTATACAAATCAGCGTTTTTGTACAGAATGAGAAACTGTTTGACGGACAAGCCGGCGCCGCCAGGCTCAGGTTCGCCGAGCGGCGCTGAGTGCGAGCGCCATCAGGCCGACCCCGGCGACCTGCGTCGAACTCAGCGTGTGGCCGTACACCAGCGCGTCGACCGCGATCGCTGTGAGCGGGTAGACGAATTGGAGCACTGCGATGCGGCCGGACGGCAGGCGTGCCATGCCGGCGAACAGGACCACGTAGGCCAGGCCGGTGTGGAGCACGCCGAGTCCGGCGAGCCACCACCAGCCGACGCCGGAGGCGAGCACACCGTGCCAGACCGGCCCGGCGGCCGCGAGCAGGCTGCCGACCACGCACTGCCACCAGGCCATCGCGAGCGGTGTGACCTCGCGGGTCGACTTCGCGATCAGCGTCACGCCGGCGTAGCTCAGCGAGCCCGCGAGGCACAGTGCGATTCCGACGAGGTAGGCCGGCGTGCGCGCCGCGGCCATCGCGCCGGCATCGAAGCTGCCGGTCGCGAGCGCGAGGCCAACGAGCGCCACCGCGCCGGCCAGGCCCTGGCGCGCCGTCACGCGCTCGCCGAAGCGCCAGGCCGCGAGCGCCATGACCCAGAACGGCTGCACATGGAACACGACCGTCGCGACGCCGATCGAGGTGCGTTCCACCGCCTCGAAGAACAGCACCCAGTTGAGCAGCATCAGCACGCCCGAGCCGAGCGCCGCGGCGGCGCCGGTGCGCGCGAGGCGCAGCTCGGCGAGACGGCCGCTCGCGGCGGCCCAGGCGAGCAGCGTCGCGGCGCCGAACAGGCAGCGGAACCACACCGCCGTCAGCGGGCTGGCGCCGGCCTCGACGAAGAAGACGCCGATCGTGCCGAGCAGCAGCCCGCCGGTGACCATCAGGCGCGCGCCGGTGCGCTCGCGTGCGGCGACCGCGTCGGGGCAGGTGGGCGTGATTCCGGAGACGAGCGACATGGAGAGGCAGTCTCGTCTCGACGCGGCTCGGAGTAAATCGCATACTTCTGGACTGAATCATTCGAGATTCGGATGGATGAAGGAGTCACGATGCGCGCCGACGACCTGCAGCTCGACTGGCTGCGTGCCTTCGTCACCGTCGTCGACGCGGGCAGCCTGTCGGCCGCGGCGCCGCTGGTGCACCGCTCGCAGTCGGCCGTCAGCATGCAGATCAAGAAGCTCGAGGACGCGGTCGGCCGGCCGGTGCTGGTGCGCGGCCCGCGGCGCCTCGAGCTGACGCCGGTCGGGATGGGCCTGCTGAGCTACGCGCGCCGCTTGATCGACCTGCACCACGAGGCGCTGGACGCGATTCACGGGCCGCAGCTGTCCGGCCGCATCAAGGTCGGCGTGCCGGACGACTACGCGGCGAGCTACTTCACGCCGGTGCTGCGCCTCTTCGCGAGCCACCATGGCGGTGTCGAGATCGAGCTGTGCTGCGAGCAGTCGACCACGCTAGTGCCGAAGGTGACGCGCGGCGAAGTCGACCTCGCGCTGGTTTCGCGGCCACGCGCCAACGTCGGCACGCTGCTGTTCCGCGAGCCGCTGGTCTGGGTCGGCGCGGCGCAGCACGAGGCCTGGCGGCGCTCGCCGCTGCCGGTCGCGGTGTACGAGCCGGGCAGCCTCGCGCGCCGCAACGCGCTCGCGGCGCTCGCGGCGCGCCGCGTGCCGCACCGCATCGTCTACAACAGCGCGAGCCTGGCCGGCCAGCTCGCGGCGGTTGAAAGCGGGCTCGCGGTCGCGGTGCTCACGCAGTGCAGCGTGCCCGCGGG
>Ga0075366_10000440_pt1 | contig 19392 bp, 10 predicted proteins | sample EndMethybrTD3031_FD_72351 | JGI IMG/M metagenome (GOLD analysis project Ga0075366, IMG submission 72351) | Populus endosphere microbial communities from Tennessee, USA - Endosphere MetaG P. TD hybrid TD303-1 | ecosystem: Host-associated > Plants > Roots > Endosphere | place: USA: Tennessee...
GCCGCGCCGTTGGCAGTTGATGCGCTGTTAACATCAAGCGAAAGCGTACTATTGCGATTAATTATTTTGTAGTAACCACCGCCATTATTGGTGACGATCCATTGCTGGTTATTTCCGCCATTCTGCGGCCATTGTATAATACCTGCGCCGTTAGCGGTTGATGAGCCATTAACATCCAATGCCGAGCCGCTGTTGATATTTAGCAAACGGTAGTAAGCCGTTGGGTAAAAGGTATCCGTTCCGCCTGCACCAACGCCCCAGCCATATTTTATTCGGCTTAATCCCGATGCATTGGTAGTTGATACCGTAAGGCCTGTACCTGTGCCGTTAAGTTGCTGTATGGAGTAGCTGTCGCCGGTGCGTACGCCGGGCCAGTAAACACTGCCCATGCCAAACGACCGTACCTGGTTGGTTAAACCTTGCAGGTAGGCAATCTCCTGATCGCCACCTATGGCGCCGGTGTAGTTTTTACCTCCGGTCATAGGTATGCCAAATTCGGTTAACACCGCGCGGCTGCTATAGCTGCCGATATTACCGCGTAGCCTGCTCTCCCATTGCGCGGCTGTGGTATTGGTGCCGTTGCTGAAAAAAGTATAATCGTGTATAGATAACAGGCAGCCGCTAAAACGGCTATCGGCCCCAACGCCGGTTATATCCTGCGAATATGAGGTGCCGCTAATCAATATCCGGCCTTGTGGTATTGATGGGTAGTTAGTAAGCCATTGCGCGCAAATGGTTGTCCACGCGCTTAGTGTATATCCGTGTGGCTCGTTAAATATCTCGAAGTAGACATGCGCATTGCTGCCGTATTTGGTAACAACGGTTTGCCACATTGACCAAAATTGGGTTGTGTCGTCTATTACTCCATCCGCAGCTGATTTAGATTCCCAACAAGCAAGGATAACATTCATCCCCTTACTCAGCGCTTTATCAATTACACCTGTATATGAATCCCACCAGGCTTGTGATACGGTTGGGTAATTTACCGGCAGCCGCAGGGTATTTGCCCCCGTGTTGGTTTGCAGGCCCGATATTACAGCATCGGCCTTTTCCGATACAGTGGCATAACTATCGGTTGACGCCAAACCGCTTAAAACCAATATTCCATCGCTAAAGTTATCACCGTCGCAAGCCCAGTTAACACCTTTAAGCGCGCTGGCCGGGGTCGAATCGACAGTAATAAGTTTTGCCGGGATATCTACTTCCTTTTTTTTAACAGTTTGGGTTACGGGGCCGTTGTCTTTTTTACAGCCGCTTATTAGAATGCCCGCTGCAAATAGTAAACTAAATATTTTTTTCATGGCTGATGTTGTTTTTAGCCCCATTAAAACAGAAGGGAGCAAGTAATACTCCCTTCTGTTTAGCCTTAGCCTGCCCTCTCCAAAGGAGAGGGTTCTTGATTTGCATAATTTTCACCCTCATTTCTAGTGGGGTAATTGCATCTTTATTCTTAAGTCCTCTCCTTTGGAGAGGATTTAGGCGAGGCTCCTTTATTTAGTAACCAGCATTTTGCTGCAACTGACCACCAGAAGCCTGGATCTCGGCCCTTGGAATTGGCAACCAATAATGTTTGGTTTGGAAACTGCGTCCATCTAATGCTACTTTAGGCGTATAAGTGAATGTGCCTCCCGCGGTTTTGGTGATTATCACACCTCCTGCCGGTTTGTTTTCGGTAACATCGGCAATTTTCCAGCGGCGTACATCGTAAAAACGGTGTTCTTCAAATGCAAGCTCAACACGGCGCTCGTACCTGATAGCATCGCGCATTTGTGATTGATTTAATCCCGACGCTAATGGCGGCATATTAACACTTGGCCTTGCCCTGATCATGTTGATTGCCTGTCTTGCCGACATGGTTGAACCAGCCGGAACAACATCTGCACCATAAGCTTCGTTGGCTGCCTCGGCAAAGTTTAACAGGATTTCGGCATAACGGAAATAGATCCATGGATGAAACCCGGCATTTCCCCATGGGTTTTGAAGCGGGTATGCATCATCCATGTACTTACGCAGGTAATAACCTGTTTTAGTAGTATTCCAATTGCTGTCTCCATCTTTACTGTCTTTTCCACCTGGTATAAATGCTTCAACAGTACGCTCTCTGTACGGCGATCCGTTGTGTAATACAGTTGCATCAAACCTTGGGTCGCGATGATCATAAGGATGTGTTGGATCGTATCCAGATGTAGGATCGGTAATTGGCTTACCATTATCCATTTCATAATCATCAACTAAGTTTTGCAGCGGCGTATTACCAGCCCAACCGCCGTAACCATTTGGCCCATTGGCAATTTCCATATGGGTATGGTTGGCATTTTTGGTGTACAGGCGCTCAAAAATAACTTCGTTGGTTTCGTTAACCAAAAACATGTTATCATATCCTCCTGTATAAATACCGTATTTGTTAAGGCTTATAACCGCTTGCGCTGCCGTTACAGCGTCGGCCCACGTACCGGCATTGTACAACGGACTTGCGGCATAAAGTTTCAGCCTCGATTTTAAAGCCAATGCTGCACCTTTAGTAGCGCGGCCAATCAACCAGCCGCCGTCGTTATTTAAAGGCAATTTAGCTGCGGCATCATCAAGCTGGGCTGTAACATAATCAATGCTTTCTTTAATCGTTGCCCTTTTAAATAACGATGGATCCTGCAAATTGTCAGTCAAGCTCGTCACCTTATCGCCCATCAACACTACACCGCCATAATTGCGGATAAGGTCCTGGTAACGGAATGCGCGGATAAACTTCAGCTCGCCTTCAAGACGTGTTTTATGCCCGGCACTTAAAGGCAGATTTGGCAAAATACTTAAAGCATAATTACACTCTCTGATGCTGCGGTAGCTGCGGCCCCAAAGCACACCAGCCCCACCTAAATTTTCAGGTGCCAATTGCCCGCGCTGCACCAACCAGGTAGCATCATCATTATTGTAGATAGATTCATCTGTAAGTGAGCTCCACATGCTGTATTCAAAACCGCGGCCGAAACCCGGGTTCGATCCATCGCCCTCTTTATCCTGTAATTTTGCGCCTATATAACGATTGGTTACATAAGCCTCGAATACCGCAGTATCCGATTGGATGGCAGATGTGGCAATCCTGTCGGTAGGCTGCACATCTAAAAGATTTTTTTTACACGCTGTAGTACCCAGCATACCACACACCATTAAGTACAGCGGGGCTTTATATTGTAGTTTCATAATTGTTTGTCAATTAAAATTTAACGTTAACACCTAAGTTGATAATTCGCTGTTGCGGATAAAACTGACCACTGCCGCTTGTTCCTTCAGGGTCATAATCCTTCACTTTGGTGATGGTGAACAGGTTGAATGCGCTTGCATACACCCTTAAGCCACCTAATTTAATTTTAGAAAGGAAAGCTGAATTAAAATTGTAACCTAATTCCACGTTCTTTAACCTAAAGAAAGAAGCATTATTAAGCCAAAAGGTATTATTGTACTGGCCACCGCTGATAGCGTTAGATGCACGATCGGTTACCCTTGGATAAGTTCCGTTTGGATTTGAAGCGCTAAACCTGTTATCGGCCCAGCTGCTGTAAAAGTTGCCGATGCTGCCTGCCTCTGGTAGTACATATTGGCTAACCTGCGCCTGACCTGAAAACAATACCATAAGGTCGAAATTACTGTAAGCCGCGTTAAGGGTAAAGCCGTAGGTAATTTGCGGAATGTTGCCGTATTTAGTTCGTGTTTGGTCGTCGGCGGTAATTTTGCCGTCATTATTATAATCCAGGTATTTCAAATCGCCCACTTTAGCACCCGAAACATGCGGATAACTATCAAGTTCCTGTTGGGTACGGAATATTCCTACAGCGTCATATAGCAGGGAAGTACCTATTGGCCTGCCGGTTTGGCGCTGATAACCTAAAGTACCGCTGGCTTCGTCAATAAAAACAATTTTGCTTTTGGCATAGGTAATGTTACCGCTTATGCCCCAGTTAAATTTATTGCTGGCATGGTTGTAACCTAAAGTTGCCTCGAAGCCATTGCTATTTACTTTACCAATATTTTCAGAGGGAACCAAAGGATCTGATCCATAAGGGTTTACTATACCTGAAGTACCTGGCAATGATGCATTCCTTGCAGCAAGAATGTCTGAACGTTTTTGTTGAAAGTAGATAGCCTCGATGGTAAAGTTATGCAGGAAAGTAGCGTTAATACCCACATCCAGCTTTTTAGCAACCTCCCAGGTAATATTGGGGTTTGCCAGTTTTACCAGGTTAACGTTTGGCTGAATGGTGTTTGACCCGCTTCCCGGAACACTTGCAACAAAACCGTTATTTACTAAAACATAGTTGTCAAAATACTGGAAACCATTTACGTTATCGTTACCCAATGAACCGTATGATGCCCTTAACTTTAAATCATCAAAAAAGGTAACATTATCCTTAAACCAGTTTTCTTTGGTAACCCTCCATCCTACGGATGCTGACGGAAAATAACCCCATTGTTTTCCAGACGGGAATATTGAGCTGCCATCTGCACGAAACTGACCTTCAAACAAATACTTTTCATCATACGCATAAGCCAGGCGACTGATCACACTACGGCGGTTATAGTTTGAGCTATAGCCCGAGTTAAGGTAATCTGTAGCCGCGCTGCCACCCTGCGAAAGTTCGGGCAGCTGTGATGATAAGTAGTTGTAGCGGGTAGCGTCAAAGTACTCCAGGTGGTTTTTACTTTGCTCATAACCAACAAAAGCGTTCACATCATGCTTGCCAAATTTGCGGGCGTAGTTTAACTTAATGTTCGAGGTAAGTAAAGCCTGGTTATTTTGCGATTCGAACAATGTAGGAGCGTTGTTATTACCGCCAACAATATTTTTGTTATAGGTTTTGGCATTGCCATCGTAGCTGTACAGAATGTAGGGTTTACTGAAGTTTTTATCAAAATTGTATGATTTGTCAACTGAAAAGAAACCATCAAGCGACAAGCCTTCAATGCCTGGAATTGCATAGCTGCCTCTTAAAATACCATTAAAAACCTGGGTTGGGTTATTGTTGACACCGCCGATATCGGTTACCTGTACTGCCGGGTTATTATTTTCGATACCGGTAGTTGGCAAGCCATTTGGATAATAGGCCGCAACAATAGGTTTTGCGCGGTATACCGAACGGAACACATCGCCTGCACCAACCTGGGGAAATTGCCTGTCCTCTTCCCTGCCGGAAAGTGATAAACCAACTTTTAAGCGTTTGGTAACATTCGCATCAATGTTTGAGCGGAAGTTATATTGGTGATATTTGGTAACACCGTTTTTGTACAAACCATCCTGGTAAATGGTACCCAGCGAAACAAAGTATTTTACATCGTCGCTACCACCCATTACTGACAAGCTATGTTGATTTTGCAGCGCAGTACCTTTAAGTGTTTGTTTTTCCCAATCGGTATTGGGGTAATTAAGCGGGTCTGATCCGTCTTTAAATTTCTGAATCTGATCTGCCGAGTATGACTGGTTTGGGCCTCCGCCAGGATTCGAGTCAAGGCTGATCTCGTTCATGATTTGGGCATAAGTAGCAGCATCGGCCATTTTTGGCAAACGTGTTGGTGAGCTAAAGCCCTGGTTAAAGCTGTAACTAATGGTTGGCTTACCTGTTTTACCACGTTTGGTAGTAATTAAAATAACACCGTTTGCCGCCCTGTTACCGTAGATGGCAGCAGATGCATCCTTCAATACCGACATGCTTTCAACATCGTTAGGATCGATCCTTTCCAGACCACCTATCTGGCCGGGTACGCCATCTACTACAATCAGCACGTTGTTACTGCCGGTAGTAGCCAAACCACGAACGGTGATATTGGAGCCATCATAACCAGGTTCGCCGCTGCGGTTGTTTACAATTACGCCGGAAACACGACCGGCTAACGCGTTCGACAAATTGGGTGCCGGGCTTTTAACCAGTTCTGAACCCTTTACTTGTGATATTGATCCTGTTAAGGTAGCTTTCTTTTGTGTACCGTAACCAACAACTACAACTTCATTTAATGATTTTGAATCAGCCTCTAATTTTACGTTGATAATTGTTTGGCCGTTAACGGGCACTTCCTGCCTGGTATAGCCAATGTAAGTAAATACTAAAGTGGCCGAAGCGTCGGGCACGGTTAGCGTAAACTTTCCATTAATATCGGTAATAGCGCCGGTTGATGTACCTTTTAACGTTACGGAAACACCCGGCAGGGTTTCGCCTTTTTCGTCGGTTACCACACCGCTTATTTTTAAATCCTGCTTGCTAAAGTTTTTTACGCCTGCATAAACCGGGGTTGGCAGTGCAACAGTAGTCATACAAGCAAGGGCCATGCCTGTGGCCAATAAGAAAAGCCGCGGTAATCTTTTCCTGTGAGGGGAATGCTTTACGTGTAAATTTGATTTCATATTTTACTGGGTTTGCTAAATTTAGGAGGCAAATCGGGCGCATGAAAGGCAATTAAAACACAGACATCGGGCCGTGTAAACTCATGGTTTTACAAAGCTTTTTGCATGTTATTAAAATAGCCGGTAATGAATTACGATTTATCTCCGGTTAATTGGTGAGGCCAAATTGGGGCTAAAGACGAGATTTGAGTGAGGGGTAAATTCTCATTTGAATAGGGGGTAAATAAGCAAAACCCGCTTAAATGGTGTATTTAAACGGGTTTTGCATAGGGGGTAAAATAACCATCGTCAATTTTCTTTAATTACATCGCGGTTTACGTTGTAGTTATTATGAAAAGGCTTGCGGTACTTTTTAATGTAATCGGACGGATTTACGCCAAACAGTTTATGAAACTGTTCCCTGAAATATTTAAGGTCGTTTAACCCAACTTTGTATGCGGTTTCATAAACTGTGCTGTCTGTTGTTAAAAAGATCTCGGCTGCTTTTCTTAACCGGATAAACCGAATAAAGCTGTTTGCCGATTGCCCCGAAATTGACTTGATGCGGCGGTATAAATTGGAGTGGCTCATCCCTATTTCGGCAGCCAGCGTTTTGATACTAAACTCAGGATCGGTTAAATGCTGCTCAACAATAACCAGGCATTTTTCTAAAAACTCTTTATACTCCTGCGATATCTTCAGGTCGTTTGATTTAAGGGTTATCTCGTTATAAAAATATTTCTGCAGGTTGTTCCGGCTTTTTAAAATACCATTAACCCTAGCTATCAGTATTTCTTTTTCAAACGGTTTCGTAATATAATCATCGGCACCACCCTCGATGCCTTTTAATTTTATCTCGGCAGATGAACTGGCCGTAAGCAAAATTACCGGGATGTGGTTTAAAACGGGGTCTTCCTTTACACGGTGACAAACTTCAATCCCGCTTAGGCCCTGCATCATTACGTCACTGATAACAATATCGGGTACCAACTGATAAACCAAGGCAAGCCCGTCTGTACCATTATCCGCTTCAAAAATCTCAAACTCATCCTTAAATATTTGTTTAAGATAATCACGGATTTGCTGGTTATCTTCAATAAGCAGCATCGTTTTGGTATCAGAGCTTAGCGGGTCGGCGTTTTTGGCTTTTGCCTGGGTGCTGGTTGCAGTATCCGATGGCATCTCCCCTTTGTTCTCGATAAGCTCATCTAAAAAAACGGAGGTTTCGGCAACATCTTCAAAAACAAACTGCTGCCCAAAATGCGCTTTACCTTTTAACAGGCAAATATTAAAAACAGTACCGCTGCCCGGTTTACTTTCATAATTAATTTTACCATTATGGTTTTCAACAAACACTTTAACCAGGTATAAACCAATGCCAAAGCCTCCCGCCATTGGCGCGGCATTTTGAACCTGGTAAAACCTGTTAAATAACTGCTCACCGGTACCCTCTGTTATGCCACAGCCGGTATCCCGAATTTCGATATTTACGTTATCTTCTTCGTTAATTACTGTACAACTTACCGTGCCATGCTCGGGTGTAAATTTAAGGGCGTTTGATAACAGGTTAAATAAAACAATCTCGATTTTCTCGCGGTCGGCAAAAATTTCAATCGCTTCTGCCTGGCTTATAAAATCAAACTGTATTTGTTTTGTTTTTGCCTGGTGATTAAAACATAAAAAAACCTCGCGGCATAAATTCACTATATTTAGCTTAACCAGTTTTAGCTTATCCGTATCACTCTCGGCCCTCCTGAACAGGAGCAACTGATCAACAAGGCTTAGCAATCGCCGTGCATTTCTGTAAACAATATGCAGGTTGCCCACATCGCTTTTATCGGCGGGGCCAAACAGCATATCTTTTACCGGGTTAATAATTAAGGTGAGCGGCGTTCTAAACTCGTGCGATATATTAGTAAAAAACGAAAGCTTACGTTCATTAAGCTCCTTATCTTTCTCGGCCGATAACTGGGCCACCTTAATATCGTACTTAAGTTTTGATTGATTGGCCCTGTAAAGTATATAATAATAAACGGCTATCCCTATAGTGGCCAGGTAACACAAATAAGCCCACCACGTTTTGTACCATGGCGGCAAAATTTTGATATGTAATGTGGCGTAGTCATCCATCCAGATCCCGTCCTGGTCGGATGCTTTTACTTTAAAAACATAATCGCCCGCCCCCAGGTAACGGTACGTTGCCGACCGCTGGTTGCCCACGTAGTTCCACGATTTATCAAGGCCATCCAGCTTATATGCAAAATTGCCCTTTTGGGGATAAACATAATTTAACGCGGTGTATTGAATGGAAAACACCGATTGATCGGGCTGAAGTGTTAGGTGAGATGTTTCGCTGATGGTTTTTGATAATACCGTTCCGTCCTTACCCTGGATACCTACTTCTATCTGCTTGTCAAAAATCTGCAGCCCGGTTATCAGTATGGGTGATTTGTAATGATTTTCATTTACTTTTTCGGGATCAAAAATATTAAGGCCCTCAGTTCCGCCAAAATACATGAGCTTACCCACGGTATCCATCACTACCGACCCGGCATTAAACTGTCCCGATTGCAAGCCATCTGATTGATCGTAATTAAATATTTTATTACTACGCGTATCAATACACGATAAACCCTGGTTTGTACTTATCCAAACGGTGCCGTTACCTGCTTCTTTTATTGCATTGATGGTATTATTTGCCAGCCCGTTTTTTTCATTAAATTTTTTAAAGGTTTTTGATTGAAGATCATACACAATCAACCCGTCGCCTTCGGTGCCTATCCACAATTGATTTCTTTTATCAGGATGAAGCGAAAAGATAATCTGGCTCGGAAAATTACTTTTTTCCACATCATCCTTAAACATCCGCGAAAATTTTTTCTGCGCAACATCGTAGTATATTAACCCGTTGCCATAGGTGCCTAAAAATAAATTCCCCTTTTCATCTTCGGCTATTGCCCGTACATCATAAGAGCCAAAGCTGCTGTTGGCCGGCGTATAATTGGTAAATGTTTTGGTATGTGGATCAAAAAGGCTCAGCCCTCCCCCATTGGTACCTACCCACAAATTTTTATGTATATCCTGGTAAATCGCTCTTACATCATTACCGCCAATACTTTTATTATCCGCAGCGTCATGACTAAAGTTTGTAAACGAATCTGTTTTTTTATTATACAAAAACAGCCCCCTGGCATAGGTGCCAAACCAAACATTTTTATTTCCATCGGTGTATCCGTATAAAAAGGCGCTGTCTGTAAGTCCTCCCGGGCGGCTGTTGGCTTTATATTGTTTAACCAGGCTGCCATCCGGCCGCGTTTTAAAAATGCCATCGCCATCGGTACCCAACCATAAATAACCGTCGCCATCCTGGCACATTCCGTAAAACCTGACCCAGCTTTCGCCGCTTTTTTCGACCCTTTTCTTTTGGATATTGGTAAACCTTGCTTTGATATTGCTTATCATACCAATGCCATCATCATAGGTACCAAGCCAAATATTTTTGTCCCTATCCATAAAAAGGGTTTGAACAGAGCGCTGGGTTATATAATGATCATCATCGCCGGTAATTGGCAAAAGCGAAAAATGTGTTGGGATTGGGCCTCCACCTACAGCAACTTTATAAACACCGCCATCCTGTAAGCCAACCAGGAGCTGCTTGCTACCATCCTCAATAACCGATAAATATCTTTTATTTTTAAAAGCAGCCTGTGCGGTTTGTAGCTGCGTAAATGTGTTATTACTGCGGTTATAATATACAATACCCTTGCCGGTTGCTATCCATACATTATGAAAATGATCTTCGAAAATATCGTTTATACGCCCAACCGCCAAGTTGTTTATTGGCACCGGTAAAACCGTTTTGTTGATAACTGTGCCGTTTTTTTGATTTATTATATTTATACCGGCATTGTCGGTACCCAACCACAATAAACCTTTTGAGTCTTCGAGCAAGGCAGTGATGCGGTAACTTATAAGCCCCGGCAGCGACTTGCTGTTATAATTTTTAAATTTTAAGGTTTGCGTATTAAAATAGGAAAAGCCCACTCCATAGGATGCTATCCAAAGATTGCCGCCGCTGCTTTTGGTAATATTATTTACCGCATTTTTTACATTATTGCCGTAGGTAAACTTATAATGCGAAAATTTTTCGGTGCGAGTATCAAGCCTGCTCAGGCCGCTTCGCGATGATACCCATATGTATCCTTGCTTCCCTAAAATGATGCTTTGTACAAAGTTGCTCGCCAATGACGTTGAATCGCCCTGCCTTGATTTAAAAACTTTAAATGTAGTACCATCAAAGCGGTTAAGCCCTTCGTTGGTGGCAAACCACATAAAACCTTTATTATCCTGCGTAATACTGTTTACGATGCCAAAAGAAAGCCCATCTTTTAAGGAATATTTAAGCACCTTATTTTTGATAGGTGATTGGGCATAACCCAACAGCGAAACAAGCAGCAACGCATATAATGCAATTATTTTCTTCATAAAAATCAGGCGTCAACCATACTCCACACTGCCTAATAACACAAACCTACATTATTGTAAGCTACCATTGCAAATTGGCATAAACCAGTATAGCACTGAATTTAAGGCCTAACTGGTTTTTAATTTAGTTGTGTAAGCTACGCTAAATGACGAAATAAAAAAAATAATTATGAATTTTCGTGTTGTAACATGTACGCGGCCGGGTATGGCTATCCCCGCCTAAATTGGTTCATTCGGAAATGACACGGGGTGTTATCTTACACATGTAACCGCGGATAAACCAATAATGGCATATCAATATGCTTTGCGAGTTTTTGAGTGTAACTGCCGGAAAAAATGCGCTCTAAAAAGTTTTGTTGCCTGTGTACAGTAGCTATCATATCTATTTGCCCATGCTCACAAATCCAATCAAGGCCATGATCTATGTCTTCGCTTTTTATGTTTCGATAGTATATTTTAGGGTAATTAATTTTGTCGGTTACCTCGCTTAAAAATTCATCCACTTGCTTGTCGTCTAAATACAGGTCTTCATCTGCGCAGGTAATATGGGCTATCAAAATTTCAGCATTAAAATGCCTGGCTATTTCAGCAAGGGAATTTAATACATCAAGATCTCCGGCCTGCATACCGGTAGCAAAGGCTATTTTTTTCAAGGGCTTAAATTTAACTTTAGGTGGCACCAACAACACCGGAATTTTTGCATTGTCAATGGCCTGCCTGCTGCTACTGCCCATAAACAACCTGCTTAATTCGCCGGCGCCCGACATGCCCATTACCACCAGGGATAGCCGCTTGTCTTCGGCAATCTTTTCAATCACATCAGCTACCAATCCTACCTCGCACGAATAACCGACACGCGGTTTAAAAATGCCGGTGCTGGCATTAGTAGCAAGTTCCTGCGCCATCACGCTTTCCATTTCAACCGCGGTACTGCTTAAGGCATCCATCGTGGCTGTTTCCAGGTGCGAATAGTCGGCAGTTGCCCATGCATCCGGATTAGCAACCAATGTTTGCACCGGTAATAATAATGCATGACAAAGATGCACGCCTACCCTTAACCGTGTAGCCAGCTGCAAAGCATAGTGGCTTGCATTTACCGCGCATGGAGAAAAATCTGTAGGTACCAATATTGTGTTCATAACCAAAAGATAAGTGGATATTATTGTCAAATATCATCGCCCTGCATGTTATAATACATGATGAGGGGCATTGCCGTAAATGACATTAATCACATCGGCGAAAAAAAGCTAAACAGCCATTGCATTAGCGACCATAGGTTTCGGCATAGCATCATAATAATAAGTGACAGGCATCACTTTTTAAACAGCCTCATTTCCTGAATTTTACTCGAAACAATTAAACACTTAAAGCCATGAAAAAAATATTGATTGGTACCGATTTTTCAGACAATGCCAAAAACGCCGCCATTTTTGGTTATAAGCTCGCTTCTCAAATCAAAAGCGACATAGAAATATGCACAGCCATGATCATACCCGCCGAAATTCCGGCAGCCGGTGTAGTGGTGTGGCCTATGGAAGAATATCATGTGATTGAAGAGGCGGCGCTTACCGAATTAAAACAGCTTAAACAGGTGCTGGAAACCCAACACACCGATGGCGACTTTAAGCCTGGCATCAGCTTTAAAGCCGAAGCAGGAATAGCAGCAGATGTAATAAAAACTTTGGCCGGCCAGGACCATGCCGACTTAATAATTGCCGGAACACATGGCGCAAGCGGTTTAAGCAGTTTAATGTTGGGCAATCATGCGCGTAAAATGATTGACGCCACACCTGTTCCATTACTGCTTATTCCGTCGGGCTTTGAGTTTAAATCCATCAAAACCATAGCCGTAGCACTTGATATGAAACATAAAGGCGAAGACTTTGGCACTATCGCAGCTATTATCCCATTGGCGGCTTTGTTAAACGCCACACTGCAATTGGTACACATTTGCCATGAAGGGGAAGACACCACCGAAGCAGAATTATACATGACCGAAATAGTGCAGGAGATTAAACAAATTGCGGGGTATGCCCAAACAAGTTCATTAATAATTAAGCAGGCACCTACCGAAACCGGACTTAACTGGTTGTGTAACTATGGCAATATAGATATGCTGGCCATGGCACATTACCACCGTGGTTTGCTGGCTTCACTGTTTACAGGTAGCCATACCAAAAAAATGGCCGGTCATATCGCGTTACCATTATTGGTATTGCCGGCAAAATCTTAACACTTAATATTCCAATAAAATTTATCACTATGAATAATTTACCCCCCGATACCGGGTTAGAAGACGAGATACAGGAGCTTTATATTTTAGCCGGCCACTGGATGAAAGATGTTTGTTTTATGGAGGATGAAATTCGCTTTTTTAATAACATTCTTTGCAAATACAACGGCACCGACCTTACTCCTGGTATGCTATTAAAAAAGGAAGAATTTGAACGGGAGATGCATATACAGGTACAAAACATTAATAGCCTTAAAGCCAGTATTCCTACCTTCCTGGCATTTCTTAAGCCGTTTATAGGCAACGAGAAAGAGGTGATGGATCTTCAGTTCGTCGAAAAATATAGCACCCTGGCGGGTGCCTTAAACGATTCCATGACCGCATTAAAAGCAACAAAAAGCAAGCTATTTACCTACGCGGAAAGAATTATGGCATCGGGCAAAATAATTCCGGAGATTAAAGGCGAACTGAAATGAAGACGATTGCGATACTGACGGACTTTTCAGAACGTTCTGCCCATGCAGCTAAATATGCCTTACATATTGCCAAAAAGATGAAGGCCAATGCACGGTTTTACCAGCTCCAGCTAACACCTGCCACATTACAAAAACAGCCGGTACTAAATGGTGACGATTACACCGAAGAATTGATAACTGATAACCGGCTTGCGGCATTTTCAGAAATATTGGAAGCCGATTTACTAAAACGTGGTTTCCCAGGATCATTCATGCCGCAAATATCAACTCATGCCGGTAGCGCAGATATGGTGGATGTAATGACAGAAATTATAAACGATACATCGATAGCTATGATTGTTATGGCGCCGTTGGAGACCGATAATTTAGCGTCTTTTATGCATAGCGATGCCTGTGGCAGGATAATAGACTGGACAACCGTGCCTGTTATCGTAGTGCCGCCAGGTAGCCACATCCGTAACATTGAAAAAATGGCATTTGCTACTACTTTGGATGCAGATGACCTGTTATCTATTGCCGAACTGGGTAACCTGATGGATGGTTTTCATGCCGAATTGATGGTTGCCCACCTCAACAATAATTCGGGCGACTGTGGCACAAAGGCTGCCGAAGATGAACTTAACCATAAACTTTATCGTGAACTTAGTTGCGGCGGCGTATACTTTCGCAGCGTGCCCGATACAAAACTTCAAAAAGATTGGGAATGGCTAAAAGCCAATAAACGGACAGACTTGCTTGCCATTGCTAAACGCCCTAAAGAACAAATCACATCCTTTTTTAAACGAGGCCAAAGCATCCACGTAACCCACCACATAACCATTCCGGTGATGGTGTTACCTAAAAGACCCTGAGTTTGATATAATCCCTAAAAAAACGGCAGCCTTGATTAATCGAGGCTGCCGTTTCATTTTGTGCTAAGCTATTGCAATCCTGCTCAAATGCTCTTCTGAGGTACTCAGGTCATTTATCCAATCTTGCAGCATATCGGATGTTTCATTTACCGAGCCGGCAAATAATTCCTTATAGTAGGCAATACCATCCTGTAGCTGTAACTTAAATTTACTAAGCTGTTTTTTCTTTTTCTCCGTCAGATCTTTCAGTTGCGATTGCAGGTCGTTTTGAAGATAATCTATATAAAGGTTTAGCTCCTTGATAAACATATGCGGCCGCTTTATTTTATCAAGCAAATCTGTAGCGCCATAAATGTGGTTCACCATTTCATCAAGCGAGTAAACCCGCGAAAAATAAGCGAGGTTAGGCCCCGGGCAAATAGCTACCGCTTTATTTTCCCTTGGCTTTAGCAAGTCGTATTTTATATAGGTTGATGCACAAAGCCCTTCGCAGAGGCATATTTTTTCGGTAACTGCCTGGTATTGCTGTTCGTATTCATCGGCAGGGAGCGCCAGGCTTTGCAGTTGTTTAATTTTCAGGTGCTGATACTCCCTGGAAGCGGTACAAATTGGAGTTTCGGTAAATTCGGTATTACTTACCAGGTACTTTTTGGTACACGGGCTGCCGGGCCTGCCTTTTTCTAAACGGCTCAACCGTAGTTCTTCCGAGGTGCTCTTTTTAAAATTATTGAACTGAATGCCTAATGGTGACGATCCGCTTAAGTAAAAGTCCTCGTCAGTAGCAGCTTCCAACTGGGTAAGCGTGCTATTATCTACATTGGTTACTTCGGGTACCAGTAAAAATGGGCTCCCCCATCCGGTGGCATCCATATCATAATGATCTAACAAAAACTGGTTTTCATACGCCGTGCCAATGCCTCCCTGAACAGTAAGCTTTTGCTTCGGCGCGTGGGCTATAACTATTCCTTTTTGCAACAAAACGGCCTGGTAAGCGCTAAACAATTCATCAAGCATTTCCCGCCTTTTTTGCTTAAACTCCTCTAATATAGGCCCAAGTAAAAAGCCTTCGGTAGCGAAGGCATGCCCGCCGCAATTTAGGCCCGATTCTATCCTGAACTCAGATACCCAAAGCCCTTTTTTAACCAGGAATTTGGCCTGTATAAATGCCGACCTGAAATCGCTTACCTTTAAAACAATTTTTTTGTTCAGCTGGCCATAATCGTCAGGAAAAAAAACAGGAAAAGCCTCCAGGTAGCTATACAAACGGGGGTTCATACCAGCCGACAGGATGATTGATGAGCGGAGTTTACTATCGGTAAACCCGCGCAACGCTGCCAGGGCATCTGTAAAGGTATCGCCGGTATACTCACCGTTGGCTGTATAGTTCATCTTGTCGAGTTTCGACATAATGTTTACGTCGATACTTCCCGGCTCCATTTCTTTAATTAGCCTTTGCTGAAATAGTTCCTTTTGCATCCCCTCGGGGTAATCTAGCATCAGGTCATACCCCTGCCTTAACCTCGATTGCTCGGGCAGCAACTCAAAATACCGGCAAAGGTCGTTTCCTTTTTCAAAACCCATGGCACACAGGTTATCAAACTGGCGCGTGGCCAAAAGGTTAACCAGGTTTAGGTAGGCGGTAATCCGTTTTGCGCGGTAATCCGGGTCTTTTTTGGTTATGGGCACATAGGGCTCATTGTTTAGCTGGCTGTGGTAAGCCCGCATTCTTTCAATCAATTCATCGTCAACTATGGAAATGACAGATGATATGCCGTAGCGGGCAACTTTTAGCGGGGTATCAATGGAGTAACCGAGACCCAAAACCGGGATATGAAATGTGTGTATCATTATATAAAATTTAAAAAGCAGCGTTATTTGATATCAGTATTTATCATGAACTAATTAGAGGGGTGTTTGCATTAGCCTCATTTTATCGCGAATGGCTATGATCTTAGGAAAAAGCAAATTGTTCTCCAGGTGAAAATTGAACAACAGATCATCCTCATAGTCCTGTAAAAGCTTATACAAGATATTATAGGATGAAGAAACATAACGAGGTACCTGGTAATTATTGGTTAGCTGCCTGATGAGGCGAAAATCGGCTGCTATTTTTTCGTGCGAGGCCATCATGCCATAAAAAGCGCTTAAAATATCACCTATCACATCATCTGCCAGTGCGCGGCCTTTGATATAACATTCCGATAGATTCACAATATCCGGGAACAGAGATGTTTCTTCAACTAATATATCGCGGGTTAAAACCTCGCCGACATTAAAAAAAATGCTACTCACCTGGCCAATCTGCTGATGGCTCTCCTTGTATGCAGTGGCAACCTTTTGGGCCAGTTCGCTTATGAACGGCGTATTTATTTTAATGTATTGATGATTAAGATTAACAAGGTAGCGGCACAAAAACGCGGGCGCCCAGCTTATCAGGTTTATGGTTTGTGCCGCGGGCTGGTTTAAACACATGGCCAGTTGCTGGCGCATATTGTCCATATCTAAATGGTTATCAAAACAAACCTCTTCTAAGCTCCGTTTTCCGTTGCAGCTAAAATCAACGCCTAACCTTTTAAATACCGTGGCATACCGGTAATCTTTAGATACAATTTCGCCTACGGTTTCTGCACTCGCCCCGGCAGCTTTCCGGGAGAGTTGAACACGCCAAACCTCGGGCCCATCATCCAGTGTTTGCCAGTTAAATGCCAGCTTACATTCTGCCAGTAAACGAAAATAAAGCGGCCGCAGGTCCACGTCATGAACCATCACTATTGCTTGACCTATTGCCAGCGCACTTAGCTTGTCAAAAACATCAACATGTATCCTGTATGGATCAATCATCCTTACATCAAAAGTTTCCGGCCTGTTCATCACCTGCAAATCTATCGGCACGCACCGCACCAAAAAATGACGAGGGTCACATTAACCGGCAACATGCATCATTTAAACTACCGCCCTTTAAATGGACTTTTGATAATCCAGAATAAAAAGATGACGAAAGACACAATTCTCGTTAAAACATCCTGCTACCATTGTGGCGACGAATGCTTAACTACCTCATTTATTGTAGATGAAAAACAATTTTGCTGCCAGGGCTGTAAAAGTGTTTACCAAATTTTGGCAGGCAACGGGCTTGGCAGCTATTATAACTACAATGAGCATCCCGGCGCTACCCGTACACGGGTTACCAAACGTTTTGACTATTTAAGCGAACCAGCTATAATTAACGACCTGCTTGATTATACTGATGACCGCATAACTATGGTCACCCTATATATACCCCATATTCACTGCAGTTCGTGCCTTTGGCTGCTGGAGCAATTAAACCGGTTTAACCCCGCCATCCACTATTCCAGGGTCGACTTTTTGAAAAAGCAATTAATAGTTCGCTTTGACCACCGTGTATGCAGCTTACAACAATTGGTAGAGTTACTTTATGATATCGGGTACGAACCGCTCATCAGCTTACAGGATGTTATCAAAAAGCAAAACGCAGCCAATAAAGGAAACCTGGTTCAAAGAATCGCAGTGGCCGGTTTTTGCTTTGGTAATGTTATGCTGCTGAGTTTTCCGGAATACTTTGGCCTATCGGCCTTTGAGCAAACTTTCAAACATTTTTTTGGGTATCTCAATATAGTATTCACATTGCCTGTGGTATTTTTTTGCGGCCGCGAGTACTTTGTTTCTGCATTTAAAAATTTAAAAGCACGCACACTCCATATCGATTTCCCGCTGGCCCTGGGCATTGCGGTTCTATTTATCCGCACAGTAACCGAAGTACTGGCCCAAACCGGTGCAGGCTTTGCCGATACCCTTTGCGGCCTGGTTTTCTTTTTGCTGGTGGGCAAATTTGTACAGCAAAAAACATATCATCATATCTCGTTCGAGCGGGATTACCGTTCATTTTTCCCGGTTGCCGTGCAAGTATTAACCGGCGATACCGAAAAATCGATACCGTTGGCGCAGCTTGTTACCGGCCAAAGGATATTGATACGCCATAATGAAATTATACCGGCCGACGCCATTTTGTTAAAGGGCGACGCGCTTATTGATTTTAGCTTTGTTACAGGCGAAGCAATCCCCGTAAATAAAACATTAGGCGAAATTATTTACGCCGGCGGCCGGCAAACGGGTGATGCCATAGAATTGGAGGTGGTAAAGCCGGTATCGCAAAGTTACCTTACACAACTTTGGAATAACGAGGCTTTTACCCGGAAACAGAATAGCGGCATAAAAACCTTTAGTGAAACTATTAGCAAATATTTTACAATAGCGCTATTGGCCATTGCGTTTGGGTCATTATTAGCCTGGCTATTTACCGATTACAGGAGGGGGATTGATGCTTTTACTGCTGTACTTATTATAGCCTGCCCCTGCGCCCTTGCCCTAAGCACTCCCTTTACCATGGCCGCTGCCCTAAGCATATTTGACCGGAACCTATTTTACCTTAAAAACACCCGTATTGTTGAACAACTGGCCGGTATTAACGCTATTGTAATGGATAAAACCGGCACCATATCAACCGGGAACAGTAAAAGCGTGACCCTGCAAGGCCAGCTTACCGAAAAACAAAAGCAACTGATATACAGTGCCTGCAGCAATTCGATACATCCTTTAAGCAGGATGATTTGCCAGTTTTTGGGAAACTATAAAAAGTTGCCTGTAACCGGTTACAAAGAGATTGCCGGCAAGGGTATTACAGCATCCATTGAAAATAACATCTTGCGCCTGGGTAGCGGGGCGTTTGTATTCGGCTTTGCCGAAGGAGGGGCGCCAAATACCAGTGTGCATGTTATGATGAACAGCCATTACCTGGGATATTTTCAGTTTGCCCAGGAATACAGGGCAGGAATGGAAAACATAAGTTGCCTGGATGATAACTACGAGCTGTTTTTACTATCGGGCGACCATGACCACGAACGTACCGACCTGGTTAAATTTTTTAAGGCTGATAAACAAATGCATTTTAACCAGTCGCCACAA
>Ga0075366_10000441_pt1 | contig 19384 bp, 12 predicted proteins | sample EndMethybrTD3031_FD_72351 | JGI IMG/M metagenome (GOLD analysis project Ga0075366, IMG submission 72351) | Populus endosphere microbial communities from Tennessee, USA - Endosphere MetaG P. TD hybrid TD303-1 | ecosystem: Host-associated > Plants > Roots > Endosphere | place: USA: Tennessee...
GTTGTATACGGCGGCGTCACCACCGATAACCTCAAACTTAGAGAAGGTAGCCTGGCCGCCAACACCTACCCTGCTGTTAGCAGTGTCTACATAGAGGAGTGCCGCGTTACCCGAGTTCTGTACCTGGAATGAAGTGGTAGCCTTAGCGATCATGAGGTCGGTTGAGGTCAGACTAAGGTCGCCCGTACCGCTCGAGAGCGCCAGAGATGATGTGCCGTTAGTGCTACCGATAGCAATAGTCTGTACAGCTGCGCCGGTACCCATGTTGATGCTGTGCGCAGTTGCAGCCGTACCGAGGTTGAGGGTACCTGTAGCGCCAGATTCAAGACTTACGGAGTTACCGGTGTTACCGTTGCTACCGATGATAATGCTCTGGGCGCCGGTAGTAGACTGGTTACCGATAGTAATGGTGTGTGCCTTGTTGTCAGTACCGATGTTGATGTTCTGGCCGCCAGCGTTACCAAGGTTCAGGTTACCCTGTGCCTGGATGCTTAAGTTACCCGTGCTCGTGCTCCAGGTAGCAGCAGCGTTGCTGGTTACGTTCAAAGCCTGGCTGGCTGCCGAAGAGATAGTAGCAGTACCAGCCGCACCAAAAGTTAACGTGCTGGAGTTGAAGGTGTTGCTATTGTAAGTACCCGTTGCCGTAATGTTACCAGTGTTACCAATACCAAATACGGTGGTGGCAGTGGTACCGTTCCAGGTCTGTACTTGTACGATGTCTGCGGTCTGGCCGTTGGCACCCTGGATAACAGCACCAACATTTCCGATTGCGCTGGAGCGGATAGCAAAGTTGGCGGTCTGGACAGCAGTACCATTTTGGATGTAGTTGCCTGAGCCAGAAGCTGGGGCGTAGCCAGTACAGACAGAGTTGTCAGTACAGAAGTTAGCGTTTGCTGATACTGCAGGGATAGTCACGGTGAAGTTACCTACATTAGGTGAGGTTGGGCCTGCCACCGTAAGGGTCCCTGCACTGCCCGTTCCCTTGAAGGCAATAGAACCAGTACTGGTTGAAGCGGTACCAAGGGTTAGTGAGCTACCACCCTGGATTGTTACGGTGCCAGTGAAGTTAGCGGTGCTTGAGATAGTTTGGCCGTTGATCGCACCGCTCGTAGTCAAAGTAGTAACCCCAGATACTGCACCTGCGGTGCTAACGTCGAAGTTAGTTGAGTTGATGGACAGAGGTGCCGAACCGCCACCGATACTTACAGTACCCGTTGAGGTGCCAGTGTTGATGTCAGTGTTGCTGTTAACAGAGCTGTTGATTGCAATGGTACCTGTAGCAGTTAAGCCGTTGGTAACGCTGATGCCGGCGCTAGCAGTTAATAGGCCAGCGTTGCTAACAGTTACGACGCTGGTTGCAGTAGTGCCGTTCCAGGTCTGGATACGGAAGAGGTCTGCGGTCTGGCCGTTGGCCCCCTGGATAACAGCGCCGATATTGCCGATTGCGCTGGAACGGATGGCGTAGTTGGCAGTCTGGATGGTGGTGCCGTTCTGGATGTAGTTGCCTGAACCAGTTGAAGTTGCGAAGCCACAGTTTGCAGAGTTCTGGAGACAGACAGTACCGGCCTCATCGCCGAAGGTAACAGTCCTGTCAGCAGTGGGGTCAGTAAAGGCGAAGGTGGTTTCGTTGGCGTCGGCAGTAGCGCCTTCGAATACCAGGGGTGAGCCGCCTTGGAGTGTTGCATTAACAGTGAGAGTGTCATTGGCGACGCTGTCACCAATGGTGGTGTTGCCCTGGATAGACAAAGTACCAGTGAAGTTGGCCGTTGCCGAGATAGTCTGTCCGTTAATATCACCACTGGTAGTTATAGTGGTTACGCCCGAGACAGCACCAGCAGAGCTAACATCGAAGTTAGTTGAGTTAATAGTCAATGGAGATGAGCCGCCACCGATAGTAACCGTTCCGGTTGAGGTACCAGTGTTAATGTTGGTGTTGTTATTTGAGGAAGCATTGATATCAATAGTACCGGTAGCAGCCAGGCCACCAGTAACGCTAACACCTGCGCTAGCGGTCAACAAACCTGTGTTGCTTATAGTAAGAACGCTGGTGGCAGTGGTACCGTTCCAGGTCTGTACACGCATGATGTCAGCAGTCTGACCGTTAGCACCCTGTACTACGGCGGCAATGGAACCGATTGCGGCAGAACGGATGGCGTAGTTGGCAACTTGTACAGTAGTACCGTTCTGGATGTAGTTGCCAGAGCCGCTAGAGAGAGCGAAACCACAGTTAGTTGAGTTCTGGAGACAGACGGTACCCGCTTCGTCGCCAAAGGTTACGGTACGGTCAGCAGTAGGATCGGTGATTGCGAAGGTAGTTTCGTTGGCGTCGGCTGTGGCACCTTCGAAGACTAATGGAGTATTGCCTTGTAAAGTAGCACTAACCGTAAGAGTGTCATTGGCGACGCTGTCACCAATGGTGGTGTTGCCCTGAACAGCTAATGTTCCAGTGAAGTTGGCGGTACTTGAGATAGTCTGGCCGTTGATAGCACCGCTGGTAGTCAGGGTGGTAACGCCAGATACTGCACCAGCAGAAGTAACATCAAAGTTAGTGGAGTCAATTACCAGAGGTGCAGAACCGCCGCCGATAGTAACCGTACCTGTTGATGTACCAGTGTTGATACTCGTGTTGTTGTTGGAGGAAGCGTTAAGTGAGATTGTGCCGGTGGTAGTTTCGCCGCCAGTCACATTGATACCAGCGCTGGCAGTCAGCAAACCAACGTTATTAACTGTTACAACACTTGTTGCCGTAGTCCCGTTCCAAGTCTGAATCCGCATCAAGTCTGCAGTCTGGCCGTTGGCCCCTTGTACAACGGCGGCAATGGAACCTATAGCAGCGGAGCGAATTGCGTAGTTAGCAGCCTGCACGGTTGTGCCGTTCTGGATGTAATTGCCTGATCCGCTGGAAAGTGCAAAACCACAGTTCACTGAGTTCTGAAGACAGACAGTACCGCCCTCATCACCAAACGTAACCGTCCGGTCAGCGGTAGGATCAGTGATAGCAAAGCTAGTTTCGTTAGCGTCAGCAGTAGCACCCTCAAAGACCAGTGGCGTACTTCCCTGTAGCGTAGCGTTTATAGTCAGTGTGTCGTTAGCAACGCTATCGCCAATGGTAGTGTTCCCTTGGACTGCCAGAGTACCGGTGAAGTTAGCAGTACTGGAAATGGTCTGGCCGTTGATAGCACCACTGGTAGTCAGGGTAGTAACGCCGGATACAGCACCAGCGGTGCTGACATCGAAGTTGGTCGAATCGATAGCCAGAGGTGCATTGCCACCGCCAATTGTCACCGTACCCGTTGAGGTGCCAGTGTTGATATTGGTATTGTTGTTCGATGAAGCGTTGATGTTAACCGTACCCGTTGCAGCGAGTCCGGCGCTGGCGGTTACAGTACCGTTAGCGGCTACAGCCAAAACAGTTGTCGCGGTTGTGCCGTTCCAGGTCTGGGCCTGGAAAATATCAGCAGTCTGGCCGTTGGCACCCTGCACTACGCCAGTAACTGAGCCGATTGCGTTCGAACGGATGTTGAAGTTTGCGTTGGTTTGAACAGTAGTACCGTTCTGGATGTAGCTACCTGAGGATGGCGCAGACACACAACCGCTCACCGTACAGATAGGCTGACCGTTGATACGGTAGACTGAACCAGTTGTTATGTTGATGTCCCCGTTAACATCCAGTTTGTAGCCAGGGGTGGCAACACCGATACCAATGCGGTCAGACGAACCATCGGCTACGAAGAGGCTGGTGTCAGTGTCACCTTGGATGCTGAAGTCTGTAGACGCACCATTGGCGTTGAAGGTAACATTGCCGTTAGTGGAACCGTCAATTACGTGACGGTTAGCGCTGCCGTTGTTAGTCCTCAAGATTGGTGCCTCGAAAGCGGTGTCTGCACGGCCCGTGCCAGAGATCCAGAAGTCAGATGTCGCTTGAGCGCTACTGGACTGATTTTGGATGTAGTCTGCATCCCCTGCACCGGCAGCAAACCCACAAGAGGTAGAGCTTTGAATACAAAGCGTACCCGTTTCGTTAGGCAATGTAATTGTCCTGCTAGCGGTCAAAGCACTAGGTGCAATCAAGGTAGCAACAAATGTGTTCGACAGTGTTCCGTCGTGGAAAACGATCTGTCCGGTCCTGGAAATAGAGTCGCTGCCAAGGTGCAAGTAGCCATTGTTGGTGAACTGGGCAACAGTCAGGCCTGACGAACCATCCAGCAGCTGGAAGAGTGATGAGGTCTGTCCCGAAGCACCACGAATAATACCGCCAACGCTGTTATTGGCGGCACTCTGGATGTAAAAGTTTGCGGTCTGCAAGCTGGTACCGTTCTGGATGTAGTTACCCGAGCCGGCTGAAGTAGCAAAACCACAGTTCGTTGAGTTCTGGACACAGAGTGTACCTGATTCAGCTGGCAAGTGAATGACATTGTTGCCGCTTGGCGTACCAGTGTCGAGGGTCGTGGTATTAGCGCCAGTACCGCCAACGAGCTGTGCTGCGCGGAAAGCGTAAGGAACGCTGGTCAGTTTCAGGCGTGGGTTCATTTCACCGTCCCATGTTGGCGAAGTGTTAGTGCCACCAACGTTCATGGTCAACCACAATTCCTGGTCCCAGTTGATGTTGCTGCCGAAGCTGGAGATGCTGCCAAGGTTCACGGTCAGGTAGCCATTTACCGTGCGGACACGGTTGGTTGTTGTGCGGGTTTCCGTCCAAAGAGCGGTACCGCTCGAAGCGACATCGTAGAGTTTGAATTCAACGTTATAAACACCGTCAGGTACTACTTTCCCTGCGGCTGTTAGCAGACGTGCTTGGAAGTTTATTGTGCTGTTGGCAGCAGCCTCGGCCTTATCTGGCCGGCTGAAAGCAGCAACAAAACTAGCCACCATAACAATGACCAGCATTGCTAGTAGTGACGCACGTTTAACTGAACTTGGTGTTTTTAGTTTTTGTTTAAACATTTATTTGTAATGTTTATTTTGCGGTCCGAGTGTACTCGGTCGCACCCTACTATTATGGGCGTCAGAACAGTGGTGCTCAAGGGGTTATAGAATGTATTTTTCCCTCCCCTAAACGAACAATTTTCTGGGTTTTCCCGAAACTAAACGAAGACTTAATAACAACAGTAAAAACATACCCCTAGTGCTTATCCTGGTACTCCTTGTGTTCAAGAGAATAGCCGCTCGTTACTATGGTGTAAAAAAATCAACGAGCCGATGAGGGCTCGTTGATTTATCCACAGGGGTATTTTGGTTTTACGCGATCTTGGTGATCTTGATCTGCGTGTGACGCTGGCGGTGGCCGCGTACCTTGTGTACACGCTTCTTAGCCTTGTATCGGATAGACAAAACCTTGTCGTCCTTTACTTCGTCGGCTACGACTTCTGCGGTAACCTTAACCTTGTCGACACTAGGAGTGCCAACGGTCACGGTCTCGCCGTCGATAACGAGCAAGGCGTCAAAAGAGACGTTCTTGTCGTCAGCGTGCAGTAATTCTACCTCTATTGTTTCACCTTCGGTGACGAGGTACTGCTTGTTGCCGGTAGCAATAACTGCTTTTTTCATTTACTTACTCTCTTTACAAAGAATTTAACTACCATGAGATAGTATCAGATCAGGGGCGATCTGTAAAGTGTTAGGGGCTTGTGGCTTAGGCCTTTTCCAAGGAGATAACGAGCTCTGCGCCTTCAACCTTGCATGTGCTGGAAAAAGCGTAAGCCTGGCTCTTGCCAACCTTAGTAGCAAGCGTCTCAGCTACGATAGCATGCTCGAACTCATCCAAAGCCTTTTGAAGCTCCTTGTCTTCAGTAGATAGACTTAGTGTAATCCGGTCATCAACATTCAGATCTGCTTGCTTGCGCGCGCTCTGAATATTGCGGATTACTTCGCGCATCATACCTTCACGCTTAAGGGCTGGAGTCAGTTTGAGATCAAGCTCAGTTTCAACATTCTTACCCTGGCTAACTGGCAACTCGCTAATCGCCACTTCTTTCACGTTCAGTTCTTCTTTGATGATCTGGACGTAGTGCTCAACAATCTCTTTGGATTCAGGTACATGTGTCATGTACACGCGTGCAGACTGCAGCGGTTGGCGAACCTTCAGCTTAGCGGCAGCGCGCTGGGACAATCCCGATTCGATACCCTGGCGGATATCGGCCATCTCCTGCAGCACCAGCTCGTTGACATGGCCAACTTCAGGCCAGTCCTTCAAGTGTACCGATTCATCGCCTGTGAGCTTAATATAGAGCTCTTCAGCAAGGAATGGAGTGAACGGTGCCATAACATGCGCTAACTGCGTCAATACATAGTGCAGCGTCTTGTATGCGTCTTGCTTGTCGGTATCGTCACCGCTCTTCCAGAAACGGCGGCGTGAACGGCGGACATACCAGTTGGACGCATCTTCTAGGAACGGCAGGATAGGCTTAGTAGCATTTGGAATGTCATAGCCCTCCATATGATGCTCAACCTCGTGAATCAGCTGGTGCAGGCGAGAGATAATCCAGGTATCTAGCGGGTTAGCCAGGTCTTCGCTCGGATCTTCGAGCTTGCCGTCCCATTCCCAGCCATCAACTTCAGCGTAAAGCGTAAAGAAATCGTACATATTCCAAACCATGCTCAGCTTACGGTTCACATCGTTAACATCCTTGTCCATAAGGGCAAAGTCTTCGCCGTTCATAAGTGGTGAGCTCATGAGCAGGAAGCGCAGTGCATCCGCAGAATACATATCCATCAGTTCGTTTGGATCGGTATAGTTGCCGAAACTCTTGCTCATCTTACGGCCATCGTTACCAGCCAAGGTACCAGTTGTAATAACGTTACTGAAGCTGTTTTTACCGAATATACCGGTGCTAACCGCGTGCAGGTAGTAGAACCATGCGCGTACCTGGCCCACGTATTCCACGATATAGTCGCCTGGGAATCTCTGCTCAAACTTCTCTACATTCTCGAACGGATAGTGGAACTGGGCAAATGGCATGGAGCCGCTCTCAAACCAACAGTCCAACACTTTCTCAATGCGCCTGTACTCTACCCCGTCGATCGTAAAGGTCACGTCGTCAATCCACGGACGGTGGTAATCCTCTAGCTCAACGCCAGAGAGTTCTTTGAGTTCGGCATAGCTACCAACAACTTTGACATGTTCTTTACCGTCTTTATCAGTCCCCTTCCATACAGGCATTGCCGTAGCCCAGAAGCGGTCGCGGCTTAGGTTCCAGTCGGGTGCAGACTCGACGGTCTTGGCAAAACGCCCCTTCTTGAGGTGTTCGGGGAACCAGTTGATGTTGCCATTTTCTTCGAGCATCTGCTCGCGCTGGTTGGCGATGTCCATAAACCAGCTTGGGTGTGCACGGTACATTAGCTTGGTACCACAGCGGTGACAGTGAGGATAGCTGTGTGTAACATAGTCGATCTTCCAGACAACACCACGTGCATGCAGCTCCTTGGCGATAGGCTTGTTGGCATCCCAAACGTATTGCCCTTCCCACTCGCCAGAACTATAGAAACCGTTATCGTCGATATTAGAAACAAATGGGAAACCCTTTTCCCGGGACAACTGGTAGTCTTCTTCACCGTATGCAGGTGCCAGGTGAACCATACCGGTACCATCTTCGAGGCTGACATAATCAGCGTGCCAGACCTTGTGCGCGTTCTTGCCACGGTCTTCGAAGAGTGGCTCGTATTCCCTGCCCACCAATTCTTCACCCTTAAGGGTACGCAGTACTTTATGTGGCACTGGCTGATGCTTCTCGTCTGTTAGGACCTTCGCCGCCAACTCTTTGGCAAGGATTAGCTTCTGGCCGTCTTCAAGCTCAACTTCAACGTAGTCAAAACCTTTGTTGACCGCAACGGCCGTATTGGCTGGCAGCGTCCAAGGGGTGGTCGTCCACGCTAGCAGATATGCGTCTTCGCCTTTCAGCTTAAACTTCACGAATACCGAAGGGTCTGTTACATCCTGGTAGGAGTTATCCATGGCTACTTCAGCCTTAGAGATAGGCGTAGCATCACGCACGCAATACAGCAGCACTTTCTCGCCTTCGTAGATCTTGTTCTCTTCGTATAACTTCTTGAATGCCCACCATACAGACTCCATGAACTCTTTGTCCATAGTCTTGTAGGCACCCTTGAAATCTACCCAGCGTCCAATACGGTTAATCGTGTCTTCCCAGAGCGAACCGGTTTGTACCATGTTCTCGCGGCACGTCGTAATGTATTCTTCCAGGGTAATTTTGGTACCGATGTCACGCTTATCGTGAATACCGAGCTTCTTCTCTGTAAACACTTCTGCGGGTAGACCGTGGCAGTCCCAGCCCCAGACGCGCTCGACACGCTTCCCTTTCATAGTCCAAAAACGCGGCACAACATCTTTTGCAATTGAACTCAGCAAAGTACCGTGGTGCGGTACGCCCGTAATGAACGGAGGGCCATCGTAGAACACATACGCATTAGTCTTAGGGCGCATCTCAACAGACTTCTCGAAGGTCTTGTGTTCCTTCCAGTAGTTGACGAGATCCTTCTCGTATTCGATTGCCTTGCGGCGGGTGCCTTTTTTGAACTTCATCTTTTCTCCTTACATAGAAAAAGTCATTTCTTTTGTCTGTTGGAACCCATACATGGGCGGTACCATCCAACTTCCAAAAGAAATGACTCTTTGGCGCTTTTTTATAACTCTTACGGGGTTATCCGTCGGGTTCTACTGCTTAGGATTTATAGTCCTTAAGTTTCTTCCCGCTGCTTCGCGGTTGATAGCCGCTCATCTGGTAAACCAGAACGCATTGTTGTTACAAAAGTAACACTTTTATATGATACTACGAATATGCGTAGCCCGCAACTTCGTCCATCAGGGGTAGCGGCTGGCCTTGCCACATATTGAGCATACGTCCGTCGTCTGCGATAGCCATGACAGTTGGGAATTGCCATATGTCGTACAGCGAAGCAGTTGCTGCGCCATCACGCGTGTCCATACTTACTAGTTCTACGCGCTCACCAAAATCGTGTTGGTGCTGGAAGTCTCGGACAAAGGATTCCACCACTGTGGCATGCTCCGAATTCGGTCGGTACAGAATCATCACCTTCATGCAATGAGCTTACCATAAATCATAAGCGGAATCACCGTTCAAAATAAAACAACGCCCGCAATGTTGCGGGCGTTGTCACTAGCTGGAGGCCGTTGGCCTAGCTACAGCCGGTGGTTGAACCACAGCTGGTACAGACGTAGCAGCTACCGGCACGCTGGGTCTGGTTACCACAGTTGTAACACAGAGGAGCGGTGCTATCGACAGTCTTAGCGGCAGGCTTAGCCTTAGGCGCTTCCACTGCCTGCACTACTGCTGGAGCTGGCTCTACCTTGTGCTCGGCAACCTTTACGGGAGCTTGCTTTTCAGCCTCAACGAGCTGGCCGGCAGTTGACTGGTCGTCAGTTAGCAGGCTCTGCTGGTTGTCGGGCATGTCATCGATAGATGCCAGACCAAGTTCCAAGCGGTCGTCAAAGCTCAGGTAATCGAGAGCCAGACGGCGCATGATGTAGTCAGTGATTGAGCTGGCAGTGCGAATGTCGGTGTCATCGGTGATACCGGCAGGAGCGAAGCTGCTGCTCATCAGGGTGTTCACATAGCTCTTGAGAGGCACGCCGTATTGCAGGCCGTGGCTAACAGAGATAGCAAAGGAGTCCATCAGGCCTGAAAGGGTCGAACCCTGCTTCGATACATCGATAAACAGTTCACCAGGGGTACCGTCTTCGAATTCACCGACAGTGAAGAAGCCCTTAAGGTCAGCAATGCTGAACTTATAAGTGTGGCTGGTACGACGGCGAGGAAGTTGGCGGCGTACAGCGCCCTTTACGACAATCCTGTCGGTTACAGCTTCAGCAGTTGTAACAGGTGCTGGTGCGGCTGCAACAGCTGCCGCAGGCTGGTCGTCCGCCTTCTTTTCCTTCTTCTTGCCGGAGAGTGGCTGGGCAACCTTACAGTTGTCACGGTAGATAGCGACAGCCTTCAAGCCCATCTTCCAAGCATCAATGTGGAGCTGCTCTATCTCTTCGACCGTTGCTTCTTCTGGCATATTTACCGTCTTGGAAATAGCACCAGAGATAAACGGCTGTACAGCTGCCATCATCTTAACGTGGCCGAGGTAGTGGATGGCGTTGTCGCCAACAGCACAAGCAAATACTTCAGCGTGCTCTTCCTTAAGGTGGGGAGCACCTACAACGGTGTTGTGTTCGAAGATGTAATCAACGATATCCTTACCCTGCTCGAGAGTGTAACCGAGCGACTTGAGAGCGCGAGGCACAGTCTGGTTAACGATAGCCATTGAGCCGCCGCCTACCAGATTCTTGTGCTTTACGAGTGCAAAATCAGGCTCGATACCAGTAGTGTCGCAGTCCATCATAAGACCGATGGTACCAGTTGGCGCCAGCACACTGGCCTGTGAGTTACGTACACCATAGATCTCACCGAGCTCAACAGCTTCGTCCCAAGCAGTTGCAGCAGCGTTGAGAAGCTCTTCGGACACCAGGCTGGCATCAATCTTGGAGACTTCTTCACGGTGCATGCGCAGGACGTTCAGCATACCATCACGGTCCTTGCGGAAGCCGGCGAATGGACCAACACGCTTGGCCAGCTTAGCGCTGGTAGCGTATGAGTGACCGGTTAGTAATGCGGTGATGGCTGCGGCTTGTGCGCGGCCTTCTTCTGAGTCGTATGGGAGGCCCTGGGCCATCAGCATAGCACCGAGGTTAGCGTAGCCGATACCGAGTTCACGGTAAGCCTTAGCGTTCTTGGTGATGCGCTCTGTTGGGTACTCGCTGTAACCGACCAGGATTTCCTGCGCGGTAAAAACAAGTTCAGTGGTGTGCTTGAAAGCTTCAATGTCAAAAGTGTTGTCGTCACGCAGGAACTTCAACAGGTTGAGCGAAGCGAGGTTACAAGCAGAGTTGTCGAGGTGCATGTATTCGGAGCAAGGGTTGCTGCCGTTGATGCGGCCTGCGTTTGGAGCAGTGTGCCACCTGTTGATGGTTGTGTCGTACTGCATACCAGGGTCTGCGCATTCCCATGCAGCTTCAGCAAATTGGCGGAATAGGTCACGGGCCTTAAGAGTCCGGACAGTGCGGCCGTCTTTGACTGCCTTGAGATCCCAGTCAGCGTCATCCTGGACGGCTTGCATGAAGTCATCGGTTACACGGACTGAGTTATTGGCGTTCTGGTACTGCACGCTGAAGGCGTCTCCACCGTTCAGACTCATGTCGAAGCCATTTGCCTGCAATACGCGGGACTTGCGCTCTTCGATTGCCTTACACCAGATGAAGGTTTCTACATCAGGGTGATCGACGTTCAGGACAACCATCTTGGCTGCACGGCGGGTCTTACCACCACTGGCAATTGAACCAGCTGAGGAGTCAGCACCACGCATGAAGCTAACAGGGCCAGAGGCACGGCCTGCGCTCTTGCCAAGGCTCTCGTAAGAAGAACGGATAGGGCTCAAGTTAAGGCCTGCGCCGGAACCGCCCTTGAAGATCATACCTTCTTCGTAGTACCAGTTAAGAATCGACTGCATGGTGTCTTCAACACCGAGGATAAAGCAAGCACTTGCCTGCTGTGCGCGCTCAGGAGCGCCAATGTTGAACCATACTGGTGAGTTAAAAGCGGCACGCTGGGTTGCCAATACGTACTTCAGCTCTTCGCGGAAGTCTTCAGCTTCAGTCTCGCTCTCAAAGTAGCCTTCCTGGACACCTTGGCGGGTCACCGTATCGACAACGCGGTCAATCAGGTGACGAAGGGATGATTCGCGGTCCGTAGTACCAGGAGTACCAGAGAAGTACTTCTGAGCCACGATGTTAATGGCATTCAACGACCAACCTTCCGGAAACTCTACGCCTTTTTGTTCAAAAACCGGCTTGCCGGTGCCAGGGTTCATAATAATTGAATCCTGTTTACCCCACTTCAACTGATCGTAGGCCTTGCTTTTTGGCTGGGTGAATAATCTCCCAACCGAAAGACTGGTTGTTTGTCCCATAATCCCCTCACTCTTTAACCCCTGGCCTCACATGCCAAGAGTATTAACCTTATTGTGTTTTGTAATATTTGTTTAGAGTCTTAAGCACCAAAGCTCCCTTTAGATGCTACCAGCTCCCACCGAGCCCTCACTCTGTATATATTGTTATACCCCAGTGCTCTGGCGTAATACAAGACAAATTGAGTTGCCCCATGGGAGCCGGCAGAACTTTAAACCTGGTGCTCGATAGCTCGCTGCTTAATCTGCGACAGCTCCTCTTCGAAGCCTGCGATATCCTTGAACCGTCTATACACACTTGCAAACCGTACATATGCCACTTCGTTCAACTTAGCGAGATGGTCCATGACCTTCTCTCCCAAACGATTTGAGGCTATTTCTGATTCGCCGCACGCGTAAAGCTCCTGCTCTATATCCGATACCAGACGTTCGAGCTGTAAGCTGGTCACCGGGGTCTTTTCACAAGCCCTGTATAGGCCTGCCAATAGTTTCTCCCTGCTAAAAAGCTCACGTGTCCCGTCATTCTTGATAACGATAAGTTGAGGACGCTCAATGCGTTCGTATGTAGTAAAGCGGTAGTTGCACTGCGTGCAGGCGCGGCGACGTCTAATAGCCTGCCCGTCAGCTGCCTCACGCGATTCAATAACCTTGGTGTCTGTAAAATGACACTGGCTACACCTCATTCCGCTACTCTCCCCTCTATGACCGATAACGTGCCATCACTATATGTAGTGGTTGTGCTTAGAATGATAGCTCTATCTATAGCGCTTTGGCAACAAAATTAGGTTGTATTATTTAGTACGGATCTAGACGTTCTTATCTGGATTGTCAGAGTCAGGATTCTCACGCACGCGCTTCGCAAGGCGGCGTAAAAATGAAGGTTTTTCAAGCTCTTCGTCAACATCACTGGAGGTTACCGGATCGTTGCGACGGGGCTCTTCGTGCTTGGGTTCTTCGGCTTCAGCTTGGTCGTCCAAAGTCCAGATATTGGGCATGGTATCAGACTTAAAGTCGGATGCAGGCGCCTGGTCGTCGAGTGACATGTCAATGTCTGACATTTCAGATTCGGCAGGCTTTGCTGGCTGGGGAGTCGGTGCAGCAGCAACACTTGGCGTGTCGTCATCAGCTACTGGGGCTGGGCCTGCTGCTGCAGCGGCAGCGTCTCGTTGGCTACGCTCTGAGAAATACGAGGCATCAAAACCGGTAGCTACTACGGTAATAATGAGCTCACCCTCAAGTTCAGGGTTAATGGTGGCACCAAAGATAATATTGGCATCTGGGTCGGCAGCAGTCGTAATAGTTTCAGCGGCCGTGTTGATTTCATGCATTGAGAGGTCGTTGCCGCCAATGATATTGAAGAGAATGCCGCGTGCACCATCGATAGACACTTCAAGTAGTGGCGAATCGATAGCCTGCTGTGCAGCCTGCACGGCACGGTTCTCGCCTGCAGCGCGTCCAATACCCATAAGGGCTGAGCCCGCGTTGCTCATGACAGCCTTAACGTCAGCAAAGTCGAGGTTAATAAGACCGTGGACCGTAATAAGGTCCGAGATGCCTTGTACACCCTGACGTAATACGTCGTCAGCAACCTTAAAAGCCTCTACAAGCGGCGTTTGGCGGTCAATGGTCTGTAGAAGACGGTCGTTAGGGATAATGATTAAGGTATCTACAGAATCGCGAAGATTACTAATAGCGTGGTCAGCATTGCGGCGGCGCTTTTCTCCCTCAAAGGCAAATGGCTTAGTAGCGAAGCCAACAACCAAGATGTTCATCTCCTTTGCAGCACGTGCTACGACATGGCCAGCGCCGCTACCAGTACCACCACCGGCACCGATTGTAATGAAGATCATATCTGCGCCCTCGAGCGACTTCTTGATTTCGTCGATAGATTCTTCTGCGGCTTTTTCACCTACAGATGGGTCTGCGCCTGCGCCAAGACCGCGGGTCTCATCCTTGCCGATGTGGATCTTAACTTTAGCGCGGGAGTGATGTAATGCCTGCGCGTCAGTGTTAATGGCGATAAATTCGACACCATCTACACCAGCGTCAACCATGCGGTTGATTGCTGCACCACCTGCTCCGCCGACACCAATGACTTTAATGCGTGCAAATGTTTCTATAGCTGGAGCGACCTGAGGCATATGTGATAAACCCTCTCTTTTTTCTTCACGTTATATTGGGAGTATATCGCAGGCAGCACGCTAGTTCAATAAACTTATGCGGTCCGGTTTGTGGACATTTGCCTGCGAGTACTTTGTGTACACAGCGCGTTAGCGCTTAAATCGCGACAATAAATTATTGACCATTTTTAGTGCTCGGTCACTCGTTTGGCCCATTGATGTCTGGGGCGTATCCGGTAAAAGCAACATATCAAGGATCATAAGTCCGGTGGCTGCTGCATAACTTGGGTCTGCAACAGTGTCGATAAGGCCCGAAATACCATGGAGTTTGCCGATACGGACAGCCAACTGTAATTTTTCTTTAGCAAATTCTGCCATACCCGGCATCTTAGCCGTTCCACCTACAATCACAACTCCGCCTGGCAGCTTGTGTGCACGGTGGATTCTCATCAGTTCCTTTTGCACGTACTCAAAAAGCTCCTCGACACGGGCTTCAGTAATCATCGCCACCTCTTCGGCCTTGAACATGTGGTCTTGATCATTCACCTTGATGCGGATATCCCGCTTAGGGGCTTGGCCCCCAAGGGCTGCATATTTGATTTTGACGGCCTCGGCTACATCAAGGTCGGTCTTAAGACCAATAGCAAGGTCATTGGTGATATGCATGCCGCCAATAGGAAGAACAGCTACGTGTTGTACTTCACCATCTTCGAGCACTACGATGTTCGTCGTGCCGGCACCAATATCGATCAGCACGGTTCCAGCCTCTTTTTGCTGGCGTTCCAGCACCGCCTCTGCGGCAGCAAGACTAGACAAAGTGTGGTTATGGACCGCTACCTGCGCCTTATCCAACGCCATATCCAAGTTACGCAAGTTCGGTGTAGCTGCAGTAACTATATGCGTATCCACCTCTAGGCGCACGCCATGCATACCGACTGGATCTTTGATATTTTCCTGGCCGTCCAAGCGGTAGTTCTTGGCAAACACCTGGATAATTTCGCGGTTCGATGGCAGCTGCACAATAGTCGCTGCCTCTTCGGCGCGCATGCGGTCTTCTTGCGTAATTTCGCGGTTGGCAGCGCTAATAGCGATAACGCCCTTTGAGTTCATGCCGCTAACGTGTGAACCGTTGATATTAACAGTCACGCCGTTTATGCGCATACCCGAAACACGCTCGGCTTCGGTGAGTGCTTGCACAATAGCGTCTGCTGCGTCTTCAACGTGCACCACGATACCACGCCGCATACCAAGGTTGCGCGCACTGCCATGACCAACAATAGAAACTTTACCCGGATTGTTCGGATCTACTGTACCTATAACGCAGCGTACAGTATTGGTGCCGACATCAAGGCCGACATACGGTGTTGTAGATGAAGAGCCGTGCATATGGAGGCAGTATAGCGCTTATCCTTGGGTGTGAGCAAGTTTTTAGGCCTGTGTGAGTATTTCGAAGCCCGTAGAAGTAACAAGCACTGTGTGCTCGAACTGTGCAGACCAACTGCCGTCCTGCGAAAGTAAGGTCCAGCCGTCACGAGCTTGGAATATGCCCGGACCGCCAAGTGTCGTAATAGGTTCGATGGCAATTGTCTGGCCGGCCTTGAGGACTGGCCCCTGGCCCGCTTTGCCATAGTTAGGGATCTCAGGATCTTCATGCAATTCATGACCAACGCCATGGCCCACAAGTTCACGTACGATACCAAGCTTATACTTACGCAATGTCCGCTCTACTGCAGCTGAAATATCCCCTACCCGCGCGCCGGCTTTTACGGCGTGGATGCCATCATAAAGAGCACGTTCCGTACCTTCGATAAGACGCTTCGTATCAGGGGTAAGTTTGTTGCCTACGCAGACACTTATACCACCGTCAGTCATCATCTTCTTGTATGTAACACCGAAGTCATAGTTAATAACATCGCCATCCTTAAATGGGATAGTATTTGGGATGCTATGCTGGACCTGATTATTTACTGATATACAGATAATGTCAGGGTAACCATAGAAGCCCAAAAAGGCAGGTTCGCCGCCAAGCTTTTGTAATTCCGCACGGGCAATCGCCGACATGTCTTTAGGAGTCAGACCGGCTTTAGTCTTTTCGCGCATCACGTTAAGTACAGTCGCCAGCATGCGGCCGCTTTCGCGCATGGCCGCAATCTCTTGTTCTGTCTTTACTTTGTTGCTCGACATGACATGACTGCGCCCTGCACGCGTTCGTGAATATCCGAAATATCGCCATTGCCATCTACAACCTGAATCGGCGTACCGTTATCACGATAGAAGCTCAGCACAGGGCTGGTCTTCTGCTCGTAAATATCGAGGCGGTGGCTGATAACATTGAGGGTATCCTCAAGGCGGCCACGCCCAGCGAGGCGTTCGATCAGAACATCGCGGGGAACATCAAACAAAATAACGCAGTCGATAGTCCGGTCATGGCCAGGAAGATGTTCTTCAAGCCAGTGCACCTGATCTATATTGCGAGGGTACCCATCGAGGACCACGTCCGTATCGCTGTCGATCTCACCCAAGGCGTCATCCAGGACTTTATTGGTTAGTTCGTCATCAATAAGTTCGCCGCCAGCCATACGCTTCAGTACTTCAGGATCTTTTGAGTTCCGGAAAAGATCCCCAGTGGAAACCCACTGCCAGCCATTGCGTTCTACTAATAACTGTCCTTGGACACTTTTACCAGAACCGGGGGGACCAAAAAACAAGATCATCTCAAATAATCCTTATGTATTTACTTCGTGAGGCGGGCTTTGACAACTTGTGCAATCCGCGCGCCGTCAGCTTTGCCGGCGGTCTTTTGTTTTACTTGGCCTATTACTTGACCCATAGCCTGGGGACCGACAGTATCGAGCCCAGCTACTACTTCATCAACGATACTCGTAAGCTCATCGTCAGACAACTGCTGCGGAAGATAACCTTCGATTATTGCTTTTTCAGCCAGCTCAGCCTGGGCACGCTCCTCAGAGCCACCTTTAACGTAGAAGTCAGCACTTTCTTGCCGCTTCTTAGCTTCCTTGGAGAACAAAGCAATAATGGCCTCGTCACCGAGGCCTTCGTCACGAGAGCCTTCTGCTACTTCAGCGTAGAGGATAACGCTTTTTAGGCTACGGAGGGTCGTCGCCCGTTCCTTATCCCCGGCGAGCAAGGCTTTTTTCAGATCCTGCTCGATTTGCTGTTTAAGCATGTTGTCTATCGTTGACCGAGCTTAATCTTCTTTAGCTTTAGGCTTTTGCGCTGTTGGCGAACAATAGCCTTCTGGCGGCGCTCGCGCTTGCTAATAGGCTTTTCAAAGTATTGATTGCCCTTAACAACAGCGATAGTACCGGCTTGCTGCACCTTGCGGTTAAAGCGGCGAAGCAAGTTTTCCAGTGATTCTTTTCCGTCTTTGCGTGTAACTTGTATCATTTCGATCCTAATTTTACTGTAACAGAGATGTTTTTGCAAGAAGTAAGTCAGAAGACTACATCATTTGCTTTTTTTGCTGGGTAGCCCGTTGGCTCTTCAGCACGATGCTTTGCAGTTCTTTAAAGATAGGGAACTGCTTATTAGTGTGATAGATCTTTGTGTTGCCTTGCTTTTCAGAGATAAGGAATCCGACTTTTTCGAGACGCTTCAATTCGCGCTGGATGTTGCCGGCGTCTTCCTTAATTAGCTTAGCTAAGCCCCTGACATGCGTCTTGAAGTCGGGGTATTTCGCGTAGATCACAATGATCTTTCGTCTAACTCGTGAGGTGATAAATACGTCTAGCATAAGCTGTATATTGTTATTCAAACAACGTAGAAAAAGTATAGCGATTCTGGAGAGTGTTTTCAACCCTGAAGTTTCTGGTTTACCACTAAAAGATCATATACTGGTCAGTATGCAATATGTGGAGGTACTGGTAGCAGGCGCCGCCTATCATGGCGACGAGGCGTTGACCTATAGCTCAGAGCAAGCCCTAGAGCCTGGTGCTATCGTTGTCGTACCCCTGAGGAATAAGCGGGTACTGGGCGTTACTGTACGAGTGGTCCCCAAGCCGACATTTAACGCAAAGCCCGTTGCGGAAGTACCTGCCCTGCCCCCACTCCCCCCTCAGATGATTGAGGCCATGATCTGGATGAAACAATACTATCCCAGCTCCTATGGCATCATTACCCAGCAGTTCCTGCCGAATGAATTGCCCAAAAAACCTGTTGATGCCCCCTCCCTGCCGCCTCTTGAAGCCTCAGATCTTCCTGTGCTCACATCCGACCAAGATAAAGTGCTACAGCTCATTAATGCGCCTGGTACATACCTCCTGCACGGAGAAACAGGCACAGGCAAGACCCGGGTTTACATAGAGCTAGCCCGCAAAAGCCTAGCCGCTGGAAAGTCAGCCATCATTCTGACACCTGAGATTGGACTCACTTCACAACTTAGCAATGATTTTCGTCACGTATTCAAAGATCGTGTAGTCGTTATACATTCGCAGCTCACCGAAGTAACCAGGCAACGCCTATGGGTCAGCTTGCTCAAGCAAACCGAGCCTATGGTCATAGTAGGTCCCCGTTCAGCCTTATTCAGCCCCGTAAAAGATATCGGTTTTATAGCAATAGACGAATCACACGAAACAGCCTACAAGCAAGACCAGGCGCCGTATTATCACGCCTCAAGGGTAGCAAGTAAGTTAGCAGAGCTTCACAAGGCGCCTATTGTCCTCGGCTCGGCTACACCCCCAGTTATCGACTACTACATGGCCGAAGCAAAAAAACGGCCTATACTCCGTATGCAACAGACGGCTACCGGTACAGATGCCAGCAATAGCCACGTAACAGTAGTAGACCTGCGGGACCGCTCTAAGTTCACTAAGAAATCCTACCTCTCAGATGAGCTCATAAAAGCGACCGGCGAAACGATCAGCAAGGGCGAGCAGGTGCTGCTCTTCCTTAACAGGCGCGGCACAGCCCGCGTTGTATTCTGCGAAAACTGCGGATGGCAAGCAGCCTGCCCACACTGTGACGTACCACTCGTATATCACGGCGATACTCACTCCATGCGCTGTCATACGTGCGAGTTTAAGGCTAGTAGCCCGTCAAGCTGTCCTGATTGTCACAACGCTTCAGTGGTCTTTAAGAGCGTTGGTACTAAGGCAATCGTAGATGAAGTAACTCGTCTCTTCCCCGATGCACGCATTATGCGTTTTGATACTGACAACAAAAAATCAGAAAGAATCGAACAGCACTTTGATGCCGTACGCGGCGGCGACGTAGATATTCTTATTGGTACGCAAACCCTTGCTAAAGGCCTGGACTTACCT
>Ga0075366_10000442_pt1 | contig 19347 bp, 20 predicted proteins | sample EndMethybrTD3031_FD_72351 | JGI IMG/M metagenome (GOLD analysis project Ga0075366, IMG submission 72351) | Populus endosphere microbial communities from Tennessee, USA - Endosphere MetaG P. TD hybrid TD303-1 | ecosystem: Host-associated > Plants > Roots > Endosphere | place: USA: Tennessee...
GTACTGCATAATCGAATCAATTGTAATAACCGATTCCTTTACAACCAGCCCTGTAATACTGAACTTATGCGTTGGGTTAAGTTTTTCCTGGGCAAAGGTGGCTGTGCTATATAGCAAAATGAGCGTCAGAAGTCTTTTCATGGTACGGTAAATATAGGAAGCCCTGCTCAAAAAAATTAAACAAGGCCCCGTTTTATACATGCTCTGCCATTACAACACCCGCATAATGTCACCGACAGAAGCTCGTTTGGTATAGTCTTTATTAAAATGTACAAAAGCGATTTTTCCCGACTGGTTAATAACATAAGTAGCCGGCACAGGCAGCACATGATCGGTATTGCCATTGCTTGCGTTCAGGTCAAGGCCAAAGCCCTTGTATTTAGCTACCGTAGCATCATCAAGTACATAGTTTACCTTATAATCTTTCATAATGACATACCCTTTATCCTGCACTATCGAAAATGACGCATGTGTTTTCCGGATAGTTTTGTCAATGCCATCTTTGGTTTCGGGGGTCACTGCAACTACATAGGCGCCCCTGGCGCTAAGCAGTTGTAAAGAATCCTGCAACTGGGCAATGTGCTTATTGCAATAAGGGCACCACTCGCCGCGGTAAAAAAACAACACTACAGATTTATGCGCTTTTAGCAGGGTTTTTAAATCAACGGCCTTTCCGGCGTTGTCGGTAGCACTAAAAACAGGGGCATCATCTCCTTTTTTAAGTCCTGTTTGGGCCGAAAGTTGCAATCCGGCAAAGGCAAGTATTAGTATTAAAATATATTTTTTCATTATCGGGTTAATTAAGAGTTATCAAATAAGATTAAAAAAGAAGAGGGAGCATCACCTCCCTCCAAAACGATCAAAAAAACAAAAACAAGTTACATTTTACCTGCGCTATCTTTCTTCATCTTATCCATTTTCATTTTGCTTTTTTCCATTTTGGCCATTTTTTTCTTTTCCATTTTAGCCATCTTCATTTTGCCAGCAGCCATTTTGCCGGTATCGCTTACGGCGGTAGTTGATGCTTTTAAATTAGCCGGTGTTAACGATTTAGCTTGCACATTAAGGGTTAAACAAACTGCAGCTACTGCCAGTGCTCCTGAAATAATTGTTTTCATACTTTGATTTTTAGTTTTCATGTTGGTTTTATACTAACATTTCAACCTTAGTCGGGCGGCTTGATGATACCTTACAAAGAATTTCAATTTTTATTTAATTCTTGTTCAATGCGGTATTGCAGCTCTTGTTTAAAATCTTCGTCAAGATGCACGCCTTCGCTTTTAAGGGAATCATGAAAAAGCCTTTGCACCATCTGGTTAATAACACGGCTTTGTTTATTATACAACGTACAAACCGAGCAGCCCGCCAGGTGAATACGCAGTTCGATGAATTCGCGGAAGCTTAGTTTTTTGTATTGCCTTTTCTCAATTAAAAACGTAGCCTGCCTGCAATTGTATATAATATGTTTTAGTGCACTCATATTGTCAAAATTTAAACCCAATTTTTTTGCAGGCAAGCCCTCAGGTTAAGCTTTGCCCTATGAATAATTACCCAAAAATTGGCTTGTGTAACTTTTAATTCGCTGCAAATGATGTCTGTAGCGGCATCGTCAATGTGTTTCATGGTAAAAACGGCCATCCAAAGGGCAGGCAGCTTTTGCATACACTTTTGTAAAATGCTGTTAAACTCCTTACCGGCAAGTGGATCATAGTCATCAATACCAAAAGGTTTAGGTTGATAAGCCTGGTTCCAGTGGCCGTTATCTTCTTCAAAAAAATCCTGCTGCTCGGCTTCCGCCTGTTTCACATCGGTATTTTTTAAACCCGACGACTGTTTCCGGTAAACATCAATGATTTTATTTTTCAGGATAGCCGTTAACCACGTACGTTCGGAACTTTTACCTTCAAACTTATCCACCCTTTGCAAGGCAGCCAAAAAGGTTTCCTGCACCAGGTCTTTGGCCAGTTCCTCGTCATTTAATCGGGATAGCGTATAGCCGTATAAGTAATCGGCATGGGCCCCAACCCATAGCCTGGGATTTAAAAGTTGATCTCCGGTAGCCATTAAACAAGTATATTCATAAAACTTGATACTATTAGTCGTTTACAAAATCAAATCCTTACAATAAATTGTTATTTTTTTGCTGGTTCGAAACCGGATTGCATTTTACTTGAATTTACATATCTTATTGAATATATTTGATTTACACATCTCAACGGCATAAATCGAACAAATAAAATAAAAATATTTTTTGTAAGGATATTCAAAGCAAGCCGACTAAGCCATAAAAACGTACATCCAATGTCGAAATTTATGAAATCATTTAAAATAATAGCCTTCGCCGCCGGCCTTGCAGTAGCGGTTATGGTGTCATCGGCATTTATCAATGCTAAAAATAATGCTAAAAAAATAAAAGGGAAATTTGCGGGCAATGGCTTTGCGGTAATCGAATTATTCACCTCCGAGGGTTGCTCCAGCTGCCCGCCGGCCGATGAATTGGTGGCGCGCATTCAGAAGGAATACAGCGATAAACCGATTTATATTTTAGCCTTCCATGTTGATTACTGGAACCGCCTGGGCTGGAAAGATCCTTTCAGCAATGCCGGTTACTCCAAACGGCAAAACGACTATGCCAACTGGCTAAAACTAAAATCGGTTTATACCCCGCAAATAGTAGTTAACGGGCGTAAAGAATTTGTAGGATCGGAAGAAGGAACACTGCGCAATGCCACTACTGCCGGTTTGCACATGACGCCTACCGCTAAGTTAACCCTTAATGCACAAAACGCCCCCGGCCACATTATTTTACAATACAAAGCCGAAGGTGCAGGGAACAATACTACCCTGCTATTGGCCTTGGTACAAAAGGCCGCCCAAACTAAAGTGCAGCGTGGCGAAAATGGTGGGCGTACCTTATCGCATGTACAAATAGTAACCAAGGTACAAAGCACTCCCTTAAACATAAGCGGCAGCGGCAGTGCAACCATTGCCGTGCCCGATGGCTTTACCACCCAGGGATATGAAGTTATAGGCCTGGTACAAAATACCGGCAATGGCGCTATAGTAGCCGCCGCAAAATCCGGCTTTGAAACAGGCATGAGTAAATAACCAAACCAATTTTTCACATATTAAATCACCGCCCCTAAATGAAAGTAATAAAAGAAAAACATCCCCTGGCCATGCGCTGGACGCATTGGGTAAATTTCCCCATCCTCACGATTATGATATGGAGCGGAATGCTCATTTACTGGGCCAATGATGTGTATAGCATCACCCTGTTCGGGCATAATTTTTTCACCTTTTTTCCGCAGGGGTTTTACAAGGCATTTAACATAACGCATCGGTTATCTGAGGGAATGGCCTTCCATTTCCTGTTTATGTGGGCATTTGCCCTTAATGGCGTGGTTTACGTGTTATATACCATAATATCCGGCGAGTGGCGCGAACTGGTGCCGCAAAAAAAGTCGTTTAAAGAGGCCTGGTTGGTGCTGTTGCATGATTTGCACATCCGCAAAGTGGCGCCGCCTCAAAACAAATACAACGCGGCCCAGCGTATCGCCTATACTGCAATTATTATAATGGGCTTCGGCTCGCTTATAACCGGCCTGGCCATTTACAAACCGGTGCAGTTTTATTATTTAACCTGGCTTTGCGGAGGTTATCATTTTGCCCGCATTATTCACTTTGCTTTAACCATTGGCTACGTGTTTTTTTTCCTGATCCACTTTGTACAGGTATTACTAGCTGGATGGAACAATTTCCGGTCGGTAATATCCGGCTTCGAAGTTATTACCGTGAAAGATCCTGAACCTATTATAGAAACCCCAACTATTCCCGCAGATGAAAAGCCCCTTCAGTAAAAAAGATAAAAGCCCTAAAAGACCGCTTACGCTTGAGCAAAAGATCAGCCGGCGTAATTTTATATCGTTCGGCACATTTTTTATAGCAGCAGGTGCCGCGTATGGCGGATGGAAATGGCTTTACAATTCGCCTGAGGAAACGGCAACTGTTACCGCGGGGGCACGGGCACCTTTACGCCGGGCTTTAAATAAAACCGAACTCGCTTTCCGCAGGGTATTCAGCAATAACAACCTGGTTAAAACCTATCCCAAAGAAATGGCCGCCAAAAATGTACGCCATAATGAAGATATTGGCAGCGAAGGCAAAATAGATGTAGCGGCCTGGCGGTTGCAGGTAAAAAAACAATCGGGCGAGGTGCTGAGCATTTCTATTGACGATATTAAAGCCCTTCCAAAAACCGATATTGTTTATGATTTTAAATGCGTGGAAGGCTGGGACCAGATATCTCATTGGGGCGGTGTAAAATTCAGCGATTTTATACATCATTTTAAGCTTGACGACCAAACACAATTGCAATACGTAGGCTTGGCAACGCCCGATAAAGGATACTATGTAGGTATTGATATGCCTAGCGCTATGCACCCGCAAACACTGCTGGCCTACGAGGTAAATGAACAACCACTGCCGCCAAAACATGGCGCGCCGCTTCGGCTTATTATCCCCGTAAAGTATGGTATCAAAAACCTTAAACGCATAGGCACGATGACTTTTAGCGATAACCGCCCGCCCGATTACTGGGCCGAGCAAGGCTATGATTATTATTCGGGACTTTAAAAAGGTTAAAGGCGAAAGGTCAAAGGGAAAAGGCAAAAGGGTGAATGATTCGCCTTTATCCCTCAAATAACCTTTCTCCGGTAGCTTATCCCCCTCAGCCGCAGCTACCTTTTACCTTTCGCCTTTTACCTTTTACCTGCCCCGCCGCCGCCGAAGCTACCTTTCGCCTTTAACCTTTTGCTTCTCACCCTTACCTTTCGCCTCTCACCTTTGCGGCATTGAGTTAATATTTGCATATTGCATACGATGCCGGCAGCTAAACTTCCACTTTCAAAACAACTTGCGTATGCCTGCGGGATGATAGGCTGGAGCGCGATGACCAATATCATCATCGTGATGTTACCTTACTTTTACCTGCCGCCATCCAACTCGGGGTTAATACCGCTGGTGCCGCAATTGCTGGTGTTTGGGGTGCTCAATATCATGTCAATCATCGTAGCATCGGGCAGATTTGTTGATGCAGTGTTTGATCCCTTTATAGGTTCGCTGAGCGATAAAAGTGAAAACCCGGCAGGCAGGCGTATCCCGTTCATGAAATGGGCTATTTTACCCGCTGTTGTTTTTTGCGCACTTACTTTTCATCCCGTGATAAGGATAGAAAGCATGAAAAACGCGGCCTGGATCACTTTTACCCTCGTTTGCTTTTTTATGGCTGCCACCAGCTATATTATCCCATATAACGCGCTTTTGCCCGAGATGGCCGATACCGCAGCAGAAAAGGTAAAGCTCTCCTCATTTCAACAGGTGGGCTTTGTTATCGGCATCATTATATCGGCCGTGGTAAATAACCTGGCCGATGTGGTGCAGGGAGGTTTTCATGTAATCGACCGCAATTTGGCTGTGCAATATACCATCTGGGGTTTATGTGGCTTTGCAGGCCTCATGATGCTGATACCGGTTTTTGCTATCGACGAAAAAAAATACTCCAGCAGCAAGCCTACACATTTGAGCTTATTACCAGCCATCAAAAAAACTTTTGAAAACCGTAATTTTAAATACTACCTCATATCCGATTTTTCATATTATATGTCGCTAAGTATTATCTCAAGCGGCTTATTGTATTTCCTGACGGTGCTGCTGCCCTTACCCAAGTCAATGGGTGGCATATTAATGGGCTCTATGGTGCTGTTTTCACTGGTGTTTTATCCGGTGGTTAATTATCTATCAAAAAAGATAGGCAAAAAAACGATTGTGCTATTTTCATTCAGCCTGTTGAGTTTAATTTTTATGGCGATATTTTTCCTGGGCAAATTTCCGTTTCCGCCTAAAGTACAAATCTATATCCTGGTTTTAAGCGCTTCGTTCCCGCTGGCGTCATTGGGAATATTGCCCAACGCCATCCTTGCCGAAATTGCTCAAAGCGAGGCTGAACGTACCGGCGAAAACCGCGAAGGGATGTTTTTTGCCGTGAAATACTTGTTTGTAAAATTAGGCCAAACGCTGGGTATAGCCTTGTTTGCCTTTTTAACCGTATACGGTAAAGATCCCGGGCATGACTACGGCCTCAGGCTTAATGGTATTTGCGGCGCTGTGCTTTGCCTGTTGGCTATAGTGTTTTTTAGCCGGTTCAGGGAGCCGAAGGCGAATGGATAATTAGGTTGGATTAAGTTAACTCATTCATTAACTGACGTTAACTCCAGCTGGAAAACTTAATCAACCACTCACTTAATCCACCCAATCAACTCCTAGCCTTATTTTGTGACAGTATTTAAAAAGCGTTCAACAGTATAAGTGGCGAGCTGACCGCCGGGCCCGTTCAGGCTAAAATCGAAGCCATGGGTTGCCCAGGGTAACTTGAGATAGAAATGTTTGATGTCGTTTTGTTCCAGCTTAAGGTTCAACCGCCTGCTATGATCGGGCGATACCAGTACATCGTTCCCGCCATGAATGATCAAAGTAGGTACCGATTGCCCACTCACAAATTCCAGCGGCGAGCAAGCCGCGAATTTTTGTGGTACCTGCTGATACGTTCCGCCAATATAATCGCGCATTACCTTTCGCGAATCCATAATAAGCGGGCTGGCCGGTAGCGAATATCCCCAAACCATATCGGCAGGCCCATAATAATCAATTACAGCCTTTAAACCCGGTTCGTGCAGGGTATAAGCAGCAAGCAAAGCTATCTGCGCCCCCGCCGACCGACCCAGCAACACAAAATTGTTGGTATCTATATTAAGCGCTGTGGCATGTTTACGCAGGTAAGCCATTGCGCCCCTCACATCTTCAACCGGGGCCGGCGTTTGGTATTTTGGCGCCAGGCGATAGGTTATCGCAGCCACATTGTAACCAATGCCGGCCAGGTAGCTGTTCAGCTCGGGCAGTTGTTTGTTATCGCCTTTGTTCCACGACCCGCCGTGTACCACCACCACGCATGGCCTGTTGCCTGTTTTTTGCGAGGGGAAATAATCCACGGTTAAGTCCACGCCGGGGTATTTGCTGTAAATGAGCTGTCGACAGGCCACCTTTTTATTAACCTTAAACATATTAAAAAAGGCATAAGGCGGCTGGGTATCAACGCCGTCGACAATAGTACTCCCCGGGCCAAATACCGCGATAAAATCCCGTTTCAGGCTCCCGGCAACACGGTAGGCCCCCATGATGGGTGTTGTAAATAAAATTAAAGCTATAACGCCTATAATGGTGCCGGCAAGCTGATACCTGGGTGATAAAAAACCCGATAACAAGGCTGCCAAAATAAGCAATATAAATACCCAGCAAAACTCAGTGGCTATAACAGATAGCATCCACATGGTGTATTCAAAGGCTTTGAAAATGGTGAGCAGGGAAATCAACAATAAAATAATACAAATAACAAAACGGACCATGCGGCTTTTATGAAATAAACAGTGACTTACAATCCATCGGTTCAAGTTGTTATGGCGCCGTGAGCCGGAGCGGCCAGGTAAATAAGCACCCGTGAACCGACTCAAACAATCAGGCGATTCGCGGTCAAATTTAATAACATTGGCGGGGTTTTCATTGTCAAACCGCCACTTTAATGGGATGCAGATTTTACGGCTTAAGCGTAAATTGTGCTTTTGTTGCGCTGCTACTTCATCCTGCCGGAGCAGCAGTTATGATGGATTATTAAAAAAAACAATCAATTAAAAAAACTCGCAGGTTTAAACATGTTTATTATAAACAATTGACAAACAAACAGTTGGACCATTAAAATTAACTTTACGTTATATAAGTCACCCATCGAAAAACGCGTTCTCTCAAAAAATATTTACAGGCCACTGTAACGTAACGGATATTTTACCCGTCAATGGCATCACACACGGCAAACGGAGGCGCCCCTGCTGCCTGTTTTAACACATAAATATTTACCATAAAAAACGGCCGGTAAACGGCCAGGAACTAATTTTACGAAAAAATGAAAAGGACACTTTTAACCTTAACCACATTAATTGCTTTATTTTTTAGCGCCTGCAAAAAAGACAACAATAATAAACCGGGAGATAACACCGGCGGCGACACCTACCAACCGGTAACCACCGGCTCAACCTGGAAATACCGCACCACAACCATATCTCCCATCCCCGGCGATAATACCCAAACACTTGATACTACCGAAAATACGATGACAGCCGAAATCAAAAAAATAGGCACAAAAAATTATCATGTATTAAAGTCGGTTGATAACGATGGTACTACCAAAACCTATCTCAATTTTGAAACCCATGTATATAGCACCATTCAGCTTGATGATGAAACGGGCGAACAATTTGACCTGCCTTACCTTAATGACAATGTTGCCGCGGGTACAAGCTGGACAACTGCCCTTGATTTAAGCGATGCCGAAACCCAGGTTGACGCCCGTTTAAAAACCACCATTGCCGAAAAAGGGATCTCTCGCATAATCCTGGGAAAGAACTATACTAACGTGATCCACAGTAATGTAGAATTGCAGGTGAAAATTAATGGTACCTACACAACCCAGTTTACCCAGGAGTTTTATGTAGCTAAAGGCATAGGTGTAATAGCCGTATATGCCAATGCCGGCAGCAAAGTGATTTTAAAATCAGAGATTTTTAATTACAACATCAAATAGTTTAAAGCTACTGCAATCCACCGCACACTCGGGGGGCTTGTTTTACCTGCCGAGATCATTTAAAGCTTTAAACAAGATAATAAACAGATGGCCCGCTGTTAAGCCGGGTCATCTGTTTTTGTCCATAATCCGGGCTGCTCTAAACCCTAAGATTGTAAGCCGGTTATATGCTCATATTACAATCCAAGTGCAAGTTTTGCCATAGGGCAACACCGGCCGTAGGAGACGCAATTATACGTCTCTGCAAAACAGCCCCCATTTGCCGCCATGTTATTTCCTTTTTTCCTGCTAAGCCGATGTGTACCCGTAATGACGTGTGGATGTGTGCTTCATTCGAAGTATAAAAACATTAATAAACCATTTTTCCGGCTTCTAAGATTAAGGGTAAAACAGTTTTGTGCAAGCTAAAACTGCAAATTTAAACAGGCGCTTGCTTATTGAAATTTACACGTATATTTATATTCCCCTAAGCATCTGTTTATCTTTTATTTACACCTTAATCACATTACCATTGAAACTAAACGCGACTGGCTGGATTATGTAGATATTATTGTTAAAATACTGGGAGGTACCATCCTTGTTGGTGTGCTATCTGTTTTAGACAGCACAAACAAACTTAAACAGCAAGAGATAGATAATTCTTTAAAATACGGGGAGTTTACCAAATCGTTAATGCAGGACCTGCTTACGCAGGATTCTTCTCATTTAAAAAGCGATGTAGCCCTTATCACCCTAAACCGCACCATTGGGGAGCGCGATCCCAAATTAATTGCAGATTTGGGCGCCAGAATAATTGAAAATTTTTTGGAAGACAAAGTCCAAAGCGACCGGAGCACAATGCGCACCATAGTTGCCATTGTTAAAGAGCGCGATACTACTACCTATAACGCAGTTAAGGTTTTGATTGACGATTATAACAGCAGGGCAGCCGTTGTAACGCCAATAAAAAACGAAATGGCTGTTAAGGACACGCAGAGCATTGTACAAAACATTACCGATAAATCCTGGGCTAAACTAACGCTTATACCCGCAAAAGCTACCGTTTTTATCCAGGTTAACAACCGCAATGACAACACCCTTACCTTAGCGGGGAATTTACAAAAAGAATTAAATGACAAAGGTTTTAATGCCCCCGGGATTGAAGCCATTACAAAATTCCCGTTTCAAAACTCCATCCGGTATTTTTATACTTCGGATGAAAACGCCGCAAAACAGGTGCAGGCCTATGTGCAAAGCATTTTGAAACTAAACATTAAAATACAAAAGGTAAATAATTACAAAACACGAAGCGGCCTTATTGAGCTTTGGGTAAACTTAAATTAAACATTTGTTTCCATGCATCTCTTTAGCCGCTCAGAGTCTATCTTCTTAGGACAATAAATCTCAAAGGCAATTTCCGGCCAAGTCGCCAGGAAAAACAAGCAAATCACGTTGACGCCTCCAAGCCTGTTACCCATAAACCCGCAGGCGGACGAAAAACGGCCATGAACCATGATCTATCAACCATGAACCCAAACCTATTTCAACAAGTGATAAACAATAAAACTCGCCGAGTATGCCAGCACTGTCATATAGGCAAACTGGGCGGCGGGCCAGCGCCAGTCTTTAGTTTCGCGGTATACTACGGCCACTGTGCTGGCGCATTGCATGGCAAAGGCATAAAACATCATGAGCGAAAAGGCCACAGCTAAAGTAAACACCGGCTTACCTGTATCGGGGTTGGTAGCGCTGTGCATTTTTTGTTGAACAGATTCCATCTTGTCGGCATCGCCTTCTACACTATAAATGGTGGCCATAGTGCCCACAAAAACTTCGCGGGCAGCAAAGGAGCTGATGAGGGCTATCCCTATTTTCCAATCGAACCCTAAGGGCTTAATAACAGGTTCAATTACGTGGCCAAAAACGCCGGCATAGGAGTTTTCCAGCTTTTCAGACGCGATAACTTTGCTCAGGCTATCGGGTGTCATGGTTTGGGTGTACCGTGGCTGGCTGTAGGTTTTATCTATTTGCGCAAACTTATCGCCGGGGCCGTACGACTTTAGCACCCATAGTATAATAGATACGGCTATAATCACTTTACCTGCCTGCAGTACAAATGTTTTAGACCTGTCATACATCGTAAACGCCACATTCTTCCACCTGGGCATCCGGTAAACCGGCAACTCCATAATAAAATAGCCACGTTCGCGCGATTTCAGTATAAATTTCATCACAAAGGCTACCACAATAGCCGATACAATACTGAGCAGGTACATGGCAGTAAGCGCAAGCCCCCGCATATTAAACACCCACCAAACATTACGGTCAGGCACTACCAGCGCAATCAATAAGGTATAAACCGGTAAACGGGCCGAGCAGGCTACCAATGGGGTAACCATAATGGTAATCATCCTGTCTTTCCAGTTTTCGATATTGCGGGTGCTCATGATTGATGGCACAGCGCAGGCAAAGCCCCCAATAAGCGGCACTACCGATTTTCCGTTAAGCCCCACTTTACGCATCACTTTATCCATCATAAAGGTAACGCGCGACATATAGCCGGTATCTTCCAATATCGATATCAGCGCAAACAAAATAGCTATCTGCGGTACAAAAACCAACACGCCGCTTAAGCCGGCCAATACGCCATCAACCAATAAACTAACCAGCGGGCCAGCCGGCAACGCCTTACTTATGGCACTTTGCATCCACAAAAACAAATCGCCGATGAGCTCCTGCGGATAAGCCGACCACGAAAATATAGCCTGGAAGATAAACAATAGTATGGCAAAAAATATAATAAAGCCGAATACCTTATGTGTTAATATTTTATCTATTTTATTGCTTACCGTTTCGTCATGGGCCGTTTCGGGCTTTTTAACTGTATCGTATAGCAGGTCGTTTATAAAATTGTACCGGGCGATGGTTTCTGTGGCCTGGGCCTTTTGCGAGTGGAAGGAATGCTCTTTTTCCAGCTGTTCAACACGGTCACTTTCACCGGTAGTCAAAAAACCAAGCGTTTCGTGCTGGTGGGCCAGCTGCAGGGCAAAATAGGGGTTATCTGTTTTGTACTCGTTTTGTATTTGAGCTATAAGCCGGGGGGCAATAGCTTCTACATCGATGGTATCTTGCTGCAGGGCAATTTTATTGGCGTAAGCGATGGTTGTTTTAAGCTGATCGATCCCCTTTATTTTACGGGCCGATATAGGTACCACCGGCACGCCCAGCTTTTGGGCAAACAGGTTTACATCAATAGTAATACCCGCCTTTTCAGATACATCAATCATGTTGAGGGCAACCACAACCGGAATTTTCAGGTCGGCTATCTGGGTATATAGCAGCAGGTTGCGTTTAAGGTTGGATGCATCCAGGATCACCACGATCAAATCGGGTACCATACCTTTGGCTTTATCGGCCAAAACAGAAAACACAATAGATTCGTCTTTACTTTTGGGGTAGATGCTGTAAGTGCCGGGCAAATCGATGATCTCGGCGGTGCGGCCGTCGGGCAGCAGGCAAAAACCTGTTTTTTTGTCGACAGTAACCCCAGGGAAATTTCCTATTTTTTGATTAAGACCGGTTAAAATATTAAATAGAGTTGATTTACCGGTGTTTGGGTTTCCTACAAGCGCAACTCTTATATCGGCTTTCAATGCTTACAAAAACTACTGCAAAATAATAGTGGAGGCCTCAAATTTACGAAGGCTTAACTGGTAACCTGAAACATGAATAGCTATCGGATCGCCAAGGGGCGCTATGCGCGAAATTTTAATTTCCTCACCCGGTAAACATCCCATTTCCATCAATTTAACCGACATTTCAAGGTCGGTAAATTCCTTAACAATTCCTGTTTCGCCTACTTCAAGTTGTGAAAGTGTCATCGTATAAAATTAACCTGAGCAAATGTAAGCTTATTTATATTAAATCCAAATAAAGAAGGGGCTTTAGATGTGCAAATTTCAGATATACAGATGAAAAATTTACATGCGGATGTCCGGTATACATTGCTTCAGATAACCCATTATATTTTTTCTTCCATCTGCACACCTGAAATCTGCATATCTACACATCGCTAACTCATCTGCACATTTGAAATCTGCATACCTGCACATCCTTTTCCTCCTGCACATTTAACCTTTCCAAACGTTGGGCAACCGCAGCCTTTTTTAAAGATGCCGCAGGAGGAGAAGCCGGTGACGAGGATTGCCGCACCTATGATAATCAGTTTACTTTTTTTCATTGCCAATTGCACTTACTGTTAGCATAACACCAAAAATACCCATACATGCACCCAGCGCATCGCAAAAGAAATCGTTCCAATCGGCGCTGCGCCACTTAAAAAATTCCCATTGCAGTATTTCAATTATGCCACCAAAAAAAATACCGGCTACCATGGTGATAAATGCCTGCTTATACGAGAAAGTAACCGGCTTTTGTTGCCTTATGGCGCCATTGCAGTACAATACCGTTAAGGTAAAAAACAAACCTGTATGCGTAAGCTTATCAAAGCCCTCAAAAAACATGGGCGAGTCGCCCGCCGACCCCAGGTTAACAGAGCAGATTATCAAAATAAATAAGGCCCACAATATTGCGGGCCCATAATATTTTAGTATTGCTTTCATTAAGCGCCAACTACCGATTTATAGTCATCAGCAGATAGAAGGCCTTCAATTTCCGAAACATCGGCAACGGTTATTTTCACCATCCAGCCTTCGCCGTAAGGGTCGGAATTTACCAGGTCGGGTTGGTTGTTAAGGGCGGGGTTAATTTCGGTAACTGTACCAGTAACGGGCATAAACAGGTCTGATACTGTTTTTACCGCTTCAACGGTGCCAAAAACATCATCTTTCGCAACTTCTTTCCCTAAGGATGCAATATCTACATAAACAATATCGCCAAGCTCGCTTTGTGCAAATTCGGTAATACCAATTGTAGCTTCATTGCCTTCAACTTTTATCCACTCGTGGTCTTTAGTGTACTTTAATTCAGCGGGAAAATTCATGTTGTTAAATTTTATGTGCCCAAAAATAATAAAAATTAGGCTATAGCAATAATTAAAGATTTATTGGGAGACAGAAGTGTTAAGTCGAAAGTCCTTAGTCGCAAGTCACGGGCATGCTTTCTCTATTTTCGACTTAGAACTCAAGACTTCCGACTAATTACTACCTAACAATTCCGGCCGTATAGCCAATGGTTCAATCGTATACCAACTTCCTATTTTTCGCTGTAATCCGCTACTTGAGCACCCAGTATTTTTATCCGGTCGAGTATAGATGTATCAGCATTTTTGCGGTATAAGTCAAGGAGTTTGTTAATCCGGCTCTTATCTGCATTCTTTACAAGCTTTTGGGCCATTAACTGGCTAATGGCGTTTAACACCCGATACTGTACGTGTTTCCAGGTTACCTGGTCTGCGTATTGCAACAAACGGTCCAGATCACCCGGTTCGGGTTTGGTGATTATCAGCGTAGCAAGGGCTACAATCAGCCCCTGGTTAAAAGATGTAGCATTGAGCTCCAGGATCTCATCCTTGGTAATCTTATTGGTTAATGCATAGGCTGCCATATTGCCCGCGCTGGCGTTCTTCATACGCACACGCGTGCCATAATCTGCCGACTGGATACTCATGTAGGCATCTGCCTGTGCCCTAAGGTTATCAAGGTTGGCCTGTTTGTCTCCAGCAACCGCAACCGGCGCATTTTGGATAAGCGACTGGGTGAGCATAGACTGCCCGGCTTCTACGTTTTCAATTTTTGCCTGGGCTGTTTCAATTTGATTTTTTAGCTCGGTTAGCGTGGCAGCCTTGTCCACCTCCCTGAATTCGGCAGCCAGGTAAAGGCGGGTAACCAGGTAACCAAACAAAAACCCAACTACAAAGTACCCTATAACAAGGCCGTATGCAAAAGCCATTGCAGTGGGAGCTTCGGTTTTGCCTGCTTCATTAAGGCCGGTGGCAAAGGCCTGGGCTATTCCCCTTAGATACGGCGGAATTTTGGTCAGTTTTACCAATCCCAAACCCACTATGATTTTTGTGAGCCAATCGGATATGTCTGAAAGATTGGTATTAACCTGCTGCCGGTAATTTTCGGTACCGACCGGCGTGCCGGCGCTTTGTACTACTTTGGGAACGCCAAAAAGGAAGCCAATGAAACCGCCGCTAATGGTACAGGCGATAATCCACTCCACTGCAGTCATGGCCGCCTGCACATTATGCGCCCAAATAAGCGCGCTTATAAGCCCGAGCCCAAAAAAACTTGAACAAAAATAAAGGACAGGCAATATTTTTTCACGTTGCCTTTGGTCTTTTTCGATAATGGCACGATCCATAATTCCAGGAATTTAGATTTATTTGACTAAGTAAATTTAGCCTCCCCGCATTGGATATTGCCACGTAAAACTACGTTACTACAAAAGTATTTTTACGGATTATACGCTCAAAAAACATCCTACTTCGCTGAAAATCAGATAACATAAAACCCACCCCTGGTACCGATGCCACACTGCAACAACAGTTGTTTAACCAAGTCAGAACCACCTGCTTTGAAAAGCCACCATTTAAATGGCATAGTCAGCACCACCTTTTATTACAGGCATCCTGCGGCTAAATTAAAAAAGCCCTGTTCCATCATCCGGAACAGGGCTTTCATCAATTAAATTGAATTATTTTATTTCAGTGTAAAACCTGTTTTTCCCATAGTACCGCCATCTGCATAAAGCAAAACGGTGTAGGTGCCTTTTACAAACGGCGGGGTTGGGTTAACCCAGTCAATAGTGTATTCGGTACCGTCATCTTTAAAGTCGATAGCGGTTTTATAAGTGTATTGCAGGTCGGCGTTATCGGCAGTAAAAGTTCCGCTATCGGGTGCGGTTATCAGGTTGCCGGTGGGGTCAATTATACGCACATAAATATCATGCATCGTTTTAGTGGCCAATGTGTTGCTTGCAACTGTAAAATTAATCTTTATCTTTTTGGCAGGCCCTGCACGGGTTACATCAACCTCTTTACCACTACCTTTTATTTTATAGGCCACAATATTTGACGTGGCCAGCTTTAAGGCCTGCGCCACTTTTACCTTGGCATCAAGGTCCTGGTTTTGTTTGGAAAGCGTATCGGCCTTTTTAGATACCACGGCCAGGTTGCTCTTCAAGGTGTCTCGCTCGGTGGTTAGTGTAGCATTTTGCTTATGCAACTCTTCAATATCGGCGGTGTATTTGGTTACAAAATATCGTAATTGTTTAACATCTTCTTCAGCTTTTACCAGCTCGGCTTTGGTAAGTTTGCCTTTTGCCAGTTGAATCCTCAATACCTTAATTTTTGCTTTTAACGAGTCGTTTTTGGCAATCATCTCGGCCGACATTTTGGCTTTGCCTGCGTTTACCAGTTCAACCTGGTGCTCAAGGCTATCCAGGTCGGCTTTTAGCTTGGTTTGTTCGTCCTGTTGGGTAACTATCCGTACATCCGACTTATTTTTTTGCAAGTACAAATACACATCGGTACCTAACAAAGCCAAAACCACCACAATCAGAAAATAAATTACGTTTGAATTTTTCTTTGGTGGTTGCCCATATTGATTTTCCATAGCAATTAAATTATTTAAAGTTTAAATACAGTTTAAAACGGCTGGTGTTTTAAAAATTTACCGTTTTACCGGGATGTTAATGTACAAGCATATTCATATTAATTGATATTACATGCTTTTATTGCAATTCTAACTGTTTTTTAGTGGTTAACTCTTTAGCGATATTAAACGTAAAAAGGTTAAAAATATGATTTTCAAAAAAAATGCAGGTTGAAAAATGTATTGGTGACGGCTAAAATTAAGCACAAAATGCCAAAAACACAACATGCAAGCAAATTTTATAAGTTATAATAAAACACCTGCAATATGAGTTTTATATCTTTGCAGCTTTAACAAATCGGCTTTAATGCGTATATCCCGTTATATTTTACTCCTGGTAATTACACTGTTTATTATTACAAACACTAAGGCGCAACCGGCCGAACCCACCGATGCGCCAACCGCTGTTAAAACCCAGCCCAAGCGCGAATTCAGGGGCGTGTGGATAGCAACCGTGGTAAATATTGACTGGCCGACAAGTACAAAGCTTACCATGGAAAAGCAAAAGCAACAATTGCTGGATATCCTGAACTCGCACCAGGAAACCGGGATTAATGCCATTATGCTACAGGTAAGGCCAGCTGCCGATGCCTTATACGCCAAAAGCCGCGAACCGTGGTCAAAATACCTTACCGGCAAACAAGGCCAAAACCCAGGTTACGATCCGTTGGAATTTGCCATTGCCGAAGCGCACAAACGCGGCATGGAACTGCATGCCTGGTTTAACCCATACCGGGCTACTTTTGATGGCAACTTTGCGGCGCTTAGCCCGCAGCATATCACCCGGATAAAGCCCGAGTGGTTTTTTACCTACGGCGGTATCAAAACCTTTAACCCCGGCCTGCCCGAGGTGCGCGACTATATTGTACAGGTAATACTGGACGTGGTAGATAATTATGATATAGACGGCGTGCATATGGACGATTACTTTTACCCGTACCCCATTGCCGGCCAAAAAATAAACGACGAGGATACCTACGCTAAATACGGCCAGGGCTTTGATAATATAAAAGACTGGCGCCGCCACAATGTAGACCTGCTGATAAAAATGATTGCCGATAGCGTACACGCGCATGACCCTAACATTAAGTTCGGCATTAGCCCATTTGGCATCTGGGCTAATAAGTCGCAAAATGAAGAGGGCTCTGAAACCAACGGCGGCTCATCCTACTACGAAAACTATGCCGACTCGCGCAAATGGATGGAAGAGGGTTGGATTGATTATATAAACCCACAGCTATACTGGCCTATTGGTAACCGCGCTGCCGCTTTTGATAAGCTGTTAACCTGGTGGAGCGAAAATACCTTTGGCAGGCACCTGTATATAGGCCAGGCCGCCTACCGTATTAACGAACGTAAAACCCTGGCATTTAAAAACCCTAATCAGCTGCCCAGCCAGATAACCCTTATGAGGAATAACCCGAGGGTGCAGGGGAGTGTTTATTTCAGTTCCACCTCGCTTACCAATAACCCCCTTGGGATAACCGATTCCCTGAGGGATAATTATTACCGGTATCCTGCCCTACCGCCGGTAATGCTCTGGCGCGACTCCATAGGCCCCAATGCGCCCCTAAATGTTACCGCCCGCCCAGGCCTGCGGGGAGGAGTATCAGTTAGATGGCAGACCCCGGCTTTGGCTAAAGACGAGGAACCCGTTTACGGCTACGTGATATACCGTTTTGATAACGAGAAGATAAATATAGAAGATCCTAAAAACATCCTGAAAATTCAATATAATGCCAACCCCGCTTACGATGACAATACCGTACAAAAAGGCAAAACCTATTTTTATGTAGTAACGGCGCTTGACAGGATGAAGAACGAAAGCGAACGGTCGCCAACTATTGCGGTCACGGTGCCGTAGTGTCGTAAAATGACGGATAGTCTTTAGCCCGAAGCCTTAAGTTCTAAGCCAAAAAGAAAAAAAATCGGCTTTAGACTTAGGCGTTAGTACTCCTGGTTTAATACCAGGGCAAATGCATTCTGTTAAAAATTCACGAGTTGCTTTTGCACCAGGCGATCAAGGTAGGTATCTATCTCGCTATCTCCCATGCCATATATTTTTTCTGTGGCCCAAAAAGCTTGGTAAATTTCTGGTTTGGTTGATACGCCACTGTTGTAAATATCGAGGAGTTTTTGCTCTATGTGGTTTAATCCCGCAGCATTAATCATTAACCGTTTTAAATGTGCCAACAGGGCGGGTTTAAGCAGGTACAAGGCGCCCCAAAAAGTGTTATCGTTAATCCATTGTTCCAATTCGGCGGCATTACCCTTTACGTATAAAGGCCAGGCCTGGGCAGCCAGTTCAAATTCCCATTCACTCAGTTGTACCCGGCTATCAAACAGGGACTCCAACTGGTCGCCGTTTAACTGGCCCATACCCCTGAAATCGTCGACACCCGGGAATTCATTAGGGCAAATCAGAAAAACGGCCGGTGCCGACATATTGGTTTGCTGGTTCAGCATCTGCATTACGCCCAGCAGGTTTACCTGGCAATGTAAATCAAACTCAAACCAAAGGTTAATTTCATCGTATTGTCCGTTTAGTTTGCCCAACTCATCAATTACCTTATGTTGATACCCGTCAGTGGCTTCATTAAATGTTTCACCAATCCATTTGGATCTGGCGTTCCAAAAACTGGCTGCCGAAATATTTTCTTCCAGGGGGCCTTCGGATAAAACCTCGCGCCAAACCATAACGTCGCCATCCAGCCCGGTTTGGTTAAAGCTATGCAATGTCGAATCGCCATTAAGTACATGAAGGATATTGCTCATAGTAGCATAGTTATATACAAAACAACAGGTTTTAGCATGGATTGATGAGTTTTTTTGAAAATATTTTTTGAGCCTTTGTTGATGGAAGCCCCCAACAGATTTGAATAGATAAGGCGTAGGGTGTATGGTTAAAATCAACAAACACCACTTAGCATAAATTAAAGCGAATTCAACAAATTCAATGCCGTACAATACCACATGAAAATGGTTTTCTTTATCGGCAAACAGTACAAAGTTAGAGGCTTCGTTTTACATTTCAAAACCGCCCGCAATTCATTTATAAAT
>Ga0075366_10000443_pt1 | contig 19318 bp, 24 predicted proteins | sample EndMethybrTD3031_FD_72351 | JGI IMG/M metagenome (GOLD analysis project Ga0075366, IMG submission 72351) | Populus endosphere microbial communities from Tennessee, USA - Endosphere MetaG P. TD hybrid TD303-1 | ecosystem: Host-associated > Plants > Roots > Endosphere | place: USA: Tennessee...
TGGGAGGATAGGCGCCCATAATAAGCGCCCACAGCCGATCGGTGCGGATACCGAGTTGCAGTGCGCAAAGTGCCAGCCACGAATAGCCATAGTAGGCGAATTTCTTAAAGCCAGCAGCGTCTGCAATAGCCAAGAAATCGCTTACAATATTGTCTGGTGTCAGCGTTTCGGCCGCAGGATGCTGCATACGAAAGCCTTCATAATCAAATGCGGCGACTGTAAATGTATCGTTAAGCCCATCAATAAAGTGACGGCCGAGCGCAGGATCCACTCCCCATTTTTGTTTTGCTTCGGCGGCGTCGCCTTCTAAGGAGATAGGATTAACAGGCAACAATAGCGCAGGCCCAGTGCCCGATATCTCTACGTCAATTTTGGTACCATCATGGAGTGTTGCAGCTATTGTTTTCATTTTTCTGTCTCCTCATTTTTAAAAATATACTTACCGGATTGAATAGCATGAATAAGTTTGTCGGTGCTTGATGCAGCATTAGTGTAGGCATCCGACCATACACGGATAAGTTCTGGGTGTTTAGAGGGCGTACTAGGCGCATCTTCGACAGGCAACGTTTGCAAAAAACTCGTCACTTGACGCTCTGCGGCGGCTCTTTCGGTTAAGAGATCGACGACTTTTTGACGATCCAGATACTCCATAAAGGCGATACCCACAGACAGTTCAACGATATCGATTCCTTTAAGTGCTTGCTGAAGTAGCTCCACAAATACACGTTGGCCTTCTTCGGTTATGGCATATTCCACCTTGGAAGGGCCAAGCGATTCATTATGGGTGCTTTGGGCTGGTTTTATAAGTTTTTGCTTTTCCATTTGTGCAAGGGCATGGTAAATAGAACCCGGGCGAATAATTGTCCAGGTTTCAACTCGCCACTCAACAAGATCGCGGTGGATCCTGTATCCGTGAGCCACACCGCGGCGCTTTAAGGCGCCTAATACAACTAATTGAACAATTGACATATTCGCATATTACTCCAACAATACGAACTAGTCAAATTTGACTAGTTCGTATTGTTGCTGTTACAGTTCAACTACAATATTTAAAGAAAGGCATCTATGGAAAGTAATAAACAAAAGTACCAGCAGTACGTTGAAGAATTTTTACAAAAAGGAGATGAGTCGGCCGCAGATCTGCTCGTATCACAAGACGTTGTTACGCACGATGGCATGCCAGGTCAGGCACCTGGCTTAGCGGGAGTAAAAGACACTTTTAGGATACTCCGGACAGCTTTTCCAGATCTTAAAGCAAATATGCAAGATATTATCGCCGAGGGTGGCAAAGTAGTGGGACGCTTTGAAGTAAGCGGCACGCACACCGGCAGCTTTATGGGCGTACCTGCTACTGGCAAATCATTTAACTATGACGAGATTGTGATCGTCCGATTTAAAGATGGAAAAATTGTCGAACATTGGGCCGAAATGGACACCATGGGCTTTATGCAGCAACTTGGTCTGATGTAGTCACCGGCAAATCCAGCCAACGAAAAAATCGCTCACACCCGAGTTCGGTTAAGTCATAGATATGCTTTATCTTGGCAAAAGCTCTTTTTTGTACTGTGCTGGTGTTTTGCCAGTAGCTTTTTTAAAGTCAGTAATAAAATGTTGCTGGCTACTATATCCGAGATCATACGCAATCGCGCTCCAATCGGGCTGGACAGTACTACGAATCGCGTGCGCGGCGGCAAGCAGTTTGCGGCGTTGGAGCATCCATTTTAGGCCAATGCCAACGTAGTCCTGGAATAGTTGTTGCAGCCACCGCTCGCTCTTGCCAAGAGTGATTGCCATGTCGTGAACAGTTAGTGGAGCTTCACTTTGCGCTACCATGGTGATAATTTTGTTGACCATCGCAACATTAGCATCGTTTGCAGGCAAGCGCTTTACTAATATGTTTGAAAGTTTGGCAATTGCGTCAGTGTCGCTGAGGGCAAGCAGTGCTGTACTGTTAATTTCTGGAAATACGCTTTCGAGCGGTTGATTTGAATCTTGTAGCTCTGTCATTGGACCGGGCCACAATATATGAAATGCGCCCGGCAAAAAGCGGGCGCCAATAATTCGGCCCGTACCCTGAGCGGTATAGGTGCGCACATTTCGAAAAGTGCCCTGTATGCCTGACTCGTTGGCAGACAAAAATAGGTCCACGCTTGGAGTGTGCATTACCTGATCTGATAAATATGGCTCAGATAGATCGTGCCATGCCAATGTCCAAAAATGCTCTAAAAAGGGAGCAAGTTCTTTTGGGGGCAAGTAGGTGTGAAACTCAATAAACTGGTCAAAACTGCCCGGGTCTAAGTGCCCACGAGGCTTTTTGCTTTCTGCGGATTCCTGTAATACAGCGGTCATGATTCTTACTATTATATGGTTGTCATACTTAATAAAGAAAGGCAAAAAATGACCAACCCTCTCCGCGGTATCGCAACAATTAGCTTATGGGCAGCAGACCACACCAAGGCTGTTGCCTGGTACAGCGAGCTTCTTTCACAAAAACCCTATTTTGAACGTCCAGGTTATGCAGAATTTCGGATTGGAGATTCCGAAACAGAAGTCGGTATTATTGACCGTCAATATGCACCGCACATGGTATTTCCAGAAGGGGCAAGCGGCACAGTGTTGTACTGGCACGTTGACGACCTTGAATCGGTGTACCAACACGTCCTTAAAATGGGTGCAACAATACTGCAGGAGCCAGAAGACCGCGGCCATAACTTTGTAACGGCAACAGTGGTTGACCCGTTCGGCAATATCCTTGGCCTTATGTATAACCCACACTACCTAGAAATGAGTCGGCAGTATGAAAACCAATAATCTACCCACCCTCACATTTGCTTCATCAGAGCAATGGGATGCTTGGCTGCAAGCCAACTATACTACCGATGGTATATGGATCCAGATGGCCAAAAAGTCATCTGGCCTACCGTCTATTAGTCATGATCAAGCGCTCGATGTCGCACTTTGTTATGGCTGGATCGACGGCCTGCGTCATGGACTCGATGATACATACTTTTTACAAAAATTTACCCCTCGGCGCCCAAAGAGCAATTGGTCGGCACGAAATATCGCCAAGGCTGCCGCACTTATCGAGGCAGGGAAGATGCAGCCGAGTGGAATGGCTCAAGTAGCAAAAATATCGCAATACACTACCTTGATCAGACAAAGATAACTTCAGCCAGTTTTGCTTTGTCGTACGATGCGTGAAGATCAGCCTGCATAAACTCATCTTTAGTAAACCACTTCCATTCAGAAACATGGCTGGTTTTTTGAAGCTGGTCCTTTGGCACAGACACCTTAAAGAATAGATTCATGCGTGGAACACCATTTACTACATTACCGATGGTATAGTAAACAATTTGAAAATCGGTCGAGACCTGGCTGGCTGGAACGCCAAGTTCTTCCTGCACTTCGCGGGTAAGCGTAGATTCTATGGGCTCGCCGTGATCCACGCCGCCGCCAGGCAATGCCCACCAGTCTTCATCGCTCTCTTTAACTAACAAGATTTTATCGTCTTGTACAACAAGCACCCTTGCGGCAACTCTATACAGGCAATCGTCGATATCGTTTAAACGTGAATCTATTTGCACACAATGGTCCTGATTTTACTATTTACCCAAACAGTATACAGCACAGATGTTACGAAAGTTTTACTTTATAAAACTGGACATTTTGCATAACTCAGACCTCTTATGGTATGCGCGCGATTGGCTAGCCTTCGAGCTGCTGCACAACATCAACATAAACGCCTGCCGGATCGGCAACAATAAAGTGGCGTTGGCCCCATGGCTCATCGCGGAGCTCAACAATAATATCGAGGTTGGCATTCTTAAGGCGCTGCCACTCGGCTTCTGCGTCTTCGACTTCCAAGCTTAACACCAAGCCTTTGCCCGTAAATGCGTGGTGCAATTCTGGTGGCTGGCTCTCGACACCGGGCATCATAAAAGCTAACTCGCAGCCGCTCTTTTCGTGCAGTAGCTGAATGTACCAATCCTGCTCAAATACCGCCACAAAGCCAAAATTATCTTTGTAAAAGGCGGCTGTTTGCGTCATTTTATCGGTAATCACGAGGGGGTATATTTTTTTCATAATATCCTTCAGTTAATAATGGTAGCCCTAGCTTAACGTAATAGGCCGGCTACTTATTGGATAAATCGGCCATCAATTGGTAGATAGTACGAAGCTCGGTAGGTCTCATACTGGTTATCCGCTTACATTCGCGTATAAAATGTGATTGATCTGCATATAAATCAGCGGCCACTTTGCCGTTTCTAAGCGCACGCTGAAAACGGACAAGCTTTACAAAATCATGAGGCGCGTAACCAACTGTACGGTGCAGCACACGCTGTAACTGCCGGCGGCTGTATCCGCTCAGAGTAACCATATCTTGTACCGAGTTAAAGGTTCCATCCAGGAGTGGCTTAATGAGTTTGCTAGCGTCGATTATGCCGTGTTGCTGCATCTGCAGGGCTACCGATTGGAGTGCTGTAACGAGAGTGGTTGCACTCGATTGGATGAGTAAGGAGGCTTTTACAAAGTCGTAGCCGGCAAGTGTATCGTAAAAATGACTGGAGCCCACAACCTCTACCGGAGCTGCTTGCCAAGCACCTGGCAATAACCGTATGCCAGCGTACAAAGAGTTGTTACGGATTGTTACCATTTGTGCCGTTTTGGAGGGAGTCATTACCAACGAACCATTAAATTCCGGCTCCACTGATATATCAAAAACAATATCAATGCAACCGTCGGGTAGCACAAGATACTCAAAATCTTCTGATGGCAAGTCATGCGTCTCCAGTGTCCAGAAACAATACACCATTTGATGCATTAGCGAAGAATTAGCAGGATAAAATTCCTGGTAATGGACTGCGCTCGATACAGCGCGCGGAATGCCCGTTTGGATCGGCTTGTACATAGCTATATGATAGCTGATAACTCAGCTTTCGTCGTTGGGGACGTGCTTGCGTAATCAATTCGCGCATCGTTGGTATCTATGATCTGTCATCACAGAATTCATACTTGCCGTGCTTTAAATCCTCGACATATTGGCGTTGCCACGCCGTTGACGAGCTAAACACCGCCGACCAAGACGAGATAATTGCCGAATGCTTTTTGGGTGTCTCCGGCTTGTCATTACGAGGAAGCTCCTCAAGAAACTCTACTGTCTTTTCAAGGTTAGCAAGTCGCTCTACGGCGCGTTCAATCACACGTGCCCTGGGAAGAATAGACATAAATGCCAATCCAGCAGTAAAAACTTCCTGGTCGTACGAAATAAGTGCATCTTCAATAAGTGCTACGAGTTCTTTTTCGCCCTTTTTTGTAAGGGCATAGACGGTTCTGGACGAGCCCCGACCGCCCTTTTCTACGCCTCCTTCGGTCAGCATACCTTCTTTTGTGAGCTGTGCGAGTGCGTGATAAATAGAGCCGGGACGAATGTTTGTCCAGGTTTCGGCTTGCCACGATTTAAGATCGTAGAGCACCTGATAACCATGTGTTTGTTTGTGTCGGTGCATGACGCCAAGCACCATAAGTTTTGTTGACATGATTGAAGTATAGCACATTTTTATTCAAACTTGAATAAAAATGTGCTCTGTGCTAGATTGGAATAATAACTAATAAGGGGAGACTGTGTATGCCACAAGAAAAAACAATACAGCCAGCGTTTACTCCAAACGAACACGACACAAAGAGTCTCATGGACTGGTTTGCAAAATACCAGTCACATGTCTTAAAAAATGAACTCGACGAGATGGCTGCTATGGCAGTTTTTCCTCTTGTCGTCGTAACTGACGATTCAAATGGCAATTGTGTCTCGCAGGACTGGGATGTTGCAACATTTAAGCAAGCGATGGATCTTACCTCGCAGGGCATTGATCTCGCTACTATTACCATCGAAAACAATAGGAATCCGATATTCCTTGGCGAAAACCTTGCAGTCGTCATTACTGACGCCACAACAACAATTGCTGGCCAATCTACGCAGTCTCGCTATGCAGACATTATGGTGAAGCAAAATGGCGTATGGAAATACAAGTCCATGATCCAATCAGGCTGGGGCGACACGCTTAAACAGTATTTTGGCGCATAATCCGTCGTAATTAGACACTAAAAATACAAAAAACACCTTCGACTAAGAGGGTGTTTTTTGTATCGATCTGACGAGCTAATCCTTATGTTTGCCGAGGTTTTTCATGCCATCCAGCAACGTGTCGTGAATGTATGTTAATTCTTTGCTTGGAGCAGCATCCCACGAGGCTTCGGTGTCGTCTGTAGTTGCTTCTGTATCCCATGCTTGTTCTTCGCCGTGTTGATACACCCACCATAAGTTACCAAACGGATCTTCAAAACGTGACAATAGCTCGCCATAGAAATCGGTTGGCTCAGTAACAATATGAGCGCCCAAACTTTCTGCCGTTTTAAGGGTTTTTGCCACATCATCAACATACACTTGTAGCAGAGAAGGCGTATGGGGCCAGCCCGGCTTGCTATCGGCAATCATTACTGTGGAGTCACCAATCTTGAGTTCTGAGTGTAAAAGCAGGCCGTCAGTATCGGCTGTATGTGCCGAAGGCTCTTCTTTTGCATCAAAAACTTTCTCCAAAAAAGTAATCAGCTTTAAGGCATCCTGCGTAATAATGAAGGGATTTATAGTATTGTAGCCTTCTGGTGCTTTTGGCTTTTGCATAGTTCTCCTTTTTAGTATTTTTATTTTCCTAGTATGATACGTTTTTTAACCATGGTATTGAATAAAGTCGCCAATATTATGCTCGCGCCAGATGCGCTGCAATAATTTGTGCCGGCGTTTCTCCTCGCAAAAGCTTTAATGAGCGAGTCATATGCGGCTGATCGGCGTAACCTGCAACCATAGCAGCTTGAGGTAGGCTACTGCCAGTCTGTAGTAAGTAATAAGCATGCCGTGCACGTTGAAGTTGTTCTATCTGCTTTTTTGTAAGGCCAGTCACGCTCTTAAAATATCGTTGGCGACTTCTTTCGGAGAAGCCAGCGTCATCACCCTGGAGCGCGCGATCTATGCGTTGGTCTGCCATAATGACGCGGTCTTCTTGAAGCTGTTGTGCGAATCTTTCTAGTTCACTATAGATAGGTATTGCATACCGTTGATCTCCGATTAAGAAAGAGGTGTCTACAACTGGCAAAAGTGCATTGGTATTTAAGATCCCACCTTTGCTCATAACTGCTAGAGCAACGTAGGCCTTAAATTCAATACCCCAGTATTCTTCGCCCGCATGTCCTTGTAGTACTCTCGGGTGGAGAGAGGGGCCATATAGCTCTACCGATAATGAACCGTCCCCATGCTTAGCAAATCCGAGGCACCAGAATTCATTTGCCGGGTCTGTATATACACCGTCGTGTTCAGCTATTGCATGCCATATGCAATTAATAAAGGGGAGGGATGAATCCTCTTGTATATACATACATGTATTGTAGCAGTTCGACTGGGGTTGAGCATGCTGTGGGATGATGGCGATAGCTTTGTATAAAACACATGCCCTTTATGCTGTATGCGAAGCCGGCAAGGCGTATACAAGCTGCGCCGTATAGAGCCCAAGCGCCCAGCGGTTTACGAACTCTTTACGGCTCAATGTCTCTCTTTCGCCGCCCATACGTCCTGAATTAACAGTGGCGTGGCATAGTGCCCGGTTGAAAGGGTTGTGGAACGTCACCATATCCTTATCAGCGTTTAGCAGAATCACCGCATGTAGAGCCTCAGCTGAACCTTCGTCAAAATTCTTGATAGCAAGCATAGCATATACGTCCGCTTTCCCCTCATACGCCTGCTTTATTTTTTCAGCTCGCACGGCAATATCATCAAAAGTTGCACCTGCTAAGACACGGTTGTGCACCGTACGGCCAGTACGTCCTTTAAAGAATGGCGATGAGAGCGACCGGAACAACATACTTTCATCGAAAGGAGTAGGGCCCTCGGAACGAGCACTCATATACGACTCTATCGCATACTCCGTGGGCGGCGGCATCTTATCTGCGGCAATTCCAGCAAAAATCATACGGAAGCAGCTCACTGTACAGGCGAGGCTACCTATCTGTTGATTATATGGCGGCACACTTAATAGACCCTCAGCTATGCCCTGGTCAAAATGGCTAGCATAGGCGGGCGATAGTTTAGCGATGTGCCGGCGATAGCGGGGTTGTAATATCCCATAATCGTCATCCGTTATACCGTAGCGTTGCATGATACTTTGATAAGCGTCAATGTCCATCATAGCGGGATACTTGGACAGCTCAGCAATTTCCCTACGCGAAATATTAGGAAACTGCCCTTGCCAATCACCATCAGTATGGAGTAAAACTGAGCGCACAAATGGATACACGGTCCCTCGCACCTTTTTTATCGTTGGCGTTTGCTGCGCCGTGGCGAATACCTCGTGTGCCCAGCGCCGTGCGGCTGCAGTCTCCGAATCATGATCCGGCAAGGCGGCTGAGCCCTCGTATGTATGTGCTGAACTTACTTCGGGTGGTGATGCGTAGCTCAGCAGATCACGTGTCCTCTGCGAGGGACGTATTTGATCGAGTGGAATACGCTCGTAATTCATTGGTGACACCTAATACTATAGCCGTGATAAAAGTTATAGCATTGTAGCATACCCCCAAACTAAGAGCTTCTCATTGTTCGGCACATTCGTCGCTTCAATACAAAAACACCCTCGGCGAGGAGGGTGGCTGGGATGGAGGGATTCGCTAAACTTGCTCGTCTTGGCGGCGAGCGCTCCAGACTCGGCCAAGCAAGGACTGCTCAAATCGGCACTGCCGATTTTCGACCTACGGTTCGACTCCCGAGCAGTCCGAAACAAAAGAAAAGAGACCTACAATGCAGGTCTCTTTTTTTTGGCTGGGGAGAAAGAACCTATTCCAAACTTTTGACGAGTTAGATGAGATGGAAGTCGAGCAGGAAATAAAAGAGATCCGCGCTTTATTAGACGAGGAGGTCGGCTATGTCTAGGCTCGCACTTACACTGCGAGGGATTGGTAAAAGCAAAGCTTGTAGCCGTCGGGGTCTTTAATAATAAATTCACGACTACCCCACGGCCAATCTTTAGGCGAAGTATGTGGGACTATACCCTTAGCTAAAAATTCCTTGTGCGTAAGATCTACGTTATCGACTTGAAGGTAGATATACATACCACGCCCCTTATCGCCAGACATAGAGTCGCGAGCGAAGGGCTCTTCATCTCGCATGCTTACGAGGTCAATCCCGAAGCCACCAAGTACCATCATAGAGTGGTGATCATCAGACTGCACTACATCAAATCCAAGCTTTTTATAAAACTTTTCTGATAATCTATTTTCCTGTGTCCAAAGTACTAATTTTGTAATCTTCATACTTTAAGTATGTGGAATTATATCAGCTGTTCAAAGTAATATTCACAATAAATAAAAAGTTTGGACGTTCTATCTCTCCTGTGAGATTCCAAACCACAAAAACCACCCCTTTTACAGAGGTGGTTTTTGGATGAATAATTTTGGCTGAAGAGGAAGAACCTATTCCAAACCTTTGAGCTGCAAGATGAAGCAGAAATCAAGCAGGAGATCAAAGAAATTCGCATGGTATTGGACGAAGATGTTAGCGACCAGAACGACTAGCTATTCTCAGCGAAATAGGCGCGAAGCTTTTCGGCATAAGGCACACGCAATTCTGCTTCAACAAATGCTGCTTGGTCGTGATTGTGGTAGAGTTTGTCGTCTATATAGCGGGGATACACGTGTGCATGAAGATGCCAAACATCCTGGTTGCCGGCGGGTTCGTTATGTTGACGCGTCGAAGTACCATCGCAGTCGTACGTACTTCGAATCGCTGTGGCTACTTTCTTCACAGTTTTATAGACTTCAGCCAACTGATCATCGGGAATACTATAAATATTTTCGTAATGTTTATTAGGAACAACGAGCACGTGACCTTTGTTATTAACCCACCATTTTGGCGCAATAAAAGCAGTCGTAAACTCATTGCGATACACAATATCCTCTTTAGAGTTGTACTTATCCGGCTTGCCCGCAAGGAACTCACAAAATGGGCAAACATATCCTTCCGGTTCGTGGCTAAAAGTATTCTTCATCTATTTATGATACCAAAAACGAAAGTGAAAAGTTTGGACGTTCTATCCCTCCTATGGGATTCCAAACCACAAAAACCACCCCTATTACAGAGGTGGTTTTATGCTAATAATTTCATGGCTGAAGAGAAGGAACCTATTCCAAACTTTTTATGACATGAGTGTGGAGCTTTGCAATGTCTGAAGTTAGCGATGAACGATACGAAGAATTACGAGGATATTTAGAGGAATGGCTTAAGCGACCTTGTACTTTGGAAGAAGCAAAGGAAATTGGGGATGGGTTTATTGATTTTTACACTTTGCTTTGGCAGCTTGATTCGGAAGAAGCAGTTAGGGATTAGTCGATTTTAGGACTCTTCGCAACGCTAATTATCTTGGCTTGGGTTAAATATTCAAGTGAGTCATCTTTGCTCACAATAATAGGGGGATAGTCTTTAGTAGATTCTGATATTAATGCAATTTGATCGCTAGAATCTTCTTTGTAAAAGCGCTTAATGTTTGCTTTTCCACTAAATAAAGATACTACATAGTCACCATTCCGAGGGGTAAAAGGACGGGCGTCAGCAACTACATAGTCACCATTCTCAATCTTATACTTGCCATTTACGTTTGCATCGTTCATGGAATCCCCAACTACTTTTAAGGCAAATAGTTTTTCTTTTGAAACTTTCATGGGCAATAGCGCAGAGGAAATGCTTAGATAGCCTTGAACAATGCCGTCTACATAAATATTAGCAGGACCAGCATTGGCAGCGCCCAAAATAGGTATCGATATCAGATCGGAAGTGCTGAGGGCATTTTTGATGATTCGGGTATTCTTTCCTGTATTTGAATCTTGAAGCAAGCCCTTTTTAATCAATTGCCCACGATGGTGTTTAACTTTTTGGAGGGATGAAATATCAAGAATTCTGGCTAAATCAGCCAGCTTCATATTTGTTACATCCTGAGTAGTTGCTATTTCGAGGATTTTTACCTGAATTTCATGCATATCCCCGTTATTGTACACAGTATCAAACGAAAAATCAAGATATTTACCAAAATCAATGCTACAATTCGTGTGTTGATTTTTCTCTTGATTTTGAAAAATCGTTGTTTTTTCCACATGTTGATTTTGCAATTCTGAATGCTACGATAGAGGTACTACCAAAAACGAGAGACCGTCAGAGGCAGTAGGGCAGTCAAAATTAATACTTCGAAGGAGAAGAAAAATGGCACGACAGATTACGTGGATCAAAAAACCGGGCGGCAGCCACAACTCGTTAACGCACATTACAGAGGTAGGCGGTAACGGCTGGAGCCGACTCACGGCTGCTGCTGTAAATGATATCCGCCTTGACTCGCATTCGTATTACGTAGCAGCCAACGGCGTGTCAGTTTGGGTAAGTTACTCAGTTCGCAACGGTCGCTACTATCTCCATACTCTTCCAGACGGTACGCCACTGGATAACCTCTTATCATTAACTAACCTCGCGGCGTAAGACCTGCGAGCCAAGAACCAACCCGCCACGGGGTACAAAACACTAGGAGTTTAGAATGGTTTTACTAATAAGCTACGACCTTAACAAGCATGAACGACCAGCCGCATATGATGAGGTCAAGAAGATGATCGAGAAGAACGCCACCAGTGCCAAGAAGCCTTTGTATTCGCAATGGTTCGTTGAAACCAGCGATAGCGTACAGACGTGGCACGAGCGTATGAAAGACGTCACAGATGACAATGACAAGTGGCTCATCATTAAGGTTCAAAATCCAAAACAGGGATGGTTTTCGACTTCCATTTGGGATTGGCTTAACGAACGAGTTTAGCGATGTGGGATGAGGGATTCGACTCTGGTGGGCAGTAAAACCAGCCACCGGCAGGTTTTACTCATTCTCCATTCCCATCCCGCGCAACTCACAAACAAGGAAAATGACACATACTTGCGCATGTGTCATTTTCCTTGGCTGAGAACTATGGACGAGGTTAGAACCGGACTACTTGAGTTTTCATTAGCTGTAAGTAGATAATTAGTGATATGTCTTTGACCATTGCCCAAAAGGATTTAGCTGCCAAGAACTTTGCTACTCACTATAACTACGCAAAGTGCATGGTGGGCATGATGCACGCCCTAGTAATTAATGTTCCACTGGATAAGGCCGCAACAGTCGATTTGAACGAAGTTAGACGCTTTATGAAACTAGCTAACCTTACAAGGCGCAGTATCACGGGCGAAGTAACTAGCTGTCATTCCGAAGAAGATTATGCGCAAATTGTTGCTCCGTGGCTTGCCGTTAAGTGTTACTACCGAATCTATTACCTAGAGTCCGTGCTAATTCACTTAACTTCAGGTACTCATGAAGTATTTCGAAACGGTGGTCATAATTATGTCCGCAAGACAGTCAGGAGTTATTGCAAGGCAGGCTATATTACTTCACATCTCAAGCACGCTGAGATCACAGTGAAAGCACCAGCGGCGCTAACGCACAAGATAACGGCCGGCGCCAATTTAACGGCGAAATACTATCTCTCAGAAGATTGCGTTAAGTCTGTACGGCATAAGATAGCAGAGTATGGGGTTGCACACTGGAAGAAAAATCAAGCGCATAAAAATTATAGGTCGAAAGCTGCTAAGGCTGACCTATCTGCTTATATGGCGCGTACTGAACTAACGCTTTTTGATTACTTCTACCAAATGCGTCTTAAAGCAAACTATAGAGACTCGGACTTTCTAGATTTCAGTGTTATAAGCTCAAAAGATGGAGTGGAATTTATTGATATGCTGAAAGCTGCAACAGATAAATACTGTGGTGCGTTGGAGGCCGCTATAGTAACACAGCTAAAGCTTAGAGGGCTCACTCTTTAATGGTTGACGACCAAATGCCGGGGCGAAAACTGCCGAAAGACCCCAACAAGCCATTTATCGTGAACGGCATTAAGTTTGCCAATCGTGAAGAATACAACAAGCGCGTAAAAGAAGATGCCGAAGCCATGGCTGTCTTTTTATTAAATCAGTACAGAAAGCACAAACAGAAACAGTCCAAAGTCTAACGCTGGTATTCTTGTATACTGTTAATCATGGATGAATTACACAAGATTGATAAGCCAGTTGCATACGAGATACCTGTAGACCTAAAGGATGGTGTGACTATTGTTTTACCTGAGCGGGTCAATACGGATAACATTTCTCTATACACCCACGCGTCCATGGATCTATTTAAAGAGCTGCGCGAAAATGATCAACTTGAAGTTGAGTATTTAGAGACAGAAGGTGGACGTAAATGGATTGATAGGCTAGGTGCCAGTGACGTGACGGTCATTGGCATAATTGTTGGAATAACTACTGGCGTTATGTCGAGTGCTATATGGTACGCCATACAAAGATTTGCCATTGAGCGTTCCGATAAGAAAAACACGCGTATTAAGATAATCATTGCAAATCGTGATAATGATCCCGCTTGGGCTTGGTACGAATTTGAGGGAACGCCAAAAGAAGTGAGTAGGTTGGCGGAGCGTATTATCGATGAGCAAGCAAAAAAAGATACGAAAGACTGACAACTCATTCGTCATCAGCTATTCTCCAAAGACTCGCCAGTTAATCGGAAGTGATGCAGGCAGCTCGGCGATACTTGATGAGAAGTGGAGTGCACTACAAATACATCGACGCAAAAATAAGTCCGAGCGTAGCTTCAAGAAAGCAATAAAAGCACATGCTTGCATGAATGACGATATGGCTCGCAGTTATATGGCGGAAGCGCTAGAGTACGGAGCTAAAGCATATTGGTGGTCAGAGAATACGCCACATCAAGATGAGTTGCATGATTATATTCATTTAATCGCCAAGTGGAACCATGATAATCTGGGTTGCTATATTAACTATGAAAATGGTAAGTACGTGCACAGATGCATGATTGCCTACTCACATAAACGGCTAGGTGTTTCACCGGGGATGTATGGTGATAAGACTTGCTCACTGTGCGATCAGGACTTATCTATATGTCCGCATAGGACCAGTAGGTCTTACTGGGTACGCGGAGGAGATAAAAATAATAAAGGCGAGTGTCGCATTTGCCTTAAGAGGAAGTGCAGCCACGATCCGAAGCACCTTTATCGAACAAAGGTGATAGCCCATATGGCCAACCCTATTCTTGAAGAGGTAAGCTTAGTTAAGTATCCAGTGCAGCCGGAAATGCGGATGGTCTCAGAGTTCACCTACTCAGTCCAAGACATGATGAAGCGATCAGGTTACAAGCTAAATGTAGGTCAGCGCCTATTGTGCCATTTATGCAGAGATGATTGTCCGGGCTTTGACGAGCTTGAGAACACTTAGGCACTATATTTAAGTTAAGTTGGCTGCTGCGGGCTTTTCTTAGGTGGAGGCGATTCTATGATGATATTGTATGAACCTTTGGGCGTATCACTGTCAATCGTGTAAGCTCCATTAACTCGTAATCGACCGCTGAAATCTTCACGGTGTCCACCAATAAGTAGCTTTTCGCCAACCACAGTCCAAACGATAGTTAAGTTATTATCATCAAGGAATTTCGTGAATAGCTCTTTATTGGCAAGCAATACGCCAGTACCTGTTTCGGATACAGACGGGTCTTTGAACGCGACTTCGCCAGTGCTACGAACGATATACTCTCCATTATTAAGCCCTGTCTTTAGGTCCATCGCTTTGTAGATGTTCCTCGTGGGTATTTGAATGCTAAACCCCTCTTCAATGGACCGATCATTAGTGTTGCCCTCTTGTCCATACTCATCATTAGCTACCAATAGTCTGATCGGACATTGCTTATCTCTTGGCGTATCCGACGGCTCTATCCAATCGTGCCCACCATAGTACGGCGTGTCCATTGATCGAAAAGCCTCAGAGTCAGGATATTCACCATAGTACATTCTGTAAAACTCACTAGACTCAGGCATCCATTTGTTCCAGAAGTCCTGGGTCTTTGCCCACTCATAGAATTCCTCACGCTTATCTTTGTCTATCACGTACCCATACACGTGAGCCCAAACCTGTTTGTGTCGTACATCGTAAAGCCTTGAGTCTTCTACATCATTCATCGGCTCTTCCCATGTGTAGTAGCCTTTAAGGTTTAGCCATGTTATGCCATTGCTGTCTGTCACTTGTAGCATTTTAGAAAAATCGGGCAAATCGGCAGCAGATTTTAGCCATTCTGCTATTTTTGGAATTTGATTCCAATTACGATAATTCTCCGGAGTCCACCAGCTTTCGTCGGATGGTTTTTTGTCACCTGTTTTTGCAATGGTGTGAGTCGGGTCTATGTCACGTATCGAGAGTTGCCATGGTCCTTGGTAGGTTTGTAGCGTACCGTCGTCCAGCATCTCATCCAATAAGAAATTGTCTGCGACGTAGGCGAGAAACTCATGAAGAGCAATCCACTGGTACTTCTTGCCAATCCGTTCGTTATTGTTCCTGTCCCGACTGACTGGACCTGACCTAGAAACTAACCTATCGTATTCACCGTGTTTCTTTGGACTCCAGCCTAGTTTAATGACTCGATCGAGTATCCATCGTTGCGCACGTGAGGTATCAAAACGGTCGTGACCTTGAAGCCGATCACCGGCGATTGACTTAAGGACCACTGGTCTATACTTCTCGTACTTTTTCTTAGCAAGAACCTTAGACTTGAACTCTTCGACTGCAGCGCTTGCTGCGGCTTCTGCTTCAGGAGTAACAGGTGGTCCAATTTCCTTACCTTTAGAATTCAGGAATGACACTAGCACGATTCGCGTAATACTTGTATTACGTACAGTTTCCCATACTATGGCCTCGCTTTTGGTAAGTAGCGCTTCGAACTCTTTTAGTTGTTCTCGTTCACTCAAAGGGCGCGTCTTGGCTATCGGGTAGCCGGTGAAGTGATTTAGATTGCTATTAACCACATAGTTACCAAAATCGGCAATACCGCCCCCTTGGCCATACATGAGGGATGACCAGATTGAAGAATAGTCCTTTCGCACATCTTCCTCTTCACGGTAGCGAGCCTGTAGCGAGGCGGCACTTGGTACACGTGAAGGCCATTGGCTATTGTATGGCGGCCTAAAAAGACTGGGGTTCAATGATGCACCTGGCCGCTGCTTATAATAAAGTTCGACCGTAGATCTTGCGTAGTCTCTGAGAAGAATATCTGCAGGGGGCTTGCCGTTTTTAAAAATGGATTTATAAATATGCGTAGCAATGAGTTTTAAATTGTTGGTGCTTTCCGAGCGAAGCGCACAACCGTAAGCTACAGCGTGAAGTCGCTGTTTAACATAGGGGTCATTCACATCATCAAAAAGTTTAAGTAAATCAACGAGGACGTTTTCTCGACGCTTTAGCAGCTCAATGAGAGCCTTCGTGGCTCGATCTCTTATTAGTCGATTGCTTGCGGCTAAGAACCATATAAGCGGTATGGCAATGAGCAGCAAGGATTCGTCGGCGATATACTGCTTGGATTCTCGATACCATGCCCAGTCAATGAGGCGTTTTATCATTGATAAGTCATCATAGCCGTATGTTAGGTATTCTTGCCAAAACACGTCTCGATTAGCCATAGTGAACTGGCGCATATACTTGTTAAGAACTTTTGCATTGAGTGGATGGTCTGGTAGGCCAGATATGCTGAGTAGCACATTTAAGAACTCTGGAAATTCACCGTTATCTGGGATGATGTACGTATTGGCGTAATCAAGTGCACTTTTTTGGTCGAAATATTTGTGCTTGCTATTCTTGATTTCAAGATTTCGCCAGACGACGCTTTGCATGAATCCTTTAAGTATCGGGTCTCGACCACGGAATTCTTCTGGCATAACCCAGGCTAGATCTTTACCATCCAGACGCTCGGGGACCTGTATGGACAGCGCCTCGATGAGCCCATAGTTCCAACCTTTGCAGACAATGTCACCTAGCTTGGTACCGGGCTTAAAATATCGCTCTGGAGTAGCCTTATTCTTGAGGTGCGTCGTCAGCAAACAACGTGCGATAAGGTGATCGCTGAACTTTTGATAAGGGAATCGGTATTCATGACCACGGACCGTACCATTACGGGTATAGTGAGGCACTTTCGTTAATAACCAATGTCTTTGCAGAAGTCGTAACACCTCTCTTGCTCTACCGGGAAATTCACTCTCAATAATCCTTACGAGGCCGCTTTCGAGTATTCTGTCTTCGCCATGATCCGCCATCCACTGCGCAACAGGTTTTATAATACGTTTCCATATTCGTGTTGCATCGGCCGGCAATGACATGTCAGCGAGTACGGCTGCACCTTGTTTTTTATTGTAAGCCTCAAATAGCTTTGTAGTTCCAAGATGGCCTGTAAATACTCTACTTCTTTTATAGGTCTCACAGAAAAGCTTGAGAAACAGTGGGTTTCGGAATTCCGGGGCAATAATTGGAACTTTAGGTAGGGGTATGCCAAATAGTGCGAAGAAATTGGTTACAGCCTGCCAATCAAGCTCTCCAAAGCCCTCATGCTCAATCTTGGTAAGTGAGCTCAGAAAAGACGGACTGAGTACACTCTTTTCAAATCCTGACCTAACGCTGATTACGAGCGCAATATTTTTGTACTGCTTAAGTTCGCTCAACTTTTCCCAAGTAACTTTTCCGGATGCTTCATTTATCGCATCGATGATTACTAATGCTTTTGTGTTTCTGCCACGAGCATCATCATCAATCTTTTTGAATACTGTGGCAGACGCACCCCTAGCACCCATAAGCTGAACCATACGCGCCAGTGGGTCACCACTTGCGAACTCTTCGCCCAAGAATATATGGGTAGGCAGCTTCTCATCGAGGCGTTTACTAGCCGTATCGCATAAAAGATGCGTTTTACCAGATCCGGCTTGGCCCGTAATGAGTACGGCATTTTTTGTGAGTGCTTTAATTGCAGGAGTGGTAGTAAAAGCGGCTAGTTCCCGAAGCCTTGGTGTGAGACGGTAAATCTCATTGATTTCCGTTTTGACATCATCACTCTGACCTGGCGTAGGTTTGGGTTCGCTATCGTCTTTTGCGGCATAAAGTTTTCTTAGGATTTCTTCGGCTAGATCCTCTGCACGTTTTACCTTGTTATTTAGCAAACCCCAACGCACTTCATGATTAGCTTTAGAATCACGAATATCTTTAAGGTGGCCACCAATCAGCTTAAGCAAATGAAGCAGCTCGTCGTATTCAACTTTCGCCAATTCGTATGGTTTGCTTCTGCCTAAATATCGCCCCTCTTCCCAGATCCTCGTATTGAGCGCTAAAAGCTTTTTATTTAATGCTTCGGTGCGACCCAATACATCGAAAGTGAAACTAATTGGTAGAGTCAGATTTACTCGTGTGTCATAGCGTGGACCAGCAATCTTAACCACGGACGCAAGACGGGATTTCTGTTCTGATGGGTCGAGGTAACTCATAAGAGTAGTTTAGACCTTTTTATTTACATGTTCTAATAGGTTTAGTGACCAATACGCGCGTACACGCCCAGGTGATTACAAACAGGGTTTATGAAACAATACGCCCGGGCGCGCGCCTAGGTGATCTGAATAGGTTTTTGAAAGCAGTACGTACGCGCGTACGCGCAGGTGATCACACTGCACTAGAAAGCGCCCCTGTGAGCAGCGAGCCAATGTCAAAGAAGCGGACTTACTCGCACAGGTTGAAGATTTGCTTGATAGTTATGAGCTGCCACCAAAGCTGCACGACTGGGGCATGAAAGCCTTAAGCGAACTAGCGGAACAGGAAGTGAGAAGCCGTAATGACGTACAGCAGATGCAGAATAAATCAATCGAGACTCTCCAGGGCCAATTAGATCGATTACTTGATATGGCTACACGCGACTTGGTCAGTGCTGATGAGTATATGGCTAAAAGCGACGCGCTGAAAGCTGCGTTGAGTGACCGGCAGCATGAACAGGCAGCGACGGCCGACCGCGTTAAGAACTGGTATGAGATAGTTGGCAAAGCACTTGATACGCTCACGAATGCTCAAGAAAAGTTTGCAAATGGTGATCTGCGTGATAAACGTAACATATTAGCCACGATTGGTCAGAACCCGGTATTGCTTAATGGAAAACTAGAAATAACACCTAATGAATGGCTGATACCAATCAAAAACAGCGCTAAAATCACGAATACCCGAATCGATGAGGTTAGAACCATGCCTGATAAGATCAAAAAAGACGCCGAAGCGTCTATTTATCAATCTTGGCTGGGATGGAGGGATTCGAACCCCCGAATGCCGGGACCAAAACCCGGTGCCTTACCACTTGGC
>Ga0075366_10000444_pt1 | contig 19310 bp, 3 predicted proteins | sample EndMethybrTD3031_FD_72351 | JGI IMG/M metagenome (GOLD analysis project Ga0075366, IMG submission 72351) | Populus endosphere microbial communities from Tennessee, USA - Endosphere MetaG P. TD hybrid TD303-1 | ecosystem: Host-associated > Plants > Roots > Endosphere | place: USA: Tennessee...
GTGATAGTGGTACCGCCAGAGATAGCGCCAGAGAGCGTTAGGTTGCCGATGTTTACTGCGTTACCAGCATTATCAATGCGGCTGGTGCCACCAGTTTGCAGTGTGCCTGTAGATGAGTTGATGTTGCCGGTAACACTCGCAGTACCAGTTACGGCAATACCGTTGCTAGTAACCGCCAAGTAAGTGGTGCTGCCAGCGTTATTTTGAACCTCTAGCAAGTTAGCACCCAGTGGCGTAGCGTTATCACGAAGCGTAAATGCACCGCGAGTCGCATCAAGGACAATCTCTGGGTTAGAAGAGTTGTCGTATGCACCCTGCAGTGTAGTTGACGCGCCAGAACAGTTACCACTAGTCGTACAGATCGTGTAAGTTCCGGCTGCTAATGCTGGGAAGTTCAACGTTGTGTTGGCGACTGGGTTTGTAAAGGCGACTACTGTCGTGTTGCCACCACTAGTTGCACGGAAGCTGGTTGCTGCACCGCCCTGCAATGTTAGCGTCTGGCTTGTTGCGCCAATAGTCAGTGCACCGCCAGGAGTAATATTAAGTGCGCCTGTCGAAGTGATGTCACCACCATTTACTGCCAAGTCACCGCTAGTTGCTATATTGCCCGTAACGTTAGTATTGTCCTGTAGCTCAATTGTACCTGCTGAATTGAGCACAATATTGTTACCAACGCCATTGGAAGTAATGGTCGTAGTAGAACCTTGCAATAGCGCAGTCTGTGCAGAAATACCAACCGTAAGGGCGGCGCTCGGAGTGATATTATTTGTGTTCACTCCTGCAAACGTAGGTGTTGCAGTAGTATTAATATTTTGTACAGTGTTGATCGCTCCGCTGCTGGCAGTGAAGTTTATGTTGTTAAAGCTAGCAATACCTTTGTTTGTGGTGCTGGCGTCATCAATAGTAATGGTGCTGCCGGCGCCGCTGGCGTTAGCGAGGTTTAATGCACCGTTCAAACCGTTAAGTGAGTTGACGCCCGTACCTGATGGACATGCGCCCCAAGTTGGAGCGCCAGCAGTAGAGAGCAAGCAAAGTCCTGGGCCACCAGCAGTGACAGATGTTACCGCAGCCGTCCCTTGTCCGACCAATACGCCATTGGTAGCAAGTGAGTTTGCGCCAGTACCACCGTTTGGCACAGTGAGCGCATTGCTTAGACTCAATCCACCAGTCACAACGCTAAGGTCACCGTTAATAGTGACTGTTAGACCGCTCTGAGTGACAATTGAGTCTTCAATATTTTGCGAACCAGTGAATAGTGGGATGTGCCCGGCAGTTCCACCAGAACTCGTAACCGTGCCGGTGCCGGCGATTGGCGTATCGACGCTCAGTGTAATGTTGCCATTCCCGTCATTACCAACAGTTACGTTTGGCGTGCCAGCTGCAATACTTAGCACGCCAGTATTCGTAAAGCTTGTGCCATTGATCAAAATGCCAGGGCCAGCCGTCAGGTTAACATTGCCACCCTGACCCTGAACCGTAAGTACGCCATTGCTAGCCAACTGATTGTTTGAAATCGTCAGGCCACTACCCAAAGTAATTGCGCCCGTCGAACCGCCCAAGCTCTGTATACCCGTCTGGGCACTTGGTGCCGTCAAAAATACAAAACCGCTACCGTTGTAGTACGCTAGCTGATTATTAGTTTGATCGTAGTAGATCTGTCCTGCTTTGGCGCCTGTTGGCTGCAGGCTAGGCGCCACATTAAGTCCAGCGTTTAGCTGCATTGGACCGTTAATAGTCACATTTGCAGCGCCGGCAAGTGTTAGGTCCTTGCCACTAATCAGTTCATCAAGAGGTAGTTTGACCGTACCAAATTTATCCGCGTTACTACCAGCGGTGTTATTACGCTGTTTGTTTTGCGTAAGTGTAACAAATACACCTACTGCACCGATAATCAGAAGTGCGAGCAGCAAAACATCAGCCCTTCTCGCAAAGCGAATGAAGGAACTAGCTAGGCCCTTTTTTGGTTGCAGCTGTTCTTGCGATGTGAACGGCTGCTCCAGACTCCCCGGCTCTTGCGACAGAGCATCAGGATCAGGCGGCGGTGCATGAATCACCCCGCCATCGACAGTCAACTGATTGCTGTCGTCTGGCCCATAGGACAAGACGTTGTTCTGGTCTTTGTTTTCCACGGATTTTGTTTAAAGATTTTTGGTATGTTTCGGTCTAGTTCTACAGGTGTAGAATTTCCCTATTTCATCTTACACCGCTTATGGTAAGTGCACAATGTTTTTTACAACACGAACAGTGTTAGATTAATTTTTGCTGGAGGCGGTAGAAAATTCAAAAACAACAGAGGAAACTAGCCATATGCGGCTAGATACCCTAATTTGTATCTACCCCTGTAATTGTAGAAAAATGTAAAGCAGAAAAGTACTGTGGATATCTACTTACTTTTATTTTGCTGAGAGCACGTGGTAGTTAAACTGGTAAGTTGCGCCAGTGGTAGGCTGACCATTAACGCCTAAGCTAAAGCCAGTGGCTGTTACATCATCTACGTAGCCTTGTGCCGCAGCACTAGGCTTACCAACAGGCGTAATTACTACCTCAGGCGTGCCATCAAATGCGTTATTAAAGAGCAGCTTCGCAAGTATGTCGGCGTTAGGGTTACTACCAGCGACAACTGTAATCTTACCGGCTGTATCGTTACCAGTTATTGTTACCTGAGCGCCGCTACCAGCTGCAGCCTGAGCCTGTAGCTGTGGAGTAGCGCCAGAAGTAACGATATGGCCACTTACCAGTATGTCGCCAACCTTGATTGTAGTTACTGTTAGTGTGCCGTTGATGGTCGCATCACCACCTACGTTTAGCGTAGAGAAACTGCCTGCCCCGCCCTGTAAGCCACCATTTGGATCATAGTAGCTCACGTTAACAAGGACTAGCACCTTACCCTTGTCACCGTTAAAGTAGCCTAATGCCTTACCAATGGTTGGCCCAGCGTGGGTTGCTTTCATAGCGTATCCTGAGGTGCTTGAGCTAGTCAGGTAGTCGCCTGGTTTGATCGAACCACCCTCATCAGTTACCTTTACTGGCACACGGCCCGCCAATACTAGTGGCTTGCCGGTGAGCGCTGCACTTGAATCATTAGCGTATGAATTAATCATAAAGCTCGAGGTGCCGTCAGAAATGACACCTACAGCACCGCTCTCGTATGCATCGTCAGTCTTAACGACACGCTCAGTGTTGTTAGGATCAGCCATCACTACGTCAGCAGCCTCAACGTCATCGGCGGCAGCAATCGTCTCTGCAAGGTCAGGTGTAGTGCTAGCTGTGATAGCACCGGATGCACCGATAGTGCCTGCTACGCCAAACGTCTTGGTGCAGGTTGTAGCGTTCACGCAAACATGTGCCGTAGTACCATTCATGATTGTCATCTTGATAGTAGAATCTGTACCAAACTGCAGAGCCTGGTTGGTCACCGTACCGAACATCGTAGCGTTCTGTAAGGCATCAGTGTAAGTGACATTTCCATCAGGACTCTGGTCGGCGACCTGGACCATGCCTAGCGTTGCAGCCGTGCCCTGTGCGTCAATGTACATATTTATGAAGCTGCCACCCGGCTCACCAGACGTATTGTTGGAGTCACCATTCAGGATCAAGCCAGCATAGCCGCCACTCTTTACTGATATGGTGTTAATTGCAGTTGTTGAGCTGTCATTACCTACGCTAACGTTGCCATCGACAGATACATTCTGTGCAAATGAAGCCTGAGATTGTACGTTGAGCGTACCCACTATATTCGTATTACCTGCCGTGAGGCTACCGCCGAGACTATTCTCACCCGCTAAACTACCTGTTGAGCTGCCCACGAGATCTAATGCACCGTTTACTAGCGTTCGTGCCGCAGAAGCACTGTATACGCTCGTAGAACCAACGCCGTTAAAGCCACCAAGCAGATAGAAGTAGCCATTACTCATAACAGTTGAGGCTCCGCTCTTACTAGCTGGCAAAGCACTACTTGTCCAAGCCCCCAGTGCACCCGTAGTAGATAATGGCGTACTGTATACGGCAGTGTTTCCACCGTTTACGACATACATATACCCGTTATATACAATAGCGTTAGCACTAGACGAAATGCCTGGCAACGAAGTGCCGTTTGTAGTCCAGCTCGCACCCATCGCGCCAGTCAGTGGGTTAATGGTCGTGTAGTAAACAGAGGTCGTATTAGTAGTTCCATCATTACCACCCAGGTAGTATAGATAACCGTTCGAGACAGCGATTGAACCATGTGCACGTACTAGCGCCATGTTAGGTCCAGCGGTCCATGTTGAGCCCAATGTACCGTTAGCGTTAATGGTCGTGTAGTAGGATGATTTAACTGCAGTACCACTGTTAGTACCACCAACAATGTATAGATAACCGTTGGCAGCAACTGCAGAAATACCAGCCTCAGCAGTGCCACCAGGCAGCGCTGTCGTAGTTCGCCAGGCAGAAATGCTTCCATCGGCATTTAGTCGAGCATAGTAGATTGTTGACTGTTCGGTCGAGCCATCGGTACCACCTACGATGTACACAAAGCCGTTGTAGTTCACGACTGACGAAATAGTGTAGCCCAAGTTGTTTGGTAATGAAGTAGTCGTAGACCAAGTGCCAATGGTGCCATCTGCGCGTAATGGTGCGTATTGAACCGTTGCCTGCCAGTTTGGTCCATAGCCGCCGAAGGTATAGATGTAGCCATTTGCAACCGTTGATGCACCGAACGAGAATGCTGTTCCCATGGCAGTATTGGCAGTCCATGAGCCAAGTGTACCGCCTGCGCCAGTATTAACACTTACAATATTTGCACTGGTATCTACGTTGATAAGACTAGCGTTAGATGCATTTTGTACCTGGAAGGCTGTGGCTGAGTTGGTGGTACTCTTAACTGTTACGTTGCTAGCTGTATTAAGATTGATGCCACCTGTACCAGTAGTCGTACCAGTAATACTACCGTTAGCACCTGGTGTTAGGGCAATCGCACCCGAACCAGTGCCACCTTTAATCGTGGTTGTACTGCTACCAATGGCGCTACCAACCGTAATTGCCGTGGTTGAACTGGCAGTCGCGCTCGTACCAATATTGATAGTCTGTACAGTGCTGCCGCCAGCCGCTGATCCAATATTAATCGTGTTGGTTGCGGTAGATTGTCCAAGCGTCAGTGTGCCGGTCTGTGATGTACCGCCAACCGTAATTGTGCCAGCAACTGACCCAGTGCCTAGGGCCAAGATGTTGTTTGCAGCAGTGCCAACGCTGATCGTACCACCGGCAGCCGCCTGAACACTTACCGCACTACTGCTGTTGTTGCCTTGCAACAGAACCGTGGAGTTGGCGCTGTTTCCAATGCTAATTGTGCCTGCATTTGTTCGGCCAATCTCGAGTGTTGCAGCATTATAGTAAGTATCCAAAGTGGCGCCCAAGCCATTGATGCCGACATTCAGAAGCGCCAAGCCAACTATCGAGTTTGACGTGTCAACATTAACCACATAGCCACCACCTGAGTTCTGAACCTGGAAGGCTGAAGTAGAGTCTACCTGTGCCTTAGCAATAATCTTAGAGGCTGCGTTATTAGACTGCAGAAGCAAGTTGCCACTCGTTGTCTGCAAGGTCATACCGGTTGCAGCAGACAGAGACGCAGTGCTCGTAGAAGTGCCCGAGAAGCTACCGCCAGATTGTGTAAAGTTACCGGTAACCGTAGTTGCTTTGTTTAGGCCAATACTAGTGGCATTAGTGGTACCAATATTCAAAGCAACAGCGGTAGCAGTGTCATATAACGGTGCTTGGAAAGAGGTTGCTGCCCGACCTGTGCCAGAAATGCGGAAGTTAGATGAGGTCTGGTCAACGGAGTTTTGGTTCTGAATATAATTGCTTGAACCAGATGCCGCAGTACAGCCGCTACTCGTACAAATTGCCGTGCCATTAATGCGGTATGATGAACCGCTCGAAATGTTTATATCCCCTGCTACGTCCAACTTGTAGTTGGTGCTTGGCGAGAACGTACCAATACCAACCACACCACCACTACCTTGCAAAATTACATTTCCACGTAGACCAGCAGAACCTGCGCCAGAGCCAGGAGCACCGCCACCAATAACTACGTTACCGCCCCAGCCATTCGTAGAGCCAGAAGGCGCATTACCGCCATCGCCAGCTAGCAAGTAGTAGCTACCGCCGTTACCTGCTGCCTGACCAGTTGTACCGCTAGTGTTACCACCCTTGGCGGCAGTAAGGCTCGATAACGAACCGTCCGTACCGGTACCGGCCACGCTTGCAGGCTGTATGCCAGTCTGGATCAAATCACCAGTAACCGTAACAATGTTTGCGCTAGTATTCACGGCAAGTAGTGCCGTACTGTCAGCTCGTTGCACTTGGAACGCGGTAGTAGAGTTACTGGTGTTCTTGAACAAAGCGGCGCCAGTACTGCTAAGCGTCATGACATTTGTTGCACTAGTACCGACAGATACATTCACCCCGTTCTTCCCCTGCGCTTGCAAGATATCTGAATCAGTACCATTAGCCTCACCGATCCATGGGTTAGCGGCGTTGGCAGTGTCCCCAAAGTATAGTTTGGCGTCGGCTCCATCGAAGCCATCATCACGCCCAATGACGACTTTGCCAGTACTCGTGTCGACTGTCAGCATATTGGCGCCGGTACTGCTCTGAATGTTAAGTGCAGAGGTTGAGTTAACACTGTTTTTGAACAGTGTTGCGCCACCAGCCGGTGCGACACTGAATACATCAGTACCGTCATCCTGTACAGCAAAACGACCGTTACTACCACAGCTGGTATCACACTGTAAATCTACCAAGAAGTTGGCGTCAGTAGCTGTATCAGCTAATGCAAAGTTTATGTCGCGAGCAGTCGTAGTAGTTATCGCATTACCAGCATCGTAGGCTGCCTGCAGTGTGTTGGTTGAGCCAGTGCCCGAACAGTTACCACTAGTCAAACAAACAGTACCCGATGCATTAGGCAGTGTAATCGTCTGGTTTGACGTAACTGCGCTACTAGAGATAGTGACCGTGTTTGCGTTAGAAGCATTGCGGAAGATAAGCGTGCCGCCCAACGTGCCTGACTGGCCAAGACTTACTTGACCATTAGTAGTGTCACCAGTTAGAACAGAGGTGCCACCTGCAGTTAACAGACGGAAGGCAGCTGTTGAGTTGCTAGAGTTCTGCAAGGTTACAGCCCCAGTATTACCTACGCCAAACATTACCGATCCCAGACCTGCTGCGTTGCTAGCACGAACGTTAAATAGATTGGCTCCAATGGTTGTGTCAGCGTCCTGAATATCCACGCCCATGAGCGTGCTGTTAACCTTAATTTTTGGCGTAGTGCCACCGACCGAGAAGTTGTAGCTAGTCTGGAGCGTTGCACCAGCGCCGGCACAGTTACCGGAGTCAGTACAAAGGACACCACTGGCATCAGGAAGCGTAAGCGTACGATTGCCAGTTATAGTCCCGGGGACCAACGTAACCGTATTCCCATTCGAAACGTTAGCGAATACCAGCTGTCCGTTCAGACTACTAGCTGTACCCAAAACTACCTGACCATTTGTAGTATCAACTGTCATGACTCGACCACCTAGGGCGTTCTGGACATTAAAGGCGTTTGTAGAATTAGTACCGTTCTGGAAAGCAACCGTATTACCAGTGAAGGTTTGTGAAGATCCAAGCTTAGCCAGATCTGCATCGTTAGATAGGTTAGCGGATGATATCTGCGTGCCGTTCACGCGGAACTGGTTACCACTAACAAGATTCAAGTTGCCGTTCACCGTGACAGTTGAGCCGCTTTCAGATAGCAATGAGTCACCCAGAGTCTGTGCACCTGTGAACTTAGCCAAGGCGCCAGTCGTGCCACCAGAAGTAGTTACGCCGCCACCAGTGCCGGCACAGTTACCAATAGTCGTACAGATCGTGTAAGTTCCGGCTGCGGTTGTGCGATCAAAATTATACGTAACGTTAGCCGTAGCCGTACCGTTAAAGCCCACTGTAGTCGTAAAGCCGTTACCAGTTGCGGTAAGACGAGTGTTGGCGTTACCTTGCAAGATTAGCTGTTGGCCAGTAACGCCAGCTGTTAGTGTGCCGCCAGGTGTAATATTTAGCGCACCGCTAGAGGTAATGTCACCGCCGTTTACGGTAATGTCACCACTAGTCGTGATATTGCCAGCTGCAGCAACCGTACCCGTAAAGTTGGCACTGCTCGAAATTGTCTGACCATTGTAGGTGCCAGCCGTTACATTGCCTGTAGTGCCAACAACGTCAAAATTAGTTAGATCTATATTTCCCGTAGTACCAATTAAGTTGTTGCCACCCAAATCTATGTTGGCATTGAATGTACTGAGCGCATTAAAGACAGCCGAATCTTGAACAATAAACTGATCGGCTCCATCAACAGTAATGTCATTGCCGGCACCGACCGAAGCAATGGTTATAGCGCCGCTACCAGTAATGTTACCGATATTCACCAAGTTTCCTGAATTGTCGATACGGCTAGTGCCAGCAGTCTGCAGACTACCACCCGAAGTATTAATGTTGCCTGTGCCAGTGATTGATCCGGTAGCACTAAGGCCACTCACGGTCACTGCCAGGTACGTAGTGCTACCCAAGTTATTCTGGATCTCGAATAGATTACTGCCAATAGGCGTACTATTATCACGAATCGTCAGACCGCCAACACTGCTGTTAAGCGTGATTTCGGGGTTGGTTGAATTATTGTAGGCTGTTTGGAGCGTCGCACTGCTACCACCAGAACCGCCGTCACAGTCTTGCCAGACAAGCTGGTTACCAGCACCACTCTGTTTTAGACACTGGTTAGCAGTACCTGTGTTGGTTGGTAGAACGAAGGTCAGGTTACTAACTGAGTTGCCTGCCTGTAGTGTTGTAGTTTGGCCATTGCCATCGTGCAAGACCATCGATGCGGGCTGTGAAGTTGTACCCAAAGTCAGATCGCCACCTTGGACAATAACATCCACACTAACCGTTACGTTGGTGCCATTATCACTAATTGTCGAGTCGCCAATTGCCTGCGCGCCCGTGAACTTGGCGAGCTTGTTAGTTGTGCCGCCGCCAGTTGTTACCCCGCCGCCTGTGCCGGCACAGTTACCGGTAGTCAGACAAATCGTTGCCGTACTGCCGCCTGGATCAGGCAACGTGTAAGTAGTGTTTTGGCCAAGTGCAGCTACCTGCAAGTTACCAGTGTTAGAGCTACCATCGTTAAGCGTAATCGTAGCTGCTTGTGAGCCAGTGCCCAGTACTAATGTTCCGCCCTGGAAGGCTGCGCTACCGCTAGCAAAGACCGCGCCAATGTTAACCAAGTCACCAGCATTGCTAATGCGCGTAGTGCCGTTAGTCTGAATCACACCACCGGTTGTATTGATGTTTCCGGAACCCGTGTAGCTCGTGCCACCCGAGATAGCACCACTAAGGGTTAATGTACCTAAGTTTAGGGCGTTGCCTGAGTTATCAATTCTGGTTGTGCCGTTGGTCTGTAAGCTACCTGTCGAAGAATTGATGTTGCCAGTAGCTGTAGCCGTGCCAGTAACTGCAATACCATTACTAGTAACTGCTAAGTAGGTTGCACTGCCAGTATTGTTTTGCACCTCTAATAAGTTTGCGCCCAATGCCGAGCTTGCATCACGGATCGTTAAAGCTCCACGAGTTGCGTCTAAAACAATCTCCGGGTTAGAGGAGTTATCGTATGCACCCTGCAAGGTGGTAGCCGCCCCGGCGCAGTTACCACTCGTAGTACAGATGGTGTACGTACCAGCTGTAAGCGCTGGAAAATTAAGTGTCGTATTTGCTACAGGGTTTGTAAATGCGACTATTGTCGTATTGCCGCCTGAGCTTGCACGGAAGCTAGAAGTCGCCCCACCCTGGAGCGTCAGCGCCTGAGATGCGACCCCTACTGTTAAAGCTCCGCCAGGAGTAATGTTTAGCGCCCCCGATGATGTAATATTGCCGCCATTTGCAGCGATTGTGCCACTAGTAGTGATGTTACCTGACACAAAAGTATTGTCCATCAAGTTGATTGCGTTGGCAGAATTAAGGGTAATGTCGTTGCCTGCGCCATTGGATGTGATGGTCGTTGTAGAACCTTGCAATAGCGCAGTCTGGGCAGAAATACCAACCGTTAATGCAGCACTCGGAGTGATATTATTTGTGTTCACTCCTGCGAACGTAGGTGTTGCAGAGCTATTGATGTCTTGGATCGTGTTAACTGCACCGCTACTCACCGAGAAGTTAGTCCCATTAAAGCTAGCGATACCCTTAGTGGTCGTAGTAGCGTTATCAAGCGTGACTGTGCTGCCAGCTGCGCTTGCGTTTGCGATATTAATGGCGCCGGTTAGCCCATTAACTGACGTAACACCACTACTAGATGGACATGCAGCCCAAGTAGGAGCACCCGCTGTCGACAACAAACAAAGCCCAGAGCTACCAGTGGTCACCGAACTGACTGGTGCTGTTCCCTGCCCGATAAGTACCCCGTTAGCAGCCAATGAGTTAGCGCCAGTACCACCGTTTGGTACCGTTAATGCGTTACTGAGGCTGAGGCCACCGGTTACAACACTCAAGTCACCGCTGATCGTAACCGTTAGGCCACTCTGGGTGATAATTGAATTTTCGATATTCTGCGCTCCAGTAAATAACGGTATCGAACCCGCAGTGCCGCCCGAGCTTGTTACCGTGCCGGTACCAGCTACAGGCGCATCGACACTCAACGTTATGTTGCCGTTGCCATCACTTGCGACATGAACGTTTGGCGAGCCGGCTGCAATACTCAAAACACCGCTGTTACTAAAGTTAGTGCCATTTATAACGATTCCAGGGCCAGCTGTCAGAGTTACGTCGCCACTTTCGCCTTGCACCGTGAGTACGCCACTAGGGGTAGTTGGCGTTTCAGGTGTCGTAGTCTGCGTCGTAGGAGTTAACGAAAGCTGATTATTTTGCATAGTTAGCCCGTCGCCAAGGGTGATTGGGCCAGTCGATCCGCCCAAACTCTGTACACCGCCCGCAGGGCTACTCGTCAAAAATACAAAGGTGCTGCCGTTAAAGTACGCTAGCTGATTCGTTGTTTGGTCGTAGTAGATCTGCCCTGCCTTGGCACCTGTTGGTTGCAGGCTGGGGGTTATTGAGAACGCATCACTCAACTGTAGTGGTCCGTTGATCGTAACCGTCGAGCTTCCTCCTAGGGTTAGCTTCTTGCCGTCAGTAAGCTCACTCAAAGGAACTTTAATAGTTCCGTATTGCCCAGAGGTAACGGCGTTATTTTGCTGCTGCTTCTTGTGTGCGAGCGTAAAGTACGTACCAATCGCACCCAAGATCAGAAGGATCACTAAAATAACGTCTAGCCGACGGGCAAAACGTGCAAAGCGACTCGTTAGCGAACGGGGCTGGTCTTGTGAAACCAGTGTCGTTTGGTCGGGTGTTACCGACAACGAATCGACGTCCGAAGATGGTGTGTGGATTTCACCCACGCCAGCAAAACTATCCGGATTATCCGCATAGAGAACATGGGTGTCCTGGTCTTTGTTTTCCACTTGTGTTTGAATTTATTTTAGGTTTTTTACAGGGGTGCAATACCCCCTTTATATCTTACGCCGCTTACGCTTAAACCGCAACGTTTTTTACAACATATTTGTATCTTGTAAGCCAACTATACAGTCAAGACGAGATAGATGATTAGAATCGCAAAAACTAAGACCGCCGCAACAGTAAGCCCAACTTCTACAAGGCTCTTGCGAACCGCACTTTCCGACAAAGGATTACGGCCAATCGAGATGATGCTTGAACGTACTGCAGAATACAGCAGAACCGTAATACAAATGAACAGTAGTAGCAGAATAAGCGCTGCTACTAGCACACGCACTGGAGATACGTTACGCCCAGAGACATTATTGGCAAGCTCCTGTAAAAAGGCTGGCACATACGACGCCTTACCATCATCTACCGTGTAGTATGCAACCCCGACCTGTACAGGAAGTAGGCCGATGTTAACCGTCTGCTTTTTACCGTCTTTGGTGGTTATAGTGCGCTTTTCAGTACTCACGCTCTTTAGGTCACCCTGAGCAATACCTACAATGACGGAGCTGGATGTCGCCTTCATGCCCACGCCCTCTATGGGCGATGCCGTTACCCTGTCACCGTTGACTACCTTGCCGTTAATATCACTGACCAACGCCAGAGTAAGTCCACTTGTGACCACTTGCACACCACTAGCCCCACCAGAGAGTTCGATGAGCGGTTTTGCGCCAACGACGCCGAGCAGCTTGTCGGTGTCTTCCATGTTACTAAGTTCGATCGTATTGGAATTGTCTTTTTCGATGCCGACCAAAGCAGCCGAAGAAACATTGTTGTCTTTGGTTTTAAATTCTTGCGAGATAGAAGAATTCCCTTGTGCGGAAACCGGGAGTGCACAGAATATAGATAACACCAATGAGAAGGTGCTAAGCGCTATGAACCGTAACCGAAGTGCGCTTCGCCTAGAAAGCATTCAATGCCAACCCTTACTCCACATTATTATAAGCTAAGCATAAGGATAAAACCACCTTTATTTCTTAGAGGTAACTAGCATTATCCGGCTACCACTAATCACCTTCCAATGTTAGGGATTTTTGGTTTCAGCGCCTAAGGTTTGCGTGCCATTGCCGGTAGTATTTTGCGACCCAGTAGATGCTTGGTCGCCTCCATCAAATGACACCGGACCGATATTAATGATCCTGTTTTCTTTTTCTCTATATAGGAGCGCAATCTTTGCCTTAGGGAATACAAGTATACTGTCGCCATTTTGAGCGCCCTTAAAGAAAGCTTGCCCCTTAAGCTGATTAATATCCTTAATAGCTGCAACTGTCGGATCTTCTTTGGGCAGAGCGTATAATTTGCCTACCTTCTGTATTAGTCTATCAGCTGTTGCCTGGGTATTAGTACTAGGATTGCTCTTAAGATTTTTGTTTTGTAAGTACAGGAACCCAGACAATCCCGCAAGCGTTACGATCACTAATGAACAGGACGCAACAATTACAGCCGTAGAACTCATGCGTAGCTTGGGCTTTGGCACTCCAAACTTACGGCTACGCTTAGCTTTTGGTGCAGGCGTTGGGTCAGGGGCTGAAGAATGTACGGGCACATCAAATCTCATTGCTTAAAGCTTAACCAAATTCCTCTGCGCAGTCAATCTCCTAAGGACCCTGGAAGGCCGTCCAGTCAACATAGACGTCGTCAGTACGAGCAGAAGGTATACGAACCGTAAAGCCATTCTTTGACTTGCCATCTACTTTTACATCGACAAACTCTGATACGCCAGTAGTAATCTTTGGCGTTTGGTCATATGGGCTACCGAAGGAAACACTAACACTCGTCTGCCCTGCTGGGATCTTAACAGTACCAGCAGTGTTATCGCCTACCGTTACGTGACCCAAGAAGCTTACGTCATTATTGAAGGTTACCGCCTTATTGAAGGTTGCCAGGCCGTTAAAGGTCAGGTCATTGCTGACAATACCGCCATTTGCCACACCCATAGCCAAACCGGCAGCGTTCAAGCGTGTAAACTGCGTGAATAGTACCGATATCTTACGAACCTTGTGTCCATTAACAATCTTGGTTTCGCTCGACCAATTGACGCCGTCTGAGGCACGGGCAATGATGTTACTCTCGGCAAACTCACCCGTATCCTTCATGGCATAACCTTCCAAGTTGGAAGAAATCAGGTAATCGCCAGGTTGGATATCACCACCCTCGTCGTCAACCCACATATCGCCGTTACCTACTGACATAACCTGGTATGGGTTATCCATAGATGCTGGTTTACCAGGATCAACTATACCCAAGAACGAGCCCAGTACCTTCGGATCGTTAGCCGTCGTACTCTTCTCTACCCCATAGTATGGTTCAGATGAGTAGTCAGTCGGGTCACGCCTCTGGTTGTTGCCAGTCATGCTCACCACGAAGCCTCGGTCAATCTGTTGATCAGTTAAGGCATAGTGAGAACCAGTAAAGGCGTTGTATGACACTGTTGTACCAGAGACCGAGATACTACCCTGGATAGTACCTGATAGCGCAAAACCAATGAGCGTACCCGTGCTGGAACGGTTAACATCAATAACGTTACCACTAGTGGTGCTTGGGTTGAAGTATGTGTATGTAGCACTGACATCCATGCGTGAGCTACCGCTGTACATACGCAAATACTGCCTCTGAGTAGCTGAGAATGCCGCGTCAGACCAGACGGACAAGTACATGTCTGCACCACCGCCTTCGAAGTCCAATGCGGAGCCGGAAGTACGCCAGCGGTATGACTTGTTGGCGGCTGCGTTGATAACGTTTGCGTTACCAACCACTGTTAAGGTTTCCGTTGGAGCCTCAGTGTTAAGACCAATACGACCGGTGCCACCATCGATGTAGAGGTTGGCCGTGGTAGCGTACTTGGTTTGCATGAATATCTCTTCTTCACCGTGGATAATCAATGAGTCAGTGTCATTAGCGCCATACTCACCAATATAAGCGTAGGAGTTGTCACCAAAGGTCAAGCGTCCGCCACCCAGGCCAGTTCCGGCACCAGAGATATTAACAAGGTTACTGGTCGTATCTACCGTAAGTAGTGCGTTGCCGGCCTGCTTAAGCACGCGGAAGGCAGTGGTTGAATCTGTACGGTTCTGGAAGGTGGCATAGCCGTCGTTGGCGATCTTGAATACGTCCATTGCTGTTGCAGTTGAGTCAGTTACCTTAAAGAGATCTGATGCAGCACCCGAACTTACGTGCAGTACGGCACCTGGCGTGCCAACAAGGCCTATGCTTACGTTGCTTGCGGTTGCAATACCGCCCGCACCAGAGAGCGTCAGGATACCGCTAGAACGGAAGATATCAGTACCGATCGTACCGGTAAATGCCAAACCGTTAGTCAAAGTACCAGCAGTGTTGGTGATGTTCAAGCCGTTGGTGGTCGTACCGCCTGCAGCGTTGCGGTTTACCAAGATACCGTTGGTGTTTGTACCGGAAGCGTTGGTAATGTTGATCGTCTGTCCCGTGGAAGCAGTGGTTGCGTATAAGGTGTTTACCGCGGCACCGCTAGTACTATCGATGTTAAATAGTGGTGTTGTGCCCTGGCTTTGGATCTGGAAGGCAGTGGTTGAATCGGCCGTATTCTTAAACAGAACCGCACCAGTCGCACTTAGTGTAAAGACGTTAGTTTGCGTAGTCGCCACACCGAAGTTAATACCGTTCTTACCCTGCAGCTGCAGAATATCAGAATCAGTACCGTTAGCCTCACCAATCCATGGGTTTGCTGCGTTGGCTACGTCACCAAAGTAGAGCTTGGCGTCAGCACCGTTAGCACCGTCGTCCTTACCGATAATTACACGGCCACCGCTAGTATCGACAGTGATCATATTATTGTTGTTTTGATCTAGGACACTAAGCGTAGCAGCAGAGTTTGATGCAGGTGCAACCTGTAGCGTATCGGCATAGGTAGTTCCGTATGTAGCATCCGTCTGAGTACCAGTTGGCAATGCCGCAGAGAAACCACTAACAGGCGTCCAGACCCAGCCGGATGCAGCTGCGCCATTGGTGTTAATTGTTGATGTATACTGCCAGTGTTCAAAGGTCAGGTTAATCCTTCCCCAAAGCTCAACAACTGTGCTTGCACCACTGTTTACGGTAGTTACTCCCTTGAGGTCCGCCTTGGCAATCCCCCTAGCAACTCCAGTAAGCATTACGTCTACATATGGTGCTCCACCCATGGCGTTTTGCTGTTTTACGCGAGCGGTAACCGTCGCTTGAGTGTTGTCGTTGTCAGTACCATCGTTACCACCCGTGATGTTAACAATTGTGTTACACATACCGTATTGAGCGTTAATGGTACAGGTGCCTAGTTTGGTCCACTTAGTAGCGTCCGTTCCAGCTGTGTCGCTCGTAAGCATACCTGTCTGCTGAATGGTTCCAGCTACATCAATACGGCCAGCCGTAGTATCAACATTGAAGATCGGTGTATTGGCTTGGTTCTGGATCTGGAAGGCGGTAGGACTGTTTACTGATGACTGGATAACCGTCTGCGTAGCAGAGGTAATCTTGTTAGTACCAGTACCAGTCGTGGTCATCGTGATGCTGCCGTTAGTACCTGCGGCCAGGGCAATTGCGCCAGCTCCCGTACCACCGTTAATTGTGGTGGTTGATGTGCTACCCGTACTGCCGATAGTTATTGTCTGTGCTGTGGTTGCGCCAGCAGTACCGATGTTAATAGTGCGGGCTGTATCCGAACCCCTGCCGATATTGATCGTAGTGCTGTTTGTGTCGCCCAAGGCAACCGTACCAGCCCCAACCGTGTTAAGAATTAGCGAGCTAGTACCTGCGGCCTGGACAGTCAAGTTACCAGAAGATGTTGACCAAGTGGCCGCTGCAGCTGAAGTCAGTGTCAGCGCACCCGCAGCAGTCGTAAATGAGCCTGCATTTGTTGAGGTAAGAGAGATGTTACCCGTACCGGCAGTTGTAAGAGCAATGCTACCGTTAGTACCTGTGGTCAAAGCAATTGCACCTGAAGTAGTACCGCCACGGATAGTTGTCGTAGAGCCCGTTCCCGTGCTACCCATGATGATCGTCTGGGCGTTTGTTGAACCAGCCGTACCGATGTTAATTGCACGTGTAATGTCTGAACCGCGGCCAATATTTATGGTCGTACTGTTAACGTCACCCACCGCTACAGTGCCAGCACCACCAGTCTGAAGATTTAAGGCATTCGTACCAGCAGCTTGTACCGTTAAGGCACCGGCAGACGTAGACCAAGTAGCCGCTGCGGCTGAGGTGATCGTTAGTGCGCCAGCGCTTGTTGACCAGGTGGAGGCTGCGCCACCAGTAAGAGTTAGTGCGCCAGTACCAGTCGTGAATTGGCCAGCATCAGCAGAGGTCAAGTTAATGTCACCCGTACCAGCAGTCGTAAGGCCAATACTACCGTTGGTACCAGTAGTTAGTGCAATTGCGCCAGCACCGGTACCACCTTGAATTGTCGTAGTAGAGGTTGAGCCCGTACTACCAATAGTAATAGCTTGAGCAGTGGCTGATCCGGCATTACCGATACTAATTGTCCTAGCAATGTCTGAACCTCGACCGATGTTGATCGTTGTACTGTTTGTATCACCAACAGCTACGGTTCCCGCACCAGCAGTGTTGAGGTTTAGGGCGTTAGCGCCAGCTGCTTGTACCGTCAAGCTACCAGCACTTGTAGACCAGGTTGCAGTTGCTGCTGAAGTAATCGTCAAAGCCCCCGCACTTGTAGACCAAGTTGAAGCTGCACCACCAGTTAGAGTCAGTGCACCACCAGCGGTAACTGATCCAGTTGTAGTGGCAGCCGCGCTAATAGAACTACCTGAGGTTAAGTTAATTGCACCGGCGCCAGTGGTCGTTATACCTACGCTACCACCCGAAGCAGGTGTAATCGCTACCGCTGTACCGCTCGATCCACCCTGGATAGTAGTTACGCTGGTGCCGTGCTGGGTACCGACAGTAACTGTTTGGTTTGCGGTACCGCTTGATGGGTTACCAACGTTAATGGTTCGAGCGACATCTGAGCCACCACCCAAGTTAATAGTAGTAGTGTTGTCGACACCAACATTAACCGTACCGGCACCAGAAGTATTCAAGGTAAGAATGTTTGTACCGTTAGCACGAATACTTAGTGCACCGCTCGTCGTCCTAATAGTAGAAGCGCCGTTAGCCGCAATGTCCACAACGCCACCAGACTGCGTAAGCCCACCGGTTATCGTGGTGTCTTTGTTTAGGTTAATTGCAGTCGCATTAGTCGTACCAATAGCTAGGGCGGCGGCCGTTGCCGTATCAAACAGAGGTGCCTGCAAAGCAGTATCGGCACGGCCGTTGCCACTGATCCAGAAGTTTGAGGACGCTTGTTGTGAAGCGTTTTGGTTCTGGATGTAGTTAGCGCTACCACTGTTGGGGGCAAAGCCACAGGTAGTCGAACTCTGGATACAGATCGTACCCGTCTCATCTGGCAGTGTTATCGTCCTCGAGGCAGTCAATGCCGTTGGAACGACAATCGTAGTGCTAAAGGTGTTGCTTGCGGTTCCGTCGTTCAGAGTAATCTGGCCAGCCTTGGCGATACTGTCGCTACCAAGAGTCAGATAACCATTGTTGGAAAACTGGGCGATAGTATAGCCAGTTGATCCGTCCAAAAGCTGAAGCAGTGACGAAGTCTGTGACGCAGCACCGCGAATGATTGCACCTACACTCGATGCAGAAGCACTCTGGATGTAGAAGTTAGCCGTCTGAGCGCCAGTACCGTTCTGGATGTAGTTGCTTGAACCAGCTGCTGGCGTACAGCCAGTTGCTGAACAAACAGTTGTACCGTTGATGCGATATACTGAGCCGCTCGAAATGTTTACGTCACCCGTAACATCAAGGGCATAGCTGGAGCTTGGCGTCATATTGATACCCACACCAGTTGTTGTAGCAGTCAAACGGTTAGTACCATTTATATTCAAGCCTATCTGACCACTCGTACTCGAATTTTTAACCAAGAAGGCTGTGTTTGAGCCATCCCATGAGAGACCACTGATTTCATTCTGGTTAGGACTTAGCACAGCGATCGTTGGCTGGTGCGCGCTGCTACGGGCGTCCAACAGAGATAAGGCACGGGCATTAGTATTTGCAGTTGAGGGCAAGCCCATTGCAATTAACTGGTTAAACGCACCTGGATCGTAGTTGACGATATTTATCAGCGACTTAACAGTACCTCCCAGAGGGGTTATGTAGTCATCGGCGTAGGCAGCGCTTCCAGCACTAAGACGCAAACCGCCTTTGAGCTCAATACCTGCTGTGCCTGCATATGAAGGTGTAGTCGTGCCGCCAAGATTGAAACCCAGTCGGGAGTTAGTAGTGTCCAGAGTAAGGAGGTTATTACCTCCTTGATTCTTAATGTTAAATGCCGAGGTTCCATTAGCGGCTGGCTGCATCGCAAAACTACCCTGTAACGTCAGAGTCTTGCCGCTCGCCAAGGTTGTGTCTTGGTTTAGGTTGATGCTCGTGGCGTTAGTATTACCAATACCAAGCGCACCAGCGGCTGCAGTATCGAATATAGGTGCCTGTAAGGCCGTACCAGCCCTACCTGTACCGCTTATCCAGAAACTGGCAGTACTTTGCGCACCCGCGAACTGATTCTGGATGTAGTTGCCACCGCCACTCGAGAGGGCAAAACCACAGTTAGCAGAGTTTTGAATACACAATGTACCCGACTCTGCTGGCAGACTAATCGTGTTAGTGCCACTCGGTGTACCCGTGTTCAGTGTAGTAGTATTGGCGCCGCTTCCGCCCACAAGCTTACCAGCCGTAAATGCATACGG
>Ga0075366_10000447_pt1 | contig 19185 bp, 14 predicted proteins | sample EndMethybrTD3031_FD_72351 | JGI IMG/M metagenome (GOLD analysis project Ga0075366, IMG submission 72351) | Populus endosphere microbial communities from Tennessee, USA - Endosphere MetaG P. TD hybrid TD303-1 | ecosystem: Host-associated > Plants > Roots > Endosphere | place: USA: Tennessee...
GTCGGGCACATGAGCCAGATCGGCGAGATCGAGATTCCGTTCGAGTCGTTCGAGCACATCCCGAACAACCCGTTCTTCGCGGCGAACGCGAGCGACATCGCACGCATCGAGGCCTACATGGACGAGTTGCGCAAGGCGGGCGACAGCTGTGGCGCGCGCATCGACGTGATCGCGAAGAACGTACCGGTCGGGCTTGGCGAGCCGCTCTTCGACAAGCTCGATGCCGACATCGCCTACGCGATGATGGGCATCAACGCGGTCAAGGGCGTCGAGATCGGCGCCGGCTTCGCGAGCGTCGCCCAACGCGGAACCACTCACGGCGACGAACTCACGCCGCAAGGGTTTCGAGGCAACAACGCGGGCGGCGTGCTCGGCGGCATCTCGACCGGGCAGGACATCACGGTGCGCATCGCGATCAAGCCGACCAGCTCGATCCGCACGCCGCGCCAGTCGATCGACCTCGCGGGCGAGCCTGCGATGGTCGAGACCTTCGGGCGCCACGATCCGTGCGTCGGTATCCGTGCCACGCCCATCGCCGAAGCGATGCTGGCCCTGGTGCTGATGGACCACGCGCTGCGCAACCGAGCCCAGTGCGCTGACGTGCGGGTCGCGACACCGCCGATCGCCGGGCCCGCGCGCTGACTCCTCGCAACGCCTCGTCGACATCGCGGCGCCGCCCCCGGGTACGCCGTCGAAAACTGCGACCCGACCCGCACGGTCGAGCCGGGCAAGAACCTGTACCAGTGGCTATTGGGCTTCCAGCGGCCCTGAGGCACACTGATGCCCCGCGGCAGCGCAGGTTCCTCGGTGAATCGGCCGGCCCGGCATTCTGACCCCCACAATCTGCAGTCTGTCGCACGCCGCATGGGCGGCGTAGCGTGACTGCCTACACTCGCGGGCCAGGAGAAACAACAGTCAGAAAGGAAAGCCCCATGCGAAAGCAGTGGCTTGTCGGCGGCAGCGTCGCGATCATCGTCGTGGCGGTGGCAGCCGGGTTGGTGGTCTCACGCGCCAAAAGCGGTGAGGGCCCCGACGGGAAGGGTAAGAAACCGGAGGTCACGCTCGAATTCACGCCGGCCGAAGTGGTGAAGCCGGTGCTGACGGCCATGCCCGAGCGAATCGAGTTTTCGGGTGCGTTGATGGCGCCACGGACGGCGGTGGTGCGGGCCAAGGCGAACGGCACGCTGCTGACCTTGGCCGTGGCCGAGGGCAGTCGAGTCAAGGTGGGCCAGGTTCTGGGCACCATCGATCTCTCGGACCTGCAAAGCCGTGCCGCTGAACGCTCGGCGATGGTCGATTCAGCCAAGGCCAAGCTGATCGAGGCCGAGCGCTCTCACCGCGCGAACGAAGACCTCGCCAAGCAGAAGTTCATCTCCGAGACCGCGCTCGAAACCTCGCGAGCGACGCTCGACGCAATGCGCGCGCAGCTGAAGTCCGCGCAGGCGCAGCTCGCGAGCACGGCAGTCGGCATCCGCGAGGCGGCGCTGGTGGCGCCGATCAACGGCGTCATCGGGCGGCGCAACGTCGTGCCGGGCGAGAAGGTCAGCGCCGAGCAGGAGTTGATGACGGTGGTCGACCTGTCGACGCTGGAACTGGCGGGCATCGTCGGCACCCACCAGGTTTCGCTGCTGAAGCCGGGGCAGAAGTTGGCGGTCCGCGTGGAGGGTGCACCCGAAGCCGTCGAAGGCAAGATCGACCGGATCGCGCCGCAGGCCGAAGCAGGCACGCGCGGCATCAAGGTCGTCGTCGTGCTCGACAACCCGAAAGAGCTGTTCCGTGCGGGGCAGTACGCGAGCGCGATCGTGATGCTGGACGACGGCAGGGAGCGACTGACGGTGCCCGTGTCGGCCGTCGCGCAGGCGTCTGGACAGGACTACGTGTGGACGCTCGAGAAGGGCACGCTGGTCCGCCGCATCGTGATCACCGGGCGGCGTGACCCGGTGGCCGGCCGCGTCGAGGTGACGCAGGGGCTGACCGCCGACCTTCACGTGCTCGGCGCGCGTTTCGAGAACCTGAAGGAGGGCGCGCCGGCGCGGGTCGCGTCGAAGGGCGCCAACAACGACGTGCCGGCCGCGCAAGCTGCACCATCGTCGTCGAAGAAGGCCTCCTGACATGTGGTTCACCCGCGTCTCGATCAACAACCCGGTCTTCGCGACCATGATCATGGCCGCGCTGTGCGTGCTCGGGTTGTTTTCGTACAGCCAGCTGCGCGTCGAGCGGCTGCCGGACATCTCGCCGCCGCTGGTGTTCGTCAGCGTCGCCTATCCGGGCGCCTCGCCCGAGTCGATCGAGACCGACCTGACGCGTCCGATCGAGCTCGGCCTCAACGGCATCGCCGGCGTCAAGATGATCCGCTCGAACAGCGTCGAGGGGCGCAGCGAGACGGTCGTCGAGTTCTCGCTCGATGCAGACATGGGCCGCGCGGTGCAGGACGTGCGCGACAAGGTCTCGGCGCTGCAGCCGTCGTTCCCGCGCGATGCGAAGGCGCCGTACATCTCGCGCTTCGACGGCGACAACGCGCAGCCCACCGTGAACCTGGCGCTGATCGCGCCGGAACGCAGCTCGCGCGAACTCTCGCTGCTCGCCGACCAGGACGTTCGCAAGCGACTCGAGCGGGTCGCGGGCGTCGCGCGTGTCGATGTCAGCGGCCTGACCGTGCGTCAGGTGCGCATCGACCTGGACCCGCAGCGCCTGCGCGCCAACCAGCTGACACCGGCCGATGTGTCGGCCGCTCTGCAGCGCGCCAACGCCGACATGCCGGTCGGGCTGCTCAGCAGCGCGAAGGAAGACGCGCTCGTGCGTGTCGAAGGCAAGATGCGCGACGCGAAGGCCTTCGGCGACGTCGTGATCGCGAACCGCGGCAATCTTCCGATCCGGCTCGGCGATCTCGGGCAGCTGGTCGAGCGCGAGCGCGAGCCCGATTCGCTCTCTCGCGTGGACGGCGTGCCGGCGATCTCGTTCCAGGTCTACAAGCAGCAGGACGCCAACATCGTCCTGACCGGCGAGGGCATCAAGGTCGCAACCGAAGAGCTGCGCAAGTCGCTGCCGCCCGGCGTCGAGCTGCGCATGGTGTACGACGACAGCGAGTGGGTGAAGAACTCGCTCTCAGGCGTGAAGCGCACGCTGATCGAAGGCGCCATGCTGACGATCGCGATCGTCTTCCTGTTCCTGCACAGCTGGCGCAGCACGGTGATCACCGGGCTCACGCTGCCGATTGCAGTGATCTCTGCGTTCATCGCGGTCTACGCGTTCGGCTTCACGCTGAACTTCATGACGATGATGGCGCTCAGCCTGTGCATCGGCCTCTTGATCGATGACGCCATCGTCGTGCGCGAGAACATCGTGCGCCACGTGCACATGGGCAAGGACCACTACAGCGCTGCGCGCGACGGTACCGAGGAGATCGGCCTCGCCGTGATGGCCACGACCTTCGCGATCTGCGCGGTGTTCATCCCGGTCGCGTTCATGAAGGGCATCATCGGCAAGTTCTTCTTCCCGTTCGGCATCACGGTTGCGGTCGCGGTGCTCGTGAGCCTGTTCGTCAGCTTCACGCTCGACCCGATGCTCTCGAGCATCTGGAAAGACCCGCCGACGAACCGATTGATCAAGCTGCCCGTCATCGGCCACCTGATGCGTGGCACCGACCGGCTGCTCGACGTGATGCACGTCATCTACGAGAAGACCATCCGCTGGGTGTTCTCGGGGCGGCACTACCGCGTGCTGGTGCCGCCGGTGCCCGCGTACGGCCACCCATTCGATGCGCAGGGCAAGCGCGATGCGTCGCAGCCGCGTGCGTGGCGCTTTGCAACGGTGACGCCGCGCGCGCTGGTGCTGCTGGCGGGCGTTGCCAGCTTCGTCGGGGCCATCGCACTCGCGCCGCTGGTCGGCACCGAGTTCATCCCCGAGTCCGACGAGAGCTTCATCCGGATCAACGTGCGCATGCCCGTCGGCACCAGCCTGACGCGTGGCAGCGAGAAGATGCGGCAGGTCGAGGACGTGGTTCGCTCGATGCCCGAGGTGCGCATGATCTCGGCCAACATCGGCGGCGGTGACTTCAGCAACGGCGCGCGCAACACCGGCACGGTCAGCATCCAGCTGATCAGGCCGCACGAGCGCAAGCGTTCTCAGAAGCAGGTCGAAGATGCGATCCGCGAAGCGCTGCGCCCGATCCCCGGCATAGACGTCTCGCTCGGGCAGCGCCCGATCTTCGTGTCGCTGATGGGGCCCGACCCGGCAGTGCTGGAGGTCGAGGTACAGAAGTTTGCCGACAAGGTCGGCAAGATCAAGGGCATCACCGACCTCGAGACCTCGGTCAAGCCGGGCTTGCCCGCCTACGCGGTGCGCCTGAAACCCGACGCGGTGCGCGAGCTCGGCCTGACGCCGACGCAGCTCGCCGCGAGCCTGCGCACTTTCGTGAACGGCGACGTCGCCACCTACTGGACCGCGCCGGACGGCGAGCAGGTCGAAGTCGAACTGCGGCTGCCGCAGATCCGCCGCGAGTCGATCGCCCAGCTTGACGAACTGCCGATCGCATATTCGAAGGACGGCACGCCGATCGCACTCTCGCGCGTGGCCGACGTGGTCTCGATCACCAATCCCGAGGTCATCAAGCGCCAGGACCTGCAGCGCCGCCAGGCCGTGTACGCGGGCGTGAGTGGGCGCCCGAGCGGCGACGTCGGCAACGACATCAAGAAGATCATCGAGCAGACGCAGCTGCCGCAGGGCTATCGCTTCGACATGGGCGGCCAGTCGCGCGACCAGGCCGAGGCGTTCACCGGCGTGTTGATGGCGCTCGCGGCCGCCGTGATCTTCATCTACATCGTGCTCGCCTCGCAGTTCGGCAGCTTCATGCAACCGCTCGCGATCATGGCCTCGCTGCCGCTGGCGCTGATCGGCGTGATGCTGGCGCTGCTTGCCACGCGATCGACGCTGAACCTGTTCTCGATGATCGGCCTCGTGATGCTGATGGGCCTCGTGACCAAGAACGCGATCTTGCTGGTCGACTTCGCGAACCACGCGCGCAGGAGCGGGCTCGCGATGGCTGACGCGCTGCTGCAGGCGGGCCTCGTGCGGATGCGGCCGATCATGATGACGACCGCAGCCATGATCTTCGGCATGATGCCGCTCGCCCTCGCGCTCGACGAAGGCGGCGAGATGCAGGCGCCGATGGGCCGGGCGATCATCGGCGGCGTGATCACGTCGACCTTGCTGACGCTGATCGTCGTGCCGGTGCTCTACAGCTATCTGGTGCGCGACCGCAAGAAGCCCGCCGCCGAGGCGCAGACGCACACCCCCACGGGCGGCGGCGCCATGCCTGAAGGCATGCCGGCAGCGAAGGAATAGCGCGCAGCGGGGCGGGGCGACCGTACGCGAGCGCGGTTTCGGGGCTTGGCACAGAATGCCGGCCACCCCGACTCGCGCTTGCGCACCATGCCCGAAATCAACAGCTTTCCCGCCAGCTTTCCGATCACCCGCAAGTGGCCGGCCCAGCACCCGGACCGCATCCAGCTGTATTCGCTGCCCACGCCCAACGGCGTGAAAGTCTCGATCATGCTCGAGGAGACCGGACTGCCGTACGAGCCGCACCTGGTGAGCTTCGACCGGCACGACCAGATGTCGCCCGAGTTCCTCTCGCTGAGCCCGAACAACAAGATCCCCGCGATCATCGACCCGAACGGCCCCGGCGGCCAGCCGCTCGGCCTGTTCGAGTCAGGCGCGATCCTGGTCTACCTCGCGACCAAGTCGGGGCGGATGATCCCGGCGGATGACGCCGGGCGCTGGCACACGCTGCAGTGGCTCATGTTCCAGATGGGCGGCATCGGACCGATGTTCGGCCAGGTCGGCTTCTTCCACAAATTCGCGGGCCGGGAGTTCGAGGACAAGCGCCCGCGCGACCGCTATGTCGCGGAAGCCAAGCGGCTGCTGAGCGTGGTGGACAAGCAGCTCGAAGGGCGTGCGTGGATCGTGGGCGACGAGTACACCATCGCCGACATCGCGACCTTCCCGTGGATCAACAACCTGATCGGCTTCTACGGCGCGGGCGAGCTGGTCGGCATCGACGAGTTCGTGAACGTCAAGCGCGTGCTGCAGGCGTTTCTCGCTCGGCCGGCCGTCGTACGCGGGTTGCAGATCCCGAAGCGTCTGCCGGCGGCCTGAACCGGCGCAAGGACTATCGCGAGACGTGGATCACGTCTCGCACCATCGGATAGATCTGGTTCTGCCAGCGCCGCCCGCTGAACACGCCGTAGTGGCCGACGCCCGGCTGCACGTAGTGCGTGCGCATGTAGGGGCGCAGGTTGCGCGCGAGGTCTTGCGCGGCGAGCGTCTGGCCGATCGAGCAGATGTCGTCCCTCTCGCCTTCCACGGTGAGCAGCGCCGTGCGGCGGATCGCTCCCGGGTCGATGTGCCGGCCGCGAAAGCTCAGCTCGCCCTTCGGTAGCGCGTATTCCTGAAAGACCAGGCGTACGGTCTCGAGATAGAAATCGGCAGAGAGATCCGAGACGGCGAGGTATTCCTCGTAGAAGGTGCGCGTCACCTCGGCCTTCTCGGTCTCGTTGTCCAGCAGGTGCTGGTAGTAGTCGCGAAACGCCGAGGCGTGGCGCTCGCGGTTCATGCTCATGAATGCCGAGAGCTGCACGAAGCCCGGGTAGACGCGTCGCCCCGCGCCGCGATGGCCGAGCGGCACGCGGCTGATCAGGTGGCTCTCGAACCACTCGATCGGCTTGGTCGTGGCGAGCTTGTTGACTTCAGTCGGGCTGATGCGGCAGTCGATCGGGCCGGCCATCAGTGTCAGGCTCAGCGGAGTTGCCGGGTTCGCGTCTTCCGACATCAGGGCGACGGCCGCCAGCGCGGACACGCAAGGTTGGCAGATCGCCATCAGGTGTGCGCCCGGACCGATCACCTCGAGAAAGCGCATCAGGTGCTCGGTGTATTCGTCGAGCCCGAAGCGCCCTGCGAGCAGCGGTACGTCGCGCACGTTGTGCCAGTCGGTGATGTACACCTCGTGGCCCCGCAGCATCGTGCGAACCGTGTCGCGCAGCAGCGTCGCGAAGTGGCCCGACATCGGCGCGACCAGCAGCACCTTCGGCTGCGCGGCCGAACGAGGTGTCGAGAAGCGCATCAAGGTCGCGAAGGGCGTGCTGTGCACCGCTTCCTCCGCCACCGGCACGATCTCGTCGTCGACCACGATCGAGTCGATCGCCCACGCGGGGCGCCTGTGCGTGACCTCGGTGAGTTCGAGCAGCTTGCACGCCGCCGCGATCTGGCGCGGCGAGCCGACGCCGATGAAGGCGTCGAAGCTCGGGTCCTGCAGCATCGGTGCGGTGAGCCGCGCCGCCATTCGCAGGGGCCACATCAGGTCGGAATGAGTCTGGTACGCGTGGTACATCATTCAGGTGTTGCGGCGGTGGAGGGTCATCAATCACCGGAGCAACTTGCGCGCCAACAGCGTGGCACAGCGATTGCTGGACCAAGCGCATCGCTGCGCCGGAGACACGCCATGCCCGTGGCCGCCCCCACCAAGACGAAGCCCGCCAGGGCAGTGCCCACCAAGACGGCGGCGAAGCCCGCCGTGAAGCGCGCGAAGCCGGGCGCAACGCTCACGCTGAGCAGCAAGAACTACTCCTCGTGGTCGCTGCGCGGCTGGTTGCTCGCGCGTTTCGCAGGGCTCGAGTTCGAGGAGCTCATGGTCTCGCCCGACGACGCCGACGCCCGCAAGGAACTGCTGCTGCTTGCCCCGTCCATCCGGGTGCCCTGCCTCACGCACGAGGGCGCGAAGGTTTGGAACACGCTTGCGATCGCGCAATACCTGAACGAGATCAAGCCGAAGGCCGGGCTGATGCCGGAAGATCGCATCGCCCGCGCGCATTGCCGCTCGGTCAGCGGCGAGATGAACTCGGGCTTCGCGAACTTGCGCGCATCGCTGCCGATGAACCTGAAGGCGCGCCATCCGGGGCACAAGGTCTGGGCCGGCGCCCAGCCGGACATCGATCGCATCGTCGAGATCTGGACCGAGTGCCTGGCCACCTACGGCGGGCCGTTCCTGTTCGGCAAGCAGCGGGGTATGGCCGACGCGATGTACGCGCCGGTGGTCACGCGCTTCCTGACCTACGACGTGAAGCTGACCAAGCCGTGCATCCTGTATTGCCAGACGATCATGGCGATGCCGGAGATGAAGGAGTGGGTCGATGCCGCGAAGCGGGAGCCGGACGACATCGAAGAGCTCGACATGGACTTCTGAGGGGAGAAGTCACTTCCAAGCCGTCGGCGCCGGCACCTCGCACACCGCCGGCATGTCGATCGACTTGAAGTCGGCCGGCGAGACGATCTCGAGATACTCCATGTCGGGTGAGTAGTCGAACAGGTAGTGCACGATCCCGGGGCGCTGGTGCACGCAGTCGCCGGCTTCCACGAGCGTGATCTGGTCGCCGTACATGAACTTGGCCCAGCCCTTGGTCATGAACACGATCTGGAACGCCGCTTCATGGCGGTGCCAGCCGGTGCCCTTCTCTGGTGCCATGTTCGCCTTCACGAGATGCGCGATCACCGCGCCGTTCGTCGCGTCGGCAACCCCGAGGTCCTTGTAGAGGAAGAAGTCGCGCAACCCGTCGCTGCGCCACGGCGTGTCGGCCGGCTTCACATGCGAGAACTTCGTGGCGGTCTTCTCCAGCATGGTGCGAACTCCTGCGTCCGAAACGGATGTGCAGGTGCAGCATGCATAACGCGTTCCACGCGCATCGGCGCGGCGCTCAGCACTCCACGATGTTGACGGCGAGCCCGCCGCGCGCCGTTTCCTTGTACTTGGTCATCATGTCGGCGCCGGTCTCGCGCATCGTCTTGATGACCTTGTCCAGGCTCACGTGGTGCGTGCCGTCGCCGCGCAAGGCCATGCGCGCAGCGTTGATTGCCTTGACCGAGGCGATCGCATTGCGCTCGATGCACGGGATCTGCACCAGCCCGCCGACCGGATCGCAGGTGAGGCCGAGATGGTGCTCCATGCCGATTTCCGCCGCGTTCTCGACCTGCTCCGGCGTACCGCCGAGCACGCCGCACAGCGCGCCGGCGGCCATCGAGCAGGCGACGCCGACCTCGCCCTGGCAACCGACCTCGGCACCCGAGATCGAGGCGTTCTCCTTGTAGAGGATGCCGATGGCCGCCGCCGTGAGCATGAAGTCGATGACGCCGTGCTCGCTCGCGCTCGGCACGAAGCGCGTGTAGTAGTGCAGCACTGCCGGCACGATGCCCGCCGCGCCGTTGGTCGGCGCGGTGACGACACGCCCTCCGGCCGCGTTCTCTTCATTGACGGCGAGCGCGTAGAGGTTGACCCAGTCGAGCACCTGGAGTGGGTCGCGCAGGGCAGCTTCGGGGTTTGCGCAGAGCTGTCGGTGCAGATCGGCGGCGCGACGCCGGACCTTGAAACCCCCGGGCAGCACCCCGTCGGTCTTGCAGCCGCGTGCGACGCACGCCTGCATCACGGCCCAGATCTTCAGGAGGCCGGCGTCGATCTCGGCGTCGCTGCGCCAGTGCCGTTCGTTGCGCCGCATCAGCTCGGCGATGCTGCAGCCGTGCTGCGTGGTCAGCTCGAGCAGTTCTGCGCCGCTGCGAAACGGGTGCGCCAACACGGTGGTGTCGGGCGCGATCGCCTTTTGCTTGCTGCCGTCGTGTGCCAGTTCGTCGCTGACCACGAAGCCGCCGCCAACCGAGTAGTAGACCTTCTCGAGCAGCGGTGAGCCGGCGGCATCGAAAGCCGTGAAGCGCATGCCGTTGGCATGGAAGGGCAGGGTCTCGCGGCGATGGAAGACGAGATCGGCCTTCTCGTCGAACGCGACTCGGTGCGTGCCCAGCAGCAGGACGCTCCGCTCGCCGCGGATGGCCTCCAGCAGCGTGGGGATCGCATCGACGTCGACCGTGTCGGGCTCGTGGCCGGCCAGCCCGAGCAGCACGGCCTTGTCGCTGCCGTGGCCCTTGCCGGTGGCGCCCAGCGAGCCGTACAGCTGCGCGCAGACGCGTTGCGTCTCGGCGAGCTTGTGCTCGTGCTGCAGCCTCGCGACGAACAGCCGCGCCGCTCGCATCGGCCCGACCGTGTGCGAACTGCTCGGCCCGATGCCGATCTTGAAGAGATCGAAGACCGAGACTGCCATGGGCTATGTGAGCGCAGCGCGGGGCTTGCTCACTCGTAGTCCGACAGCGGCGGGCAGGAGCAGAAGAGGTTGCGGTCGCCGTAGACGTTGTCGACGCGCCCGACCGGCGACCAGTACTTCGCACGCCGCAAGCTAGCGAGTGGATACGCCGCTTCCTCGCGCGAGTATGCATGCGGCCAGTCGGCCTTCAGCAGCGCCTCGGCGGTGTGCGGTGCGGCCTTCAGCGGGTTGTCGCCGTTCGGCCAGGCGCCCGATTCGACCTTGGCGATCTCACGGCGGATCGCGATCATCGCGTCGCAGAAGCGGTCGAGCTCTTCGAGCGACTCGCTTTCGGTCGGCTCCACCATCAAGGTGCCGGCCACCGGGAAGCTGAGCGTCGGTGCATGAAAGCCGTAGTCGATCAGCCGCTTCGCGACGTCTTCAGCGCTGATGCCCTGGCCGTTCTTGGAGTCGCCACCGGTCGCTTCCTTCAAAGGGCGCAGATCCAGAATGCACTCGTGCGCCACACCGCCGCCCTTGACGCCCGCGATGTTGCCGCTGTAGTGGATGTCGTAGTGGTCGGCGAGCCGCGCTGCGATGTAGTTGGCCGAGAGGATCGCGGTTTCGGTCGCGAGCTGAAGGCCTTCGGCGCCCATCATCCGCATATACATCCAGCTGATCGGCAGCACAGCGGCATTGCCCAGCGGTGCCGCGCTCACGGCTCCGACCTGACGTTCGGTGCCGGCGCCAACCGCGTTCTGCGAGTTGCTCGAGCTCACAGCGTATGAACGATGCGCCGGCAGATACGGCACGAGGTCGGCGACCACGCAGGTCGGCCCCACGCCGGGCCCGCCGCCGCCGTGCGGGATGCAGAAGGTCTTGTGCAGGTTCAGGTGGCTGACGTCGCCACCGAACTCGCCCGGCGCGGCCACGCCGACCAGCGCATTCATGTTCGCGCCGTCGACGTAGACCCGCCCGCCGTGCTTGTGCACCAGGGCGCACAGCTCCTTCACGCGCGATTCGAATACGCCGTAGGTCGACGGGTAGGTGATCATCACGCAGGCGAGGTTCGCGCTGTGCTGCTCGCATTTCTTGGCGAGGTCGTCGAGGTCGACGTTGCCGTCGGCATCGCACTTGGTCACGACGACTTGCAGCCCGGCCATCTGCGCGCTCGCAGGGTTCGTGCCGTGCGCCGACTCGGGAATCAAGCAGATGTTGCGGTGACCCTCGCCACGGTCTTCGTGATAGGCGCGGATCACCAGCAGGCCGGCGTATTCGCCCTGCGAACCGGCGTTGGGCTGCAGGCTCACGCCGCTGTAGCCGGTGGCCTGGCACAGCCAGGCCTCGAGTTGCGTGCGCAGCTCTTCATAGCCGGCCAACTGCTCGCGCGGCGCGAACGGGTGGATGTTCGCGAACGCGGGCCAGGTGATCGGAATCATCTCGCTGGTTGCGTTCAGCTTCATGGTGCACGAGCCGAGCGGGATCATCGAGCGGTCCAGCGCGAGGTCCTTGTCAGAGAGGCTGCGGATGTAGCGCAGCATGTCGGTCTCGCTGTGATGGCGGTTGAAGACCGGATGAGTGAGGAACGGCGTGGTTCGCGCGAGGCCGGCGGGAATCAGCGGGGCGATTCCCTTCTCGAACTTCGCGAAGTCGGGCAGGGGAGCACCTTCGGCGAAGGTCTTGCCGAAGAGTGCCCACAACGCAGCGATGTCTGCGCGCGTGGTTGTTTCGTCGAGCGTGATGCCCACGCTCGTTTCCGAATCGCGCCGCAGGTTGAAGCCAGCGGCGCGCGCATCGGCGAGGAGCGTATCGGTCTTGACGCCGGACTTGACCTGCAGGGTGTCGAAGGCGCCATCGTTCAGAAGCGCGCAGCCGAGCTGCTGCAGCCCGGTTGCGAGCACGGCCGTGTAGCTCGCCACACGCCGGGCAATGCGCTTGAGCCCTTCGGGCCCGTGATAGACCGCGTACATGCTCGCAACCACTGCCGGCAGCACCTGCGCCGTGCAGATGTTGGACGTGGCTTTCTCGCGCCGGATGTGCTGTTCGCGCGTCTGCAGCGCGAGGCGATACGCGGGTGCGCCATGCGCGTCGACGCTGACGCCGACCAGGCGCCCCGGCATCGAGCGCTTGAATTCGTCCTTCGTGGCGAGGTAGGCGGCGTGAGGGCCGCCGTTGCCCATCGGCATGCCGAAGCGTTGGGTGTTGCCGACGACGATGTCGGCGCCCATCTCGCCCGGCGGGACCAGCAGCGTCAGCGCAAGGAGGTCGGCCGCGACGATCGCGAGCGCGCCCTTCGAGTGCGCGGCTTCGATAAGGGGCTTCAGGTCGCGAACGACGCCGTTGACACCCGGGTACTGCAGCAGTACCGCAAACGCGTCGGCCGAGGCGGCATTGCCCGCAGCACCGACAACGACCGTAATGCCGAGCGGACGCGCGCGCGTGCGCACGACCTCGAGGGTCTGCGGCAGCACGTCGTCGGCCACGAAGAAGATCGTCGACTTGCTCTTGCCGACGCGCAGGGCGAGGGTCATCGCCTCGGCGGCCGAGGTGGCTTCGTCGAGCATCGACGCGCCGGCGATTGCCATGCCGGTGAGCTCGCACACCATGGTCTGGAAGTTCACCAGCGCTTCCATGCGGCCTTGCGAGATCTCTGCCTGGTAGGGCGTGTACGCGGTGTACCAGGCGGGGTTCTCGAGGATGTTGCGCAGGATGACGCCGGGCGTGTGCGTGCCGTGATAGCCCTGGCCGATGAAGCTCTTCAGCACCTGGTTGCGCGATGCGATCGAGCGCAGCTCATCCAGCGCCTGCGCTTCGCTCAACGGCTCAGGCAGGTCCATCGGCAGCGCGCGTGCGATCGCGCGCGGCACGATGCTCTCGATCAGCGCGCGGCGCGACGCGGCACCGATCTCCGAGAGCATGCGGGTTTCATCGGCAGGTTCGATGCCGATATGGCGGGCAACGAACTCGGACGCATTTTCAAGCTCGCGCAGCGGCTTGTTGGAAGACATCAACATCGGTGGCACTCGAACGACAACAGGGGATCAGGAGTTCTTGACGAGCAGGTCGTAGGCCGGCTGATCCATCAGCTGGTCGAACTCGCCCATGTCGGTCACGTGAACCTTGAAGAACCAGCCGTTGCCCAGCGGGTCCGTGTTGGCGAGCGAAGGGTCGGCACGCAGCGCCTCGTTGACTTCGACGATCTCGCCGCCGACGGGCATGTACAGGTCGGCCGCTGCCTTCACCGACTCGACCACGCCGGCTACGTCACCCTTCTTGAACGTGGTGCCGACGGCGGGCAGATCGACGAACACCACGTCGCCGAGTGCGTCCTGCGCATGGTGGGTGATGCCCACCGTCGCGGCTTCGTGGTCTTCGATGTTGATCCACTCGTGGTCCTGGGTGTACATGGTCGTCATGGATTGGCTCCTGGTCGTGAAAGAAAATCGGCGCTCAGCCGCGGTGGTAGCGGTGCGGGTTGAACGGCATGGCGCTCACGCGCATTGGCTGCTTCTTGCCGCGCACCTCGGCGTACACCTCGTGGCTCGGCAGCGCGTGGTTCGCGGCGAGATACGCCATGGCGATCGGGTGGTTGACGGTGGGCGCGAGCGTGCCGCTCGTCACGTGGCCGAGCTTGTGTCCGAGCGAGTCAGTGATGGTCGCGCCTTCGCGCACCGGCACGCGCTCGAGGCCCACCAGTCCAACGCGCTTGGTCAGCGGACCCTTCGCGAGCTGCCCGTCGATCACCGACGCGCCGGGGTAGCCGCCGTGGCGTGCGCCGCCGCTGCGCCGCACTTTCTGGATCGCCCAGGTCAAGCCGGCCTCGACAGGCGTCGTGGTCTCGTTGATGTCGTGGCCGTAGAGGCACAGGCCAGCTTCGAGCCGAAGCGTGTCACGCGCACCCAGGCCGGCCGGCTTCACTTCGGGCAGCGCGAGCAGCGCGCGTGCGAGCCGATCGGCTTGCTCGGCTGGCACGGAGATCTCGAAGCCGTCCTCGCCGGTGTAGCCGGAGCGCGTGACGAAGCACTCGATGCCCGCAAGCGTGAACGACGCGCCCGTCATGAAGACGAGTTTGGCGACCTCGGGGTTCAGCCGACCGAGCGCCATGAACGAGCGCGGGCCCTGCAGCGCGAGAAGTGCGCGCTCGGGCAGCGGCTGGACCGTGCAGCGGTGACCGATGTTGGTGACGAGATGGCGGGTGTCGGCGTCCTTGCAGGCGGCATTGACGATCAGCAGAAGATCGTTCTCTCGACGCGTGATCATCAGGTCGTCCAGCAGCCCGCCGTTGGCGTTCGTGAAGAACGCGTAGCGCTGCTTGCCGATGCCGAGGTCGATCACGTCCACCGGCACGAGCGATTCGAGCGCCTTCGCGGCATCGGGCCCTATCAGGCGCAGCTGGCCCATGTGCGACACGTCGAACAGCGCCGCCGACTCGCGGCAGTGACGGTGCTCGGCAAGGATGCCGTCGGGGTAGGACACCGGCATGTCGTAGCCGGCGAACGGGGTCATCTTCGCGCCGAGCTCGAGGTGCAGCGCGTGCAGCGGCGTGGTCTTCAGCGTGGTGGCCGTGGAGGTGGTGGAGGAGGTCGAAGGATTGGCGGACATGGCAAGCTCCCAGGGCAATTCTTGAAACCGACGCGACATGATCGCACCGTGATTGCCCCCTCTGTCCGCTTTACCTGAGAGATTGGCTTCGGGCCTGATTCAAGCCCTCCGCTTGCCCCTTCGGTGGACCCACTCGGGGTGGGCCTCTCTCCAGCGAGGAACGCACCGCTTTCGCGATGCGCTTGCCAGTCCTTTTGCCTGAGCGTTCGAACCGGTCCCCTTCGAGACCGACTCTGCGCCTTCGGCGGCTTCGCGCGGCTGTGAAAGTCCGCGCATAGCTCTCTCCTGACGGCGCCGAGTGTAGCAGCGGCCCGATGCCGCGAACATCGACGCGCCATCGATAATTCGGGCATGACTGTTGTGATCACTGAGCCTGCCGAGAAGGCATGGCTGAAGGTCGAGTCGCTCGACCTCGAAGCGCAGGGCGTTGCCCATGACGCGAGCGGCAAGGTCGTCTTCATCGAAGGCGCGTTGCCTGGCGAAGAGGTGCAGGTTCAGGTGCACCGGCGCAAGAACAATTGGGAGCAGGGCACGCTCAGCGCCATGCGGCGCGAGAGCTCGCAGCGTGTCGTGCCGCGCTGCCGGCACTTCGGCGTGTGTGGAGGCTGCAAGATGCAGCATCTGCACGTCGGTGCGCAGGTCGCGACCAAGCAGCGCGCGCTCGAAGATGCGCTGTGGCACCTCGGCAAGGTCAAGGCCGAGCGGCTGCTGCGACCGATCGAAGGGCCAAGCTGGGGATATCGCTATCGGGCTCGTCTGTCGGTTCGCTTCGTGGCGAAGAAGGGCAAGGTGCTGGTCGGATTCCACGAGCGCAAGTCCAGCTTCGTTGCCGACATGGACAGCTGCGAGGTGCTGCCGCCGCACGTGAGCGCGATGCTGGTGCCGCTGCGCGAGTTGGTTGCCGCGATGGATCAGCGCGATCGTCTGCCGCAGATCGAGTTGGCCGTCGGCGACGAAGTGACCGCGCTCGTGCTGCGGCATCTCGAGCCCCTGAGCGCTGCTGACGCGCAGCGGCTCAGTGATTTCGGCGCGGTGCATCGAGTGCAATGGTGGCTGCAGCCCAAAGGCCCCGATACGGTGCATCGCCTTGACACCATTGGCCCTGAGCTGTCCTACGGCCTGCCCGAGTTTGGCGTGACGATGCCGTTCAAGCCGACTGATTTCACTCAGGTCAACACTCAGATCAATCGCGTGCTGGTCGCCCGGGCCCTGCGCCTGCTCGATGCGCAGCGCGACGAGCGAGTGATCGACTGGTTCTGCGGCCTCGGCAACTTCACGCTGCCGATCGCGACGCTCTCGCGCGAGGTGCTCGGCATCGAGGGCAGCGAGGCGCTGGTGCAGCGCTCGCGCGAGAACGCGGCGCACAACGGGCTCGCGCAGAAGGCTTCGTTCGCATCGCGCAACCTCTTCGAGTTGACGCCGGCCGATCTCGCCGGGTATGGACACGCCGATCGGTGGCTCGTCGACCCTCCGCGCGAGGGTGCATTCGCGCTCGCCAAGGCGCTTGCCGATCTGAACGCCGATCCGACTCTGGCGCATGGATACGAACGGCCGCGCCGCATCGTCTACGTGAGCTGCAATCCGGCAACGCTGGCACGTGACGCGGGACTGCTCGTGCACCAGGCCGGTTACCGCTGCACGGCGGCCGGAGCGGTGAACATGTTTCCCCACACTGCCCACGTCGAAAGCATCGCCGTCTTCGACGCATGAATGAGAAGGGGGCCCATTGGGCCCCCTCGGTACGTCTCGCAGTTCCGCCAGATTGGCGTTATTCGCGGCTGCTGCCGATTCCGATGATCGCGAGCAGCGACTGGAAGATGTTGTAGAGGTCCAGGTAGATCGCCAGCGTGGCACTGATGTAGTTGGTCTCTTCGCCGTCGCGCACGCGCTTCAGGTCATAGATGATGAACGCCGAGAAGATGCCGATCGCAACGACCGACAGCGTGATCATCAGTGCGCTGGACTGCAGCCAGATGTTGGCGATGCCCGCGACCAGCAGCATGATCACGCCGACGAACAGGAACTTGCCCATCGACGACAGATCGCGCTTGATGACCGACGACAGCGTGGCCATGCCCAGGAAGATCAGCCCGGTGCCCGAGAAGGCCATCATGATCAGCCCGGCGCCGTTCTGCAGGCCGAGCACGGCACCGATCAGGCGCGACAACATCAGGCCCATGAAGAACGTGAAACCGAGCAGCACCGGTACGCCGGCGGCCGAGTTCTTCAGCTTCTCGATCGCGAAGATGAAACCGAACGCGCCCGCCAGGAAGACGATGGCGCTCATGCCCGGCCCCATTGCGCGGGTGATGCCGGTGGTCACGCCGATCCATGCGCCGAGCACGGTGGGGACCATTGACAGTGCGAGCAGCCAGTACGTGTTGCGCAGGACGCGGTTGCGCTGCTCAGCAGACGTGACTTCGCCGGCATAACCGGTGAAAGCCGCTTGCAGGGGTTGGTTCATGAATCCTCCTTTGGAATGTCGAAAAGACACGCGGGCTCAGACCCGTCCGGCGCATTCTAGTTCCCGTGTTACAGGCTTCCGTATATCCCCTGGGACTGTGGCGAATTGGGCCGCGTGACGAATGTCAGGTATTGCCGAACCTCCCGTACAGTGGGGTTGATTCCGGCAGTTTCAACAAACCTCATAAACCACTCATGAACACCAAGCCATTTCTCTCGCTCGCCGACGTGAAACGTATCGCCGCCGCTTCCGAGGCCGAGGCGCTGAAGAACAACTGGGCCGTCACGATCGCAATCGTCGACGACGGCGGCCACCTGCTCTGGCTGCAGCGACTGGACGGCGCCGCGCCGGTCTCGTCGCACATCGCGCCCGCGAAGGCGCACACCGCAGCACTCGGGCGACGCGAGTCGAAGACCTACGAGGACATGATCAACCAGGGGCGCACGTCGTTCCTCAGTGCGCCGACGATCGAGGGCCTTCTCGAAGGCGGCGTGCCGGTGATCGTCGACGGCCACTGCGTGGGAGCGGTCGGCGTGAGCGGCGTGAAGTCGAGCGAAGACGTGCAGATCGCGAAGGCAGGCATCGCAACTGTGCTTGGGTGAGTGATCGCGAGCCGGGCGGGCAGCTTGCCTGTTCTATAATTCGAAGGTTTACCTTCAACCCGCCCGCCCAGCCAAAAGCGCGCTGCTTCACGCACGCTGTTTCAGCTCACGAAACCCCCTCGGTTCCTCCGAGAGTCTGGGCGTGCATGACACGGAGATTCCGGTGCCGCCGCAACTGCTGTTCCCCCAAGCCCAGGCGATCCTGGCTCTCGCAGACGGCACGGTGTTTCGCGGTATCTCGATCGGCGCCACCGGGCAGACGGTCGGCGAAGTGGTGTTCAACACTGCGCTGACCGGCTACCAGGAAATCCTGACCGACCCGAGCTACTGCAAGCAGATCGTCACGCTGACCTACCCGCACATCGGCAACTACGGCATCAGCGCCGAAGACGTCGAGGCGACGAAGGTTCATGCCGCTGGCCTGATCATCAAGGATCTGGCGCTGCGCGAATCGAACTTTCGCAGCGGCATGACGCTCACGCAGTACCTGCAGCGCGAGAACACCGTGGCGATTGCAGAGATCGACACCCGCCGCCTGACGCGCGTTCTGCGCACCAAGGGCGCACAGAACGGCTGCATCTTCACGCTGCCGGTCGGCGAGACGATCGGCCAGTCGCACATCGACGGCGCGATTGCCCTGGCGAAGGCGGCCCCGAGCATGTCGGGGCTTGACCTGGCGAAAGTCGTCAGCGTCGCCGAGCCGTACGCCTGGAGCGAAACCGAATGGGAACTTGGCCGTGGATACGGGCAATTGGGTGAGCCGAAGTTCCACGTTCTCGCGTTCGACTACGGCATCAAGCGCAACATCTTGCGCATGCTGGCGAGCCGCGGCTGCAAGGTCACGGTGGTGCCCGCACAGACGAGCGCGGCGGAGGCCCTGAAACACGCGCCAGATGGCGTGTTCCTCAGCAACGGCCCCGGCGACCCCGAACCGTGCGACTACGCTATCGCTGCCACACGCGAACTGATCGAGCGCGGCATCCCGACTTTCGGCATCTGCCTGGGCCATCAGATCCTCGCTCTTGCGTCGGGCGCGAAGACCTTCAAGATGAAGTTCGGGCACCACGGAGCGAACCATCCGGTGAAGGACCTCGACACCGGCTGCGTCAGCATCACGAGCCAGAACCACGGCTTCGCGGTCGACGAGAAGACGCTTCCCGCGAACCTACGCCCCACGCACGTGAGCCTGTTCGACGGCACCTTGCAGGGTCTGGCACGCACCGATCGCCCGGCGTTCTGCTTCCAAGGCCACCCCGAGGCAAGCCCCGGGCCACACGATATCGGATACCTGTTCGATCGCTTCACCGCGCTGATGCAGGAACACAAGGAGAAGAACCTGCAGAAGCAGAAGGAGAGCGCGAATGCCTAAGCGCAGCGATCTGAAATCGATCCTCATCAT
>Ga0075366_10000450_pt1 | contig 19129 bp, 12 predicted proteins | sample EndMethybrTD3031_FD_72351 | JGI IMG/M metagenome (GOLD analysis project Ga0075366, IMG submission 72351) | Populus endosphere microbial communities from Tennessee, USA - Endosphere MetaG P. TD hybrid TD303-1 | ecosystem: Host-associated > Plants > Roots > Endosphere | place: USA: Tennessee...
TGATCCTGAAATTAAAAAAGGGAGAAAAAGTGCATACAGTAATATCGGCGTACGAAATAAGTCATGATGAATTCCAGGAAACTTATCGAATATTAAAAGAGAAATGCCCGCCAACTCCTTAGTGTTGCTCTATCTTATATAGTATCCAATTATCCGTCTCTGCTTAGTGGTCTGTGAGGACACAGACCACGGGGAATTTAGCCGGCGCCTGTGTCCCCACAGGCGCCTTTAAAAGTTTAACTTAATAGCATTAAGAGGAAAGGGGATCAATGCTGCTCAATCTTATATAAGATCCAGTTATTCGTCTCAAACTTTTTCTCTACGTATAAACGGTTGTCGGCATTACGTATTTGCTGCAGGTATTTGCTGGTAAGCTGTGTATAGCCGTGAGCAGGGTTTTTATCACTTGCTACCAGCATATAGTCGGCGTATTTGCCGGGCGCCTCAACCGCGCTTAAAAAATTTTGCTGGTAAGGCATAATCATCGATCGTACATTTCCCACAAATGCTACAATAGGATAGGCTACGGCATCATCAATCATTACGTGCGGGTCGCCGGGCAAGGCGTTAATATAATTGGCAATATCCTGATTGTTATCCTGGGTATCCGGCACTTCAGTTTTTAATAGTACATTAATAAACTGGTGTTCCTCAGCTATATACGATTTATCTAAAAACAGGTAACCGGTATATATCTGCAATACGACTATCAGCAACAGGAAAATTTTAAAATTGGTCTGATTTTTAACGGTTGACGCCCTGACTATCACGCAAAGCAATGCCAATATTAAAAACAACATGTAATACTGATGGGTTAAGTATACCTTATCGTACTTTATCCGTAAAAACTCTACAAAAGCGAAGGGGGTGAATAGCGTAAGTATCTGATAAGTTTTCTGTCTGAATAAATATATCGCCACCAATATCAACGGGCAAAAAAGCACCATCCTAAACGATATAATAATTGACGCTTCAGGCAGTTTATGGTGCCCGCTGGTATCCAGCAATATATTATAATCTATCTTTTCGGCCAGCACGCTCCAGGTGGCATAGGGGCTATCTATAAAGTAATTCAGATCGGCAGCATGGGTAAGGTTAAGCATTTTATATATCAATACCGATACCAGGGGCAGTATAAACATAATAATATACAGGGCAAATGTTTTATTGATGAGTTTACGCCGCAACGATGGGTTATTAAAGCTGGTAAACAACCGGAATATAGATTCCTTTTCGCTAAGGTTTAAGCTTTGGATGGAAATAGACAATACCAACGGCAAAAAGAACAGCGTTAACCAGATGAACTTGTAATCGCAAAAAACCAGCACTACCAAACATATGCTGCCTATGGATACATGAAATGTGGTATTTGAGGTATAAAACTTGAAAATATTAAGAAAGAAAAGGAAGAAAAACACCATTTGCAAATACATGGATTTGCCCGAACAGGCCATATACAATATACCCGGATGCAGCATAAACACCAGCAGTAAAAGCAACAGGTAAAAATCGTCAGTCAACCGTTTGGTTAATGTGTTGGCCATAATATTAAATAACAGCGCGGTACCTACTGCCGATGCCAGTATTGGTGCCAGGTTATAGCTAATGGCCGTAAAAATAAATGTGGCATAAAAAGGGAAAATAGGCGATGTTAAACCAATTACCTTAAGCCGGTCGCCGATACCTTCAAAAACTATTTTAGATTTTTCAACATAGAACAGCGATTCCTGGTTAAAGTAACCCAGGTGATTAAGGTACAGGGCGCAAATAACATAGTACAAGGTTAGCACCAGCGTAATTAAAAGTAAGAATAACGGCTTTGATATTCTCATTTTACAACGTTTGTTGGGTTGTTAACTTTACTTAAACCATGATTAGTTTTTTCCCAATAAAATGGATTGGTTACCAATTGCCACAAACCTTTATAAGCAGATGCCGAATGCATTAACCAATAAATAGGGTTGGCTATGGCAAATAATATTAACTCGTAATAGCGGCGTTTAAATACAGCCATCATGTTTACATATATCATCAGGATGTTGCCCACCATCAGGTTAAATATAGACATGAACAGCACCCAATCCGGGAACAATTCGCGTATACCTTCAAGGTCGAACACTACATAGGCAATAAATATGGAAAGTAACAGCGGGTATACCAAAAAGGTAACTGGCGTTGCGCCCACAAAAAAGTTAAAGCCCAGGAAACCGCGCCACCCTACTTTTTTAAGCAGTTTGCGCGGATTGCGCATGTGCACCAGGTAGGTTTGCATATAACCCTTTATCCAGCGCGAGCGCTGGCGTATCCAGTTCAGGAAATCGTTATTAGCTTCCTCGTAAGTGGTGGAGTTAATGATAGCCACTTTATAGCCTTTAGAATAAGCGCGCAAACCCAAATCGGCATCCTCGGTTACGTTGAACGGGTCCCAGGCGCCTAACTCGATCAGGTTGGCCATTTTAAAATGGTTGCTGGTGCCGCCCAGCGGTATCGGGATATCCAGCGTATCAAGCCCGGGCAACATATAATCAAACCAATATGAGTACTCCAGTGTAAACATCCGGGTAAGGAAGTTTTCGCCCCGGTTAAAGTAGTTTAGGGCGCTTTGTATACAAATGTAGTTTGCCGGCAATTTATTAAACAGGGCCACTACCTTTTTCAGCTGGTCGGTATCAGGGATATCCTCGGCATCGTAAATGGTGAGGTACTTGCCGCGCGAAAAGTGCAATCCGTAGTTACAGGCCTTAGGCTTGGTTTTAGGCATGTGGAAAGGCACAACAATCACTTCAAAAATTGCTGGAAAGTCAAGATCGCGCACGGCGTTCAGCGTCTTGTCGTCATCCTCTTCAATAATCAGTTTTATATCCAGCTTCTCCCGCGGATAATCCAAGCTCTGCAGGTTCCATATCAGTTTTTTGATCAGCTTATCTTCTTTATAAACCGGCAGGTGTATGGTATATATAGGCAGGTCATCGTCAACAACATTCCTTACCTCCTCTTTGGTAACCGCCTGGAACAGCTCAAACCTGGACCCAACCAGCGCCAGGAAAAGCTTAAATACAATGGCCACCAAAAAAAACGTGCTAAGCACCACGTTGATAATAATAGATACGGTTTTAAAGCTAAGGAACAGGCCTATTACTACTAACGCCAGCAATACGAAGATAAATATCAGCTGTTGCGGTGTAAAGGTAATAATGGCCGAACTGCTTGGGTCGCGGTTCAACAATTCAAACACGGCCGATTTTACATACTTATCGCCCAGCAACTTGTGGCTCATCCAGGTAATGTCCAGATCTGATGCTACAATAATTTGGGGTTCCATATCAAATGTGAACCTTATAAAATCAATAAATAGCTGATTGCTGGGATCGGCCATCAGGGTTACCACCTTGCCGTTCTCTATCCGTAGGGGCAACGCTAAATGTTCATCGGCAAACTTTAGTTCGGTTTTTCCAAGCACAGCTACATCAAATTCTTCTTTCCTAACCTGTTGGTAAGGATAGCCGGCATTGATCATAGAACGCTCGTAATTTTTACGCGATATATACCCAAAATTGAGGGCTATCTTTATAAAGCACATACCCATCCTGGCAGATAGGTCATGGATCTTTTCCCTTTCACCTGGCGTGATAAATTTATCGTTAACCAAAATTTCGGGGATAGCTAAACTCATTTGGTATTTATATAAAACTTCAGTGAATTGGTAAACATTTCTCCCGATAGGTCGGGAGAAATGTTATTATATCTAAGCTAATATTAATCGTTTATGATATCCTGTGATTTTTGCACCCTTGAACGTACATACAAGAATGACAGCAGTATCAATATTAATATACCCAGCAATATGTACAGGTTATAGCTTTCCCAAAAACGCGACAAGGCGCTTTTAGTATCCACATACTCCAGGTTATCGCTTGATTTGCTGATGTTGAACAGGTATTTATTACCGCTTACGTCGGCTATACAAACATTACTGCTTAGGGTTGATAGCTGTTCGGTAATTGATTTGGAAACTGATAAAAATGCTTCGGCCAGGTTTTTACCCGTGGCTGTCATTACCATGGTGGCATTGTTGGCCCGGCCATAAAATATCTGCGCCAGGCCGTTCGATACCGAATCGTTCAGCGCGTAAACCACCTGGTTATTATCGTTATTATACAGCCTGAACTTCTTATCAAACTTTATAGGCGCATCCGGGAACTCGCCCAGCAATTTGTCCTCGCGGGTGAGCAGCGCTATAATGTTATACTTTTTAATATCACTGGTGGTCACTTGGTCCGAATACTGAAACAGCGGAAAGTTATTGGCGTTGATATTATTATTCAACTCGTACACCACCTCGCCCATAGCAGCGGCCGCATATTTAGAAAAGCCTTTACTTACTACGATATGTGTTGAACCCGAGTTAAACGCTTCAGGGTATTGGTAGAAACTCAGATCGTTGGTAATAAACGGGTTCTTTGATTCCAGGTATGATTTATCTACATCAATCTCGGCAAAGAAATTGGTAAAACTGTTCATACAGTTACCGCTGCTTGGGTAAAACCTGAATTCGGCTTCCAGCGTATTGTACTTATGGTGCTGATAACGGTTAATGGTTACCGATGTTTTTAACTTGCCCGAGGCATCCAGCTTCTCGCTATTGATCAGCAAACCATTCAGGTAGATGTTAAAGAAGCCCCTGTCGTTAGGGTTTAAGCTGCTGTAGTTAGCCGTAATGCTTATCTCTACTTCCTTGGGCGTAAAGCTAAAGTCGCTATTCTTGAAGTTGTAAACACTTTTTAGCGATCCAATACCCGACATAAAGTTGGTTACGCCACCAATTTGCTTAAAGGTAAGTTTGCTACGGTTAGCGTCAACGGTTTTAAAGAAGGTATTTTCAGCGTGATCGATCACCAAATAATCGCCAAAGGTTGAATTAAGGATATTCATATTCCCTAACGATGTGATCGTTTTCTCGTACCCTTCATCATCGGCACCGGTAACATATAAAATCTCACTTGGTACTACCAGGTTTTCAACCGTACGTACAGGCACCAGGTGATTTTTCACATCCACCATTTTAATCACACTATCGGTTACATTAAGCACGCGTTTTGCTAAATAAAACAATCCCTGGCCGGCTTGCGGGGTAACCCTTATCATACTGCGCATTGGTGCAGGCAAATGCCCTAAGGTGCCCACCATAATGTAGTTACGCACGGTATCAGGCACGTGCCCTTCTTCAAAAACCTGTATATTTTTAATCTCGGTCTTTTTCATCCGGGCGTAGGCCCAGGCTACCGCTTTTAAATCTTTTAATGTAGGGTTTGCCGGGTAAACAATGGCCCGTTTTGAATCGAAACAATTAGCGATGTTTATATTGCTGAAAAAGTTTTTGGTATTGCGGTTTAACGACAGGTACGAATAGCCTTTTATTTTGATCCACATGGCCGGGTTATCCAAATCGCGGCATTTATCGTCAGATATATTCAACAAGGTTTTTACCTGTACTTTCAGATATTTCCCATCGTCTGAAAGGTCGGCCCTTGAAAGGTCGACAGCTACTTTTTGGATAGAATCTTTACTTAACCTGCCGCTATATACCGGCCTGTTGGCAATAATTACGTTAATGAACGAGTTGTTAGCTACCAGCGCACGCGATGGCTCGAAATAAATAACCAGTTTGCTGCCATTCATTTCAACCATTGGGTCAATTTTAAAGAAGTATGAACTTGATCCGCTCATGCCATTAATCGGGTCATCATCGTGCCCGTACGATTTGAACGAGGCGACCACTTGCGCCGATGATGGCAGCTTTGCTAAGATGAGTATAAATGCCAGTAGGGTTAAAAATCTGTTCATCTGGTTTAAATCAATATGTATTAGTTAATTACGTAAAATTCTACTCTGAAATAGTTGCCGTTCTCGTCACTTTTATAGGTAAGTTCGCCACCCAGCTCCTTGGTCATCAGTTTAGCTATAGATAAACCTAAGCCAAGCCTGCTTTCCAAATGCCCCGATGCATCGTTCAGTGTTTTCAGTTTGTTAAACATCATGTCCAGTTCTTCCTGGCCTATGGCTACTCCCTCATCAATCACTTCAAAAACAAAGCGCTGGCGCTGCAGACTGGTTACTACCCTGATGTTGTTATTAGTTTGCGAAAACTTGATACAGTTTGACAAGATGTTCTGGAATATCTGACCGGTAAACACTTTGTCCAGCTTCACATTTAGGGGCAGCTTTAATATGTTATCTACCAGGTGGATGTTCTTCATCAACGCGGTTTCAACCAAACCTTTAAATATAGTTTGTACTTCGGCATTAATGTCAAATATCTCCATGTTGAATTTCAACTCGGGCGATTCAATCTCTTTAACGTCCATCAGCTTATTCAGCATGTATTGCATTTTATCAGCCGAATCGCCAATGTATTGCACAAATTCGCGCTGATCTGAACTTAAGCGATAATCCTCTTCCTTCACCATGTTATTACTCATAATGATAGATCCGATCAGGTTTTTCAGGTCGTGCCCGGCAATGTTAATAAAGCTGTTCTTTTGTTCGTCCAGTTTGCGCAGCCTGTCATATTGCATATCAATAATGGCATTCTTTTCGGCAATATCATGGTTTTGTATCTTCAGTTGCTCGTTAGATTTTTCTATCAGGATCGTCGATCTTACTTCGCGTTCAATTACCTTGTACCGGGCATTTGGAATAAGGCACGATATAAACAGGATAATAATAAAATATTGCCCGCCGTTATTTACCACCAGGTCAAGGTTGTAATTACTTAGCGTATTAAAAAAGATGGCCAGCAGCATTATTGCCACCAGGCCCTGTATTACCGAGTTAACCGGCTCCCAAAATACCTGTAAATTAAAAAACAGGATAATAACCGAATAGGTTAAGAAATAGATGGTAAGCTGCTGGTCGTTTACAATATTGCATAACAGTGCCGAAATAATGGAAAGTAACAGGAAACTGATATGGAGCAATATCCGGTAATCGTACTTACGGTTTTGGAAGTAGGTATATAATCCTAATATTACCAAAACCGTTATAATGCGAACAATAAGAAATTGTATCCAGATGTCGGGCGAGTAAATAAAATCAATAATACTGAATATAGGGTACAGGAAAATGATCGTCCAAATAATATTATTGGTTTGATACCAGGCTTTTTTGTTTACTTCTTTAGAAAACTCTTCCTTAGTTATTTGAACAAACATTAGTACTATTGTTTAGATTAGGGTCGGGTTCTGGTTAACGGCTTGCACAGTGAAATATAGATGAAAAAAAACAATTATAAAATATCATATCCTCAACTCACGGCTGTTAACCTTCTTGTGCTGTTAATAGCTACATTGCTATGGCTAAATGCAAAAAGCAGTCCAATATTGCCTGCCGAAAGACAGCTTGCCTTTAACCGTGCTAAAAGTTTAGACAATGGCATCAGTATCTCGTGGCTTGAACAAACCTGGAATACCGACATTTTAAATACCGAAGGTATAAAAACAACCGATTTACAGTTGCTTAAAACGTTAGGGTTTAAAAGTATCAGGCTCCCGGTAGCATTCAAAAATTTCGAGAAAAAGAACATCCCGCTTAAAGAAGTACTTACCCGCGTTGATGAAGCCTGGAAACTTTGTCGAAAATACGGTTTTAAGCTGATTATCGATTACCATTACGGTGATTTAAACGACAATAACTTTGTAACCGCAACAAATGATGCGATAAAAACATGGACTGCTATAGCGCAAAAATACCGCAATACAGCCGAAGGCGACCTGTTTTTTGAGTTGTATAACGAACCGCCACCTATGAATCCGCAGGTATGGAAGGATGCCGCTTATAATATTGTCGAGGCGATCCGCAGGATAGACAGCAAGCGCACGCTGCTGATAGGCGCATCAAACTACAACAGTATTTACGAACTGAGCCGCTTTGTGCCATTAAAGGACGAGAACATTATTTATACCTTCCATTTTTATGAACCTTTTTTATTTACCCACCAGGGCGCCGATTGGGTAGGGAATCAAATGGCGACTACAGGGGTGGGCTTTCCTTATAGCGTGGACAAATTTCCCCAACTTGATCCTAAGGCAAAAGGCACCCCCGGCGAGGCTAATTACAATAAATATCACCTTGATGGCAATGAGGGATCGGTAAAAGATAAACTGAAAATTGTAAAAGCCTGGAGCGATAAATATGGAGTCCCCATTCTATGCGGTGAGTATGGCAGTTACGATAAATACGCCGATGCCGACAGCCGTTGCCGTTACACCAAAACCGTGCGCCATTACCTGAAACAGTTAGGCATCCCCGGTATATTGTGGGATTATAACACCAACTTTTCTATTTTTAATAACGAACAACCCAGCATGAAAAATTTAAGTGATTGTATGCGGGATGCGATTGGGTATCATCAGTCTGAACCGTGATTTAACAGATTATTAGGATTGCAAGATTAAATCGCAATAACCCATACAACCTTAAAAGCCCGTATTGTATCGATCAAAAATCATGGTTAACACGAATTTTTATTAAATGTCTGATTATCAATTATTTAATAAAACACACAGCTGAATTATGTTAACCATGTAAACCATGATTTGGTATTGCTAAAAGCAACCAGGCCTCGCCATTTTCATCGATACTTACAGCTAAACCATTCGCTGTCAAGTACACTCATCGATACATTTCTCCTATTCGCCGATACCTTGTGGCACTGGTGCCTAAACTATCCGCACCTTCATACTGTGTTTACGGCGCGCGTATCCATAACCAATTTCAACCTTTATTATCATGAACCACAAACAATTGTTAACCCTTATTGCCGTTGCAATAATATTGATCTCGCTTGCCGAAGCTTGTAAAAAAGAAGCCAACACCGTTCCTGCCAATAACACTACCACACCAATAGTTATGACTACCGCACCCACCACATCGGTGCAAACTGCATTTGGTGCTAACATCAATTTGTCGAGCCTTGAAAATTATGCGCAGCAAGCCATTCCCGCTTATATTACCCGTGATAACGGTCGTGCCAACCCCATTAATAATGCTGCGGCCACTTTGGGCAGGGTGTTGTTTTACGATAAGGCTTTATCCATTACCAATACCATTGCCTGCGGTAGTTGCCACAAACAGGAATTAGCCTTTAGCGATAATGCCCTACAAAGCGCCGGGGCTAATGGCCCCACCACCCGCCACTCTATGCGATTGGTAAATGCCCGCTTTGCGCAGGAGGTCAACTTTTTTTGGGATAAGCGCGCGGCTACTTTGGAAAACCAAACCACCCAGCCCATCCAAAACCATAACGAGATGGGCTACAGCGGCCTAAACGGCGATCCTGGTATCAGCGTATTGATAGCCAAATTGCAAGCCATAGGTTACTATCAGCAGCTATTCAATTTTGTTTATGGCGATGCTACCATTACCGAAGCCCGCATGCAAACCGCGCTGGCCCAATTTATCCGTAGCATCCAGTCATTCGATTCCAGGTTTGATGCCGGTATGGCCCAGGTAAACAACCTGGGGCAGGACTTTCCAAACTTTACCGCGCAAGAGAATTTGGGCAAATCACTATTTCTTAATCCGCCATCGCCACCCGGAACAGTAATTAATGGCGCCGGTTGCCAGGCTTGCCACCGTGCACCCGAGTTTGATATCGACCCTAATTCGCGCAATAACGGTATTATCGGCGTAGCCGGCAGCACTACGTTAATTGATGTGACCAATACTAACCCGCCATCACTGCGTAACGTGGTTGATCCTGCCGGCAAGCCCAATGGCCTGTATATGCACAACGGCAGTATTGCCACCTTAGCCGGTATTATTGATCATTATAACCAAATCCCTATAGACCCACGCAATACCAACCTGGATAACCGTTTAAACCGCGGCGGACAGGGGCAAGCGCTGCGTTTAAGCCAGGCACAAAAAGATGCCATCATTGCCTTCCTGGCAACATTAAGCGGCAAAGATGTTTATACCAACAAGAAATGGTCGAGCCCATTTTTGAATTGAGCTTTTCATATTAACCACACGAAGAAAAAACCGCAAATTTGAATCCTTTGATGATCGCATTGTGATACAACCCCTTTTTATTTTCCAAACCTGGTATATAGCGCTACCTGCATTACGTGGTTTATGGTATATGTTTCGGCTTGTTTAATATACTGGTTAAGATAACCGGCTTCTACATCCATCATTTTGCTTAAACGATAGCCAAAGGCGGCATAGGCACGGTTTTGATCGAACGTGTGTTTATTTACCTTGTCTTTATTTTGCACATTGGCAAAGACTTCGTTTTGCAGTGCCAGGAAAGTGCCTTTTGTAAATACGGCGTCATTATTTAACGGGATCACCCCACGCACAAAATAGCGGAAGCGTTGCGAAAAAACATCGGGCTGGGTGGCAGTTTGTCCCTGGAAACGTTGCTCCAAACGGAAGCGGTGGGTAACTGATGTATTTACCCTTACCTTTTGTGAGATGATAAACTGCTCAAAAATCCGATGCTCGGGCCTGAAAGTTTTGCCCGTAGCATTGCGGCCATTGGTGGCTATATAGGCGTAACCCAGATCGGCACGTTTGCTTTTATTAAAGTAATAACTGGCCGATGGGCGCAGTAACACATTACGCAGGTAATCGGCATGGTTGGCCGAACGAAACTGCGCATCGAATGCGGCACCCCAATGATCATTAAACTTCTGTGTGTGGAACCAGGCCCCCCAGCCCGTTAATTCGTTAGTTTGGGCCTGCGCAAACCCGGCAATAAGTAATTGAACAACGCATAAAGCGACAATAGCCTTCAGCTTCATAAATAAATGTTAAGTTTTAGTTTCGATTATCCTAACGCAGAAATTTAGGGATTATTGAGTGGGATGGGATAAAAAATATCTTAAACCCACATGTCATTTCGAACGGAGAGAGAAATCTTCTACACGCAGCCAGTGTGTGCGTAGAAGATTTCTCCTCGTACCTCGTTCGAAATGACAAAAATGGTAAATCAAAACTTACTACTGCTGCGTAACCTCTACCACATTACTGCTTTGCTGACCGGCCCTGCCGGTGGTAATGCCAATACCTATGGTCATCAGGTATTCGCCGCTGAAGGTTTTGCCGTTATCCTGCAGGGTGGGTTTTGCGTCACCGCAGGGTCTCTCGCAGAGGACCCTGCGTGCGTTTGCATTGCTAACCTGCTTTTACGTTTGCATAGTTGACCTGTTTTTTGGGCGCAGGGTCCTCTGCGAGAGACCCTGCGGCGACTAAAATGTCGCTAAAGACCGGGTATACCTACTGTTGCGTTATCTCTACCACATTACTGCTTTGCTGACCGGCACTGCCGGTTGTAATACCAATACCTATGGTCATCAGGTATTCGCCGCTGAAGGTTTTGCCGTTATCCTGCAGGGTGGGTTTAGCCCCTTCTGCCAGGTTTATTTCCTGAATTTTGTATTGTTTTTGCGTATCCAGCCCCTGCATTTTTATTTTGGTGAATGGTTCTTTATAACGTTTGTTCAGCACATAGTTAAACAGTATGGCTTTATCTTTTTGATCGCTTACATACATCAGGTCTGCACGGTTTTCTTCGTACGGGGATATCAATCGGTACAAGTCACCCTGGAATATCACTGGTTTAATACGGTTATAAGTAGCTACGGCGGCATGACTGAATTTGATCTCGGCCTCGGTCATTTTCTTTACATCCATATCATAACCCATACGGCCCATCATCGCCACATCGGTACGGAATTTCAGCGAAGCTGTTTTATTCCACGAAGTAATATGGTTTGACACGGTAAGTGCAGGGAAGAAATTACTATACCCCCATTGAATAAACACCCGCTCAATAGGGTCAGTATTATCGCTTGGCCAAAACTCGGTGAAGTATTTCATGGCGGCATAATCGGTACGGCCGCCACCGCCGCTGCACAGCATCATAGGCATGGTTGGATACTTGGCGCGCACCCTGTCCAGCACTTTATAAAGCCCCAAAGTATAATCAATATACAGGTGTGATTGCTTATCTTTCAGATACGGCGAGTAAGTGTTGCTCATGGTGCGATTGCAATCCCATTTAATATAGGCTACACCGGGATTTTTGGTCAACAGGTTATCTACAATGCTGTAAACATAATCCTGCACTTTGGGGTTGGTCAGGTCAAGCACAAGTTGGTTGCGCTGGTAGTTTTCCTCGCGGTTGGGCAGTTTTAGTATCCATTCAGGATGTTTTTCATACAGTTCACTTTTCGGGTTCACCATTTCAGGCTCCAGCCAAATACCAAACTTAATACCTTTGGCTTCAGCTTGTTTCACCAGGTATTCTACATCGTGTGGCAGTATGGTTTTGTTGGTTTCCCAATCGCCCAAACCAGCTTTATCGTTTTGGCGTGGATATTTGTTGCCAAACCAACCATCATCCAATAAAAACAGGTCAACACCCAGTTTATTAGCGCCATCAAATAATCCCACCAGCATTTGCTCGTCAAACTTAAAGCCGGTGGCTTCCCAGTTGTTCAGCAAGGTTACGCGGGTGCCTTTGCCATCCATCACGCCATAATTGCGCGCCCATTTATGGATATTACGACTGGCCTGACCTTTACCCGTATTACTATAAGTAAATATTAAAGCCGGGGTTGTAAATGTTTTGCCCTGTGGCAGGTGGTATTCTGACGCGTATGGGTTAATGCCAGAGATCACCCGCAGTCCGTTAATCTCGTCTATCTCAAACTGAAACTGGAAGTTGCCTGTCCAGGCCAGGGTAGCGGCCACCACTTCGCCGCTGGTTTCATCGGCAGGTTTATTTAGCGCCAGCATAAACATAGGCGATTGAAACTTATTGGCACGGGTACCCAGTTTGCTGTCAATTATTTTTATGCCACTTGTTAACTGGCTGTCCTGAACTTTGGCTTCGTAACCCCAATCACCATGAACCTGGGTGAGGTAATATTTAGCAGCCTCAAAGTGCAGCATGTTCGACGCGTAATTGGTAAGCGTGAGCGTACCTTTTTCATCGTTCTTTATCTCGGTCCAGCTTTTTATAACGTTCTCCTGCTCGTACGCTTCATAGTGCAACACTACGCTAACGGGATATTTAGGATCTTTTAGTTCAATGGTGGTTTCGGTTACATCGCCCTTCTTGTCTTGCTTATCAGCAACGTATTCCAGCAGCAGTGAGGGGTTACCATCAGTATGGGTCACTTTAATGGCCGGCTCGTTCTGGTCTTCCATCCCGCCGGTTACATAAGCTTCTTTACGACCGATGGGTAAACCCGAATATTCGGCAGGGTTGGCCAGTTTTTTACCAAAATAGGTTTGATAAACGCGGTTATTACCATAAACCCGGAAAACCAGGCTTACATCTTTTGTTTCAATAATAATTTGCTTAACGCCTTGTGCCTGCGCGGCAACAAAACATACCGCAAAAAATAGCAAGGCAATGTATCTTTTTATCATATCCGGAAAATAATTGGTTAATGGGTTATCAGTTTTGCAGGCTATGGCACGCATACCATATCCGCGAGGGCAATAATAATTCAAATCAGGCATTTATTCAATGGATAATTTCTCAATACAATGGACAAAATTATTTTGTCATTTTCTTCCCCGTCCCCAGCCATAACAGCGCGTTAAGTATCAGTTTGCTTTCCGCTTCGCTGCCAAAAGTACTGGATAGGGTTTTGTTGGTTTTATCGTATTTATGCTCGTAGTCCATATCATTGTGGCCCATGTTTATGTATACCATTCTGTAATTTTTATTGCTCCATACCACGGGATAATAGCCGCCATGCCATATTTCACTTTGCTTTGGCCCGGTACCCAGGGGGAAGCTGGTGCTGTCTATAGCGCATAATATCCGGATGTCAGGATTCTTGCGCAGGTCGTACTCCCAACGGTACCATTCGTTCGGCGATGCTTTAAAAGTTTCGGGCAAGCCTTTTACTACCGGGTGTTGTTTGTTCTCCACTCGTAATATAGCCGATGTTGGTCGCCACGTATTACTTACGTATTGCCCCGAACCCAAAAACACATTATGGTACCAGTCCCAGTTTTGTGGCACGTCCGATTGATTCATGCCAAATGCCGCGAAGTGAAAACCTATCCAGCTACCGCCATTCTCCATATATTTTTGAAATTCGGTGCGCTGTTCGGCACCTTCGGGCCGGGTATCTAAAAACAGCACTACCTGGTATTGGGCTAAAAACTTGGCATTCATGTTATCCCAGTTTTTGGTAGAATCGTACTGAAAATTATATTCCTTAGCCATTTTAGCGAACCAGGGATTAGCTTCGTGTACAAAGCTGATATGCGCCAGGTCTTCCTTAGCGGTATAAAAAGCGATCACCTTAAATTTTGGTTTTGGGCTTTGCGCGATAGCAAAAGTGCAAACTGCCAACAATATAAAAGCACATTGGAATAATTTCAGTTTTAGGCAGGATTTAGTCATGGTTGATGTAGGTTTGATCATCAACATAAAACTAAAACTCTTTTAGGTTGGGATAATGGCACCAATAAGCAGTTTATTATGATGGATATGCATCACCCCTCCCAAACCCTCCCCGAGGGGGAGCGCTTTAAAAAAGAAAGCAGCCACACGATTGGAACGGTGCGGCTGCTTTCTCACATAAATTATCATAAAGTCTCCCCCTTCGGGGAGATTTAGAGGGGGTGGATCAATTCTTACTCGCCAGCACCCGCTCCAGATCAATTTTGGCTGATTGGTAGTCGTATACGGCTTCCAGGTAGTTTGATTTGGCGGTGGTTAGGCCAAGCTCGGCATCCAGCAGTTCCAGTCGAGAGGCTACACCTCTTTCATACCGGTATTGGGTAATGTTATAACTCAGCGCGGCAGTTTCAGCTACTTTGGCCTGTATTTGTATGCGTTGGTTGGTTTCGGCTAAATTGGCTATCACCTGCTTCACGCCTACCCGCAGCTGCTCCTGCGCGTTGGTATAGTTTACGGTCGATTGCTCTACCTCTATCTTAGCCCGGGCTATTTTGGCCTTATTGGAGTTACCAGAGAATATAGGAATAGCAAACTGCAAGCCTGCGAACGATACCGGTGGCCAACTGCTGCCGCCCCATTTGAAACCGTTGGCCTGGCTTTGCACCTGGTACTGGCTCACAAAGTTTAGCACAGGCAGCTTACCCGCTTTAGCTACATCAACCTGGCTTTGACTAATGGTTTTGTTCAGTTCCAAAGCTTTCAGGTCGGGGCGCTGGGCAAGGGCTTCTTTATATAAGCCTTCCTCATCGGGCAATACGTCGCCTGCATTATAGGATAGCGTATCGGTAAGGTTCACTTCGGTTTTTTCATCCAGCGCAAGCAAAACCTTTAACTGCTGACGGCTCACTTCAATGGCGTAAGTCAAACGCAAAATGTCCGGCTCCAGGTTCTTCAGGTTGGTGAAGGCACGTAGGGTATCTACGCGCAGGGCTTTACCCTGTGCCAGCAGCGAACGCGCATCCTCCAGTGCTTTTTTGTTGCGGGCAATGCTTTCCTTTTGCAGTTGCAGCCTTTTGCCCAGCACCAGCATACGCAGGTAAACTTGTTTTACGGTGGCAGTCACATCAGCTTCTTTATCGCTGTATAGCAGGCCGGCTTGTTTCTCGTAAAGTTTTGCCTGCCTTAACCCTGCTGTTGCCGATGGGTTATACAACGATTGCACCAAACCCACCTGCGCCCCCACCTGGTCATCTCCGCCAAAACGGCTGTAGGGTATGTTAGTTGATGAGGTAGGACTGCCACCCAAACCAAAGAATACCGGCTTTTGGAAATACCTTTGGTACTGCCCGGTGATACCGATATTAGGTAGCAACAAGGCGCGTGATATTACCGTTTGCTGCTGCGCTTTGCCTATATTCAGCGAGTCGCTTTTTAACTCGCGGTTGTGGATGCCGGCTAAGCGCACGGCATCATTTATACCCAGATCTATATGCGATTGGGCGTGCGCTTTGGAAACTGCCAAAGCAAATATTAGCAGCACCGCCCATGCAAGGACGTGTGCTTTAAATTGATTCTTCATATTGTAACTGAGTTTGTGGGGCTGCTTTTAACTCCTGCTCCTTCAGTTCGGCCGTTTTACGGGCAGGCCTGGCGAAGAAAGAATATACAGCCGGGATAACATACAGGGTAAGGATACCGGCAAACACCAGTCCGCCTACTACCACAATACCTAACGATTGCCTGCTGCCGTGTGCCATGGCAATAGGCAGGGTACCAAATATCATGGCCAGTGTGGTCATTAATATTGGGCGGAAACGGGAGATTGCGGCATTGCGCACCGCTTCCATAATGGATTGGCCCTCTCCTTTATTATGATTGGCAAATTCAACGATCAGGATACCGTTTTTGGTGATCAGCCCTATCAGCATAATAATGCCTATCTCGCTGAAAATATTAACGGTGTGCCCGCTTATCCACAGGCTGAGCACTGCCCCGGTAACGGCCATTGGCACAGTTAACAGGATGATAAACGGATCGACCAGGCTTTCAAACTGGGCGGCCAGTACCAGGTAGATCAATACTATGGCAAACAGGAACGCGTAAACCAAACTTGAACTACTTTCGCTGAAATCGCGGCTTTGGCCGGCCAGCGCTGTTGTGAACCCTTTGGGCAATTCTTTAGCGGCTATTTTGTCCATCTCCTGCAGGGCTTCGCCTAAGCTGACACCTGCTGCCGGGGTAGCGCTAATAGTTACCGCGTACGATTGATTGTACCTGTAAATAGCCGGCGGACTGATCCCCTCCTTCAGGTTCACCAGGTTATCCAGCGATACCATTTGGGCGTTGCCTGCTTTAAGGAACAGCGAACGCAGATCGTACGGTGCCGAACGTTCTTTCCTGTCCAGTTGACCAATTACTTCGTACTGCCTGTCGTTATAAATAAAGTATCCATAACGGCGGCCTGATAATGCCAGTTGCAGTGTCTTGCCTATTTCCTGGGTTGATATACCCAATTGGGCGGCACGCTGGCGATCGATAGATATACTGATCTCCGGGCGGTTCACTTTAAAATCGGGATCCTGGAAAGTAAGCTTAGGGTTAGTATAAACCGCGCCCATTATTTTCGGCATTACTTTTATCAGTTGCTGCAAATCAGGGGCTTTTATTACATATTGTACCGGCTGTGTGGTAGCAAAGCCGCCAATGGTTGGTATCTGGATAGGGATGATCAGCACATTGCGGAATTTTTGCGATGCCATCACCAGTTTCTGAAATACCTGTTGCTGGGTCAGCCCGCTTTTGCGGTCTTTCGGGTCTTTTAAAAAGATCCACTGGAAACCGCCGTTAACCGGCTGCGCCAAGGTACCTACCGATGCCGCGATGCCCGAATAGGTACGCCCGCCGTTCAAATCGGGTACCGAATCGTTCACAAAGTTGCCCACCTGTTTCATGGTGTTCTCCATACTTTCGTACGATGTACCTTCAGGTGCAATTACAGCCAGGCCTATCATTGATCTGTCTTCCAGCGGGGCCAGTTCAGATGGCAATTTGGGCAGTATCAAATAAGCAATACCAAACGATGCGAACAGCAAGGCAAAGCCCAGCCAGCGGTGTTTTAAAAACAAGGCCAGCGATTTGCCGTAGCCATTATTAATAGCCACAAACCATGGTTCGGTTTTGCGGTAAAGCCAGTTGTGCGATGCATTGGCCTTCAGCAGGTAAGCGCTCATCATTGGCGATAGGGTTAGCGCCACAAAAGCCGATATTAGTACCGAACCCGATACCACAATGGCAAACTCGCGGAACAGGCGCCCGGTTATCCCGCCAAGGAATAAAATGGGCAGGAATACAGCAGCCAGGGTAATAGTGGTAGAGATAACTGCGAAGTAGATCTCGTCTGACCCTTTCCGTGCCGCTTCAATTGGCGACATGCCTTTTTCAACCTTACTATATATATTCTCCAGCACCACAATAGCATCATCCACCACCAGGCCTATCGCCAGTACTAAACCTAACAGCGTTAATACGTTGATAGAGAAACCGGCGATATACATGATAAAGAATGCCGAGATAATGGATACCGGGATAGCCACCAGCGGTATAATGGTACTGCGCCAGTCGCGCAGGAAGATGAAGATGATCAATGCCACCAACCCGAAGGCGATGATCAGCGTTTCCTTTACTTCCGACAGGGAATTACGTACGGGTACGGTAAAATCCTTACCCAAAGCGATATCATATTCCTTAGGTGCGCTTTTTTTGATCTCTTCAAACTTCTTCTTAAACTCCTCTACAATAGCCAGCGAGTTAGCGCCGCGCTGCGGCTGCACACCTGTACCTACACCGTAGCTGGCGGTTTTACCGTCAAACTCTATCATGGCGGTACGCTCATTTTGCGACGACATTACCGCCGTGCCAATATCGCGGAAACGCACAATGGCGCCGTCCTTCTGGCTTAGGATCATGTTGTTAAAATCTTGTTCGGTTACCAGCCTGCCCTGGGTGCGCAGGGTAACTTCGCTGTTCTGACCTTCAATACGGCCGCTTGGCAAATCCACATTCTCGCGTTGCAGAGCGTCCTGGATATCGCCGGGGGTTAAACCGTACGATGCCATTTTAACGGGATCCATTCTTAAACGCATAGAGCGTTTCCGGCCCGCATAGCTGTCAACCAGCCTTACGCCGGGGATAGATTGCAGGCTTTCCTTAATATTGATGTTCACAAAATCGGTAACATCTTCCAGGCTTTTAGTCTTACTTTTTACGGTAAGGAACACCAATATATCCGGCGGACCAGATTTTTCTACAACAGTGGGCTCAATATCTGTCGGCAACTGGTTACGCGATTTGGAAACCTTATCCCGCACATCATTAGCGGCGGCTTCCAGGTCGGTACTCAGGTTAAACTCTACAGTGATAACGCTCACCTGTTCGCGCGATACGGATGATATGGCGCGGATGCCGTTCGCTTCGGCGATAGCTTCTTCCAGCGGTTTGGTTACCTGCGACGCGATAATATCGGCGCTGGCACCCGGGTAAACCGTGGTTATGGTTACAATGGGCGAATCGGTAACGGGGTATTCCCGTGTGCCCAGGAATGTATAGCCGACGATGCCGAAGAGGATCAGTAAAACTGACATTACTCCTGCCAGCACCGGCCGGGATATACTCATTTGTGATATAGCACTCATGGTG
>Ga0075366_10000452_pt1 | contig 19114 bp, 17 predicted proteins | sample EndMethybrTD3031_FD_72351 | JGI IMG/M metagenome (GOLD analysis project Ga0075366, IMG submission 72351) | Populus endosphere microbial communities from Tennessee, USA - Endosphere MetaG P. TD hybrid TD303-1 | ecosystem: Host-associated > Plants > Roots > Endosphere | place: USA: Tennessee...
AGCTCGTTCGCGAGCCGCTGTCGCTCGCCCTCGGCCTTGGCGTAGTCGGCCCGCAGCTGCGTCGTCTCGGCGAACGACAGCCGTGGCGGCAGGTAGTGCTCTTGAGCGATCAACACGCCGGCCACGCCGATCGCGATGCCGACCACCAGCAGCACGAGCCAGCGCGGCACGCGCCGCTTCTTGCGGCTGCCCCAGGAATCGATGTAGACCGGTTTCGAGCTTCCGAACATGCACGCCTCGTGGAAACAACCGGCGAGCGTACATCGCGCCGCGATACCCATTGAAACACGATGTCGCCGGCGACCGTTGGCCTGTAAGCTAGGCGCACACCGGACAGGTACGGTTCTGGAGGGGTTCCATGAAAGCAGGCATCACCGTCTTGGGCGCCGGCTTCGGCGGCATGGAGCTGAGCACGATCTTGTCGGAGTCGCTGGCGGACGATGTCCAGGTGACCCTGATCGACAAGAGCGATGCGTTCGTCTTCGGCTACTCGAAGCTCGACGTGATGTTCGGCCGCACGACGCTGGATGCGGTGCGCCTGCCATACCGCGACTTCGTCAAGCCGGGCGTGCGGCTGCTGCGCGAGACCGTGCAGGCCATCGATCCGGCCACCCGACGGGTGACGACCGACGTCGGCACGCACGACTGCGACTACCTGGTGGTCGCGCTGGGCGCCACCTACGACATCGCGGCCACCCCGGGGCTGGCCGCCGTCGACGAGTTCTATTCGGAGGCCGGTGCGAATCGGCTGCGCAACATCCTGCCCACGTTCTCCAAGGGCCACGCCCTCGTCGGTGTCTGCGGCGCGCCGTACAAGTGCCCGCCGGCGCCCAGCGAATGTGTGCTGATGCTGCACGACCTTCTGACGACCCGGGGCGTGCGCCAGCACTGCAAGATCACCCTGGTCCTGCCGTTGCCGAGTCCGGTGCCGCCCTCCCCCGACACCTCGAAGGCGCTGATGGCCGCGTTCGCCGAACGCGACATCGGCTTCATGCCGAACCGCCGGGTGGCTGCCGTCGACGCGGGTCGTCGCGTCGCGACGCTCGACGACGGCAGCGAACTGCCCTATGACCTGTTCCTGGGCGTGCCCAAGCACCGTGCGCCGGCCGTGGTCGAAGCCAGCGGACTGGCCGTGGACGGCTGGGTGCCCGTGAACCCCCGAACGCTGGAAACCAAGTTCCCGAACGTCTATGCCGTCGGCGACATCGCCAACACGGGCACGCCGAAGGCCGGCGTCTTCGCCGAGGGTGCCGCCAAGGCGGTGGCCGCCACGCTCGTGTCGCGCATCCGCGGCGAGGGCGAAGGCCGTCTCTACGACGGTGCAGGAACCTGCTACATCGAGTTCGGCGGCGGGCGGATCGGGCGGGTCGACGTCGACTTCTTCTCCGGCCCCAAGCCCACCGGCACCTACCACGCGCCGGACGTGGCGCTGCGCGAGGACAAGGAGCGGTTCGGGGCGAGCCGCATCGCGCGCTGGTTCGGACGCAGCGGCGCATGATCTCCATCGACGACCTCGGGAACATTCCCGTCCTGGCCTCGGCGGCCCGCGACGACCTCGTGCGCCTGACACAAGGCGCCGGCGACATCCGGTTGGCCCAGGGCGACTACGCCGTGCACGAGGGCGCCGAACGAGCGCTGTTCGTGGTCCTGTCAGGCCGCATCGAAGTCACCAAGCTGATCGACGGCATCGAGCGTGTCATCGGTGCGCGTGCGCCTGGCCAGATCTTCGGCGAGGTGCCGATCACCTTCGGCACACCGTTCCAGGGCAGCTACCGGGCGACCGAGCCCACGCGCGTGATGGAGATCTCGGCACGCCAGTTCCACACGCTGGCTGCGGCGTCACCCGCGGTCTTGACCCACGTCGCGGCGCTGGCCAGCGAGCGCATCGGCGGCCTGCGCGGCATCGCCACCGCGCCGACGAAGGTGCGCGCGGTGCTGGTCGGGCAGCGATGGGACGACGCGGTCCGGGAACTGCGGACCTTCCTCGCGCGCAACCAGATCTCGTACGACTGGGTCACGCCGGATGCGTCCGACCTCGCGCAACGCTGGCCCGGGCCTCGCCTCGGCGATGCCGACTTGCCGGCCCTCGCCTGCGACGACGGCACCATCCTGCTGCGTGCGGGCATCCGCGACGTCGCCGGCAAGCTCGGCCTGCAGACGCACCCGCGTGGCAAGGAATACGACACCGTCATCATCGGCGGCGGTCCCGCAGGCCTGGCCGCGGCGGTCTACGGCGCCTCGGAAGGCCTGCGCACGCTCGTGATCGAGCGCGAGGCACCCGGCGGGCAGGCGGAAACCTCGTCGCGGATCGAGAACTACCTCGGGTTCCCGACCGGCGTCTCGGGCGAGGAACTGGCGCGGCGTGCCCTGCAGCAGGCCACCCGTCTGGGCGCCGAGATCATGGTCACGCGCGATGCGGTCGGCATCGATCCGGTGGCAAAGCTCGTCGAGCTCGATGGCGGCGAGCCCGTGCGGGCCCGCTCGATCATCGTCGCCACCGGCGTCAGCTGGCGGCGGCTCGCGACCGACGGCTTCGATCGCCTGCTGGGCAAGGGCGTGTACTACGGCGCCTCGCGCAGCGAGGCAGGCGCGACGCAGGGGCAGGACATCCATCTGATCGGCGCCGGCAACTCGGCCGGCCAGGCGGCGCTGTTCTTCGCGAACCACGCGCGCACGGTCTCGCTCGTCGTGCGCGGCGGCACCCTCGAGACCAGCATGTCGCACTACCTGATCGAGCAGATCCGCAACAAGCCGAACATCCACGTCGAGCTGCACAGCGAGGTGCGCGCGGTGCATGGCGACAAGCTGCTCACCACGATCGACCTGGCGAACCGGGCCACCGGCGACACCCGGCGCCTGGACAGCGGCGGTGTGTTCGTCTTCATCGGCGCCGATGCCGAGACCGGCTGGTTGCCCGACGCGATCGTGCGCGACGCGCGCGGCTACGTCCTGACCGGCGAGGCGGCCGCCAAGTCCGGGAATTGGCCGCTGGACCGCGACCCGTACCTGCTCGAGACCAGCGTGCCGGGCATCTTCGCCTGCGGCGACGTGCGCTCCAGCCAGGTCAAACGTGTCGCCGCAGCGGTGGGTGAAGGCAGCATGGCGATCGCGTTTGTCCATCAGTTCCTGGCGCATGCCGCCGCGCCCGCGCATCCGCCGCGCTGAGGCATGCGCGGCCCTGTGAACGCTCAACGTGCCCTGCGACGACTCTCAGGTCAGCCGTCTGCGCGCGGCAAAGCCTCGAGACTCGCGATCGTCCCGAGGCACGCCTGCGCCGCTTCGGTCCCCTTCTTGACGAGGTGCTCGCGGAAGAAGCGCTGATGGTCCTCGTGGTCGTGGAAGTCGCGCGGCGTCAGCACGGCCGACAGGACGGGCGTATCGGTGTCCAGCTGGACACGCATCAAGCCGTCGATCACCGCAGACGCGACGAACTCATGGCGGTAGATGCCGCCGTTGACGACGAGGCCGCAGGCGATGACCGCGTCGTACCGGCCCGACTGGGCCAGACGCCTGGCATGCAGCGGGATCTCGAACGCCCCGGGCACGTCGTACTGATCGACGTGCTCGGGGGGCACGCCGCTGCGCTCGAGCTCGGCGCGGATCGCGGTGGTGCCGCTGGCGACGATGTCGCGGTGCCAACTGGACGCGACCACGGCCACACGGGGCGGCCGTGAGCGCGTTGCCGTGGAGCGCTGCGCGGTGGAGAGAGACTTGGGAATCTGATTCATGGAGTCCTCGATGAGGGTGGTTACCAGAATCAGGGCGCACGCCAGCCGAGCCCCCACGCTTGCGCGCGCGGGGCCGGGCCAAGCGATCTCTTTCATCCGGACTGTGACCGTCGGCTCTGGCATCGCACCAGATCTGCTGACCCCGGCGCACGCGAGGGCGTGTGCCGGGCGCTCGCGGGCTCCTGCAGTTGCCTGCAGATACCGCCGGTGGGGAATTTCGCCCCGCCCTGAGAACGCTGCCGGTCCATCGGGACCGACGGCCGATTCTAGAAGCGCCGGCGCGGCTCGCGCTGTCGCGTGCGTTGCACCGTCATTGGCTTCATGTCGGTCCGACTTCAGAATCACGCCATGGACGACGACCCCTCACGCCGCGACGCCGTGCTTGCCGCACTGACCACCGAGCACTTCGTGCTGCAGTCGGCGAACAGCACCACCTACACCGAGGCGTCTGCGCGCAGCGCGCTCTACGTGATGGCACTGTCGAGCTCGCTCGTCGCATTGGGCTTCATGTCGTCCAACCCGCAAGGCCTGCTCGCTTTCTCGGTCACCGTGCTGACGGCGGTCTTCCTGCTCGGCCTGTTCACCATCGTCAGGCTGGTCGAGACCTCGCTCGAGAGCATGCAGCTGCTGATCCAGATCGCGCGCATCCGCGCCTACTACCGCACGCTCGGGCCGGAGGCGCGCGTTCAGTTCGCGCCGCAGTACGGCCGCTGGCCCGAGATCACGTCGCCGGCGGAAAAGCACGGCTTGCTGCTCGCCTTCATGGGCACGACGGCGAGCATGATCGCAGTCATCAACAACGTCGTCGGCGGTGCGGCACTGGCGTTGGCGCTGCGCATGCTCGTGCCGTCGACACCCGGCTGGGCATGCGTCGCCGTCGGGTCGGTCGGTGCACTGGTGTTGACGGCATTGTTCTACGCCTATCAGCGTTGGCGCTTTCGGGAGGTGGACGCTGCTCCACCGCGTGACCCCTGACTCAAAACGTCGCGAGGAATTCGAGCAGCACTTCGTTGAAGGCCTGCGGCTGTTGGCGCGGGGCGTCGTGCCGGGCACCGGGTATGTCGATCAAGCGGGACCCCGGCATGCAGCGGTGCAGCGCGTCCGCTGCGAGTCGCAGGGACGCTAGGCTGAGTTTGCCCTCGGTGACGACCGACGGCATCGTGAGTTGGCCGACCTGTTCACATGTGACAGGAATGTTCCGTGGCGCGCTCGCGAGCTGAAGGGGGACGGTCCGCGCGTTGTCCAGGTGCATGCGCTGCGTGGTTTCCGGCAATGCATCGAAGCCTCCCGGTTCGGCGTTGACCCAGTCGGCAAACTGCCGCGTGGCTTCATCGTTCCGGCCGGCCTGCACTGCGGCCCGCACCGGTGCCATGGCCTTCAAGTCGTCGGCCAGCGCAGCACGCTCGGACGATGTGGTCAGCAACGACCACACTGGCGGCTCGTTCAGCACGAGTCCGCGAACCAGCTCCGGGTGCCGCAAGGCGGCCACCAATGCGGTGTAGGCACCATACGACCGGCCGACCAGCACGACCGGACCGCTTCGCAGCGTGCGGATGAACTCCACCAGATCCTGGACATGGGTCTCCTGCGAAAAGCGCTCGCCCTGGTCGGGCCACGGTTCGGGGCCGAAGTACCGCAGGGTGACGGCGACGAAGCGCTGGCGCGGCGCGACCGCCCCGCGCTGGGCCTCCCAGATGCGCCGATCGGCGAAGCCCCCGTGGACAAACACCACCGTCGGCGCGCCCCGACCTCGGCTTTCGTAGACCAGGGTCGCTCCGTTCACGGTCACCGAGTCGGTGGATGGGTCCGCCGCGGGTTCGCGGGCCGTCGTTCCGCAGCCGGACAGCAGCACCGCACAAGCGACCCACGTCAGTGCTCGCAGATCCATGTCTCACTCCGACGTTTCGATGCCTTCCAAGGTAGCGCCGACGCGCACGTCGAGCGCCGAAATCGGACGAAACGAGGACGAAATGCGACGAAGCCGCGAGCCGGATGCACCCCTTGTCCGAGCAAGGGCCACGCGCTACCCTGAATGGTTGGACGAGCCGCATGACAGTCCAGGTCTTCCTGAACGGGTTCACGCTTGACATCGAGCGGGCCGAGTTGCGCGCGGCGGATGGCCAGCCCGTCGCGATGCGCGCTCAGTCGATGGCGGTGCTGACCGAACTCGCGAAGCGGCGCGGGGAATTGGTCACCAAGCAGGAGCTGTTCGCCCGGGTCTGGCCCGGCGTCTCAGTGACCGACGACTCGCTGGTTCAATGTGTCGTCGAGATCCGGCGTGCCCTCGGCGACGCCGGCCAGCAGATCGTGCGAACACTGCCCCGGCGCGGCTACACGCTTGCACCGAGCGACGACGGGAGCCCCGGACTGCCCAAGGCCGCCACGGCGGCCTCGCCGCCCCCCTCACCAACCGGCCGCTTCGGCAGGAGCATCCGGGTGCTCGCTGCCACCACCGCCGCAGTGGCTTTGGCCGTAGGCGGATGGTGGATAACGCGCGATCGCGGTGCGACCGATGCCATGCCCGCGTCGGCGGCTGCCCTCGGGGCCAATCTGGCGGTGCTGCCGTTGCGCGCCATGCCTTGGCACGATGCCGACCCGGGCGCCGCCGAGCCGGCACCGGATGGCGAGGGGCTGGCGTGGATGATCGCGGGCGAACTCGCACGCAACCCCGAGATGCGCGTGACCTCGCCGATCGCGAGCGCAGCGCTCGCCCGCGAGGGCGTCAGCGCCGGCGCGATCGGCCGGCGCCTGGGGGTGACCTACGTGATCGACGGCAGCGTCGCGCGGCGTGCGGACCGCCTGCGGCTCGCGATGCAGCTGATCGACGCGCGCGACGATGCGATCGCCTGGACCTGGCAGTTCGAGGCGACCGCGCAGCAGCTGCCTCAGGCTGCCGATGAACTGGTGGTACGCGTCGGCCGATCGCTGGGTGCATCGGTGCGCGAGCTGCGCAAGGCCGAGGCGCTGCGTCGCCCTGCGGCCACGCTGGATGTCTACGACCGCGTGGCACGGGGCATCGCGCTCAAGCACCGTCTGACCCCGGCTTCGCTGCAGCAGTCGCGGCGCGAACTCGAAGAGGCGATCCGTCAAGATCCACGACACGGGCCCGCGTGGCTCTATCTCGGCTGGGTCAAGTCGATCGCGATCACGAATCGGGCCGATCCCGAACTGGGGCCGGCCGATCTGCCGCGGGCGCTGAGCGACGTGCGCCACGCGATCGAACTCGACCCGACGATGCCGACAGCCTGGCAGGGGCTGGCCGTGGTCCTGGTGCACTCAGGGCACTACGGCGAGGCGGTGACCGCTGCGGAGCGTTCCGTCATTGCAGGCCCCGGCGACCCCGACAACTGGCTTTTCCTAGGCTGGGCCCAGCAGCACGCAGGCAGGCCAGCCGAAGGGCTGCAGCAGGTCGAAAAGGCGTTGGCGTGGAACCCGATCCGACCCGCCTACTATCCCGCGATCCACGCCCGCGTGGCCTATGCGGCGGGCCGCTACGAAGACGCGCTGAAGAGCGCCCACGAGTGCATCGGACGCACGCCGGCAGTCATCGCGTGCAAGGCGCTGTGGTTGTCTTCGATGATGCGTCTCGGCAGGACAGAGGAAGCCCAGGCGGAATGGCCCGGAATGCTCGCCGGCGCGCCTGCATTGCACGACGTTCGCCTGGGTCTGGGTTGGGTCGACCTCGATCTCGACAGGTTGCGCACGTCGATCGACGCTGCAAGATGAGCCTTTTCAGGCGGTAGGCGAAAGTGTCCGACTACGTCGTCAGGCTGTGCGCCGGCCGCTCGCCGGCCAGCGCCTGCGCCAGGCTCGCGAGCACCATCTCGGCCATTGCCGTTCGCGTCTCGACCGTCGCGCTCGCGCGGTGCGCCTGCAGCGTCACGTTGTCGAGCTCGAACAGCACGGGCGGCACGTTCGGCTCGTCGACGAACACGTCCAGCCCCGCGCCGGCGATGCGCTTCTCGCGCAGCGCCTGCACCAGATCCGCCTCGCGGACGAGGCGGCCGCGCGCGACGTTGACGAGGAAGCCCTGAGGCCCGAGCGCGTCGAGGACCGCCGCATCGATGATGCCCTCGGCCTTGTCGGCGGCCGCGCACACGACCAGCGCATCGCTGTCGCGGGCGAGCTGCCGCAGGTCCGCCACGTAAGTCCAGGCGGCGTCCGGCATCAGCGCGAGGTCGGTGTAGCTCACCGGGCAGCCGAAGGCGGCCACCCGCGTCGCGACCGCGCGCCCGACACGCCCGAGGCCGACGATGCCCACGCGCATGCCGCTGAAGCGCCGCGCGAGCGGGATCGCGCTCGGTTGGGGATGCCGCAACCACGCGCCCGAACGCACGAAGCGGTCGACCGCGCAGACATTGCGGCAGGTCGCCAGCAGCAGCGCGATGGCCAGGTCCGCGACGTCCTCGGTCAACGCGCCGAACGTGCCGGTGACCGGCAGCTTGCGGGCCCGGGCGTAGTCCAGGTCCACCGCGTCGGTCCCCACGCCGTTGACGGCGACGATCTCGAGCGCCGGCAGCCGCTCCAACAACGCACGCTTGATGCCGGTGTGGCCTCCGGTGATCACGCCGCGGATGGCTCCGCCGTGCTCGCGCAGGGTGGCGTCCGGGTCCGACTGTTCGTACAGCCGGTGCATCGTGTACAGCGCGTCGAGGCGCGTGTTGATCGACGGCACGAGGATCGGGTTGAGTTGGAGGATGTGCGGCTTCATGACTGTTTCCGAGGTGTCCACGGCGTCTATTCGGGTTCGATGCCGGCTGCCTTGATGACGCTGCCCCAGCGCTTGTGTTCGGCGGCCTGGAAGCTCGCCAACTCGGCGGAGGTCGAGGTGAACGGCTCCATGCCGTTCTGTTCGACGAACCGGCGCACGTTCTCGGTCGCCAGGGCCCGCTGCATCAGCTCGTTGATGCGCTGCACGACCGGCGCCGGCGTGCCGGCCGGGGCGTAGACCGCGTTCCAGTAGCTCATCTCGTAGCCGGGCAGGCCGGCTTCGGCGATCGTCGGCAGGTCGGGGACGAGCGGCGAGCGCTTCGGGCTGCTGACCCCCAGCGCCTTCAGCTTGCCGGCCTTCACCTGCGGCAAGCTCGTCGTGAGGTCGACGATCATCATGTCGATCTGCCCGCCGACCAGGTCGATGATCGCCGGCGGATTGGCCTTGTACGGCACGTGAGTCAGCTGCGTGTGCGTCATCTGCTGGAACAGTTCGGATGCGACGCGCGCCGACGAGCTGCCGGCGCCGAAGGTCAGCGGCTGCTTCCTCGCGGCGACGATCAGCTCGGCGACGTTCTGCGCCTTCACGCTCGGATGCGTCACCAGCAGCAGGTAGCCTTTCACGAGCGCGCCGACCGGCGCGAAGTCCTTGACCGGGTCGTAGGCGAGCTTGCGGAACAGGTGCGGATTCGCCGCCTGCGTCGTGTTCGTCGTGATGAAGAGCGTGTAGCCGTCGGCCGGTGCACGCGCCACGGCCTGCGCCGCGATGCCGCCGCTCGCACCCGCCTTGTTGTCGACGATCACCGGCAGCTTGGTCTCGGCGGTGATTTCCTGGCCGATCGCACGAGCCAGCCCGTCGGTGGTGCTGCCGGCACTGGAGCCGATGACGATCGTGATCGGCCTGGAGGGATAGCCGTCTGCGAGCGCCGGCTGTGACATGACGGCACCGAGGGTCAGGGCGGCGAAGGTGCTGACGAGATTCATGGCTCCTGTCTCCGTTGGGATAAGTCGTGATTTGTCAACATACTAGGCAGCCACCCGTGCCATCGTCAATATTGATAATCAATATCAACTCGTTGGTGTTGAACGCAAGTTATGTTGATATTGATGCGACTCGTCAATATGATGCCGCCGAGCACGAGGAGGTATCCAGCCAATGGCGACGTGGATGACGCTCGAGGAGGCGAGGCACCTGCTGGGGGTTCGCCCGCAGACCATCTACGCCTACGTCAGCCGGGGACGCATCGCCGTCAGCGCGGACCCCGCGGACTCGCGGCGCAGCCTGTATCGGTCGGAAGACGTCGCCAACCTCGTGCGTCGCAAGGCCAGCGGCAGGACGCGAGAAACGCTGGCCGCGACCACCCTGTTCGGTGCCGAGCCCAGCATCCCGACGTCGATATCGACGTTCGCCGGCGGCCGCCTGTACTACCGCGGGATCGACGTCGTGTCTCTGGCCGCCACGGCGACTCTGGAGGATGCGGCGTCCGTGCTGTGGGCATCGGAGCATCCCCTGGTCTTCGCGGCGGCTCCTGGCCCGGCTCCCGTCGGACCGGCCGGGCGCGTTCGGGCGTTCACCGAATTGGCCACCCTGGCTGCGACCGGCCACTCGACGAAAGGGCGCGCCGCGAAGGTGTTGCTGGAGGAGTCGGCCGGTCTGGTCGGGCGCTTGGCGGCGGCATTCGGCGCCACAGACGACCACACACTGCCGTTGCACGAAAGGTTGGCACGCGGCTGGAGACAGCCGCGCGCGGCCGCCGGCCTGATCCGCAAGACCTTGGTGCTGCTTGCGGACCACGAAATCACGAGCTCGGCCTTCTCGTCGCGCATCACGGCGTCCACTGGGGCGTCGCTTTCCGCCTGCCTGCTGGCCGGTCTGGCGACACTCTCGGGCCCGCTTCACGGCGATGCGTCGGGCCGGGTGCGCACGCTGTTCGATGAAGTCGAACGAAGCGGTCCCGACGTGGTGGTGGACCGCTACCTGTCCTCGGCGATGCCGATCCCCGGGTTCGGTCACCCCATCTATCCCGACGGGGACCCGAGGGCTGCCGCCCTGATGGCCGACCTCGAGCCGCCGAAGCACATCGCCCGCTTGATCGATCGCGTCGTGTCGTTGACCGGGCTGCTGCCCACCATCGACGTGGCGCTCGCGACGCTGGTCACGCGCTACCGGCTTCCCGCGGATGCCGCGTTTGCGCTGTTCGCCGTCGCGCGCAGCGTCGGCCTGCTCGCTCACAGCATGGAGCAGCTCAGCGTCGACTCGGTGATCCGTCCTCGCGGCCGGTACACCGGGCCGACTGCCGAATTGCACCCGGAAGACCAGCGGCGCAAGCGCAAGAGCCGGTAGCACCGGACCGCAGGCTTCGACCGCATCGGTGCCCTCAGATCGGAAACTGCGTCGTCGACAGCACCTGCTTCAGCACCATGAACGAGCGGATCTGACGCACGCCCGGCAGGTGCAGCAGCTGCTCGGCATGCAGGCGGTTGAAGCTGTCGCTGTCGCGTGTGCGCACGAGCATGAAGTAGTCGAACTCGCCGGTGACGACATGGCACTCCATGCACCCCGACACTTTCGCGGCCGCCTTCTCGAACGCGGCGAACGAGTCGGGGGTCGACCGGTCGAGCACGACGCCGATCATCACCAGCATGCCGGCGTCGAGCGCGCGCGGGTTCAGCAGCGCGACGATGCCGGTGATCAGGCCCATCTGCTTGAGGCGCTCGACGCGCCGCAGGCAGGCCGGCGCGCTCAGGTTGACCTTGGCGGCGAGCGCGACGTTCGACACCGACGCGTCGCGCTGCAGCGCACGCAGGATGGCCTTGTCGGTGCGGTCGATCGTGTGGGTGAGCGACTGAGACACAGGCGCCGAGGCGGCACGAACTTTTGTTGCTCTCATTGTCCGTTCCGAGAAATGAACGTCGTTGAACTCATGATCTTCCGTCGCAAAGATGCCTGTACGGGCACAACTTTGCAACCCTGTGAGGCCGCTCCTTTTTTACCATTCGTCGATCACCCGCACCGATGAGCGCCTCATGAACCTGCAACGTTTCCCCCGTCATTCGCTGACCTTCGGCCCGACGCCGATCCAGCCCCTGAAGCGCCTGAGCGCCCACCTCGGTGGCGAGGTCGAGCTGTACGCCAAGCGCGAAGACTGCAACAGCGGCCTCGCCTTCGGCGGCAACAAGACACGCAAGCTCGAGTACCTGATCCCCGAAGCGCTGGCGCAGGGCTGCGACACGCTGGTGTCGATCGGCGGCATCCAGTCGAACCAGACGCGCCAGGTCGCCGCCGTCGCGGCGCACCTCGGCATGAAGTGTGTGCTGGTGCAGGAGAACTGGGTCAACTACTCCGACGCCGTCTACGACCGCGTCGGCAACATCGAGATGTCGCGCATCCTCGGCGCCGACGTGCGCCTGGACGCAGCCGGCTTCGACATCGGCATCCGTCCGAGCTGGGAACAGGCGATGGCCGACGTGCGTCGCGCCGGTGGCAAGCCGTTCCCGATCCCGGCCGGCTGCTCGGAGCATCCGCTCGGCGGCCTCGGCTTCGTCGGCTTCGCCGAGGAGGTGCGTGCGCAGGAGGCCGAGCTCGGCTTCAAGTTCGACTACATCGTCGTCTGCTCGGTCACCGGCAGCACGCAGGCCGGCATGGTGGTCGGCTTCGCCGCCGACGGCCGCGCCGACCGCGTGATCGGCATCGATGCGTCGGCAAAGCCGGCACAGACCCACGCCCAGATCCTGCGCATCGCGCAGAACACCGCGAAGCTGGTCGAACTCGGCCGCCCGATCGTCGACAAGGACGTGGTGCTCGACACCCGTTACGGCGGCCCCGAATACGGCCTGCCGAACGCCGGCACGCTCGACGCGATCCGCCTGTGCGCCCGCCAGGAAGGCATGCTGACCGACCCGGTCTACGAGGGCAAGTCGATGCACGCGATGATCGACAAGGTGCGCCGCGGCGAATTTCCCGCGGGCTCGAAGGTGCTGTACGCCCACCTCGGCGGCGTGCCGGCGCTCAACGCCTACAGCTTCCTGTTCCGCAACGGGTGACGGCGACTTCTTGACCAGGCCCGTTCACACTACGGGAAGGCCGATCGTGACACGGCCTTGCGCGCTTGTTCGACCAGCGCCAGGATCAAGCGCGTCCGTACCGATGCACGTGGCCAGATGACGCCGAAGCGGCGACGGTATGGCTGATCCGCCAGCGCCAATCTCGCGACACGCAGACGGCGCCACCATGGCACCGATGCATCGGGTGCGAGCGAAACGCCGAGGCCGCGGTCGACGAGCATCGCGATCGCGGGCAGCGAACTGAGCTCGAAGCGCTCGCGAGGAACGATCCCGGCCTTGCGCAGGTAGGCGTCGGCCTGTTTGCCGCCCCCGAGCGTCCGGTTGTACCGGATGAAGGGCTCTTCGCGCAGCAGGGTGTGCGCATCGCGCCGACCCCATCTGGCAGGCGCCATCACCACCAGTGGTTCCTCGCACAGCTGTTCCCAGTTCAGCGTCTTGGGCAGCACGAAGGGCGGGTGCAGACAGATCGCCGCATCGAGCTCGCCGCGCACGACGGCGTAGTAGAGGTCCACCGACAGGGCGGAGCGGATCTCCACCCGCGCATCCGGATGGACCTTGACGAAACCGGCGAGCACTTCGGGCATCAGGCTGTGCAGTGCCGTGTTGATGGCCCCGAGCCGCAGTTCGCCGGCCGCTGCATCGTCGTTGATGGCTGCCTTGATGTTCCGCAGGTCGCGCAGGACCGAGCTGGCTCTGTCCACCAGTCGATGGCCCGCCTCCGTGGGCACCACCGTCCGTCCAGCACGGGTCAGCAAGCGCGTTCCCAGCTCGCGCTCCAGCAACTTGAGCTGGTGCGCGACGGCGGCCGGCGTGACTTCCAGGCGGCGAGCGGCCTCGGACATGGAGCCGGACGCGGCGACGAGAACGAAGGTGCTGAGGTAGCTCGTCTCCATGACGGCGACTCCCGGACTTGATAACGGCATTATCAAGTGATCAAAGATCACATCTCTTTGATTCTGGTATCGCGTTGCCCATACTGCGAGGCCTACCGACAGGAGCAAGCGATGGCGATCAAGCCTCTTCACGGCATCCGCGTGCTGGACCTGACCAACGTGCTGGCCGGCCCGTTCGCCTGCCACCAGCTCGCGCACATGGGCGCCGACGTGATCAAGGTCGAGGCCCGCGGCACCGGTGACCTGGCGCGCCAGCTCGGTGCCGACCACGAGTTGAACAAGGCCAACATGGGCGTCTCGTTCCTGGCCCAGAACCCGGGCAAGCGATCCATCACGCTCAACCTCAAGCACACGAAGGGCAAGGAGGCCTTCCGCCGGCTGGTGCGCACCGCCGACGTGGTGATGGAGAACTTCCGTCCCGGGGTGATGGACCGCCTCGGCGTCGGCCACGCCGAGCTGATGAAGGAGAACCCGCGGCTCGTGTACTGCGCCATCTCCGGCTTCGGCCAGGACGGGCCGCTGCGCGACCTGCCCGCCTACGACCAGATCATCCAGGGCATGTCCGGCATCATGAGCGTCACCGGCGCCCCGGAGAACGCACCCTACCGCGTCGGCTATCCGGTGGCCGACACGATCGGCGGCATCACCGCAGCCTTTGCCGTCGCGGCTGCGCTGGCCGACCACCGGCGCAGTGAAGGCGTCTTCATCGACGTGTCGATGCTCGAGGCAGCGATGGCGACGATGGGCTGGGCGGTGTCGAACCACCTGATCGCCGGCCGCGAGCCGGTGCCGCTCGGCAACGACAACGTGACGGCGAGTCCGTCCGGCACCTTCAGGACCGGCGACGGCCTGCTCAACATCGCCGCCAACAAGCAGGAGCAATTCGAGGCCGTGTGCCAGGTGCTGCGGCATCCCGAGTGGACGCAGGACCCGCGGTTCGTCGATCGCCACGCGCGGCTGCAGCATCGCGAAGCGCTGCGTGCATTGATGGAGCAGGCGATGGCGGCAAGGCCTGCGGGTGACTGGTGGCGGCAGTTCAACGATGCCGGGGTCCCGGCCGGCCCGGTCTACTCGGTGGCGCAGGCACTGTCGCACCCGCAGATCGCGAGCCGCGGAATGCTCGCCACGTTCCCGAACGCGCCGGGGGTCGGACGCGACATCCGTGTCGTTCGCACCGGATTCAAGCTCAACGGCGAGGCGCCGGCGGTGGACACCCCGCCCCCGCTGCTGGGCCAGCACAGCGACGAAATCCTCGCCGAACTGGACTACTCGGCCGAGGAGATCGACGCGCTGAAGGCCGAGAAGGTCGTATGAGCTCGACGGGAGACAGCGATGAGTGACAGTGAAACGACGACTTCCCCCCACGCGGCCCAGCGCGAAAGCGAGGACTGGTGGCGAACCTCGATCATCGAGATGGCGCCCGGCGTCATCCGGTACCGTGGCTACCCCATCGAGGAGTTGATCACCCAACGGGTGAGCCTGGCCCAGATGATCTGGCTGATGACACGCGGCGAGCTGCCGACGAAGGCGCAGGGCGCGCTGCTCGAGTCGGCCCTGATGTCGGCGGTGGACCACGGCCCTCAGGCGCCCAGCATCGCGATCGCGCGCATGGCGGCCACCTGCGGCGTCGGTCTCAACAGCGCGATGGCATCGGCCGTCAATGTGCTGGGCGACGTGCACGGCGGCGCCGGCGAGCAGGCCGTCGAGCTCTACCAGGACATCGCCGCGCGCATCGATGCCGGCGCGGGCATTGCAGACGCGGTACAGGCCGGCCTGGACGCCTGCGTCACCGCCCACGGCAAGGTCATCCCCGGCTTCGGCCACCGCTTTCATCCGGTCGACCCACGCAGCGCTCCGCTGCTCGCCCTTGTCGACGAAGCCGCGCAGCAGGGCGCCGTGAGCGGACGCTATGCCGCCATCGGCCGCGCGGTGGAAGCCCACCTCGCCGCGAAGAAGGGCAAACCGATCCCGATGAACATCGACGGCGCGACGGCGGTGATCTATGCCGAGCTGGGCTTCGCGGCGCCGCTTGCGCGCGGACTGTTCTGCCTGTCCCGCTCGGTCGGCATCCTGGCCCACGCGTGGGAGCAGACCGAGCAGGGTGTGCGCATCAAGGGACCGCTGCCGCGCCGCTGCACATGGACATACGACGGGCCGGCGCGCCGATCGGTATCAGTTCGAGATTGACGCCATCGCGAGTCGCTGTCGCACCGCGCTGCATCCGCAGTTCAGTCCGCCAGCCCCTGGATGGTCCCGACCAGCGCCTGGGCGCGTGGCACCAAGGTGTCGAGGCAGCAGTACTCGCCGTCGGTGTGCGCCTTGGCGCCGACCGGGCCGACGCCGCACAGCGTCGGGATGCCGAGCGACGCGGTGAACCCGGCGTCCGAGCAGCCGCCGGTGAACTCGCCGTCGACCTCGAAGCCAATGCGCGCGGCACTGGCCTGGTAACGCTGGAGCAGTTCGCCGCTCCAGCGGCGCTCGAGCGGCAGGAACTCCGAGGTCTGCGTCAGCGTCGCGGCCGTGCCCGGCACGCCGGGCGCCTCGACGATCGCCGCGAGACGTCGAAACAGTTCCTGACGCTGTGCGAGCGAGCAGAAGCGCACGTCGAGCTTGCCCTGCGCCGACGGCGCGACCGTGTTGGTCGACATGCCACCGCTGATCAGCCCGACGTTGGTCGTGATGCCGGTCGCGTAGTCGGTCAGCGCGTGCAGCGCCTGCACCTTGCGTGCGAGGGTTTCGATCGCACTCGCACCGTCGGCGTGGTTCATGCCGGAGTGCGCGGCGCGTCCGGTCACGTCGACCGTGAAGGTCGCGCCGCCCTTGCGTTCGATCACGAGGTTGCCGCTGACACGCCCCGGCTCGGCGTTGAAGGCGGCCCGCGCACCGCGTGCGTGGGCCTCGATCGCGATGCGGCCGCGCTGCGAGCCGATCTCCTCGTCCGCGGTGAACAGGCCCAGAACCGGAAACGGCAAGGGCGACAGCCGCCGCAGCGCCATCAGCACGAAGCACTGCAGCACCAGGCCCGACTTCATGTCCGACACGCCGGGCCCGTAGCCGCGGTCGCCGTCGACACGCCACGGGCGCTGCGCGACGGTGCCGGTCGGAAACACCGTGTCGCGGTGCCCCATCAGCAGCACGGGCGCAGCGTCGGGCTGCGCGCCCGGCAGGCGCGCGAGCAGCACGTCGCCGCCGCTCGGATCGGCGCGGTGCTCGGCGTCGATGTCCACAGCGTGGAGCCAGCCGAGCATCGCCTGCGCGACGCGGTCGGTACCGGCCTTGTCGTGGCTGTTCGAGTCGATGTCGACGAGCGTGGCCAGCGCCGCCTGCATCGCCGGGCGCTGCGTCGCGAGCCAGTCGGTGGCCGCGTTCATGCGCGCGCCTTCATCACCGCGGGCCCCTCTTCGGCCAGGTCCCAGAACAGGCCTGCCATGATGCGCAGTGACTCGCGCGTCAGGTCGGCGAGGATGTGCTCGTTCGGCGCGTGCTGCGAGCACGCCGCGTAGGAGTGCGGCACCCACAGCGTCGGCAGGCCGAGTGTTTCGGAGAACACGTCGTTCGGCAGCGAGCCGCCGAGGTTGGGCAGCAGCGCCGGCCGCTTGCCGGTGCTGCGTTCGATCGAGGCCAGGCCCCAGCGCACCCAGGCGTCATCGGGGTCGAGCCGGGTCGCGGCCATGTGCACGCCGGCGCCGCGCACCTCGACGTCGTCGAAGCCGTGTGCATCGAGGTGCTTGCGGATGTGCGCGAGGAAGTTCGCGACGTCGCTGCCGACGACGAAGCGCATGTGGCAGTGCGCGCGCGCCTCGGCCGGAATCGCGTGCACCGGCATCGCCGGATTGCCGGTCGTGAAGGCGAGCACCTCGAGGCTGTTCCAGCCGATCACACGTTCGGTCGGCGTCAGGCCGGGCTCGCCCCAGTCGGGGTCGATCTCCGGGTCGCCGGGGCCGCCGCCGACCTCGATGTCCTTCAACGCCGCACGCACGCTCGCCGGCAGCTCGGCCGGCATCAGCCCCGGCACGAGGATGCGCCCGCGCGCATCGATCAGGCTCGCGATCGCATGTGCGAGCCGGATGCCCGGGTTGCGCAGCAGGCCGCCCCAGTTGCCCGAATGGTGGCCGCCATCGCGCAGCTTCACGTGCAGATCGAAATTGAACACGCCGCGCGAGCCGAGGAACATCGTCGCGCGCGACGCCGCGACGCGCGGGCCGTCGGAGGCGAGGAAGAGGTCGGCCGCGAGCCGCTCGCGGTACTGCGCGCAGAACGTGTCGAGGCCTGGCGAGCCGGCCTCCTCGCCCATCTCGAGGATGATCTTGACGTCGTAGCCGAGTCGGCCGCCGCGCACCGCGAGCACCTGCTCGAGCGCGGTGAGGTTGATCGTGTGCTGGCCCTTGTTGTCGGCGGTGCCGCGCCCGTACCAGCGGTTGCCGTCGACGACGATCTCCCACGGGCTCAGGCCGGTGCGCCACTGCGCATCGTGGCCACGCACGACGTCGCCGTGGCCGTAGGTCAGCAGCGTGAACGCGGCGCCGGCCTCGATCCGCTCGGCGAACAGGAACGGGCAACGCGGCGTCATCGGGTTCTCGACGATGCGCCATGCGAAGCCCATGCGCTCGAGCTGCGGCGCGATCTCGTCGTGCAGGTAGGCGTGCAACGCGGGGCCGCTGGTGGCGTCCTCGCTCTCGGTGCGCATCGCGACGCGACGCGCGAGCACCTGCCGGAAACGCCCATCGTCGAAGCAGGCGAGGGTCTCGTCGATGGCTTGTTGACGACTCATGCAGGCAATCCTTGCAGCGAGGTAATCTCGGGAATCCCGAGGCCGGGCTCGGGCGACAGCGCCGAGGCCAGCAGCGCGCGCGTGTACGGATGCGCGGGCCGGTTGAAGATCTGCTCGCGCGTGCCGAGCTCGACGATCACGCCGCGCTGCATCACCGCGACGCGGTCGGCCAGGTGCTCGACGATGCCGAGGTCGTGGCTGATGAAGAAATAGGTCAGCCCGAACTCGGCCTTCAGGTCCATCAGCAGGTTCAGGATCTGCGCCTGCACCGAGACGTCGAGCGCCGAGGTCGGCTCGTCGCAGATCAGGATGTCGGGGCGCAGCACCAGCGCGCGGGCGATCGCGACACGCTGGCGCTGCCCGCCCGAGAGCTGGCCCGGCATCTGCTGGTGCGTGCGCTCGGGCATGCCGACGCGGTCGAGCGTCTCGCGCACCGTGCGCTGCTGCTCGGCCTTCGTGCCGACGCGGTGCAGGCGCAGCGGCACGCCGACGATCTCGGCCACGGTGCGGCGCGGGTTCAGCGACGAGTACGGATCCTGGAAGATCGGCTGGATCCGGCGCGCGCGTTCGCGCCGCCGGCGCGGGTCGATCTCCTTGCCGTGCAGCAGCACGTTGCCGGAGGTCGGCGCGAGCAGGCCCAGCAGCATCCTGGCCAGCGTGCTCTTGCCGCAGCCCGACTCGCCGACCAGGCCGAGCGTCTCGCCCTTCGCGATGCGCAGCGTCACGTTGTCGACCGCCTTGATCTCGCCGGGCGTGCGGAACAGGCCGCGCTTGAGTGCAAAGCTGCGGCTCAGCGCGCACAGCTCCAGCGCGAAGTCGCCCTCGCCCGCGGTCATGCGGCCTCCTTCGACATCACTGGCAACGGCTGCGCCGCGACGCAGCGAACCAGGTGCTGCGCATCGAGCGCCACCTGCGGCGGCGTCTGCGCGCAGGCCTCGCGCACCTCG
>Ga0075366_10000453_pt1 | contig 19063 bp, 16 predicted proteins | sample EndMethybrTD3031_FD_72351 | JGI IMG/M metagenome (GOLD analysis project Ga0075366, IMG submission 72351) | Populus endosphere microbial communities from Tennessee, USA - Endosphere MetaG P. TD hybrid TD303-1 | ecosystem: Host-associated > Plants > Roots > Endosphere | place: USA: Tennessee...
GTTCGGCCGATCGCGAAGAGCAATGTGAACTGCAGTGAGGACAAAAATTGATGTCGGGGGTTCGAGTCCCTCTCCCGCTATCAATAATTGCCTGCCAAAGATCGGAGCCGTTTTTGAGCCAACCCTTGCGGGCCGTCGACGCCGTCTGAGGTCGCCGCCGGAAATGATAACGAAGCACATGCCCACCGAGATGATGCCGATGAAGGCTGTGCTGGTCGGCAGTGATTTGCCGCGGCTTTTGGCTGGGTCCAGAAGAATGTAGCCGTCCTAGCCGGACCTCCGCGGCGGGCGCGTGCTGTCGCGCAGCATCAGCATGGCGGGAAGCTTAATGTCCTTCTGCGGCTCCGCCCTGCCGTTCGTCATTAGCGCGATCAGTTCTGCTGCAGCGGTGGCCCCGAGATCGCGACGGGGCTGGACGATGGTCGTCAGGGTCGGCTCGCAATAGTCGGCATAGGCGATGCCGTCGAAGCCAACGACGGAGAGATCGTCCGGGATCTGGAGGCCGGCGGCGCGCGCGGTCTTGATCAGGCCGATTGCCATTTCGTCGTTGGCCGCAAACAGCGCTGTCGGGCGCGACGCGGGCTTGAGCGCCAGAAGTGTCCGGCCGGCCTCGACACCGGTGCGGAAAGTGAAATCGCCGGGCAGGATCAAGCTCGCATCGGTCGCAATTCCTGCGTCTTGCAAGGCCTGTCGATAGCCTTCGAGACGCTGCTGCTCGAGGATGTTGAAGTTCGGCCCCGACAAATAGGCGATGCTTGTGTGGCCGAGCTCAACCAAGTGTCGCACCGCTTCGCGCGCGGTGTCGACATTATTGATCGTGACCTGCGGGAAGCTTTCTCGCGGGATGTACTCGCAGGCGGCAACCAACGGCACGCCCGCGTCGCGCAAGTCGCGGTCGGGGCTGCGCATCACGTGGCCACACAAGAGCAGCACGCCGTCGGCCTGGCCGGCGCAGACCAAGTCGACGTAGCGCGCCTCCTTCTCCGGCGAGCCGGCGAGATTGGCAATAATAAGCCCGTAGCCGGCGGCCGACAGCGTATCGTCGATGCCCTGGAGAACCTCAGCGAAGAACGGGTTGGCGATGTCCGGCACTGCCACCAGCACGACCATGGTCTTCCGGACGCGCAGGTTCCTTGCGGAAATGTTCGGCGTGTAGCCGGTGTCGCGCACGGCCGCGAGTACGCGTGTGCGGGTCTCTTCAATCACGACCTCGGGGCGCGCCAGCGTCCGGCTGACGGTCGCAACCGAGACTCCTGCCAGTCGCGCGACATCGGCGATTTTGGCCGTCTTCTGACGTATCACTCTGGTTCGCTTGGACATATTGAGGCTCGCCATCTCGGCGTCGTACCGGGACTTGCAAAATCAAAAAGTTCTGCTAGAGTTAGGATGTAATCGATTACATTTGATGTGTAAAGCTACAACGAGCCCATAAGGGCCGCACGCTGAATACACACGCCTGCAAAGGCATATCGGGAGGGAATGATGAAGCGCACACTGTTCGCATCGGTGGCGATTGTCGCCGCGGCCTGCGTCTCGGTACCGGTCTCCGCAGAAGAGATGAAGGCCGAAGTCATCCACTGGTGGACCTCCGGCGGCGAGGCGGCCGCCGTTAGGGTGTTTGCCGACCAGTTCACCAAGGCCGGCGGCACCTGGATCGACAGCGCGGTCGCCGGCGCTGCGAATGCGCGAAACGCCGCGATCAGCCGCACCGTCGCCGGCAATCCGCCGACCGCCATGCAGCTCAACACCGGCAAGCAGTTCGACGAGTTGGTGGAAGGCGGCCTGCTCGCCGATGTCGATGCGGTCGCAACCGAAGGCAACTGGAAAGGCTTGATGCCTGCCGCGATCACTGCCGCCGCGACCCGCAACGGCAAGATGTATGCGGTGCCGATCAACATCCACGGTCAGAATTGGCTCTGGTACAACAAGGCTGTGCTTGCCTCCGTCGGCGCCGATGAGCCGAAGACCTGGAATGACGCGATTACTATTCTCGACAAGCTCAAGGCCGAGGGCAAGGTGATCCCGCTGGCCTTCTCGGGCCAGAAGAACTGGGAGCAAAACCTGTTCAATTCGGTCCTGATCGGCGTCGGCGGCGCACAGATGTGGACCGGCATCCTCGGCAAGCGCGACGCGTCGCTGGCCCGGAGCGCCGAGTTCAAGGCGGTCGCCGTCACTTATAAGAAGCTCAAGGACTATGTCGATGCCGGCGCGCCCGGCCGCAACTGGAATGACGCGACCAATCTCGTCATCCAGGGCAAGGCCGGAATGCAGATCATGGGCGACTGGGCCAAGGGCGAATTCATCGCGGCGGGCAAAATCGCCGACAAGGACTATGGCTGCACGGTGCTGTCTAACGGCAGCGGCGGTTATGTGATGGGCGGCGATGTGTTCGTATTCCCGAAGGCGAAGGACCCATCCGTCACCAAGGCGCAGATGACGTTGGCGAGACTGATGCTGACGCCCGAGACCCAGATCCAGTTCGCGCTGAAGAAGGGCTCGATCCCGGTGCGTAGCGATGTCGATACGTCCGCACTCGACGCATGTGCCCAGAAGGGCATGCGCTATGTCGCAGACAAGGCCCAACAAATGCCGTCCGGCGACATGCTGGCGCCGCCGGCGATGATCGGCGCGCTGCAGGATGCCATCTCGCAATATTGGAACACCAATATGAGCGCCGATGAATTCTCCGCCAAGGTCGCGGCTGTGCTGAAGTCCCAGGAGTGATGCATCACAAAAGGCGGCTGACGAGCTGTTGGCCGCCTTTCCCACCCGTCGACCTCTTTTCAATCCGGCGATGCGATGCGTCTTTCGCTGAACTCCCGAATTTCCGCGATCACCGCGCTCTTGCCGGCGCTGCTGGTGATGCTCGTCGTCTATATCGGTGCCACCGGCTGGACCGTCTGGATGTCGCTGACCAACTCGCGCATGCTGCCGAACAACAATTTCGTCGGGCTTCGGCAATATGAGATGTTGTTCGGCAACGACCGCTGGATCACCTCGGTCCACAACATCGTTATCTACGGTGTGCTGTTCGTGTCGCTCGCTCTCTCCATCGGCTTCCTGCTGGCGGTTGCGATCGATCAGCGGGTGCGTGCCGAGGACACGATCCGCTCGATCTATCTCTATCCCTATTCGATGTCCTTCGTCGTCACGGGCCTGGTCTGGCAATGGCTGCTCAACCCGACGCTCGGCATCCAGCATGTGCTGCGCAGCTGGGGCTTCGAAGGCGCGACGTTCGACTGGATTGTACGGCCGGAGACCGCAATCTATTGCCTGGTCATCGCGGGTGTCTGGCAGGCTTCAGGGCTGGTGATGGCCATCATGCTCGCCGGCCTTCGCGGCGTCGACGAGGAGATCTGGAAGGCGACGCGAGTCGACGGCCTGCCGAAATGGCGGGTCTATGTCTCGATCATCATTCCGATGATGGGTGCAAGCTTTGCGACCGCCGCGGTGCTGCTCTCGACCGGCGTGGTGCGCCTTTACGACCTCTCGGTCGCGATGACTAACGGCGGGCCCGGCATCGCCTCGGAGGTACCCGCCAAATTCGTCATGGATCATTTGTTCGAACGCGCCAATATCGGGCTTGCGACGGCGGCGGCCACCACCATGCTGATCACGGTGATTGCGGTGGTCGCGCCCTATTTCTACTGGCGCACGCGCAAGGGAGAAATGCGATGACAGCGGCGGCTCAGCCCTTGCCCGCCGCTCGCCGGTCGAAGCGCATGACTCCGGCGCGCTGGGGCCTCTATGCCTTCATCTTCATTACCGCGCTCTATTTCCTGCTGCCGCTCTATGTGATGGTCGTCACCTCGCTGAAGCCGATGGCAGAGATACGGCAGGGCAATCTGCTGGCCTTGCCCGTAGCTCCCAGCATCGACGCGTGGGTCAAGGCCTGGACGTCGGCCTGTACCGGTCTGACCTGCCAGGGCATCAAGATCGGCTTTCTCAACTCGCTGCGCATCCTGGTGCCGTCGGTGGTCATCTCCATCCTGGTCGGCTCGCTCACCGGCTATGCGCTGTCGCTGTGGCGTGTGCGCGGCGGCAACATCCTGTTCGGCACGATGATGGTGGTCGCCTTCATCCCCTATCAGGTGTTCATCTATCCCTTGGTGCGCGTGTTCTCCTTCACCGGGCTCGGGCAGTCGCTCTTAACCATCGTGATCATCCACACGATTTTCGGCCTTCCCACCATGACACTGCTGTTTCGCAACTATTTCGCGTCGCTGCCGGTCGAGTTGTTCAAGGCCGCCCGCGTCGACGGCGCCGGCTTCTACCAGATCTATGCGCGGATCATGATGCCGATGGCCACGCCCATGATCGTGGTCGCGGTGATCTTGCAGACCACCGGCATCTGGAACGATTTCATCCTGGGGCTCGTTTTCGCCGGCCGTGACAATCTGCCAATGACGGTGCAGCTCAATAACATCGTCAATTCGACGCAAGGCGAGCGCGCCTACAATGTTGACATGGCGGCAACGCTGTTGACCGCGCTGTTGCCGCTTGTCGTCTATTTCGGTTCTGGCCGCTGGTTCGTGCGCGGCATCGCCGCCGGCGCAGTGAAAGGCTGACGCAGCATGCAGAAATCGAATGTCGACATCAGGAGCCTGCAGATCGGCTTTGGCGGCCTGAAGGTGCTGGAGAACCTCAATCTCAATGTCGAGGCGTCCGAGTTTCTCGTGCTGCTTGGGCCGTCCGGCTGCGGCAAGTCGACATTGCTCAACGCGATCGCGGGGCTGATCGACGTCAGGGGTGGCGAGATCCATATCGGCGGCCGCGATGTCACCTGGGCAGAACCGAAGGATCGCGGCATCGCGATGGTGTTCCAGAGCTACGCGCTGTATCCGCGTATGAGCGTGCGCCGGAATATGTCGTTCGGGCTGTCGGTCGCGGGCACGCCGCGAGACGAGATCGAGCGCCGCGTCGGAGAGGCCGCGCGGATGCTGCAACTCAACAGCCTCCTCGACCGCCGTCCCAGCGAGCTCTCCGGCGGCCAGCGCCAGCGTGTCGCGATCGGACGGGCGCTGGTGCGCCATGCCGGCGTCTATTTGTTCGACGAGCCGCTCTCCAATCTGGACGCCCAGTTGCGCGCCGAGCTCAGAGTCGAGATCAAGCGGCTGCATGCACGGCTCGGCGCCACCATGATCTACGTGACACACGACCAGATCGAGGCGCTGACGCTCGCGGACCGGATCGCGGTGATGCAAGGTGGCGTGATCCAGCAACTCGACACGCCGAAGAAGATCTATCGCGAGCCGGTCAACCGGTTCGTCGCCTCCTTCGTTGGCTCGCCCGCCATGAATTTCATTCCCGGCCGGATCGCACGTGACGGCGAGACTGGATTCATCGCCGGCGCCAACCGGCTCGGACTGAACGGCTACGCCTTTCGTGGCCTGCCGACCGACGCGCCGGCCGTTCTCGGCATCCGTCCCGAGCATATCGAGCTGACTGCGTCCGACGATCCATCCGCGGTGTCGGCCCGCGTCGAGATGGTCGAGCCGATGGGCGCCGACACGCTGATTTGGTGCCGTCTTGCCGACAATACCGCCTTCTCCTTCCGCCACGACGCCGACGCGCAGGTGTGTGTGGGAGACACGCTCAACGTCCGGTTCCCCGCTGAAGCCCTGTCGCTGTTCGACGAGATAAGCGGACAGCGCCTCTAGATCCTCCAACTGCCGAAAGCGCGACATGACCAAGCCGATCGACCGATTTTCTATCCAGCTGTATTCTGCCCGCTCCATCACCCCGCTCGAGGCGCAGTTCGCCCTGCTGTCCAACCTGGGCTACACGATGGTGGAGCCCTGGGGCGGACTGTTCAACGATCCCGAGACGCTGAAGAGGCTCCTTGATGTCCACAAGATGACTGCGCCCAGCGCCCATGTCGGCCTCGACCGACTGCGTGAGGATGCGGTCGGCACGGCGAGGATGTGCAAGGGACTCGGCATCGGGACCATCTTTGCGCCGGCCCCACCATTGGGCGAGCGCGAGGGCGGAGAGCAGGAATGGCGCAACATTGGGCGTGAGCTTGCCGAGATCGGCAAGGCGGTGACCGGCGAGGGGCTCAAGTTCGGCTGGCACAATCATCATTGGGAATATGGCCGCACAGGAAGCGGCAAGACCTATCTCGAATGCCTTTTCGAGGAGGCCCCCGACCTCGTCTGGGAGGCCGATCTCGCATGGATCGTGCGCGGCGGCGGCGATCCGGTCGCCGAGATCAAGAAGCATGCGCGGCGCCTGGTCGCTTGCCACATCAAGGACCTCGCACCCTCGGGACAATGCGCCGACGAGGACGGATGGGCCGATCCCGGCCACGGTATCATGGACTGGCAGGCGCTGCGCGCGGCAATGACTGAGGCCGGGGTCTCCCTGTTTGTCGCCGAACACGACAAGCCGAGCGACGTCGCCCGCTTCGCGCGCCGGGCGCGCGAGACCGTGGCGGCTTGGACGTGACGGGGAGGGGATCATGAGCAAGCTCGGAGTCGGCATTGTCGGTTGCGGCAACATCTCGACGATCTACATGCACAACCTGCCGAAATTCCGCGATCTTGAGCTGGTTGCCTGTGCCGACCTGCGGGCCGAGGCCGCGCAAGCCCAGGCGGCGCAGTTCGGCATCGAGGCGTTGTCGATCGAGGCGCTGCTGGCGCGTCCCGATATCCAGATCATCGTCAATCTCACCACGCCGAACGCGCATTACGGCGTGAGTCATGCGGCAATTAACGCCGGCAAGCATGTGTTCGGCGAAAAGCCGATCACGGTGGAAGCCAACGACGCCGCGACCTTGGTCGCGGAAGCAGCGCGTCGCGGTCTGAAGCTCGGCTGCGCGCCGGATACTTTCCTTGGCGGCGGCGGACGGATGGCACGCGAGCTCGTCGATACGGGGCGGATCGGCAAAGTGCTCTACGGTACCTGCTTTTTGATGTCGCATGGCATGGAGCACTGGCACCCCGATCCAACCTTCTTCTTCAAGCCGGGCGGCGGACCGATCCTCGACATGGGGCCCTACTACCTTGCGGCCCTCATCAACCTGTTGGGTCCCGTTGCAATGGTTCAGGGGCGTGCGAGCGCCGGCTTCGCTACGCGGCTCGTCACCTCGAAGGGGCCGATGAACGGAAAGACCGTCGCGGTTGAAACTCCGACGACTATCATGTCGCTGCTGCATTTCGAGTCGGGCGCCGACATCGTCCTTGCGATGAGCTGGGACGTCTGGAAACACGGACATCCGCCGATCGAGCTTTACGGCACCGAGGGCTCGCTGCGCGTACCGGACCCCAATTTTTTCGGCGGCGCCATACAATACACCGAGAAGGGTGGCGACTGGATCTCGGTCCCCGCCGACGACCGGCCGTTTGGGAAACCCAACTGGCGGTCGCCAAACTGGGCCGATCACATACCGAACCAGGCCAACTATCGTTGCCTGGGCGTCGCCGAACTCGCAAGTGCGGTGCTGCGCGGCACGCCACACCGGTCCTCCGGAGCGCTGGCGAGTCACGCGTTGGAGGTGAAGCACGCGATCTTAAAGGCCGGCGTCGAAGGCGGAGAGATTGCAGTACGCTCGCGCGTCGAGCGACCGGCGCCGCTGTCCGACCTCGAGGCGATGGCGTTGTGGGCCGGGGAGACGTTCTGAAGCCGGGACAGTCCCCGGATGCGATTGCCCGATCTGGACATCGGGGTGAAATGCCCGCTCTGTCTCCTGGAACCAGCAAGGGGAGGCGAGTTTTGATGAGGTATCGAACTCAGCGGGCGCGCGCTGCTGGAGCGTCCAGGGGAGAAGGAAGCATTCGATGAAGATGATCAAGGGACCAGCGATATTCCTCGCTCAATTTGTTGCGGACGCGGCGCCGTTCAACTCCTTCGACTCAATCTGCGGATGGGCCGCCTCGCTCGGCTACAAGGGAGTCCAGATTCCGAGCTGGGATGGGCGGCTCTTGGACCTGAAGAAAGCCTCGGAGTCGCAGGACTATGCCGACGAGGTGAGGGGGATCGCGGCCCGGCACGGCCTTTCCATTACCGAACTCTCGACCCATCTCCAGGGACAGCTTGTCGCCGTTCATCCGGCATATGACACGGCGTTCGACGGCTTCGCTGCACCTGAGGTTCGCGGCAATCCGAAGGCGCGCACCGAATGGGCCGTGGACCAGGTCAAGCGCGCGATCTTGGCCTCCAGGCGTCTCGGGCTCACGGTGCATGCGACCTTCTCAGGCGCACTTGCCTGGCCTTACATCTATCCCTGGCCGCAGCGTCCGGCCGGCCTCGTCGAGACCGCCTTCGACGAACTCGCGAAGCGCTGGCGACCGATCCTTGACTATGCAGATGAGCACGGCGTTGATCTCGCCTACGAGATACACCCGGGTGAAGATCTGCACGACGGTGTCTCTTACGAGATGTTCCTCGAGCGGGTGAATAACCACAAGCGCGCGAACCTGCTCTACGATCCATCGCATTTCGTGCTGCAGCAGCTCGACTACCTCGACTACATCGACATCTACCACGCGCGCATCAAAGCCTTCCATGTCAAGGACGCCGAGTTCAATCCGACCGGCCGCCAGGGTGTCTACGGCGGGTTCCAAAGCTGGATCGATCGTGCCGGCCGCTTCCGCTCGCTGGGCGATGGCCAAGTCGATTTCGGCGCCATCTTCTCGAAGCTCACGCAGCACGACTACGGCAGCTGGGCGGTGCTGGAATGGGAGTGCGCGCTGAAGCATCCTGAACAGGGCGCGCGTGAGGGTGCCGAGTTCATCAAAAGCCATATCATTCGCGTCACCGAGAAAGCCTTCGACGATTTCGCTGGTGCCGGCACCGACGATACAGCGAACCGTAAGATGCTGGGCCTATCCTGAGCGGGAGGAGCAAATGACGATCAAAGCAAGCAACGAGACGGGCCGTCATGCTCGTATCCGGCTCGGCATGGTCGGCGGCGGACAGGGGGCCTTCATCGGCGCGGTCCACCGCATTGCCGCTCGCATCGACGACCGGTTCGAGCTGGTTGCCGGCGCGCTCGCGTCCGATCCTGTTCGAGCCAAGGCCTCGGCGAGGGAGCTCGGCATTGCGGACGATCGCGCCTATGGCTCCTACGGGGAGATGGCGAAAGCCGAAGCCGCGCGAGCGGACGGCATCGAGGCGGTCTCGATCGTAACTCCAAACCACATGCACAGCCCGGTCGCGAAGACCTTCCTTGAAGCCGGAATCCACGTGATCTGCGACAAGCCGCTGACGACGACGGTCGCGGAGGCCGAAGAGCTGGTGGCGCTCGTCAAGAAGAGTGGCAAGGTGTTTGTGGTGACACATAACTATACGGGCTATCCCATGATCCGGCAGGCCCGCGCCATGGTCGCGAATGGCGACCTCGGCGAGATCCGGCTGGTCCAGGCCGAATATCTCCAGGATTGGCTGACCGAGCGATTGGAGGCAAGCAGCCACAAGCAGGCGGCGTGGCGCACGGATCCGGCCCGGTCCGGCGCCGGAGGGTGCATCGGCGACATCGGCACCCACGCCTACAATCTCGCCTGCTTCGTCACCGGGCTCAAGCTCGACGAATTGCTCGCACAACTGTCGACCTTCGTCGAGGGGCGGCGCCTCGATGACGATGTCCAGATCCTCCTCAGGTGGAAAGGCGGCGCCAAGGGCATGCTCTGGGCGAGTCAGGTCGCCGTCGGCAATGAGAACGCCCTCACGTTACGCATCTACGGCAGCAAAGGCGGCCTCGAATGGTCGCAGGAGAATCCGAACCAGCTCTGGTTCACGCCCTACGGCCGGCCGAAGCAGCTCCTGACCCGGGGCGGCGCCGGCGTTTTGGGCGAGGCGAGTCGCGTTACGCGTGTCCCCTCTGGCCACCCCGAAGGTTACCTTGAAGGTTTCGCGACCATCTATGCCGAGGCAGCGCGCGCCATCCACGCGGCAGAGGCCGGCCAGAAGCCAGATCCTGAGGTGATCTTCCCAACCGTTGAGGATGGTCTAGCAGGCGTGAAGTTCATCGATGCTGCCGTGAAGTCCGCGACACACAAAGGCGCCTGGGTTCGGATGACGTAGCTGCCGACGCGTGGGCCATGAGGCAGTCGGTCGATACCGGCGCTCGCTGCGATGAAATGGTCTACATTGGCGTCTCGGGCGGACGCTTCGACCTCATCGCCGCCCCGTTCCTCCGAAGTCCACCATTTGCGACCCTGCAACTCGCTAGGATCGTTCGTCCATTGCCGCCGAAATGCGTCTGGTAGGAGGGGGAGAGCACGGTCCGGTCGCGGCCAGGGATGACGGGCACTTGCGCGACTAGATCTATGTTGAGCGACCCGAACACCAGGATCATGGCGGGCAGGCCGTCAGCCTTGCTCGTCCATCACGCGCAGCTTTTCTACGCGGCGGCGGAAATCCTCGTCGGTGGAGAATTCGGCGGTGAGGTAGGACGAGACGAGGTCCACCGCGAGCCAGGCGCCGACGATCTGCGCGCCGATGCACATGACGTTGACGTCGTCGTGCTCGACGCTTTGATGTGCGGAATGAACGTCGTGGCAGACCGCCGCGCGGATGCCCTTCATCTTGTTGGCGGCGATCGAGGCGCCGACGCCGGTGCCGCACACCATGATGCCGCGTGCCGCCTCGCCCGACGTGACCTTCTGCGCAACGGCGCGCGCGATGTCGGGGAAGTCCACCGGCTTGTCGTCATAGGAGCCGACGTCGACGACGTCGTGGCCGAGCTTACGGATGTGGTCGATGACGGTCTGCTTGAGCGGCCAGCCGGCATGGTCGGATCCGATGACGAGACGCATGTAATATCCTTCTTGATTGTTCATTGACCGTGACAGCCGCGAAACGGCTGTCACGGCTTCTTCCTGGTTCAGCTACGCATGTCGGCCGGGAGATCGCCCCCGTGGAACTGCAACCAGACCGTTATGAGCGGCCGAAGATTGGTCAGCTCCGTTGATCTCCTGCGGTTTTGTTCGGGTCCAAGTGCTTTCGTTGCGTTTCGTTTACGCCGGTTCTGGTGCGAAGCTGGTGCGTGCTCCGAAACTTACCTGAAGGCCTAAGTCGGCGATTGGCAGCGTTTGGTGGTGCAAACCTTCGGACGAACTCGCAAGTTGCAGAATGGTCCGAGAGCGGACCAAATCGGCCATGATTGCTTTCACGATTGGCCTTTTGCGATCATCGCGGCACGGGTCTGGAGTCCGATCTAATTCGTCCATCCAGGCATGGGCCGGACAACGGCGCGCGCTTAATGGGCGCTTAATGCTTTTGCGCAACAGATAGATCACCAGCGCGGAATTAGTCCTAGTTACGAGTGCGAGCCGAGCTCCCGAGGAGGGGAATCGGATGGGACTGCTTTTTGTCGGAGTGCTGGCAGGAGTCCTGATCGGCTTTGGGTGGTTCGCGCCTTCCCGGGGGTATTTCCTCGGGTGCGCGTCACGACCCTGTTTCGACAGGGGCGCTGTCACCCAACCCGCGCAGCCAATGCCGACTGCGTTGGCGCCAGAGCCTGCGGTTGTCAGATCGAATTCCGCGACGCAGGCAAGGCCCGGCAAGACATCAACTCCGAAGAAACGCGGATCGACCGATCTTGCCAAAGCGGCGTCCCCGCGGACGAGGATCAGCGTCCCGGCACCCGAACGGACCGCGGAGATGTCGGATCCTGCTCTGGACAAGGCGAAGGTTGCGATCGCGACGCAGATGGGGGATCCGGAAACGGTCGAACTCAGCGACGTGAAGCGCGCAATGCGAAAGAACATGCTTGGACGCCGCGTGGATACGATTTGCGGGCGCGTGAAAGGAAGAAGCGCGTCAGGCGGCGAGACTGGAGAGAGGCCGTTTCTGTATCTCGTGAAGGAGGATGAAGCATACGTCGTCGACGGTAGGTCAGGGTCGGCGGCCTCAACGGCGTATCGAAATATCTGCAATTAGGGATGCGTCGACTGCGCCACCGTGCGGTACACGCCCAAATGATTTGAGCGGAAAGAATTTCCACCCAGGTGTCAAGTGATCCCGCAGTGGATGCGGCACTAACGGCGGCACTGCGCCGCTCTCGTGATGATGCATTCAGGATGAATGCAGCAGCACGGGAGACGCAATACGGAATGGGAATATAGCGGAAATTCTTTTCATCTCGAGGGCATCATGCACGACATAATCAACACTTCAAAGCGGCTCAATGAATCGCTTCACTTGCCGGTTCTGGTGATCATCGAGCCGCTCGTGTTGCCTCGTACATGCATTCTGCACGTCCTCAGGAGGGAGTTGGACGAACTTGAGATCCTTGACATGGCAACGGTCCAAGGCCTGGACTGCACGTTAGTCCGCGATGTTCGTCTGGTGATGCTGAGTATCGCGGACAAGCCCATCGGCGATCCCTCGGTTGAGGACGATCTCGCCTTCGTTGCGGAGTGCTGTCCCAACGCCGCCACTGTTGTCCTCTCAAACCATGACGACGAACCGGCCGTGCAGGCCGCGATGCAGCGGGGCGTGCGTGGCTTTCTTTCCACCTCGCTACCGATCGAGATCGCCATAGCTGGCCTGCGCCTTGTTCTTGTCGGCGGCGCCTACAGGCCGTTGCCCGTGGCCGGGATCAACAGGATACCGGATTTCGAGCCACCGGATGCGCGCGGGCTTGTGCCCGCATATCTGACTAACGAGGGAGCCAGAATGGCTATCGACAGGAGGAGCGTGACCGATCTCACGCCTCGTGAGCAACAGGTTCTGGCGGAACTGGAGCTCGGCCTGCCCAACAAGCTGATCGCCGCCAAATTGGGCCTCTCGGAAAGCACAGTCAAAATGCACATTCAGCATATCATGAGGAAATGTGCTGCGCACAATCGCACGGAAGCCGTCCTCCGCTGGCGCGGCCGGTTGCCCGCGCAGAGTCGCGATCACGACCCCGGCGCGGCTCTAATGCCGGAGACCTAAAGCATGATCCGGACCCGGAGGGCCGCGTTAGCGCAAGGTGCGCAGCGGTTTTCCCTCGCGACAAACGCGGAACGCGTTTGCGTGGAGATCATGATCCAACAACAACCTAAAGCGCGATGACGATTCATCCCAATCTCATCGCGCTTTAGTCCTCTCTGAATGCACCACGGAAGCTGTCGAGCAGGGGCCTGAGCGCGTAGAGAGCCACGGTGCCGCGCCCGGTCGTGATGAACACTTGAACCGGCATGCCGGGGACGATCTGGATGTCGTTTGCCGCGATCTGCCCATCGTCGATCCGGATCTTGGTCGCGTAGTATGGCTGGTCGGTACGCTTGTCGAGGAGCCGGTCTGCGGATACGTGCACGACGGATCCCTTCAGGCGAGGCACGCGACGCTGATTGTACGGTACGAGGTGAACCTCGGCACTGAGGCCGGGATGAACCACATCGATGTCCTCGGGCCTCAGGCGCGCAGTTACGATGAGACGGTCTTGCCGGGGCACTAGGTCCATGAGCGGAGCACCTGCTCCGATGACACCGCCGGCTGTATGAACCCGCAGATCGGTTATCACGCCGTCCTCGGGCGCCTTGACCTCCGTTCGCGATAGCTGATCCCTGGCCGCAAGCAACCGCTCGCGGAGCTGGAATATCTGGTTCTGTGCTTCACGAAGCGACTGTGCGATCTCGTTCTGCCTCTCGCTCTCGAGCTTGAACAATGTGGCCTGCTGTTCGCTGATGACCTGCCCGGCGCGGGCAATCTGCGCGGCGATCTCGCCGCGGCGGCCCTCGACGTCGGCCAGCTCCCGCTGCAGGTTCAGAAGCCGCGGCCGCCGTTCGAGCCCCTTGTTGACGAGGGTCGCGACCATATCCAGTTCCTCCCGAACGATGTCGACCCGCTGCCCGGTGGCGGTTCCCTGAGCTTTGAGACCTTCGATCTCCTTCTCGACTTGATGCCTTCGTTCGCGAATGACCGCAAGCTGCGACTCGTGAACCTGCGTGCGTGCCTGAAAAATGAACTGCTGCGCCGACACCGCAGCGGCGGCCACTCCGTTCTGCCTGCTGTCCTGTTCCAGCGCGTCCGGGATTGCGATCCTCTCGAATCTCTGCTGCTCGGCTTGAAGCCGTGCGGCACGAGCAGCTGCGTCCCAAAATTGACCTTGGAGGCTTTGCATCTCCGAGCCGGCCCGGGTGTCGTCCAGCGCGATCAGCGTTTGGCCGCTGCGCACGATATCGCCATCCGAAACCAGGATCTTCCTGACGATACCGCCTTCCAGATGCTGGATCGTCTTGCGGCTCGATTCCGATTCCAGGACGCCAGACGCGATCGCGGCGCTCTCGAGAGGCGCGAGGCTCGCCCATGTACCAAGCCCCAGCATGAAGCAGAGCACCAGCAGATTGCCCGCGACGGTGATGCCGCGAAGCCTTCCGCGCGGAGAGGTCGGCGTGGGCGTCGAGCACCATGGAAATTCCAGAGGTTCGAAATCGTCGATTGCGGTCACCACGACGCCAAATCGCCGGGCGGGCGGGGGGCTTGCCGGCGCTCGCATGAGCTGGTCCCAGATCATGGGAAGCCTCGAGACGGCGGGAATCTTCCAGATGGTGAGAGAGTTCCAGATCATGGCGCAATCTGCGAAGTAACCTGGGGTCGGCTCAGGTGCTGGTCAAAGATGTCCTCGCTGTCGCCGAACGCGGCGACCGCACCGTCCTCCATGATGGCAATCTTGTCCGTGGCGGCGAGAAGACCCATCCGGTGAGTGACGACGACAAGGATGACGCCTGCGAGCTTCATGCGCGCGATGGCATCCAGGAGCATTCGCTCGCCCCCGTAGTCGAGGCTGGCGTTGGGTTCGTCGAGAACGATGAGACGTGGACTGCCGAAAAAGGCGCGGGCAAGACCGAGGCGCTGCCGATACCCGCGCGAGAAGGTCGCTTCGCTCTGAACCACCGTGTCGTAACCCAGCGGCAGGCGCATGATCGCCCCATGGATACCGGCGAGCTTGGCCGCTTCGATGACCTTCCGCCGGTCGGCATCTTCAAGGCGTGCGATGATGTCGTTGATCGTGTCGCCGAGCAGGTTGATGTCCTGGGGGAGATATCCGAGGCGGTCGCCGTTTCGGCCCTCGCGAAGCAGCGAGACGTCGGTATTGTCGAGGACGACACGGCCATGCGTTGGCATCGACAGCCCGGCGATCACCTGGCCGAGCAAGGACTTGCCCGACCCGGACGGACCGATGATGCCAAGGCATTCTCCGGGCATGAGGCTGAACGAGACGCCGTTCAGGAGAAGATGGTTGGTCCCCGCAAGCCTCACGCCAACATTGTCGACGACGAGGCCGCTTTGCGCCTGCAGCGGAGAAACCTCCGCGCTCTGCTGCCGGGCGACGGGGAATGCGGCGAGAAGTGCGCCGAGCCGTTGACAGGCGCTCACGGCCGTCACGAGTGATTTCCAGCCTGCGACCGCACTTTCGACCGGCGCGAGCGCCCGGCTGAACATCAGCGTGGCAGCAAAGATGATTGCCGGACTCTTCCCGTGATCGAGGACGAGCCACGCGGCGGCCCCCATGATCAGGACCTGCGACAGCGCGCGAACCGGCTTGGCGGCCAGTGAGACGATCTCGCCTCGCCGAAGTGCCACATCGTGCTCTCTGCGCGCGTGCTGCGCGTCACGGTGGATCATACGCGCAGCGTTGTCGAGCATTCCCATGGCTCGGATCATGTGGATGTTGCTCGCTGCAGTCTGGAGGCGGCCGCAGCTTCTGGACAGCGCGGCGCCGGATCTGAGCAGAACGTCTTCCGTGACCAGCTCTCCGGCAACCGTGAGCGCGAACAGGAAGGCGACGCAGCAGGCGCCCACCACGCCAAGCAGGGGATGGATCAGAAAGAGGACAAGGAGGAACAAGGGCGCCCAGAGCGCGTCGAACAGCATCGTACATGCGCCGGACTCGACGAACTGGCGCAGCACGGTGAGATCCCGATATGCGCCCGACGCCTGCGTCCAATCGCTGCGAAGCGCCGATTCGAGGCCGGCCGAGAGCACGCAAGGACGAAGGCGATCGTCGAGCCAGGCGCCAAGGCGTCCAAGGACGGCGCGCCGCAATGCGTCGAACACGCCGCCGACGACCACCGTGATCGCGACAATGAGCGTGAGCAGGAGCAACGTGTCGCCGCTCCGGCTCGACAACACCCGGTCGTAGATCTGAAGAAGATAGATGGAGGGCGCAAACAGAAGCAGGTTGTAGCTGCAGCTATACGCGAATACGAGACCGAGCGGTCCCGCGCAGGACCGGAGGGCCGCGTGCAGTGGCGTCCCGATCTGCGGCAGGATGGGGAGCCGAATGGGCGGCATCAGCATGATCGTCACCGCCTGAAATCGAGGTCCGGCGCACTTGACCGATGGCCAACGTCATCTGCCAACGGTATCGGCGGGGTATCGGTTCGAACGTCAGGACCGGTGGCGGCGGCCACCGGTCCTGCCAGTCGGACGAGCCGGTGGTCAGAACGCATCGAGATGGAAGCTCACCTCTCCGCCCACCGCGGCGTTGCCGTCTCCGCCATTGCCGCCGATGCCGGCAACGACCTCCTGGTGCTGGTCGACCGAGACCTTGTTGATCTGGGTCGCATCCGTATTGGCGTAGACCTTGGAGGTATCGTAACCGCTGTAGGATTTCTGGCTTCCGTTCGACTCGGCGTCTCCGCCATGGGCCTTCGAGAACACCGAGGCCTTCGCGTTGGCGCCGCCGGCATCCCAATCTGCCGTCTGCTTGACGTGATCGCCGGTGCTCACGTGCACGTCGGCACCTTCCGCCTTGTTGGTTGGATCGAAGTTGAGCGTCGGCTTGCTGATGATGGCTCCCTTGAAGGTGCCGTCGCCGCCATTTCCGACGCTTTGACCACCGGTGTTGATCGATTTGAATTCGATCGAGTCCGAGATGTGGATCGCTTTGGGCAACATTTGGGGCCTCCCTGTTTCTGTTGGCTTTCGTGCATCATCCATCCCGATCAGGCGGACGCGCGCGGCAAGTCTGATCCGCCCACGCGCGATGGCGATAGATGTCAAATCGGACACCATCCGGTTTGGCGGGCCTACGTACGAAAGTACGACATTCGTCGCGCAACACCGGAGCTCGAAACATCCTGGAGGGCCCGCAGCGCGAGCTTGCATGCGCGGAGTGTCGACGCAGCTCGTAATCGGGCTTGCGCGAGCGGCGCGATGTTTCGCTATCCCAACAGGTGAAGATCCGACAGAAGATGGGCGGAAAGATCGCCACCCAGCGCGAGATTGCCGTTGCCGCCGTCCCCGCCAACACCGGCGATCTGGATCGCGCTCTGGTCGATGTGCACGTTGTTGACCTGGTCGGCTACGGCCGTCGAATGGGGACCTGCAATTGCGATATTGATGGGTGCATAGATCGCGACGCTGACATCGATCAGGCTGCCGGCAAAATATCCGTTGCCGCCATTGCCTGCGCCGTTCGAACCGGTCGCGATCGTGTCTGAGCCGCCCCACAAGCCATGGGAAAGAAGGCTTGCATGGCCGCCCGCCGCGGCGTTGGCGTTGCCGCCGTGCCCGCCAATGCCGGCGATCTGAATGATGGATTGATCCACGTAGGCGTCATTGGTCTGGACCGAATGAACGTTGGAGCCATAGCCCGCGACTGCGATGTTGATCGGGTCGTACACCACGACGGAGGAATGGACGAGCCCGCCGTAGAACGCGCCGTCGCCGCCATTGCCGGCCTGGCTTCCGCCGGTTTGAACGTCGGGGACGCCCCCTCCGTTGCTTGATCCCCAGCTGGGATCGAGCGTCATGACGCTGCCGCCGGCGGCCACGTTGCCATTTCCGCCACTTCCGCCGACGCCCGCGATCTGAGTGGCCGACTGATCGATGTCCACCGTGTTCGATTGACTTGCATGCGCAGAGCCGCCCGAGGCCGCCACCGCTATATTGATCGGATGATAGATCACCACGGGAGCGTCCACGATCGCACCCGAGAAATAGCCGCTGCCGCCGTTTCCGGCGCCGTTGTCGCCGCTCGCGATCACGCCGGCGGTCAAGGAAATACTGATGCTGCCTCCCGATGCAATGTTGTCATTGCCGCCATGGCCGCCGACGCCGGCCATCTGAAAGGCGGATTGATCGACATTCAAATTGTTGGACTGGTTGGCCAGGGCGACCGAGCCGTATCCCAAGCTCACCGAGATGTTGATCGGTTCATAGATCAACAGGGACGCGTGAATGATACTTCCGTAAAAGTAGCCGTCTCCGCCGTTCCCGGCCGTGTTCGCTCCGCTCTCGACCTTAGCAATGCCCATCCCGGGATGTGATGCGCCGGAAGCGGGCGTGGTGGACGAAACATCCAGGCCCACCGCAGCGTGGTTGCCGACGTGGCCGCCCGTGTCGACCCCCGATATGGGATGTTTGGATTGAATCGGGTCGGAGTCATGATGCTGGGTATTCGCGTTCGCGGGGTGCGCTCCAGGACCTGCAAACGGGCCGGGGCCATGGACCAGGGCGCTACCGCCGACCGCGTCAGTCGGGAACGGGGCGTTCGGGGCCGGACCCGCTTCGTCGTCACCATCGTACCCATCGTGCCGATGAGAGGCGTGATGCAGCCGGATCCCATCCGACATCCGCGAAAAAACCATCGTGGCCTCCCTCATCGCAATCGCTCCATGCAATCGGACGGGTTCTGCACTCCAGACAGAATGTCATCCCGGGAAGGTCGAAAGCCCAGTCGTCAGTTCGGATATAGCGCTTCGTCTGGCAGCCATTACATCGGCTACATCCGTTCGGGTAGTCCTTCCGAGGCGAGACGCTGACGGTCCCACACACCAATTGATCGCTCGCATCCGAGCGGACTAGGCCATTAGGCCTATCCCGCCTGGTTGCTGGCCAGACGGCCCTCAAGGCCGGAACGCAGTCCTCGGGAGGACAGATTCTTGTTGCTGCTTAGGAACGAGTTCGTCCCTTCAATGCCGTCTGGTTCGAGTTGGCCAACTGCGCGGGCGCGTTGTCCGCGGCAGTTTCCGACACTTGATTCGACGAGGTAGGGCAGCAGCCTGACCACGACCGAAGCTCGATACGCTTCAGATCCATCAAAGAGAATTACTCGCGCTGAGGGATTTACGCGTCGATTGTGCCGGCCGCTCGACGGCTTTTCCTATGTTTGAAGCGCGAAAAA
>Ga0075366_10000454_pt1 | contig 19063 bp, 17 predicted proteins | sample EndMethybrTD3031_FD_72351 | JGI IMG/M metagenome (GOLD analysis project Ga0075366, IMG submission 72351) | Populus endosphere microbial communities from Tennessee, USA - Endosphere MetaG P. TD hybrid TD303-1 | ecosystem: Host-associated > Plants > Roots > Endosphere | place: USA: Tennessee...
CTACTACATCGGCGACCTCATCCAGCGCACCGAGAACGAGCTGCTGAAGACCCCGAACCTCGGCCGCAAGTCGCTGAACGAGATCAAGGAAGTCCTTGCCTCCAAGGGCCTCACGCTGGGCATGAAGCTCGAGAACTGGCCGGTTGCCGGTCTCACGAAGTAAGTACCTGCCCCTCTCGCGAGGGGCTCTTCACAACCCATAACAAATACAAGGCCGCACAGGCCAACAACCTAGGAAAACGAACATGCGTCACGGACACGGTCCCCGCAAGCTGAATCGAACCACGAGCCACCGGCTCGCGATGTTCCGCAACATGACGGTCTCGCTGCTCAAGCACGAGGCGATCAAGACCACGCTGCCGAAGGCCAAGGAACTGCGCCGCGTCGCCGAGCCCATCATCACGCTCGGCAAGAACCCGACGCTCGCCAACAAGCGCATCGCGTTCAACAAGCTGCGCGACCGCGACATGGTCGTGAAGCTCTTCGCCGAGCTGGGCCCGCGCTACAAGTCGCGTAACGGCGGCTACCTTCGCATCCTCAAGATGGGTTTCCGCCAGGGCGACAACGCGCCGATGGCCTACGTCGAGCTGATGGATCGCCCGGCGCCGGTCGAGGCGGATGCGCCGGCCAAGAAGTCCAAGAAGGAAGAAGAAGCGACCGCTTGACGGGCGCCTTGCTCAGGGAAAAGCCGCCTCAGGGCGGCTTTTTTTTCGCCTGTGCGGATCAAAGCGAGGCCAGCACGGCCTGCAGGGCGCGCACGGGTGCCGCATCGTCGAAGAGGCGCTCCCGGTTCTCGCGGACACGGCCGGCGAGCATCCGGCGCAAGCCCGGATCGCCCGCGATGCGAACGGCCGTTTCGGCCGCGGCTGCGGGCGTCGCTGCCACGCCGTCATCGGCCCCGAGGGCCCGGAGCATGGCCGCAGCCTGGCGCGAGCGCATCAGCGGTCCTGGCGTCGTGACCACGGGCACGCCCATGGCGAGCGCCTCGAGGGCCGTGTTCCCGCCCGACCAGTGAGGCGGGTCGATCACCACATCCAGGGCTTGCAGGGTGCGGCGGAAGTCCACGGGCGAGAGCTGCGGGAGCAGGCGCAGTTGCCCACGGCCCTCGAGGCCCCGGGCCGCAAGGAACCCCGCCAGGCGCGCAACCATCCGTTTCGCGGGCTCCGGTGAGGCGTTTTGCCCCTGGAAGAGCAGCAGTACGGCCTTCGGGTCGCGCTCGAGGATGTCGGCGAACAGGGCGTCGCCGTCGGGGTGCAGCTTGAAGACGCTCTGCGGGCAGCCAAAGACGGTGCGGCCCGGTTCGATCCGGAGCTCCGCATGGGTGAAAGGCGGCGGCACGCCCGGCGATTCATAGCGCACGCCCAGCCCCGGAAGCATCAGCAGCTTCTCCGTGTAGTGCGAGGCCGCGCCGGATCCCTCCATGGCCTCGCACGAGAGGTAGGCGTCGATTTCCGGGCTGCCCGTCGTCTCCGGATGCCCCCAGGCCGCAAGCTGGACGGGCGCCAGCCGCAGGCACGAGAGCACCCGGGTGCGGGGCTCCATGCCCACCTCGGGATAGATCAGGATGTCCAGGTCCGCATCCACGATGCGCTGCGCGACGTCGAGCACCGGAAGGTGCAACGCGTGCATCGCGACGCAGCTGCGTGCGAGGCGAGCGGTATGGCCATCGTGGACGGCGCCCAGCATGAATCCCACGGCCTCGAACTTCGAGGCGTCCAGCCCCTCGATCCAGCTTCCGAAGTAGCGGCCGATCGTGCAGTCGTAGAGGAACGCCGATGCAAAGCCCACGCGGATCCGCGAGCGTCGAACCCGCTTGCGGGGTTCGAGGAAGCGGGGGCAGGCGTGGCGCAGCAGCGTGGACAGGGCCGACCCGACGGTTCTCTGCAGCGAGGCATCGTCACGGCCCTGGTAGGCGAGCAGGAAATTCGAGCGCGCCAGGTCGAGCACGCACGGCGCCTGCGGAAGGTAGCCCGCAATCTCACGCGCGAATCCTTCAAGGCGCTGCGTGTAGCGCGAGCGCCAGCGCTCGAGATCGGCGTTGCCGCGATACACCCAGGGGAGGAACGTGGCGTCGAGCAGCGCGATCGCCGGGTCTCCGGGGCGCAGCGCCACGGCGCGCTCCAGGTTTTCCGCGGCGCCGTCCGTGTCGCCCAGCTCGAAGCGCACGTCCGCGAGCGCCGCCAGCGACTCGGCGCCGCCGCCCGTGTCGAAGGATCGCTGCAGGGCTGCACGCGCTTCCTCGAGCCGCCCGAGCTCGGCGAGCCGGATGCCCTCGTGGTGCCAGCCTGCGGCGTCCACGCGCCTACTGGACGAGGATCACGCGGAAATCGTTCACGTTGGTCCGCGTGGGCCCGGTCACGACCAGGTCGCCGAGCGGCGCGAAGAACCCGTAGCCGTCGTTGCCCGCGAGGAGCTTCTTGGGGGCCAGCCCCATCGCCACGGCGCGGGCGATCGAATCGGGCGCGAGCAGGGCGCCCGCGTTGTCCTCGCTGCCGTCGATGCCATCGGTGTCCGCGGCGAGCGCGTAGACGTGGTCGAGCCCTTCCAGCTCGATCGCGAGCGACAGCAGGAACTCCGTGCAGCGCCCGCCGCGTCCCTTCCCGCGCACGGTGACGGTGGTCTCGCCTCCGGAAATCAGCGCGACGGGAGCCTTCATCGGATGGGCATGCTGGCGAATCTGCCGCACCAGGGCCGCGTAGACCTTGGCCACCTCGCGCGACTCGCCGGTCACGCTGTCGCCGAGCACCATCGGCGTCACTCCGCGCGCCTGCACGAACGCGGACGCGGTCATGAGGCTGCGGTGGGCCGTCGCGATCACGATATTCCGGGTGCGGGCGAACACGGGATCACCGGGCTTGTGCGACTCGGGCACCTCGCCGCGCAAGCCGCGCTCGAGGTAGCTCGCGATCGAGGCGGGAGCCTGCACGCCGAACCGCTCGAGAATCTCCACCGTGTCGGCGAACGTCGTCGGGTCGGGGGTGCACGGTCCCGAGGCGATGTGCGTGGGATCGTCGCCCGTCACGTCGGAGACCACCAGCGCCAGCACCTGCGCGCGTGTTGCCGCCGCGAGCCGCCCGCCCTGGATGCGGGAAAGGTGCTTGCGGACGGTGTTCATGTCCTGGATCGGCGCGCCGCTCGCGAGCAGTTGCTTGGTGAGGGCCTTCAGGTCCGCCATCGACACGCCCTCGACGGGCAGCGAGAGCAGGGAGGATCCGCCGCCCGAGACCAGGGCGAGCACGAGGTCATCCGGGCCGAGGGCGCTGGCCGCGGCCAGGATGTCGCGCGCGGCGGCCTCACCGCTTTCGTCGGGGACCGGGTGGCCGGCCTCGACCACCCGGATGCGCTTCGTGGGCAGACCGTGCCCATAGCGCGTGATCACCACCCCGTCCAGGGGAGCGTTGGCAGGCCAATGCTGCTCGACGGCGAGCGCCATGGAGCCCGCCGCCTTGCCCGCGCCCACGACGAGCGTGCGGCCCTTGGGCGGTGGGGGGAGGTGTCCCGGGACGATCTGGAGGGGATCTGCCGCCGAGAGTGCGGCGTTGAAGCTTCCGAGCAGGAGTTCGCGGGGTTTCATCGGTCTTGCGCCATTTTCAGGGAATGTTACATTGCCGCCCGTGAGTACGAATAAATCCGCCCCACCGCCTTTCTGGCAACAGCTGCCGCGCGTCTTCACGTACCCGATGCACGGCGATGCGATGGTGAAGATCGTGGTGTTCGCCCTCGTGGTGGCCATCTGCGCCGCCGCCGGTTTCCTCGCCCGCATCGTGGGCTTCTTCGTCTGGATGGCCTTCCTGGCGTACTGCTTCCGAACCCTGGAGCGCACGGCGCGCGGCCACCTCGTCCCCGGCGACTACGTGGACGACCGCACGAACAAGGACCGCCGGCCGCTGATGCAGCTGGGCATCATCTTCGTGTTCAGTCTCTTCGCCATCGCGACCGGCATCTTCCTGGGGAAGATCGCGCTGCAGATCGCGCTCTTCCTGGTGGCCGCGGCCCTGCCCGCCTCGATCATGGTGCTGGCGCTGGACGAGCGCTTCTTCTCGGCCATCAACCCGGTGCGCCTCCTCGGGGTGATCGCGGGCATCGGGCTGCCCTACTTCGCGCTGTGCATCTTCCTCTTCCTGCTGCTCCAGAGCGGGGCCTTCCTGGCTGCGGTGCTCGACGACTTCATGCCGGTCTTCGTGAGCGAGGTGCTCGCGAACGCGGTGAACATGTACTTCATGGTGTCGATGTACTACCTCATGGGTTACGCGCTCTACCAGCACCATGAGGAGCTCGGCGTGGACGTGCAGGTCGATACCGCGATGGCGCAGCGCGCGCTCGCCGTGGCCAGCGGCAAGAAGGTCGAGCCCGAGCTGCTGGGCCCGCAGACCCAGGGGCTGCTTGGCGAAGGGAAGCTGGGCGAGGCGGCCGATCGCATCGAGAACCGCCTCAAGCGCGAGTGGGACAACAACAAGCTCCACGACCAGTACCACAAGGTGCTGATGATGGACGGCAAGGAAAAGCCCATCGTGAAGCACGTGAACGAGTACGTGCCCAAGCTGATCCGCGAGAAGCGCGGGGCGCGGGCCGTGGACGTCTACGAAGCCGCGAAGAAGAAGTTTCCCGACCTGGTGCTCGTCGACAACACGCTCATCCTGCCGCTCGCGACCGCGGCATCGGACCTGCGCCGTGATGCCACCGCGGTCGACCTGCTGAAGGGCTTCGACAAGCGCTTCCCCGGCCACGAGGACATCCCGGGCGTCTACATGCTGGTGGGCAAGATCATGCTCGAGCGCCAGAACCAGTACGCGATGGCGCAGAAAGTCTTCCAGGCGATCGTCGCGAAATTTCCGAAGCACGCGCTCGCGCCCGAGGCCACGAAGCTGGCCGAGATCGCGGGAAAGATGGCCGCCCAGCCCGCGGCGCCGTCCTAGCTAGGCGCGATTCGCCTTCGCCTGCGCGGCGATCAACGCACGGTAGTGCTTCGCCTTCTTGAGGCTCACGGGGCTCGTGTCCACGGCCGCGTGACCGGCCGCGAGCTGGTCCCAGATCGCGGGCAGCCGCGCATCACCGGGCGCGATCTTCAGCAGCAGCTCGGCGGCGCGCTCGCCTTCGGCGAGGTGGCCCGAGCGCGCGAGCACCAGTCCGATGCGCCCCAGCGCGTCGGGCTTCAGGCGCGGGGCGGGCGCGGCCTTGTCGAGATATTCCAGGAACACCTGGCGCTGGAACTGGCGCGTTGGGCCGTCGGGACTGGGCAGCGTCATCAGCAATCCGACGGCCTGGTGATAGCCCTCGCTCGCGGGCTCGAACTTGGCGACGGAATGCCACTGGCGCAGCAGGTCGGCGCGCGTGGGGAAGCGCTGCGCGAGGCGCGCGAACACCACCGAGGCGCCCTTGAAGTCCACCTTCGCGACGAGCGCGCGGGCGCGATCGAACTCGGCCTGGTCGAAGGCTTCCTGCTCGCGCTTGCCGTGAAAGGCTTCGACGCGCTGCCCCGTGAAGCGCTTCGCCACGAGGCCCAGCAGCGCTCCGCCGATCAACCCGCCCGCGTGCGCCATGTAGCCCGTCGAGCTCTCGCGGTCGACCATGTACTGCAGGATCTCGTAGCCGATCCAGACGGGCAGCACGACGATGCCCCGCATCGTCTTGAAGCCGAACACCACGAACAGCCAGTAGAAGAAGTTCACCTGCCGCGTGCCGAAGAGCACGGTGAAGAGGCCCATCAGGCCGGAGATCGCGCCCGAGGCGCCCACCGACGGGATGGCGCTGCCGTAGTGCACGGCGAGGAAGAGCGTGTCGCCGGCGAGGCCGCCCAGCAAGTAGAGCGCGAGGTACCACCCGCCGCCGAGCACGCGCTCCACGGCGACGCCGACGATGAACAGGAACACCATGTTGCCGAGCAGGTGCATGAGGCCGCCGTGCAGGAACATGCTGGTGATCCACGTGACCGGCCGCGGGTCGGCGGGCGAGAAGCCGAAGCGCCGGTATGAAACCTTCGAGGCCAGGGCCTCGTACTTCGCGCGGTCGGCGCTCCACGCCGCATAGCGGGGATCCTTCGGCGTCACCAGCTGCCCGCTGTGCAGTTGCCGCTGGAACGCCTCGTCGTGCGTCAACGCCTGGACGAGATACTCGGCGATGGCCGGATGCGCGAGATGCGAGGGTGTTTCCCACGCGGGATCGGCCTTCTCGAGGACCTCGAGCGCCTTCGGCCGCGTTTCGCGCAGGTGAGTGGCGTACAGCGGCAGCTCGATGGCCGGCAGCGAGGATGCGAAGTACGCGTCCAACGCCCGCCGCTCGCGATCCGAATCGCCGCTCTGGTAGAGCAGGAACACGAGGCAGTTGATGAGGATGAGGAGGATCGTGACGGGCGGAGGCCGCCGCCAGTTCATGCCCTCGACAATCGGAACGATCAGCATGCGAAGGCGTTACGCGCCCGCGGCACGCTTGCGCAGCGGCGCTCCGAGGAGCGTCTTGAGGAACTGGCCCGTGAAGCTGCCCGGCACCTCGGCCACATCCTCCGGCGTTCCTTCCGCGATCACGCGCCCGCCGCCGTCGCCACCCTCGGGGCCGAGGTCGAGCAGCCAGTCGGCCGTCTTGATCACGTCCAGGTTGTGCTCGATCACGACCACGGTGTTGCCGTGGTCGCGCAGGCGGTGGAGCACTTTCAGCAGCAGGTCGATGTCGTGGAAGTGCAGCCCCGTGGTGGGCTCGTCCAGGATGAAGAGCGTGCGTCCGGTGTCGCGCTTCGAGAGCTCGAGCGAGAGCTTCACGCGCTGCGCCTCGCCGCCGGAGAGCGTGGTCGCGCTCTGCCCCAGGCGAATGTAGCCCAGGCCGACTTCGAGCAGCGTGGCGAGCTTGCGCGCGATCGCAGGCACGGCGGAGAAGAACTCGTGCGCCTGCTCGACCGTCATGTCGAGCACTTCGTCGATCGAGCGGCCCTTGTAGTGGACCTCGAGGGTCTCGCGGTTGTAGCGCTTGCCGTGGCACACGTCGCACGGCACGTAGACGTCCGGCAGGAAGTGCATCTCCACCTTGATCATGCCGTCGCCCTGGCAGGCCTCGCAGCGCCCGCCCTTCACGTTGAACGAGAAGCGGCCCGGCCCGTAGCCGCGCGCCCGCGATTCGGGAACGCCGGCGAAGAGGTCGCGGATCGGCGTGAACAGGCCCGTGTACGTCGCGGGGTTCGAGCGCGGCGTCCTGCCGATCGGGCTCTGGTCGACGCTGATCACCTTGTCGAAATGGTCGAGGCCTTCGATCGCGTCGTGTTCCGCGGGTTCGGAGGAGGATCCGTAGAGGTGGTGGGCGACCGTCGTGTAGAGCGTGTCGTTGATGAGCGTGGACTTGCCCGAGCCCGACAGGCCCGTCACCGCGACGAAGAGACCGACGGGAATGTCCACCGTCACGTCCTTGAGGTTGTTGCCTCGCGCGCCCGCGATGCGCAGGACCTTCGCCGGGTCGGGACGGCGCCGCGTCTTCGGCACGGCGATGCTGCGCCGCCCGGAGAGGTACTGGCCGGTGAGCGAGGCGGGATTGCGCTCCACCTCGATCGGCGTGCCCTGGGCGACGATCTCGCCGCCGTGCACGCCGGCACCCGGGCCGATGTCGACCACGTAGTCGGCGGCCTCGATCGCTTCCTCGTCGTGCTCCACGACGATCACCGAGTTGCCGAGGTCGCGCAGGCGCTTCAGCGTCTCGATCAGGCGCGCGTTGTCGCGCTGGTGCAGGCCGATCGAGGGCTCGTCCAGCACGTACATCACGCCGGTGAGGCCCGAGCCGATCTGGCTCGCGAGGCGGATCCTCTGCGCCTCCCCGCCGGAGAGCGTGTCGGCCGAGCGCGTGAGCGAGAGGTAGTCGAGGCCCACGTTGTTCAGGAACTGCACGCGGTTGGCGATCTCGCGCACGATCTTCTCGGCGATCTGCCACTTCGATCCCGCCAGCTCCAGCTTCTCGAAGAAGGGCTGCGATTCGCGCAGCGGCATCGCCGAGAGCTCGTGGATGTTGCGGCCGGCCACGCGCACGTTGCGGGCCTCGACGCGAAGGCGGGTGCCGAGGCACTCCGGGCAGGAGCGCGTGTTGAGGTACTTGGCGAGCTCTTCCTTCACCGCGACCGAATCGGTCTCGCGGTAGCGGCGCTCGAGGTTCGGAAGAATCCCCTCGAAGGCGTGCTCCTTCACGGCGCTGCGGCCCTTCTCGCCGGGATAGCGGAAGGCGATCTTCTCTTCACCCGAGCCGTTCAGCACGACTTCCTGCGCGGCCTGCGGCAGCGAATCGAAGGGCGCGTCGACGTCGAACTGGTAGTGCTGCGCGAGCGACTGCAGCATGGAGAAGTAGAACTGGTTGCGCCGGTCCCAGCCGCGGATGGCGCCGCCGGCGAGCGAGAGGTCCGGTTGCGCCACGACGCGCTTCGGGTCGAAGAACGTGATCTGGCCCAGGCCGTCGCAGCGGGGGCAGGCGCCCATCGGGTTGTTGAACGAGAAGAGGCGCGGCTCGAGCTCGGGAATGGAGTAGCTGCAGACCGGGCAGGCGAACTTCGCCGAAAACAGGTGCTCGGCCGTGCCGTCCATCTCCGCGGCGATGGCGCGGCCGTCGGCGTGCCGCAGCGCGGTCTCGAAGGATTCGGCCAGGCGCTGCTTCACGCCCGCGTCGCCCGTGACGATCTTCAGGCGGTCCACGACGATCTCGACCGTGTGCTTCTTGTTCTTGTCGAGCTTCGGGAGCTGGTCGATCTCGTGGACCTTGCCGTCCACGCGCAGGCGCACGAAGCCCTGGCCGCGGAGGTCCTCGAAGAGCTCGACCTGCTCGCCCTTGCGGCCGACGAGGAGCGGGGCCAGGACCATGATTCGCGTCCCATCTGGGAGCGCCATCACGTGGTCGACCATCTGCGCCACGCTCTGCGCCGAGAGCGGCACGTCGTGGTCCGGGCAGAACGGATCGCCTACGCGTGCGAAGAGCAACCGCAGGTAGTCGTGGATCTCCGTGACCGTGCCCACGGTGGAGCGCGGGTTATGGGAGGTGGCCTTCTGCTCGATCGAGATCGCGGGCGAGAGGCCCTCGATCAAATCCACGTCCGGTTTCTCCATCAGCTGGAGGAATTGCCGGGCGTAGGCGGAAAGCGATTCGACGTAGCGGCGTTGACCTTCCGCGTACAGCGTGTCGAAGGCGAGGGAAGACTTGCCGGATCCGGACAGGCCCGTGATCACCACGAGCTTGTTGCGGGGAATGTCGAGGCTGACGTTCTTGAGGTTGTGGGTGCGGGCGCCGCGGATGCGGATCGAATCCATCGCAAGAGCCGATAGAGCAATCTGCTAATATACCGCAGCTTCCTCCCCCGCTTCCAATCCCCGAATTCCCCTTGAACACCCCGGCCCGCATGAGCCCGCGCGAGCTGCGTGCCAGCCTTTCGCTGGCGGCAATCTTCGGCCTGCGCCTGTTCGGGATGTTCGTGATCCTGCCCGTCTTCGCCCTCTGGGCCGAGGGCCGCCCCGGGTGGAACCTCACCCTGGTGGGCATCGCGCTCGGCGTCTACGGGCTCACGCAGGCCCTCCTGCAGATTCCCTTCGGCTACTGGTCGGACCGCGCCGGCCGCAAGCCCGTGCTCTACGTCGGTCTCGCGATCATGGCCAGCGGCAGCTTCGTCGCGGCCGGCTTCGAGTCGCCGTGGATGGTGATCGTGGGACGCATGCTGCAGGGCGCCGGCGCCGTTTCCGCGGTCGCGATCGCGATGGCGGGAGACCTCACGCGCGACAGCCAGCGCACCAAGGCGATGGCCATCATCGGCTCTTCGATCGGCGGGGCGTTCGCCCTGTCGTTCGTCCTCGCGCCCTTCCTCGAGCATGCGATCGGCGTGCGCGGCCTCTTCGCGATGACGGGCGTGTTCTGCATCCTCGCGATCGGCGTGGTGGCGTGGATCGTCCCCGACGTGGAGGGCAAGCCCGCCGAGCGCCAGAAGGCGGACCTGCGAGCCGTGCTGCGCGACGCGGAGCTGGTGCGCATCAACATCGGCATCTTCATCCTGCGCATGGTGCTGATGGCGGTGTTCGTCGTCGTACCTACGAGCCTGGTCGCGTCCGGCGCTCCGGCGAAGGACCATTGGTGGGTGTACCTCGTGGGGGTCGGCTGCGGCATGGTGCTGATGCTCCCTGTGGTGATGGGCCGCGTCGGGCACCGCGAACGCCCCGTGGTGCTGGGTGCGATCGCGACGCTGGCCGTGGCCGTCGCCGGGCTGGCCGCGAGCCAGGGCTACCTGCCGGGGCTCGTGGCGTCGCTGGTGGTCTTCTTCGCGGGGTTCAACGCCCTCGAAGCGAAGCTGCCCGCGCTGGTCTCGCGCGCGGTGCCGTCGGGCGCCCGCGGCCTTGCGACGGGCATCTTCTCGAGCACCCAGTTCCTCGGCATGTTCGCCGGCGGCTCGCTCGGGGGCTTTCTTGCGCAGCGCAGCGGCCTGTTCGCCGTGCTCGGCACCTGCTTTGCCGCCCTGGTGGTCTGGTTCCTCGTGGCCTCGCGCATGGGCAACTTCACGCCCGTCACGCTGCGGGAAGACACCGAGGCCCTGGCCGAAGCCGAGGCATCGTCGGGCATTTCCCGGCGCTAATAAAATGAGAAAATGGCAGTCCGCCGCGAACTTCTGCGGCAGCATTCCCGATCGGCGCAGTCCAGCCGGCTCCAGGGCGAGCCGGGACGGCGCTTTCGGCCACATTGAACAGGGCAAGGGAGAAGCAACATGGCATCGGTGAACAAGGTCATCCTCGTCGGCAACCTCGGGCGCGACCCGGAAACGCGCTACATGCCCGACGGCGGCGCCGTGACGAACGTCTCCATCGCCACGACGGAGACGTGGAAGGACAAGGGCTCCGGCGAGAAGCAGGAGAAGACGGAATGGCATCGCGTGGCGTTCTTCGGCAAGCTGGCCGAGATCGCCGGCGAGTACCTGAAGAAGGGCTCGCAGATCTACGTCGAGGGCCGCCTGCAGACCCGTGAATGGGAGAAGGACGGCGTGAAGCGCTACACCACCGAAATCATCGCGAACTCGATGCAGATGCTCGGCTCGCGCCAGGGCATGGGCGGCGGCGACCGCGGTGGCGACAGCGGCGGCAGCGAGCGTCCGTCGGGTGGAGCCTCCAAGCCCGCGCCCTCCAAGAGCGGCGGTGGCAAGTTCGACGATTTCGAGGACGACATCCCGTTCTAGCGGAACCGGGCCCCGTGCCCGGGGCCTGCGCGAGCTTCCTACGCCTTTCGTTTTCTCGTCGTCGTAGCCTTCGGCTTCGTCGGAGGCTGTCCCTTGGCGTTGTGCGCAACCGCCTCGCGAACGAGGACCCGGAGGGCGGCCTCGTTCAGCTTCTCGCCCTCGTGGATGTCGATCGCGCGCCGCACGTTCCCCTCGAGGCTGGAGTTGAAGAGGCCGGAGGGATCCTTCAACGCGGCTCCCTTGGCGAACGTCATCTTCACGACGCTCTTGTAGGTCTCGCCCGTGCACACGATGCCGCCGTGCGACCACACGGGCGTGCCCCACTTCCACTCCTCGACGATCCCGGGGTCGGACTTGAGGATGATGGCGCGCACCTTCGCGAGCATCTTTCCGCGCCAGTCCGGGAGGCCGGCGATTTTTTCATCGATGAAGGCCGAGGCATTTTCCACCGGGACGGGTTTCTTCATTTGAATTGCTCCGCGTATTCGGCCTGCAAGCGCTGCCAGCCTTCGAACTTCGCGACCTCGGGGCCGACCATGCGACCGATCGGTTGGCCCGCAAGCATGCGGTCGAGGACGTCGAAGCAGATGTGCCAGCCCGCGGCGCCCCAGGAGACGTAGCGGCTGTCGATGTTGTGCCAGAGGGTGAGCCGCGTGCCGCTGCCGGAGGCTTCGAGATTCCAGCGCATCTCGTTGCCGCCCCAGCTGTACTCGAGCAGCTTCGGAGCCTCGGCGCGCGTCACCCGGCTTTCGGACACCTGCGGCGTGCCGACGGTCGAGAGCTTGACCGGCCCGACGCTGGAGAGGTTGCGGTCGGCGTCGAAGGGCGCCCACTCGGACAGCTGCGCCGGATCGGTGAGCGCCTCCCACACCATCGCCGGCGGATGGCGCAGGTCACGCACGAGGATGAGGGTCCACTTGTCGCCGTCTTTCTTCACGTTGGCCCCGGTTGCGGGGCCGGGCGCGTATTTCTCGCGGAGGTTCATCGCTTCTTTCCTTTCCGGGGTGCTTGCCCCATTCGATCGAGGTGCCGCTCGAGCGCATCCACATGGACCGTCCAGAGGCGGCGGAAATCCTCGAGCCAGGCATCGACTTCCATCAGCGGCTCGGGACGGATGCGGTAGACGCGACGCTGTGCCTCGACGCGCGCCTCCACGAAGCCGGCCTCCCGCAGCACGCGCAGGTGCTTCGACACCGAGGGCTGCGGCATCCGCAGCCGGCGTTCGATGTCGCCGACCGATTGCTCCGACGAGGCCAGCAACCCGAGGATGGCGCGGCGGTTCGGTTCGGCGATGATGGCGAAGGAGGTTTCCATGCGCCCTATATATACCTTGAAAGGCATATTACCGTCAAGTTAAATTGATATCCCTTGCGCCAACCCGGGTGAGGCGTTTTGCCGTCTCTGTGGCAGGATTGGCGTGCAGCCGGTCCCAGATACCGGCGCACCTCTATCAGGGAGGCATTCGGAATGGCCCAGTCAACCGCGCTTCGTGGCGCGTGCTGGAGCGCGGCCGCGCTCCTGTTCCTCGTCGTTCCCGCAGCCGCCAGGGAGCTGGTGATCGGGCAATCGCTCGGCCTCACCGGCGGCGGAGCCCAGGTCGCCAGGCAGTACCTCGAAGGCGCGAAGTGCCACTTCGACCTCGCGAATGCCGAAGGCGGCGTGCGGGGCAACCGGCTGCGGCTGGTCTCCCTCGACGACCAGGGCAACAAGGACAAGACCGTCGAGAACACGCGCAAGCTCATCGATACCGAAAAGGCCTTCCTGCTGTTCGGCTACACGGCCGCGGCGGGCGCGCAGGCCGCTTTTCCGATCATCGAGGAACGCAACATTCCGCTGCTCGGCATCGCCAGCGGCGGCCTCGGCGTGCACGACAAGTTCCGCCGCACCATCTTCCACGTGCGTGCGAGCTACGTCGCCGAGCTCGACGGCATCGTGAGGCTTCTTTCGGCCTCCGGCCTCGCAGGCGAGGGCCGCTATGGGTTCGTCTACAACCAGGATGCCAAGGCCAACCTCGGAGCCTTCGAGGGGGTCGCCAAGCGCAGCGCCGTCACCGTCGCGGGCAGCGTGGCGATCGACCGCAACTCGACGGACATGCGGGAGCCCGTGACGCAGCTCCTCGCCAAGGCGCCCACCGTGATCATCGCCATCACGACGGCCAAGGCGATGGCCGCGTTCATCAAGGAGGCCCGCAAGCAGGGATACCGCGGCACCATCGTGAGCTCTTCCTTCGCCGGCGATCCCCTCGTCGAGGAAGCGGGCAAGGAAGGCATCGGGACGATCGTCGCGCAAGTGGTCCCGGACCCGAAGACGCGCACCACCGCCATTGTTCGCGAGCACCACGCGGCCCTGGCGAAATGCGGCGTGCAGTCCGCGCCCTCGTCGTCGAGCCTCGAGGGCTACATCTCGGCGCGGGTGCTGACGGAGGGATTGAAGCGCGCCCCGCCGAACGTGACGCGCGAGTCGCTGGTGAGCTCGCTGGAGTCGATTCGCAAGCTCGACCTCGGCGGCCTGGAGGTTTCGTTCTCGCCCACCAACCACGAGGGCGTCGAGTTCGTCGAGTTGCTGATCATCGCGAAAGACGGGAAGCTCAAGCGATAGACACTGATCGGGGAGACACCATGCAGATTGCAGACATCCTCCTTGCCGCCGCGCTCGCGGTGCCCGCCTCGGCCTTCGCCGACGCCGCGCTGAGGGAGCAGGCCCTGAAGACCTTCGGCGCCCTGCAGGCACCCAGCGCCTCCGCGATCGACACGCCGGAGGTGCGCCTCGGACGCGACCTCTTCTGGGACACACGGCTCTCGCTCGACGGCAAGACGGCCTGCGCGAGCTGCCACCTCGATCACGGAGCGGACCGCAGGGTGGCCTCGATCGACGCCAAGGGCCTGCCGACCTCGCGCCATTCGCCGACGGTGTTCAATTCCATGGGCCAGCCGAGCCTGCGCTGGCTGGGCGATCGCAAGTCCGGAGCCGACCAGGCCGAAGGATCCATGACCGGCTCGATGGGCTTCGCCTCCAAGCAGGTGGCGGTCGAAAAGCTCGTGGAGCTTCGCTATGCCGAGGCTTTCAAGGCGGCCTATCCGGGCGAGGCCGAGCCGCTCAACGCCCGCAACTATGGGCGGGCGCTCGAGGCCTACCAGGCCACGCTGGTGACGCCTTCGGCCTTCGACCGTTTCCTGGGCGGCGATGATCGCGCCCTGGACGCCAGGCAACTCGAGGGGTTGCGTATCTTCATGGCCACGGGGTGCACGGCCTGCCACAACGGACCGCTCCTGGGCGGAACGCTCTTCATGAAGTTCGGCCTCGCGCGCGACTACTGGCTGGAGACGGGCTCGGCCAAGCCCGACACCGGCCGCTTCGCCATGACCAAGAAGGATGAGGACAAGTACGTGTTCCGGGTGCCGATGCTGCGCAACGTCGCACTCACGGCCCCGTACTTCCATGACGGTTCCGTGGACACGCTCGATCGCGCCGTGCGCGTGATGGGTGTCACGCAGCTCGGGCGCACGCTCGACGACGCCACGGTGGCTTCGATCGTCGCGTTCCTCGGCACCCTGAGCGGCGAGGTTCCGGCGCACTACTCGGCGCCATCGCATTTGGCGATACCGTCGAAGAAGTAGGACAGGGCGCTACGGCGCCCCCCCGCATGCGCCGGGGAAACGCCCGTGGCAATATTCACGCCTTGAATCTCGCCGTGCCCACTACCATCTCACCGTGAGAGAGCGCCCGGCCCGGGCGCCGCACCCGTCCCGAGGGACCCCGCGAACATGAAACGAATCATCCTCTTCCTGCTCACCAACTTCGCCGTGATGGTGGTGCTGTCCATCTCCGTGCGCCTGCTGGGCCTGGACCGCTTCCTCACCGCCAATGGCCTGAACCTCGGGGCGCTGCTCGCGTTCTCGATGTTCGTGGGCTTCGCCGGCTCGATCTTCTCGCTGCTGATCTCCAAGTGGATGGCCAAGTTCAGCACCGGCGCCCACGTGATCGAGACGCCGCAGACGGCCGACGAGCAGTGGCTCGTGTCCACGGTCCGACGCCACGCGGAGAAGGCCGGCATCGGCATGCCGGAAGTCGCGATCTACGAAGGTGAGCCGAACGCCTTCGCCACCGGAGCCTTCCGCGATTCGTCGCTGGTCGCCGTCTCCACCGGCCTGCTGGGCTCCATGACGCGCGAGGAAGTCGACGCCGTCCTGGGCCACGAGATCGCGCACGTCGCCAACGGCGACATGGTCACGCTCACGCTGATCCAGGGCGTGGTGAACACCTTCGTGATCTTCTTCTCGCGCGTCGCCGGCTACCTGGTCGACAAGGTCGTCTTCAAGACCGAGCGCGGCGTGGGCCCCGGGTACTACATCACGTCGATCGTTTGCGAGATCGTGTTCGGCATCCTCGCGTCGATGATCGTCGCGTGGTTCTCGCGCTACCGCGAATTCCGCGCCGACGCCGGCTCGGCCGCGCTGATGGGCTCGCCACGCCCGATGATCGCGGCGCTGCGCCGCCTCGGCGGCGTCGAGGCGGGCGAGCTCCCGAAGGCCATCAAGGCCTTCGGCATCACCGACAAGGCCGGCTTCATGGCGCTCTTCTCCAGCCACCCGCCGATCGAGGCGCGCATCGCCGCGCTGGAGGGCGGCCGGAAGTAGCTCGCGCTCGCGGTATAATTGCGAAACGCCGCAGCCTTACGCTGCGGCGTTTTTCTTTTCGGGAATGCCGCTCGCCGCGCTGATCGCCATCACCATCCTCGCCCACTCCGCCTTCAACGGCAGCCGGGTGACGATCTCGCTGTACGCGCTGTCCCTCGGCGCCTCGCCCCTCACCGTGGGCTTCTTCATCTCGCTGTACTCGGCGCTGCCGATGTTCCTCGGCGTGGCCGCGGGCCGGATGATCGATCGCGTGGGCATGCGCCGCCCGCTGCTCGTCTCCACCGCCGTGGTCGTGGCCGCCGTCGCGCTCCCGGGCCTCGTGCCCACGCTCTATCCGCTCTACGTCGCGGCGGCGTGCATCGGCACTTCGTTCATGGTCTTCCACATCGCCGTGCAGCACATGGTGGGCGAGACCAGCAGCGACGAGAATCGCCGCGACAACTTCGGCTGGCTGGCCCTGGGCTTCGCGACCTCCAACTTCATCGGGCCGGTGTTCTCGGGCTTCTCGATCGACCTGCTCGGCCACCAGGCCACGTTCCTGCTCCTGTCCTCGCTCGCGGCGACCTCGTTCTTCCTCGTCTATCGCCGCCGCAACCAGCTGCGCCATTCGCCGCACGACGTGACGCCGCCCGCCAACGGCGGCGCGATGGAGCTGCTGCGCATCGCGGAGCTGCGCCGGGTGTTCATCTGCACCGGCCTGCTGGCTTCGGCCTGGGATCTCTTCGTCTTCGCGATGCCCATCTACGGGACGTCGATCGGCCTCTCGGCTTCCACGATCGGGCTCATCCTCGGCAGCTTCGCGGCGGCCACCTTCCTCGTGCGGCTTGCGTTGCCCTGGCTCACGCGGCACCTGCGCGAGTGGACGATGATCACGATCACCTTCGGCGTCGCGCTCGCGGCGTACGCGCTCTTTCCGCTGGTGAGCAGCGTCGTGCTGCTCGCGGCCATCGCGTTCCTGCTCGGCCTCGGCCTCGGCGCGACGCAGCCTTCGGTGATGTCGCTCATGTACACGACGGCGCCGGAAGGGCGGGCCGGCGAGGCGATGGGCGTGCGCTCGACCGTGCTCAACGTGAGCCATACCTTCCTGCCGCTGCTTTTCGGCGGCGCGGGATCGGCCCTCGGAATGGGGCCGGTCTTCTGGACCATGGCGGGGCTGCTCGCCGTGGGTGGCCGGATCGCCGACCGGCGGCGGCGCGAGGTGGCCCTGCAAACGCCGGGCTAGGACGCCGTAAGTGCTTCTGTTACAATCATTTTTTTGAGTTTTTCGGAGCGCGCACCATGCCCATCTACGAGTATCGATGCTCGGGTTGTGGCCACCAGCAGGAATACATCCAGAAGGTGAACGATCCCCAGCACACCCAGTGTCCGGCGTGCGGCAAGGAGACGTTCTCGAAGATGCTGTCGGCGGCCGGTTTCCAGCTGAAAGGCAGTGGCTGGTATGCCACGGACTTCAAGGGCTCGGGCAGCAAGCCCGCGTCGAAGCCCGCCGACGCCAAGCCCGCCGAAGCGAAGACCGAAGCGAAAGCCGAGTCCAAGCCCGCCAGCTCGACCGGCACGTCCGGCACCTGACCGATCGATGGGCATCGCAACCCTCAGGCGGTACCTGATCGCCGGCCTACTGGTGTGGATCCCGCTCGGGATCACGATCTGGGTCCTCAAGCTGCTGGTCGAGTTGATGGACCAGTCGCTGCTGCTCGTGCCCAGCACGTACAAGACCGAGGCGCTGCTCGGCTTCCACGTGCCCGGCCTCGGCATCATCCTCACGCTCGCGATCCTCCTCGTCACCGGGGCGCTCGCGGCCAACTTCTTCGGCCGCAAGCTCCTGCTGCTGGGCGATTCGCTCGTCGGCCGCATCCCCATCGTCCGCTCCATCTACGGCGGCGTGAAGCAGATCAGCGACACGCTCTTCTCCGCCGAGGGCCAGGCGTTCCGGCGCGCCGTGCTCGTGCGCTATCCGCACGCCGGCTCGTGGACGGTGGCGCTCGTCACCGGCTCGCCCAAGCACGAAGTGACCGACCACGTGGGCCGCGACCAGATCTCGGTGTTCGTGCCCACCACGCCCAACATCACCGCGGGCTTCTTCCTCATCGTGCCGCGCGCGGAAACGCGCGAGCTCGAGATGAGCGTCGACGACGCGCTGAAATACATCATCTCCATGGGCGTGGCCGAACCGCCGCGCCATCACCGGCCCGAGGGTCTCCGCCCCGGGACCGACCCCGATCCCACGCCGTCGCCGAAAACGTAGGTGACGGCGAAGCAGGATCGCAACGCGAGCCGACGAGCCGTCATCCCCGAGTCGTCGGGGATCCAGCTCCGAACACACAACACCCTGGGTTCCCGCCTTCGCGGGAACGACGAGACCGAGAATGAGAACTGAATACTGTGGCTTGACCGACACCCGCTTCCTGGGCCAGACCGTGACGCTGTACGGCTGGGCCCACCGCCGCCGCGACCATGGCGGCGTGATCTTCATCGACCTTCGCGACCGCGAGGGGCTCGTGCAAGTGGTCTCCGACCCGGACCGCAAGGAAACCTTCGCCACCGCCGACTCGGTGAGGAACGAGTTCGTCCTGCGCGTGACGGGCCTCGTGCGCCGCCGCCCGGAAGGCACCGTGAACACGGAGCTCGCGAGCGGCGAGATCGAGGTGCTGGCGCACGAGATCGAGGTGCTGAACCCCTCGGTCACGCCGCCGTTCATGATGGACGACGAGCAGATCTCCGAGGAGGTGCGCCTGAAGCACCGCTACCTCGACCTGCGCCGCCCCGCGATGCAGCGCATCCTGCGCATGCGCCACAAGACCTCGAAGGCGGTGCGCGAATACCTCGACGACAACGGCTTCATCGACGTCGAGACGCCGGTGCTCTACAAGAGCACGCCCGAGGGCGCGCGCGAGTTCCTCGTGCCCTCGCGCATCCACGACGGCCAGTTCTACGCGCTGCCGCAATCGCCCCAGCTCTTCAAGCAGATCCTCATGGTGGCGGGCTACGACCGCTACTACCAGATCGTGAAGTGCTTCCGCGACGAGGACCTCCGCGCCGACCGCCAGCCGGAGTTCACGCAGATCGACATCGAGACCTCGTTCCTCTCCGAGCGCGAGATCCAGGACATCATGGAAGGCCTGATCCGCCACGTGTGGAAGCGCGTGCTCGACGTGGACCTCCCGCCCTTCCCGCGCCTCACGTACGCCGAGGCCACGTCGAAGTACGGCAGCGACAAGCCGGACCTGCGCGTGAAGCTCGAGCTGACCGAGCTCACCGACGT
>Ga0075366_10000455_pt1 | contig 19035 bp, 16 predicted proteins | sample EndMethybrTD3031_FD_72351 | JGI IMG/M metagenome (GOLD analysis project Ga0075366, IMG submission 72351) | Populus endosphere microbial communities from Tennessee, USA - Endosphere MetaG P. TD hybrid TD303-1 | ecosystem: Host-associated > Plants > Roots > Endosphere | place: USA: Tennessee...
GGCGTAAGTAGTATCGGTGTCAATTTTATATTTTGTAACAGGCTTTGATTTTTTGCGTGTTTTAATACGAAAAATGAACGTGCCTACTGATAAACTGTTCGTGATACCGCTGCCAATACGCACGACAGCGTACCATCTAACATTGATACATCTAAAACAACAACTACAACGGGGAGTGCCGGTGCTGTGGATGACGGTGCTTCTGGTGGTACAAAGATAGCAAAGCCGGATACACCAAAAAAATAGCATAAATTAACTATCCCATGATGAAGGCTGAAAGAAGAAAAAGAAAATGGTCGGCCGGGGTAACCAACCATAGTAACGCGCTCGATTTAAAAAACGGCGTGTTTAAATTAAAAGACCCGGAAAAAATAGCAGAATCGTTAAAACAGTCGGCCGAAGAAAGCCACAGGCGCAAAGGCTCGCCTTTTCAAAGTGCCATGTCGATGTTAAACTTTTATGAAAACCGCGCCGGAAAAAACCTAAGCAAGCGGCAACGTGGCCCCCTGGAAAAAGCCAAGAATAAGCTGAGGAAGTTATTTGGAAGACCGGAGCAATAGCACAATTTCTAATTGCCCCGTGCTACAAATTTTATGTCATTGCCTAATTATAATGACGTATTTATGCGAATGAAGAGTTAAATAGATAAAGGTGATGGCTGTTTTGCCAAACACATGTACGGACAGTCCGTGGGCAAATTTGACCTTCCTTGCTTTTGGCAAATCTGTTTTTTTAATAAAACCAGTTAAACTGTGGTTCAACGGGTTGCATGACAGTTAAAACTACAGTTCTGGAAAGGTCATTGGCAGTTTTATCTCGTTGTTTAATTCCTTCTGACTGGCGCTTAAGTAGCGAATACTATCCCCTGGTATTAAAAAAGACGATTGTCCTTTAATTAGAACAATCGTCTTTTACATGTCTTGCTGCGTAGATACTAATTTTTATACTTTGACAATTTCCCTTCGTTTATTTCTTCAAGGAAACCATTCTCGTTAATTGCGTAACGGGCGTAAGTAGTATCGGTGTCAATTTTATATTTTGTAACAGGCTTTGATTTTTTGCGTGTTTTAATACGAAAAATGAACGTGCCTACTGATAAACAGATAATAGCAAGCAGTGCAGCGATTTGAAAAAATATAACAGGCATAACGTTTAAAATAAATTGTTTAATACGCACATCTAAAACGGTGATAAAAACTTAGCGGTTTATAATTTTAGCTGTAATCGTTACCGGTATATAGCTAAATATGTGCCAATAATTTATTAACGTTTATACCTATAAGAATGTTACGATTAAGGCGTAAAAAAGTGATTGTATTTAGCCTGTCAATTGAAACTTACGAAGTTTTGAAAACTTCGTAAGTTTATTGCGATTAGGGCAAGAAATCAACCCGTAATTCGAAGTCGCGGTTATAAATTATAAAACGAAATAGCGTTGCCTCCCCAAAATTGTTCCTGCTCGGTTACCGATAATTTTGAAGTATAGCTTTGCGTTACCTGCCTGGTGCCCTCATAGCCGCCGGCCACCAGGCAAACGGGCCAGTCGGAACCAAACATGACACGATTAGAGCCAAAGGCGTTGAATATGACATCAAGGTACGGAGTGAAATCCTCCGGTTTCCAATTACCCCAATCGGCTTCGGTAAGCATGCCCGAAATTTTGCAGAATACATTTTCATGTTTGGCCAAGGCTTCAATATCCCTTTTCCAATCGCTTATCTGCTGATCTTTAATATGCGGTTTTGCCAAATGGTCAACCACAAACTTTTGATTAGGAAAATTATCTGCCAGTTGATCAGCAAAGGGCAAATGTTGCGGAAATATCAGGATATCATACGTATATCCATACTTTTCAAGCATGCCTATTCCTTTTTGAAAAGCCGGTTGCAGCATGTATTGATCATCCGGTTCGGACTGTAAAACATGCCGGAAGCCTTTAAGCTTATCGTATTTTTTATATTGCTGTAGTTGTTCGTCAAGGTCATCGGCCTTTAAATTTACCCAACCTACTACACCTTTTACAAAAGGGTTTGCGGCGGCATGATCAAGCAAAAACATGGTTTCATCATCTGTTTGGCTGGCCTGTACAGATACACAGCCATCTATGCCATGCTGTTGCAAAACGGGCAACAAGTCAACCGGCGAAAAATCACGCTTTATAGCCAGCATCTGGTCGTTAATCCAACTATCCCTCACAGGGTCAAAGATCCAGAAATGCTGGTGCGAATCTATTTTAAGCATATGCTACTACGTTTTGTTTTTGTTCGCCAAGGCCATCAATACCTAACTCAATAACATCGCCTGGTTTAAGATAAACCGGTGGCTTCATGCCCAGGCCTACACCGGCAGGGGTACCTGTGGATATGATGTCGCCAGGCAATAAAGTCATAAACTGGCTGGTATATGATATAACCTGCGGCAAGTTAAATATAAAGTTTGATGTGGTACCGTACTGCATAATTTCGCCATTTACTTTTAACCAAAGGTGCAGGTTGTGCGGATCTTCAATTTCATCAGGGGTTGCCAAAAACGGGCCAAGCGGCGCAAAGGTATCGCAACCTTTACCCTTATCCCAGGTACCATTACGCTCCAGTTGAAACTCACGTTCAGATACATCATTGTGCAATACATAACCGGCAACGTAATCCATCGCGTCGGCTTCATCAACATAGGATGCTTTTTTGCCAATAACAACGGCAAGTTCAACCTCCCAATCTGTTTTTACCGAGTTTTTAGGCACGACCACGTTATCGTTAGGGCCAACAATAGCCGAAGTCGCTTTCATAAAAATTACAGGCTCGGGCGGTAGCGGTGCATTAGTTTCATGCGCGTGATCAGCATAATTTAAACCGATGCAAATAATTTTCGACGGGCGCGCAAAAGGGCTGCCTAAACGCACATCGTCAGCAACTTCGGGCAAATCGGCATTTTCAATAAAAGCGGCTAAACGGGCAAGGCCATCGGTCTCAAAAAATTGTTCCGTATAATCTTCGCCAAAAGCCGAGGTATCGTATTTTTTATTGTTAAGGATAACCCCTGTTTTTTCTTTACCTGTTTCGCCAAATCTGATAAGCTTCATAATATCTTGTTAGTTTGTTGTAAGTTGAATAATAGTATCATAGGCATCGGCCGCAATACCCGTTGTGTACACAAAAACGCCCTCAGGCTGCTGTTTAAACTTAAGGATATTACTGCTGCCAAACAGTGTTACTTTTGCAATTTTAGCCTTTATTTGTGGTATAAAAATATAGGGCAGCTTTGGCATTGCCATAATGTGCGCATACATGGTTTTGTTTTTATAAGTCACCACTCCCCAGGGCTGCGGCGCAATGGCGTTGCCGCGTGTACCGTAAATACTGGCGCCGTTTTTTTGCATCCATTTACCCACTACAGCAAGGGTATCGGTAAATTCCGGTTGAATTTTCCCGTTAGGCATAGGGCCTATATTTAACAGAAAATTGGCGTTACGGCCAGCCGCATTAACCAGGTAATGAACAATCTGGCTCACTGATTTAAAACTACGATCGGTAATGTTAAAACCCCAGCTATTGTTAATGGTTTCGCAGGTTTCCAGGGGTAATGTGCCTATTTCTGATTTACCGCTAAAGCCGGTGGTATTATTACCGGGCAGGTCTTTTTCAAACATCTGAAAATCTTCACCGTCCTTTGGTGCCAGGTGGTGGTTGTTACCTACCAAAATAGCAGGGTTAAGTTTATGTATCAATCCATATATTTCATCGTAATGCCAGTTTACATCACGTTCCCAGCCGCCATCAAACCAAATGCCTTTTACACCGGGGTATTTGGTAATCAGCTCGGTAAGCTGGGCCTTCATAAAACTGATGTAGCTATCCCACTTGCCTTTCACGGGCAGGCCATTTACAATTGGGCTGCCATAGCCATAATCGGGCCGGCCCCAATCCAGCAGCGAATAATAAAAGTGGAGTTCAATGCCCTCTTTGGCACATTCCTGCGCCAGTTCCATCATCGGGTCGCGATGATAAGGCGTAGCATCTACAATGTTGTAAGGCGAAACCTTTGTACCAAACATGCTGAAACCGTCATGGTGCCGCGAGGTAACGGTTATGTATTTCATTCCCGCGTTTTTTGCAAACTGAACCCAATCATGTGCGCTAAAACCCTGCGGATTAAAAAAATCAGCAAGCCTTTTATAACTATCATAAGGAATGTGCTTTTCGTTCATTACCCATTCGCCTGCCCCAAGCTCACTATAAATGCCCCAGTGGATAAAAAGGCCAAACTTCATATCCTCAAAGTTTTGCCTGGCAGCAATGTTTTCGGCAGCAGGTACGTAAGCGGGAGTTTGAGCATTTACTTTTACGGTTAATAAAAGCAAGCTTGCTACTAATATTTTTTTGATCATTGTTTTTTAATTATTTAGGGTGATAAAGCCGCCGTCGATAGGATAATCTGTACCGGTAATAAATCCGGCCTCGTCTGAGCATAAATAAAGCGCCAATGCAGCTACCTCTTCCGATTTGCCCATCCGGCCAATAGGCTGGCTTTTTGAAAGTTTTTCAAAGATCTCGGCCTCCTGGCCCGCATAATTTTTAGCTATAAAACCATCCACAAAAGGTGTATGGATGCGTGCAGGCGAAATACAATTACAGCGAATATTATCGTGCAGGAAATCGCGCGCTACAGACAGCGTCATGGCGTGGATAGCGCCTTTACTCATGGAATAAGCAAACCTATCGGTAATACCAACGCTGGCCGCTATCGAAGCTGTATTCAGGATCACCCCTCCCCCGTTCGCCTTTAATATGGGGATAACCGCATAAAGGCAATTGTAGGCACCTTTTACGTTTACGTTAAATACTTTTTCAAAATCGGCTGTACTGGTGGTATCGGCACGGCCAATGTGGGCAATACCTGCGTTATTTATTAAGATATCAATAACGCCAATGCTTGTAAAAGTATCAACCACTTGTTGCTGGTTGCTTACATCGCAGGCATAGCCTTTGGCTTTGCCGCCCGCCGCTTCTATTTCGGCAACGGTATCAGCCGCTGCTTTGTCATTTAGTTCGATGATGTGAACTGTAGCCCCCTGCTGTGCAAAAAGTATCGACATTGCCCTGCCTATCCCGCTGCCGCCACCGGTTATTACTGCTGATTTATTGGTTAGTTTGAACATATTAGAAGCCCCCTCTAAATCTCCCCCTGAAGGGTGAGACTTTTTATTTTATCTTATTCTTAAATAATTATTTACCAAAAATGAAACTGTTAACTTATCCTTGTTTCTCGTAATTAAACCATCCTTTTAAAGTCTCCCCCTTCAGGGGTAGACTTTAAAAGGGGGCTTTGGGCTTCGCCCTTACAACGACACCCCCCTTTTCCATGGTATAAAATCGTCCTGGCCCAATTTTACTGATTTTGGTTCAATTTCTCCGTTAGCCACCTGTATCACATAGTCCAGGATCCGCTCGCCGGCCTGTTGAATGGTTTCATCACCTTCAATGATGGTACCGCAGTTAATATCAATAATATCGGGCATGCGCTCAAACATTACTGTATTGGTTGACAGTTTAATTACCGGTGTAATGGGGTTGCCTGTAGGCGTGCCCAAACCAGTGGTAAACAACACAATGTTTGCGCCCGATCCTACTTCGGCTGTAGTACTTTCTACATCGCTGCCGGGGGTACATAATAAGTTTAACCCGGGTTTAGTTACCTTTTCGGGATAATCCAAAACCGCGGTCACCGGGGACGTACCGCCTTTTTTGGCCGCCCCTGCCGATTTAATGGCATCGGTAATTAACCCATCCCTAATATTACCTGGCGAGGGATTGGCATAAAAGCCGGAGCCATCGGCCTCGGCGCGGGCGTTGTAGGTAGTCATCAGTTGCATAAAGCGGTTGGCGGTTTCCTCGTCGGCACAACGGTCGCTCAATTCCTGTTCTACCCCGCAAAGCTCCGGAAATTCAGCCAAAATTACCGAGCCGCCCATGGTAACCAGCAAATCTGATACATAGCCCAAAGCCGGGTTGGCAGAAATGCCCGAAAATCCGTCAGAGCCGCCGCACTCCATACCGATGCATAGTTTTGAAAGTGGCGCAGGCTGGCGTTGGGTTTGGTTAGCTTGCACCAGGCCCGCAAAAGTTTGTTTGAGGGCTTGCTTCAGCAATTCACTTTCGGTGCCTAATTTTTGCTGCTCCAGCACTACCATTGGTTTGTTAAAGGCCGGGTCGCGTTTGGCAATTTCGGCTTGTAATATACTAACCTGCGCGTGCTGGCAACCCAGGCTCAACACTGTTGCACCGGCAACGTTCGGGTGCGTTATATAACCGGCAATCAATCCGCATAAAGCATCCGAATCATCTTTGGTGCCGCCGCAGCCCATGCTATGGTTCAGAAATTTGATACCGTCGATGTTTTTAAACAGGCGTTTTGAATTTGGCTTATCGGCGCTTAGCTGAATATCCGCATTCAGTATCTCTTCAACCGATTTACCTGCCTGGTAAAGTTCCATTAGCTGCTCTACATCGCCTTCATAACTTTTAGCTTTTTTATAGCCAAGCTTATCAACCAAAGCCTCCTTCAAAACCTGGATGTTGCGATTTTCGCAAAACACCAGTGGCACTACTATCCAGTAGTTGGCGGTACCCACAGATCCATCCGCGCGATGATATCCATTGAATGTTTTGCCGGCAAATTTTGTAGTATCGGGCTGGTGCCAGTTAAGCTTACGCTGGCCTAAATGAAAACCCTCTGAAGCATGGTGTACATTGGCAGTAGTAAGCAAGCCGCCGCGGGGTATGGTAACCGTAGCCTTACCTACCAGCACACCATACATATAAATTTCGGCTCCCGGCGCCAGTTCGTTGATGGCAAACTTGTGCTTAGCGGCCACGCGGTCAACCAACGGGAAGCTTTCGCTTTCAAAGCTAATTACCGTTCCCTGCTCGAGGTTTTGCAGTGCTACCAACACATTATCATGTGGGTGAATTCTTAAAAATGTTTCCTTTTGCGACATTATATTTTTTGGTTCATGGTTCATAGATCATGGTAGTCAATTCACAGCGAAAAAGCACGCTCTTCTATGAATTATTTACCATGAGCCATAAACTAATTTAATTAAGCGACAGTTCGATAACCGGTATTTCATACAGCGGTTTAGCCGGCATCGTAACTTCCAGGTCGTCAGACCCTGAGGGTTTGTACAATAATTCTGAATGATCGTTTAAAAATTGGGCGTATTTAATTTTGCCTGCATAGCCAGGCAATATCAACTTACCTTTAGGATAATCAAACAATTGTACATATAATTTTTTTGTTGCTTTATTGTACGTAAGTTTTGATCCCTCGGGAATTTTATACGTATCAGGCGCGTAAGTGCAATTGTAAATTGATTTATCGTTGGCATGCATCCAGTGCGCCAGGCTATCCAAAGCGTTCGTGGCACGATAGTCAAACTCGCCACGGGCTGTCGGGCCAACGTTGAGGATAAGGTTACCGCCGTTACTTACAGAAGTAATCAGCAAATCCAACAATTGGCGATGGGTTTTCCAGGTATTTTCATCGCGGTAATAGCCCCATGAGCCAGAGAACGTTTGGCAGGTTTCCCATGTTTTGCCGCGGTATTTGGCCAGTTCGGCGGTACTTACCTGCTCAGGGGTTTCAAAATCGGCACCGTCTTTATATTCTTCCAGGTTAAGGCGGTTATCTACTATAATGCCGGGTTGCAGTTTCCTGATCAATTTTAACAATTCAACTGATCCCCATTCGTCTTTGCCTTTACCATGCCCATCACCGCGGGGGAACGAAAAATCGAGCCAAAGGATATCAATTTTACCATAGTTGGTCAACAACTCGGTAATCTGGTTGCGCATATATTGACGGTATTTAGCCATATCGCGGTTCTTGTTCAGTTTGGCATAGCTGGCATCGCTTTTATCCTTTGGCGATTGCGGGTGGATCTCGTCAATAGTATAATCCGGGTGGTGCCAATCTAACAGTGAATAATAAAACCCTACTTTTAAGCCTTGCCCCCTGAAAGCATTTACATACTCGCGTACCAAATCGCGTTTGGCTTGGGTATTAGGTGCTTTATAATCGGTGTATTTTGAATCGAAAAGGCAGAAACCTTCGTGGTGCTTGGTAGTAAGCACGGCATATTTCATGCCGGCGGCTTTAGCATGTTTGGCCCATTTTTGCGGGTTATAGTAATCGGGGTTAAACTGATCGAAATATTTCTGGTAACCGGTGTTGTCAATCTTCTCATTATGCTTCACCCACTCGTGTCTTGCCGCGCCGGAATATAAGCCCCAGTGGATGAACATACCAAAGCGGCTGTCTTTCCACCACTCCATACGTTTTTCTTTTTGGGCATCGGTTTCGTTGCCGATCATTTTTTGTTGTGCCGATACCGATAAAACGGTTATCAGCATCAGCAGCATAGATAATTGAAGTTTTTTGAACATGAGGTTGATAATTTAGTTGACAGGTTATTTATAACTGAAATATTTTTTCCATTAAGACCCATTTTTCGCCTTTTTGGGCGCCTTTAACAGCGTGCTGATATTTCCACATCAGGTTTTCCCACTCCTGCACCTTAGGGTTAGCGGCATCTGCCGCCGACTTTTTTTCGAAACTGAAAGTATCATCGGTATCCATGATCATGAAAAGGCGTACATCAAAACGGTATATTTCCATATTGATGATGCCATAATCGGTAATACTTTGATGAATTTCGGGCCAGATAGCCTGGTGGTATTTTTCATATTCGGCAATCAGGTTGGCATCGTCAACCAAATCAAGCGTTAAACAATATCTGCGGGCCATAAATAGATTTAAGAAGTAGTATATCGGTTATACAAAGAAATAAAGTTTGCAGGTAAATAGTTGGCATAAAATGGTTAAAACATTCAGCTTTTTTGGCATAAGGGCCCCCTCTAAATCTCCCCCGGCAGGGGAGACTTTTGATTTCCCCTTTTTCCATCTCTTTTCGTTGCCTTTTGACTCAAATGTGAACGATAATAGTAGCCCGAAGATGATATACCGCATAGATCTGCGCGACAGAAAAATTTTAAGACTTGCTTAACCTAAAGTCTCCCCTACCGGGGGAGATTTAGAGGGGGCTTATTCATTCCTTAACGAACTTGTAGGATTTGCCAGCGCGGCCCTGAAAGTGAGATAAAATGTAGTAACCACGGCTATTGCCACCAAGGCAAATACCGGTAGCACAAATTGCCACCAGGTTAATTGCACCCTAAAGGCGTACCGGTTAAGCCATTCGCTGATAAAAATGTATGCCAGCGGCATAGCTACCAAGCTAGATACCAGGATAAGTTTTATCACATCCCAGGTGAGTAACGAGATAATGCTTTGTACCGATGCTCCCAGCACTTTACGTACACCAATCTCTTTGGTGCGCCGCGCTGCCGAATAAGCCGTTAAACCAAACAAGCCGATACAGGCAATAAAAATGGCCAGCGACGAAAACAAGGTAAACAAATGGCCAAATTGCGTATCCTGCTGGTATTGGCGGTTATAAAAATCGTCCAGGAAAAAGAAATCAAATGACGATTCGGGGAAGCTGCTATTCCAACTGGTTTTAAGATGATCAACCATTTGCGGCATGTTATTTTGATTAACCTTGATAGAAAAATAGCTTGCCGGTATCCACGACAGCGCCGGATCCATAAACAAAATAAGAGGGGTATACTTTTGTTGTAAGGATAGCTGATGATAATCTTTTATCACGCCAATAATTTCTTCTGGGCGATTATCGATAGTTTCTACCCATACCTTTTTACCAACAGCATCCTGCGCTGAAGCAAAACCAAACTGTTTTACCGCCGATTCATTCATCACCACGCCAACAGAGTCGGCCGGTCGGCTTTTATCAAAAGCACGGCCTGCTATTAGCTGCATGCCATAGGCTTGCATAAAATCATGGTCGGCCTTTAACATCTCGTAGGTGCGTTCTTCTGATTTTGGTGCGCCAAAACGCCTGTTGGCTAAAAACATACCTACTTCTTTACCCGGTACCGCTCCCGAAATAGTTACGGCTTTTACGCCGGAAAAACCCAGTAAGGTATTTTTGAAAGCAGCAATTTTTCGATCATAATCAGGCGTGTTAACCGGCGTTTTAATGACAATGGTCTGGTTAATATTAACACCCGTGTTTTGGCTGCTCATGTAAACTATTTGCCGGTAAACTGCAAACGTAGCCGCTATTAAAAGCACCGATGCCATAAACTGGAAAGCCACCATACCCCTGCGCAATAACACCCCGCTTTTTGAAAAGGCGAAACGGCCTTTAAGCACCGCGATAGGTTTCATCCTGGCCAGCACTGTAGCGGGATAAATACCCGAAAGCAAAATACTGCTCATAAACACCGCGGTAATTTTCGATAATAGTGAACCGGTAAAAAGCAGCCCGTAGCTGCCCGCGCCATATAAATAATGTAATAAGCCGTACCTGGCAGTTACTGCAAGTATAACAGCCACTAATAATGCCGTGATATTGATAAAGACCGACTCGGTTAAAAACTGCATGACGAGCTGTGGCGCGCGGGCACCGCTTACTTTACGGATGCCTACCTCACGCGCCCTGTCAACAGATTTGGTTGTGGCCAGGTTAATGTAGTTGATACAAGCTATCAGCAGGATAACATAAGATATAATACTCAAAAAGCTAACGGCAAAGCGGTTGCCTTTTGCTTCAATTTCGTAAGGTTTGGCGGGGTTTAAATGAATATCGGCCAGCGGCACCAGGTGGATGGCCCATTTTAGTTCCTTCAGCGAAGGGCCTGTTTTATAACGCTCGGCCAGGGCCGGAAACCTGGCTTCCAGCGCGGGGACGTTGGTATGGGGCTTTAGTTTTACAAAAGTGTAGCTTTCATGCTGATACCAAAAGTTTTTGGCAAACTCAGGTGTGTTTGCCCAGGATATCAACATGGTGAACTTCATGGTTGAATTTGGCGGCAGATCTTTAAAAACGCCGGTAACCATACAATGCAGGGTATTATTCAATGTACTCACATCCACTACCTTGCCTAAAGCATTGGCATTGCCAAAATACTTTTTTGCTGCTGACTCGGAAATAACCACGGAGTTGATGCGGTTAAGCACTGTAAACTTATCGCCCTGCAACAAGGGATAGGCAAAAAAACTAAAAAAGTTGCTATCGGCAAAACAGGCATGCTCCTCACGAAACTTAACGTTATTGTACTTAATAACCCGTTCGGAGTTGTTCCAGTTTATGCGGGTATAGGAAGCTATTTCCGGGAAATTAACCTTCATGGCAGGTGCATACCCATTGGTACTGGTAGGCCAGCTATCGGTTAGATTGTCGCCCTTGTAAAACTGGCTTTCTACCCGGTAAATATTGTTTGCGTCGGGATGCTGTCTGTCAAAACTCTTTTCGAAGTTAACATAGGCGCAAATCAATATAAATGCTGCCATACCTAATGCCAGGCCGGTTATATTAATAATTGTATAAACTTTGTTTTTAACCAGGTTGCGGTAGGTAACCAGGAGGATATTGCGAATCATATTTATAGCTATAGCGGTTGAATGCTAAATATAAGCCGTCTGAATCAGAATTAACAGAATTTTAGAATTATCAGAATAAAATAATCCGTTTAAGATTACATAGTTAGATATTTACAGTTCGGTACTCTAAAATGTAATTCTTCAACATCAGGCAAGCGTAATTTCAAACTGTTATGATTCTGAAAATTCTAAAATTCGGTAAATTCTGACTCAGACAACTACGAATTCTTGATAAACTCTTTCTGATACATTAGCGGACTTTTGCCTGTTACTAGTTTAAAATGCTTGTGAAATGTCGAAAAATTATTGAACCCGCTGTCGTAGCACAACTGCTTAATATTCAACTTATCTTCTATCAGTAGTTTACAGGCGTGGCCAACCTTTATTTCGATAATGAACTGCGAAAAGGTTTTACGGGTTTTTGATTTAAAGTACCGGCAAAAGGAGTTGGAACTTACGCCGGCTATTTCGGCAATCTCATCCAGGTAAATCTTTTTCCTAAAATTTTGCATCGAATACTCATAAATATTGTTTAACCGGTCGTTCTCCGAATCATTATGATCATATTTAAAGCCAATGGAGGCCATATAGTTCGAAGAAGAGCTGGTTGCTATAGCATTTAATGCTTTTAGCAGCATAATAATCCGTTCGGCGCCGTCGGTACTTAGCATAGCGGCCATTTGGGCGGCTACCTTTTCTTTTGCAGCACCGGTAACCTGCAAGCCCCGTTTTGATTTTTCGAGCAATACTTTAAGTAGTTTATTTTCGGGCAATTGTAAAAATTGTTCGCCCCAAAAGTTTTCGCAAAAATGCACCACAAAAACCTCCACCCCTTTATTTTCACCAGCACTAAAATATAAATCGTCAAAACGCCAGTAATGCGGCAGGTTGGGGCCAACCAGCACCATGTCGCCCGATTTAAATTGTTTGATGCTATCGCCAATAAACTGCGTGCCGTTACCTTTTTTCAGGTAAATCAATTCCAGTTCGGGATGGCAATGCCAGCGGTTGTTAATATCGGGCAATACATCATGGCGTACACTAAACGAGTGTGCAGGGCCCGAAGACACTTTAAGTAACAGCGGTTTCATTCAGCTTAATTTACAATTGATGTGCTAAATGTAATCAATAATTGTAAAAAAAACTGATTATAATATTTTTTTAGTCGTTTAAAAAAAAGAGCAAGCCCTTTGCTCAGGTAACACGATATATTTTAATATATTGCCATCTGACAAACCCAATTATTCCTAAAATGAAACCTTATTACAAATTACTGCTACCGGCATTGCTTTTGCCTTTATCTTCTGTAGCACAAAGCAATTACAAACCCGGCTACGTAGTTACGCTAAAAGGCGACACCCTGCGCGGCGAAATAAACCAGAAAGAATGGTTTGGCAACCCTAAAAGCATCGAATTTAGAGGTACTGCAGGTGTTAAAACCTATTCGGTAGATAATATAAGCTATTTTGAATTGCTTAATTCATCTATTTATCAACGGTATTCCGGCGAAATCAGCATGGATGAGACCAATACTTCGAAATTGCAAACAGGTATTGATTCTACCAAAAAGCAGGATGTGGTATTTTTACGGGTGGAGCAAAATGGGGACAACGTAACCTTGTATTCATACATTGATGCAAAAAAAACCAGGTTTTTTATCGCTGATAATAAAACCGGACAGGTTAAGGAGCTCGTTTACCGGATTTACTATTTACCAGATCATGGCGTGCAAACCCGAAGCGAAAATATTTATATACCACAACTGTATGACCTGGCCATTAAGTACAACCCGACATCGGAGAAATTAAAAACCGAAATAGAAAATGCTAGTTACAGTTTGCCCGACCTAAAAAGCATTTCCCAAAAACTCAACAATATTACTGTAGATAAAAAAACCTACGGTGGTAAATCGGCATGGAAATTTTTTGCCGGCGTGGGTGTTAATGCTACGCTGTTTACAACTAGTCCGGGTACCAGCCAGGGCACTAAATTTTACAACGCAAAAAATACAACATCTGTGTACCCCGCAGTGGCAGCAGGCGTAAATTTATATCCAAACCCAAGTGTTGGTAAGCTCGTAGTACGTGGCGAAATAATGGTTACCGGAGCAGCGTATAAAAACTCAGTAGATCTTTATTTTAACCAGCCGGATATACCAAAATCTGATTTTAATGTAAAGGAATTTTTAATTATCGTTAATCCGCAGGTGATATACAACATTTATAACACCAATAATTTTAAATTCTTTATTGACGCCGGTATATCCTATACTTTCGTAAAAACCACAGGCAATTCTATTTATAACAGTCATCTTCAAACAACTACGTACAACTATCTTTCGCTAAGTTCGGGACTAATCAGTTTTCCTATTAAGCTGGGTGTAACTTTAGATAAAAAAGTGGATATATATGTTTCTTACTCCACCCCTGCAGCTATTACCAATAGCAAGAATTATACTATAAATGCAAACAGTATTAAAGCGGGTATTAACTACGAGTTTTAAAATATAAAAGCGTCCCGGTATCTCACCTCCGGGACGCTACGTTATTGCTTAAACCAATAACTTCAACTAAATCCAGATCAACCACGTGTGCGATCATTGCTTGCCATCTTTCTCAGGGATGACCAGATTTTTAATATCGTTTCAGACTCTATCCCTCATTAAAACGGCCCTCCGCCCGGAGGAGGCCCGCCCGGAGGTGGTCCGCCTGGACCACCAGGCCCCATTGTTGGTCTTTTACCTGCAAACTTTTGCAGCTTGAGTGTAAAACTTAACAAATAATATCTGCCCAGCCTGTTACTGCTGGTTTGGGTTACATAGCTACCACTCTGTGTACTGGTGTAACCGGTGTTTTGGTTAAACACATCCATGGCCGACAGGCGGATGGTACCGATATTTCCTTTTAAAAACCTGCGCTCAACGTAGGTGTTTAATATATTGGGGTTGGTTGCACCTTTGTAACCGTAGTAAAACATTTTTGAATAGTCGTAACTTACTGTCCAGTCCTTCCATAAATAATTTTTGCCATTGATACCCAGGTTAAGTGAGCTGAAATTATTGTTAATATTAGCCGTAGTGACCGAATTATTCGATTTATTTACCGCGTAAGTTGTACTGGCTTCGGCATCTACAACATCTGTAATACTCAACCTGAATTTTACACCTTGCGATAGTACCAGGTTTTTGGCTATATTTTTCTCGGTTGTCATAGCGTAACTGGCAGAATCTACATTACTCACATAAGAGATGTTGTTGTTGTAAGCAATGTTGCCTATAAAGAATAAATTATATTTCCTTTTTTCCCAAGGCTTGGCAAATACATAAAACCCTTGTGCCGAGTAAAACCCATCGGCATTTAAGTACCGGGTTAAAATGCTCCCGGCCAATTTGCTGTTTGGGGTGTAAGTTTTAGGGTAATTAATGGTGTTGGCTACTATCTTATTATCGGTAGTTGTGAAAGATAAATTGCTAAAAAACACATTACCGCTCTCGAAATTAAACTTATTGTACCTGATAGATAGATTGTTATTAAACTCCGGCTTTAAATCGGGATTACCTTGTACAGGATATGAGGCATTACTAAAATCGGTAACGGGCTGCAACTCCGTGTAAGTTGGCTGGTTACTGGCTCCGTTATAATTTAAGCTTAACGACTGATTGCGCGAAAAGTTATAAATAAAACGGGCATTGGGCGCCATGTTAAATGTATGAATATCGGTTGCAGCAGCACCGTTGGTTAACGATTGTCCGCGTAATATAGTTGGCTGCGCTATCAAACCGAGGGTGTAGTTATATTTTTTATCGATGAAGCGATAGTTTAATCCAAAACGATTGGTGATAAATGTGGAGTTATAATTATTACTCAACAAGCCGTAATAGTCCTTGGTTACACCATCAAGGTTAAGCGTATCGGTCAGTTTATCGGCAGTAGTATGGGCATAATGATAGGCGTAAGTTAGTTCAAGATACCCTTTTTTGCTTACAGGCTCCAAAAACGATACGCTTGTGCCCACACTATCGGTACGGCTGTTGGTGTTGATAAACTGGTTTAACGGCGCATTAGCGGCGCCATCTAAATAAGTATAAACCGGGTTTTGATATTTATTGATCTTGTATGATCCGGCACCAACGTTAATGCTGAAATTACGTCCTTTGCGGGCAAAACGGTGGTTAAACAAAACGTTGGCACCGTAATTCGGTTCGGTTTGGTTGCTATAGGTATCAAAATTATAGTTTGATATAGTTTGCGAGTTATTAACCAATAAGCTGCTGCCCAGTTGCGTTGTAGTTATCCTTGCATAAGCAAAAGACGGGGTAATTTTGATGTAATTAACGGTATCGGGCTTTATCTCAATATTGAAGTTAAAACGATGGTTCAACTTCTCGTCGTTTTGGGTATTGTTATTGGTATTCGTACTTGGGTTAGTCGGCGATATATTATTCTGAATAGTTTTGCTTAGTGTAAATACCGAGTTATTGGCAAAGCTATAACTACCATAAGCGGTAACTTTTTTGCCCCAGCTATCGCGGTAGTTAAAGCCGAACGAACGGGCCGTAGTTATACCGTTGGAGTTGCTGCTGTTGCCCCCCGGAGGGCCTCCCGGGCCTCCACCTCTTGGGCCACCACCGTTAAAGCTAAACAGGTTGGTATTGGTGTTATTTAAGTTGCCCAAAAAGGCCAGTTGCTGATCGCCGTTAAATTTGAAAATATTTGCCGATGCCACATACCTGTTCCCTTCCTGGCTGTTGGGTATACCTGGAATAGCATCTTTGCCTGCGCCTACGCTGGCCTGGCCAAAATATCCGTAATTTTTACTCTGCTTTATAGTGATGTTCAGGATTTTATCCGGCTCACCGCTTTTTACGCCGGTAAGATTGGCCTGGTCGCCATAATCATCAATAATCTGGATGTTTTGCACAATATCGGCGGGCAGGTTTTTGGTAGCCGATTTTACATCGCCGCCAAAAAAGTCTTTACCGTTTACCCTTACTTTTGTTACGCTTTTTCCCTGTGCGGTAATGTTGCCGTCTTTATCTACATCAACACCCGGCAGCTTTTTAATCACATCCTCTACAGGGGCGTTATCACGCACCGGGTAGGCCGCGGCATTAAATTCAACCGTATCTTCCTTAAGCTTTACCGGATTAACATCAGATATCGTAACCGTGCCAAGCATGTAAGTATCATTTTTAAGAATGATGGGCTTTAACAACACAGGAGTACGGGCATTATCTAACACAAACCTGCGGCGCAGCCCCTGGTAACCTATCGAGTTTAAAACCAGGCTAAACTGGTTTGTTTTTACATCGTCAAAGGTAAATGCACCCTTACTATCGGTAATTACTTTGGTACTATCGATACCTGTCAGCAGTTTAACAGTAGTGCCCGGTAATGTTGCCCCGGTCGAATCGGTTACAGTTCCGCTAACCCGCCTGCCCGTTTGGGCAAAGGCTGTAATAGTAAACAGCAGCGCTGCAATTGTTAGATATGTAGATTTAAGTTTCATCGTGTTGTGGCTTATTTACAACACAAAGCAATAACATCGGCACCATCCCCAAAAACGCGATAGACAGGAGTAGTGTAAACGTAGACGAAGGCACGTTTTTTACCCATAAACGCGTGCATTTGCCAGCTTAAGCCTTAATAACACCCTTTAACGGTTAATTTTGCCCATTTGTCGGCAAGTTATGCCTGTTAGGCGATTATGGTTGATTGATAGCCAATTGGTTTAGTAATATTGAAGATTATTAAACCGCCATCGAAAATCTCAGGTCAAGATTTTCTGTCGAAAAAAATAAAAAACATAAATCGTCTTGATTCTCGTATCTTGACTCCTGATTATAACCACCAATGAGCCTCAAATCAAAAAGCACTACTATTACTATCCTCATTCACGTATTAACATGGGCGGTACTGGGTTTTGTGCTGTTCGGGTACCAGCCCTTGACGATGAACGTTGAACTCCCCTATCAATTCTGGATAAAGCAAAATTTGGTTTTTTTCATGTTAGTGGCCTCCTTCTATTTAAACTCAGCTATACTGGTACCAAAATATTTATTAAAGAACCGCACCGGAGTGTATTTTTTAATCGTAATTGTACTTGTAATAAGCATTTATTTTTTAAATAGCTTAATTGATAACTGGTTTGGTATGCATCAGCTAATGGATGCGGCATTCCATAAACACGGGCCGCCAAAGCACGGCGAAAAAAGAAAATTTTATGACTTTGCTATTTTATTCATTATGGCGCTTGTGCTGGGTATCAGTACAAGTATTACCGCCATCCAAAAATGGCAGGCCGATATCAGGCTGCGCGAAACTTTAGAACAGGACAAGATCAGCTCTGAACTATCTTTTCTGAAAGCGCAGATTAACCCGCATTTCTTTTTCAACACGCTGAACAATATATATGCGCTTACGCATATTAATGCCGATACATCGCGCAAGGCCATTCACCAGCTTTCGCGGATGATGAGATATGTATTATACGATACCCAACACGGCACTGCCCTCCTAAGCCAGGAAATAGCTTTTATTAAAGATTATATCAGCCTGATGGAACTGCGCCTTACCGACAAGGTGAAAGTCACCTTGAACTCACCGGCTGCGGTTAATGATATGACCGTTGCTCCCATGATATTTTTGCCATTTGTTGAGAATGCCTTTAAACACGGCATCAGCGCTACGCTGCCCAGCGAAATCCTTATCAGCGTTGACCAAAATGCAGAGACGCTGGAACTGCGGGTAGAAAACTCCATTTACAAAGATGCCAACCCCAACCTGGAAGAAAACAAAGGCATTGGCCTTACCAATACCCTGCGCCGTTTAGATTTGCTGTATGCCGAAAAATACACCTTGGATATAAACGAAGACCCCGAAGCCAATACGTATAAAGTTCACTTAACACTCAACCTGTCATGATATTAAACTGCATAGCCGTTGATGATGAGCCCCTGGCCCTTGGCCTGGTTTGCGCCTTTATTGAGCAAACGCCATTTTTAAAACTCACAGGCCGCTACAGCAGCGCGGTTGAAGCGCTGGTTGGTTTGCAGGACCAAAAAGTTGATCTTATTTTCCTGGATATACAAATGCCGAATTTAAACGGCATCGAGCTGGCCCGTGTACTGGATAGCCGGGGCGCCAATAAACCACGTATCATTTTTACCACGGCCTATAACCAGTTTGCGCTGGAGGGCTATAAAGTTGATGCATTGGATTACCTACTGAAGCCTTTTAATTACGAAGAGTTTTTACACGCCGCCAATAAAGCATTAAGTTATGCAGAATTATTACAGCGTTCAACCAACCCCGCCCCTGTAGCAACAGCTCCTCATGAAGAGCACCGCATTGAGGATGACTACCTGTTTTTAAAAATAGAATACCAGCTGGTGCGGATAGCGCTTAAGGATATACTTTACATTGAAGGACTGAAAGATTACGTTAAAATATACCTGCAAGGCACCGAGAAAGCCCTGCTATCACTCACCAGTTTAAAGTCGTTAGAAGAAAAGCT
>Ga0075366_10000456_pt1 | contig 19030 bp, 16 predicted proteins | sample EndMethybrTD3031_FD_72351 | JGI IMG/M metagenome (GOLD analysis project Ga0075366, IMG submission 72351) | Populus endosphere microbial communities from Tennessee, USA - Endosphere MetaG P. TD hybrid TD303-1 | ecosystem: Host-associated > Plants > Roots > Endosphere | place: USA: Tennessee...
TCAGGCAAGCGAATTCGCGATGCAGACGTTAAGGAACTGCACGGGTGAGTCTTTCGTGTCGCCTCATCGCTTCCCGCCGCGGTTTAGCCCCTCCCCGCCGCCCGGCGCAGTTTCATGACATAGCCGATCACCTCGGCCACCGCCTTGTAATGCGCGGTCGGAATTTCCCCGTCGATCTCGACGGTGGCGTGCAGCGCGCGGGCGAGCGGCGGATTCTCGACGATCGGAACCGAATGCTTGGCGGCGATCTCCCGGATCTTCAGCGCCATCAGGTCGACGCCCTTGGCGACGCAGATCGGCGCCTCCATGCCCTTCTCGTATTGCAACGCGATGGCGTAGTGGGTCGGGTTGGTGATGATCACCGAGGCCTTGGGCACCGCGGCCATCATGCGCTTGCGCATGCGCTGCTGGCGCAGCTGCCGGATCTTGCCCTTGATCATCGGGTCGCCTTCGGACTGCTTGAACTCCTCCTTGAGCTCGCGCATCGACATCTTCTGGCGCTCGAACCACTGGCGGTACTGGTGGAAATAATCCATCGCCGCGACCAGGAACAGGATCGCGATCACCGCGCCCAGCATGTCGAGGGCGAGCGAGCGCGTCAGCAGCAGCGAGCCGAGAATGTCGGTCGACACCAGGGTGTCGAGTCGGTGCCGCTGCGGCCACAGCAGCGCGATCATCACCGCACCGAGCACGGCGATCTTGACCAAGCCCTTGACGAAGTTGGCGACCGCCTGAACCGAGAACAGCCGCTTGAGGCCGGCGAGCGGCGAGATCTTGCTGAACTTCGGCTTCAAGGAGTCGGTCGACCACACCAGCCGGTGCTGGATCATGTTGCCGGCGACCGCCGCGAGCACCAGGAGGCCGAGCGGAATGCCGATCGCCGCCAGCACCTCACGCTCGATACGGCCAGCGACCGCAACGAGCCCGCGGCCGTCAACCGGTATCTGATGCGCATTGGCGACGAGGCCGCGGAGCGTGGTGGTCAATCCGCCGCTCATCGAGCCGGAGAACGCCGCAAGCATCAGCGCGCCGCCGCCGAGCACGAACCAGGTCGAGACCTCCTGGCTTTTGACGACGTCGCCGCGTTCCAGCGCGTCGTCGAGACGTTTCGCACTTGGGTCCTCTGAACGATCGCTGTCTTGCTCGTCGGCCATGGGCGCTCCGGATCAGCCCCGCGGCGCCAGAAGATGCAGCACGCCGCCGGTGTAATCGAGGAACGCCGCCATCATGGCGCCGACCACAAGAAACAGGATCAGAAAGCCGACCATGATCGACAGCGGCATGCCGACGAAGAACACCTGCATCTGCGGCATCAGCTTCGACAGCACGCCGAGCCCCATGTTGAACAGGAGGCCGAACACCAGAAACGGCGCGGCGATCTGCACGCCGATGCGGAAAGCGCCGGCGACCGTGTTGCTCAGCGCGTTTGCGGCGTCGCCGATGTTCGGCAGCTCGCCGGGCTTGAAGATCTCGTAGCTGTCGTTGAGCGCCATGATCACAAGGTGATGCAGATCGGTGGCGAAGATCATGGTGATACCGAGCACCGCCAGGAAATTGCCGACGATCATGCCCTGCTGACCCTGGGTCGGGTCGACCGCCGTGACGAAGCCGAGCCCCATGGTCTGGGCGACCACGACGCCGGCGACCTGAAGCGCCGACACCGTCAGCCGCGACAACAGCCCCAGCACAGCGCCGATCACCAGCTCCTGAAACAGCGTCATGATGATCGGCCCGAAGGCCTGGATGTCGATCTTATATGCAGTCGGATGCAGCGGCAGGATGACGGCGGTCAGCACCAGCGCGAGCGTCAGCCGCACCCGCGGCGACACGGTGAGCTCGCCCAGGCCCGGCAGCAGCATGATCATGGTGCCGATGCGCGAAAAGCACAGCAGGAAGGTCGCCGCATAGGCCGGCAGGAATGAGACGTCGATTTTCATTCCACCGGTCTTTCGAAAAGCCGCGTCGCCGGCGCTTTCATCACCCGCCGTGGATGATGCGCGTCGCCATCCGCGCCATGTGACCCTGCAGGGCATCGCCCATCCACGGCAGCACGAGCAGCATGGCGACGAAGATCGCTAGAATCTTCGGCACGAACACCAGCGTCATTTCCTGGATCTGGGTGAGTGCTTGAAACAAAGAGATCGCGACGCCGATGACCAGCCCCACCAGCATCAGGGGACTCGACACCAGCACAAGCGTGATGATCGAATCGCGCGCAACGTCGAGCACTTCCGCGCCGGTCATTTCGTTCCATTCTCCATTCTCGATCCGCGCCCTATCGCGTGGATCAAGCCGCCAATCCGATTCAGATCGGCATCCGCATGATTTCTTCGTAGGCCGAGACCACCTTGTCGCGGACCGAAACCAGCGTATCGATCGCCACCTCGGTCTCGGCCACCGCGGTGACGACGTCGACGATGTTGGCCTTGCCGGCCGCCATCGCCTGCGACTGCGCGTCGGAGGCGCGCGATGTCTGTGTCATCGCGCCGATTGCGTCCTTGACGAGCTCGCCGAAGTTCGGGCCAGACGAGCCCTCGCCTGCAGCCTTCGTCATTCCCGCCGATTCGGTCAGGCGGGCGAGGCTGGCATAGGCATTGGCGGCTGCAGTAGGCGAAGCCATGGCGGCTCTCCAAAATCAGGATTTGAGGATTTCGATGGTGCGTTGAATCATCCGACGCGACGCGCTGATGACGTTGATGTTGGCCTCATAGGACCGCTGGGCCTCGCGCATGTCGGTCATTTCGACCAGCGCATTGACGTTGGGATATTTGACGTTGCCGTTCTCGTCGGCATTGGGATGGCCGGGCTCGTGCTTGATGCGGAAGTCCGACGGGTCGGTGCGCACGCGCCCGAGCGTCACCACCGGCACTTCGAGCGCACGGTCCATCTCGTTCTTGAAGGTCGCGACCTTGCGACGATAGGGCTCGGCGCCCGGTGTCGGCGCAGTTGAATCGGAGTTGGCGACGTTCTCGGCGATGATGCGCATGCGGCCGGACTGCGCGCGCAGGCCGGAAGCCGCGATGGCGATCGATTTGAGAAAATCCATGAGACCCTTGCTCCAGCTATTGCAGCGCTTGATCGTTCAGCGTTTGCCGATGGCGATTTTGAGCAGCCCCATACTCTTGGTGTAGAGCGAGCTCGCGGCCTGAAAATCCATCTGGTTGGCCGCGACCTTCAGCATCTCGTCTTCAAGATTGACGGCGGCACCGCTCTGGCGCGCTTCAAAGCCCCGCGACTGGCTCGACTTCAGTCCAGCCATCGAACCCGCCGCATAGGCGGTTTGCGTCCCCTCCGGCCGCCGCAGCGTCATCCCGGCAGTTCCCGCCCCGGTCTTCTCGAACTGCAGCGGCGTAAGGTCACGTGGCTTGAAATCCCGGGTGTCGGAATTGGCCACATTTTGCGCCAGCACGCGCTGGCGCTCCTGGTGCCATTGCATCCGGGTGCGCAGCATCGAAAACAGCGGCAGATCGGTGATGGACACAGGCTGGTCCTCGCGGGGTTCCGGCCGCGGCGCGCGGCTTCGATTGCGAACAGCACGCCGAACAAGGTCGGCAGACTTTGCCGGGTGTATGGTTAATGAAGCGTTAAGCCTGCGCCAAAGCGGAACAGCTTGCGTGCCATCAAACTGCCGTTTACCAAGCGAATCACTATATCTGGGCGTGCTGAGTCGGAGCCGCGCAAGGCCGTTAGGAATTTGTTAAGGTTCTTGGCGGCAATTATTGCCGGCAGCGTTAACGACTTTGGCGTGGATCAGACGATCGCTTGGGTACCCGTTGGGTCGGGCTCTTGGGCGAATAGCTTGGTCGAATAACCCTGGGCGGTGAAGCCTTAAGCGCGAACGCTCGGCACCATGGCGGGCTGGTCTAAGCCTGCGGCGCCGGGGGAGAACCGATGAACAGCCTCTTCGGCGTGGATCTACCGACACCCGTGAACTTCGTCATCGCATTCGTTGTCGTCCTGCTGTTGATCGGCGCCGCCACCTGGCTGGTGCGGCGGTTCGGTGCAACGCGCCTTGATCCCGGCGCGCGCAGCCGCCAGCCGCGGCTCGCTGTGGTCGACGCCGCAGCCGTGGACGGCAGGCGCAAGCTGGTGATCATCCGCCGCGACAACGTCGAACACCTGCTGATGATCGGCGGCCCGACCGACGTGGTGGTCGAAACCAATATCGTGCGCGCCGCAGGGGCAGCCCGCGACGCGGCGCCGGCCCGCAATGGCTCGGAAGCGCCATTGCGCGCAGCGCCCGAGCCGGTGTCGTGGCAACCCGACCCCGCGCCGGCCATGGCGATGCGCGGCCCGCGCGCGGTCGCCGACGACACATGGCACACGACGGACGAGCCGATGGCTTCTCCTGCGGTCCAGGCGCCGCCGCCGATGCGCGCCGTGCGGCCTGCCGAGACGCTCGCAAGCCTGGCCCAGGAATTGTCGCGGCCCGCAGCCGAGCCGCAGCCCGCGCCGGTCGCAACGACGCAAGCGCCGGCGCCCGTTGCCACGGCACCGCAAGGCCCAGGCCCCGACCAAAGCCTCGCCGAAATGGCGCAACGGCTTGAAGCGGCGCTGCGCCGTCCGGCCGCCCAGAAGATCGCCGCCGAAGCCGCCGGACCCCGCATCGCGGTCGCGGCCGATGCAAAAGCTCCCCTCCGTCAACCGCGCGTCGTGGTCGCGGGCCAGCCCAAAGGCGGCGCGCAACCCGCGGCGCAGCCGAACAATCTCGAGCAAGAAATGGCAAGCCTTTTGAACAAGCCCGGAAAGACTTGACGACCGGCAGGATCGCCGCCTGCGTCCGTCTCACGACGGGGGTGGCGATAGCGCTGCTTCTCTGTGTACCCGCGCAAGCCCAAGACATCAGCGTCAACTTCGGCCAAGGCACCGGACTGACCGAACGCGTGATCCAACTGATCGCGCTGCTCACGGTGCTGTCGCTCGCACCGTCGATCCTGGTGATGATGACCTCATTCACCCGGATCGTGGTGGTGCTGTCGCTGCTGCGCACCGCGCTCGGCACCGCGACCGCGCCGCCCAATGCGGTGATCGTGTCGCTCGCGCTGTTTCTCACCGCCTTCGTGATGGGACCGGCGTTCGAGCGCGCCTATGACGTCGGCATCAAGCCGATGATCGCCAATGAAATCACGGCCGAGCAGGCATTCCAGCGCTCGGCCGGGCCGTTCAAGGAGTTCATGCTCAAGAACGTCCGCGAGAAGGACTTGAAGCTGTTCAACGACCTGTCGAAGGAAACGCTGCCCGCCTCGCCGGACCAGATGTCGCTGCGCATTCTCATTCCGGCCTTCATGATCTCGGAACTGAAACGCGCCTTCGAGATCGGCTTCCTGTTGTTCCTGCCGTTCCTCATCATCGATCTGGTGGTGGCCTCGGTGCTGATGTCGATGGGTATGATGATGCTGCCGCCGGTCGTGGTCTCCCTGCCGTTCAAGCTAATCTTCTTCGTGCTGGTCGACGGCTGGAGTCTCGTCGCGGGCTCGCTGGTACAGAGCTACGGCGGGTAGCGGCCCGACTGCGGCTATTGACACGTCGGTGCCCGGCAGCCCCTGAAGGGCGAATACACGAGATGCTGTGCCATTGTGGCGCTGGTCGGCGGCGCCATTGCTATTTTGCCGCTCGCTGTCCCGGCGCCTGCAAAAAAGCTCGACCTCGAAGTACCATCCAGCCTCTCCGCTCGCGCCGATGAGGTCATCGAATAGGATTGCCGCACCTCTGTACTAAAGGCATCATCATGCGTTTCTAACCGTCTCATTTCAGTTCGCGGAAGTAAGCGGGGCCATTCATGCCGTCTCAAAATTTTGACCAGCAAGTGTTTTCAGGTGGAGGCACAGCGGCAACAGACTGGGCAAGCATGAGCGGAAACGCCCAGGTCACGATTGCGGGCGGCGCCAAGATCGATCGCGGTATCGAGCTTGGCCTGACCATTCAGGCGCTGGCGAATATCGATGCCGGGGTCGCCAAATACTTGACCGCCGAAGTATCTGGCCAAGCCAGCGCGGTCGCCTCGGTTACGATGCAAATCCAGGCACCGATCAATCTCTTCAAGGAGGTTGGGTTTGCGGTGCGCCTGCAAGCCATCGCGGAGTTGGCCGCCGCCGTCCAGGTCAAGTTGGGACTGAAGCTTAGCGACTTTATGGATTTGGCCGCACAAGACCCGCAAATGCAGGGGCTCCCCTTGGAGTTGCTGCGTGTATTGCTGACAGAAGCGAGCATCAAGGGCGGCGTCTACGCCAAAGCCGCTCTCACCGCGCAGGCGTATGCGCAGTTGGTGGTGACAGGTTCTGCTATCGCGCAGCCGCCCCTCAAGCCAGGCTTCAACATCATCGGCGGTATCGGTGCCGGCCTGAAGGCAGGCGCGGGCTTTCGCGTCTTCGCGGGTATTGAAATCGAAATGTTCAGCAGCTTCGTTGCGCGGTCGGTCGATGTCCTGGTCGATCACGCCTGCAACGGCGCCAAGGCTGGCTTGCCCGATGCCGAGCCATCCGTCTTGGCCCTTATCGATGCCGCCCGGCCGATTTTCAAAATCGCGTTCCGGACTGCGTACGAACTTGGCGAGTACATTGCCAAGAAAAATCCGGCGGCTGACGCAGCCGGAGCGCAAAACGTAGCCCTGCGTTGCACCCAGGTCGCATTGGAAGAGGGGCAGCGCTACCTGCTCCGCAGCCTGACCAATGCGGCCTTTGAAGCCATACGCATTGCGTTGCGGGGATGGTCGGCGGTTACGCCTCGCGCGCAATGGAATGCCTCGCTGCCCGCCCGTCGCGCGTTGGCCGACCATGTACGGAAACTGCCGGCAGCGCCCTTCGAGGCAACGGCAGCCAACGAGACGTATTGGGCCGAGTTTGTAAATCGCACCACCAATGTCGCCGCTGCATTGCTCGGCCCGGCCCTTGATGCTTCAACCCTGCGGACACTCTCGGTTCTCTGGTCGGCGGTACAATTGGCATTTGTCGCCAGCCGCCGGGTCGAGCGCGCCGAGGCCAGCCTGAACGTTATCGGGCAACCGCCGCGACAAGCGCGTGCCCCGTTCACGGGCAATCTCACAGGCCAGCAGCCGCCATTGATCGTCAATCACATCCGCGCATCGATTCCGTCGACCGGGTCTCGCCCCTTGAAGCTCGAGGATATCGTCGACTTCCTGGTTGCGGACGCAGTGCTCGACGAGTTGAGGCGAATGAATCCCGGCGCCGACCGGTTCCTGTCGACGATGGAAGGCCGACTTGGCACCACGGCCAACGACGTGGCACGAACGATATTGCGCAACATCGGCAGTGTCGTTGCCGGAGGCGGTGGGCAGCTGGACGCAGCAGCGTCGCTCTCCGCCATTGCGGATTCGCTGCGTAGTTTCATGGCCGATCAGATCCATCAAAAGGTCGCGCCGGTGGTTCGCGAGCAGTTGTCCGCGCCCGATCTGAGAACCTACTTCGACGAGGTCTTCCTACCCACCACCGATTTCACACTGGATGTGGTGTTCGGCGTGGTCCTCGATTGGACCCGGCGCGGCGCGGACAAGGACCGCCTGGTCGAGGCGCTATCCGGCGTGATGATGAAGCTTGTCGGGCGCAGCCTGGTTGCGACGGCAGACATCTTGATGGCGGCCGCGCAAGGACAAATGCAGGGTCTCCTGCTGGAGCTGGCCGACAATGTGAATGCGCCGGGGGGTATCGTACAGGAACTCTCGAGCCGGCAGACACTGCCGGTGCCCGTCAGCGAAATTGCCGAACTTGTTGCGGATGCTCTGCGCATCGGCGCGGAGGCGCTCGGTCCACTTTCCGAAGCCCAACGCACAAAAATCCGTTCGCTGATGTATGCCGTCATCGACCCGATGCCGGTCGGCAGCGACGCCAACTTCATGCAGCAGCTCGGCAGCACTACATTTATTCCCGCGCAAGAAAGCCTGGAAGCGCTCGCCATGGAGCTTGGCGCGGTCGGCGGTGAACGTTTCCTCCTGTTTGTTCAGAAGCTCATCGAATTGATCGGCCGAAAGATATTGGCCGAATTGGCTGCTGTGCTCGAAGCCGCCCAGAGGGAGCTCAAGCGGTGGGTGGAAGGCGCTCAACGCGCCATCGAGGACATGCAACGCGCGATCGGCCAGCTCGTCGCGGAAATCGAGCGCCTCAGCCGCGAGGTTGCGGAGAGCTTCGACGACGCAGCGCAGGCGCTGCTCGGCGCAATTGCGCCACTGGCCAAACGCGCCGGTCGCGAAGCGTTCAAAATCAAGCTCGCCGATGAAGTCGTTGACGATGCCCTGGCCGTACTCACGAACAATGACGTCTATCGCAATATTGCCCCGGCCGGGCTAAAGCGCACCATGCGTGCGATGGCGCGCTCAGCGCTTGAAGAGGCCCTCGATAACGAGGTGATAGACAGCGTTCTTGATGTGGTCGGTGAATTGGCGGAGGAGATCGACTCAATCCTCGACGATGTTCGTGAACTGGACCCGGATCGGGATCTTGCCGAACAGGTCGGCAACCTTCTCCTTAACCGGATTTCAGACGCGGTCTACGACAACATCGGCCGTAACCCGCATATCAGCGTGGCCTTCACCATTGGTGCGTTCGGCGTCACTCACCGAATTTCGCTCGGCCGCATCGACATACCGGTTGAAGCCATCGTGGACGCTTTGCGCAGTGCCATCCGCAAGCTGGCCGCATTCGAGGATGCGGTTCGCGCAGCGGCTGGTTCGCTTGCCTCAGCGTTCCAGCTCGAACGCGAGTTGGTGGAAGCGGACAGCCGGCATGCGGAGGTCTCGGCCAAGCGTGAGCGCCTGGACCGGCAGCGCGCCGCTCTCGTGGCCGTACCTCGCGGGCTTCGCATCCTGTCCCCTGTGCCGGGTACCGTCGCGGCTGGCAGCGCCAAAGTGCGCATCGAGGTGCAAGGGTTGCCCATGGACGCTGCTGTCGATGACGACAGCCCGACATCGATAAGTATATTTCTCAATGGACGTGAGCTTGAGGTTTCCGGGTTCAGTCTCTCGGAAATCAAGCCGCCGTCCGCTGCAGGTTTGACCCGGGATGTTTCCGGCACTTCAATACTGGCCGGGTACGACGCGTTGGCCGATCTGGAACTGAAGCCGCATGGTCCGGCCCGTTTGAACTGGAGGCGTCCAGCGAAAGGAACGCCGCGCAGCGGCGCCAACAAGCTTGCCAGCGCGGTTGTTACGGGACCCGGCCGTAAAAGCGAACGGTTTGCTTTAACCGCGCGCGACACATCATCACTGTCGGCCGGTGGGGCAAGGGCGGTCACCGTTGCGGCAACCTCCCGACCGGCCACCACGCCTGCGGCAAGGACGGCCGTCGCCCGCACCGTCACAGGCATCCCGGCATTGACGAGCCGCACCGAGCGGCGTCTCGGCGCCGCGCTGACTGCAACGCAGGTCTCAAAGGTCACCGCTCAATCATCCGGCGGGTTTCTCCTCTCGCGCGTGTTGCTTGGTGCCGACCTAGAAGAAGGACTCAACACACTGATTGTGTCGATTACTCCGCCCGACGGCGCGCGCGTCGAGACATCTTGCGCGTTCTTTGCAGAGGCGCCGGCCGCACAGCCGCCACCCAAGCCCGGTCAGGTCCGGCTTCCGGTCGTGGTGCCGCGAAAACCCGGTGCCCTGGCGCCGCAGAAGCCGCAAGGGAAATTCCTGCTCAGCCCGGCGACCGAGCGGGCCAAAGTCGTGGCAGCACAAAGGGATGCAATCACCAAACGTCATTCCGCGAAGCTGGCATTGCTGCCGAAGTTTCCGGCAAAAATAGTGACCAAGCCGGGTTCGCCCGGCCGGCGCACGCCAGGGAGCCCCCGATGACCTTCATCGATCCCTTCGTCGTCCAAAAGCTGGTCGACGCGCTCGAGCAGTCGAGCCGAAAGTGGGACACGAGAGCCGACCTTGAAAAAGCGGTGGCAGAACTCGCCGAACTTGGGAAAGGGCACGTGATTGCATTCAATCCCACGCCCGACCCGGACTTCCTGGTGCTGAACATCGATTGGAAAAACCTGCTGACCAGCGTCACCAACAATAATTTCACGACCGACATGAAGCAAAAGCATGGGCATGCCTGCGCTCTGAATGCCGTCCGTTTCGTGTTGCAGAAGCGTTACGACGTTATGATCGGTCAAAACCAATCCGGCGACCGGCTTACGCTGTCCCTCATCGATATGAAGTACTACCCCGAAAAAGACTTCATCCGGGACCTGATGAAGAACGATATATCGCTGCAGCAGACCAAGGACTGGCTGAGTCAGCTTGGTATCAAATCGCGAGAGACCGCCCTGGTGACGGATATCGCGGCGTACTCCAGCAGCATGCTGGCGCAGATGACTGGCATGGTTTTCGTAGCGGGTGACCTGGGAGCAGATCACACGTACGTCATGTATGAATTCAGGACGGTTCGCGGCCAGCTGGAGGCAATGATTTACAATCCATTTGCCGGAAAGAACCTGCAGCAGGCCGGCTCAGACTGGTACGACGTGCAAGATTTCCAGGAGACCTACGGACTACCGCTCCTGCCCAGCGGCAAAAAAATTCCGAAGCTCGATGCGTCGGGACAGCACGCGCAGGATCCGTCTGGCGAATATCTTTATCTGCGTCCGCACGATCCTGACCTCGCTTCGCACGCGCCTCTTACGTATTCAGTGATGTTCGTGCCTGCGCTTTGAACATTTGCAAGGGTTGCTACGTCCGCAGTTTTCGGTTTAGCCCCCTCGTGGCTCGCATCGTCAGATGCATCGCCCATCCGCCGAATGTTCGCATTCGGGATTCGGACGTGCCGACCTCTTCACCCCGCCTCAGGTCGGCTTGCGTACGCTCTTGAGATATTCCTCGGGCTTGCTCGAGTCGAACGTCACGCCGAGAATTGTCTCTTTGCCGAACCCGCCCTGCGGCGGCGCTATTCCCTGCTCCTGCATGATCTTGCCGGCATCCGTCGCGAGCATGACCTGCTCGGCGAGCTTCTTGTAGTCGACATCGTCCTTGAGCATGTTCCAACGCCGCAGCTGCGCCATCAGCCAGACCGCGGCTGAATAGTGCGGGAACGGCTGGTAATCCACGCGCGCCGGGTCGTTCTTGATCGCTCCGAGGCCGTCGGCGTAGCGGCCGGTGATGACCTGCTCGACCACCACCTCGGGCGCGTTCAGGTATTGCGGCTGCGCCAGGGTCTTCGCCATGTCGCCACGGTTTTCCTTCTTCGCGACGTGCAGGCTCGCCGCGATGATGGCGCGATAGAACGCCATGAAGGTGTTCGGATGCTGCTTGATCCAGCTGTCGGCGGCCGTGACCGTGCAGCACGGATGCCCGTCCCAGATATCCTTCGAGATCAGGTGGATGAAACCCGCGCCTTCAAAGACGGCGCGCTGGCCGCCCGGCTCGCCGCCGAAGAATCCGTCGATACTGCCAACGCGGAGGCTCGAAACATATTCGGTCGGAGGCACGACGCGATATTTGACGTCGGTATCCGGGTCGAGACCATGCGCCGCAAGGTAGTTGCGCAGTTGCAGGGTCTGGTGGCTCTGCTCGAACGGCACCGCGAAGGTGAAGCCCTTCCAGTTTTTCGGATCCCGGTTGTCCTTGTGTTTGGTGGCAAGCACCAGAGAATTGCCGTTCTGATTGAGAATGGTGAGAACCTTGATCGACTGCGTGTTGCCGCCCAGCCCGATGCTCATGGTCAGCGCAACCGGCATCACCTGCTGCGAGACATCGAGCTCGCCGTTGATCATCTTGTCGCGGATCAGCGCAATGCCGGCGATCTTTTGCAGCGAAACGTCGAGGCCCTCTTTCGCGTACGAGCCGAGCTTTTCGCCGTAGATCAGCGGTGCCGCACACGTGATGGGGAGGAAGCCGACATTGAGCTTGGTCTTTTCAAGCGGTTTACGCTCCTGGGCGATCGCCTTCAGGGTGCTCACCGGGACGATGCTGGCGAGCGCGCCGAGCAGCACCGAGGCGCCGACGGATTTCAGCAGCGTCCGCCGCAGCACAGGGTCGGGAAACAGGCCATGGATCAGGACCGTATCGATCTCCGCCGAAACCGCCGCTTCCGCGGACAACCCGGACGCCGAACCATGCTGGCCGCACTGGCAAATACCGCCGACGAACGAATGAAAATGAGATTTGTCACGCATGGTGTGCCCCCCCTTGGATGAACAGATGCCGGCCAAAAACGCTATCGGCTCAGAACGCCGGTGGCTAAAAACCAAGCACGAACCATGCCGCATGGTCGTGCGCACTGCGCTTCACTGACAGGTTTTTTTGCACCTGGCGTTGCAAAATTTCCCATAAGGGTGCTCGAACGCCGGCGCTAGACTCCCACCAGACCGTGAGGCGGCATGAAACCTCCCAAACTCGACCCGGCCGGGTTCTACGGCAAAATTCCCCTGGCCCCGCATCAACTGACCGAGGACCTGACACCGCTCGACGACGTGATTGTTCTCTGCCATCTCGGCGTGCCGCGCATCGACGCCGAAACGTGGGAGCTTCAGATCGACGGCCTCGTCGCGACGCCGCGGCGGTTGACGTTCGCCGACCTGCGACGGTTTCCACAACACACGGTGACGAGCATTCATCAATGCGCAGGCAGTCCGCTTGCGCCGCAGGAGCCGAAGCGGCGGATCGTCAACGTCCGGTGGAGCGGCGTCCGTGTCATCGACGTGCTGAAAGACCTAGGCGTACTGCCGCAGGCGCAATATTTGTGGTCGCACGGCGCGGACTACGGGGAATTCGCGGGCATTGCGGTCGACCGCTACACCAAGGACCTTCCGCTTGCGCGCCTGTCGTCGGATGTACTCATCGCAACCGCGCTCAACGGCGAGCCACTGCGCCCTGAAAATGGTTTTCCGGCGCGGCTCGTTGTCCCGGGCTTCTACGGCACCAACTGCGTCAAATGGCTGACCCGCATGACGCTGGCGGACGCCCGCCCCGACAGTCCTTTCACGACCCGCTGGTACAACGATGCGGTCCTCGATGATCAAGGACGCGACACCGGCCGGACCGCGCCGGTCTGGGCGATTGCGCCGGAGTCCGTGATCGTTTCACCCGCGCCTGCGCAGACACTGCGCCGGGGTGAAGCGTGCCGGATCTGGGGCCGCGCGTGGAGTGACGACGGCATAGGCTCTGTCAAAGTGAGCGTCGACGGCGGCCAGACCTGGGAAACCGCTGAACTGGAGCCCGCCGTTGAGCGGTCGTGGCAACGGTTTTCGCTGTCATGGACGCCGGACCGCACCGGCCCTGTCACTCTCAGTTCGTTGGCGCGGGACCCGCAAGGTCGCGAGCAACCTCATGCCGGTTCGCGCAACGCGATGCACAGCGTAAGTGTAACGATCGTGTGATGCCGTGGCAGTGATCTAAGCCAACCGCGCCTGGCATTACAAAACACCTACAAAAGCACTTGGCATTTCCGGTTCTCAGACCGTTGCTGACGCACCAACCAGCATAAAGACGAATTGCAATCCCGCCCGACGAATCCCAAATAGCCACTGCCGGTTTTGCCACGCCTTCGCAATTCCAGTGCGAGGTCTGGTGCTCGAAATATTTGGAATGGGACCAAGAACATGCCTGTGGTGACGACGAAAGACGGCGTTCAGATTTTCTACAAGGACTGGGGCAAAGGTCAGCCCATCGTGTTCAGCCATGGCTGGCCGCTGTCGGCCGATGACTGGGACGCGCAGATGCTGTTCTTCCTCAATCATGGCTATCGCGTGATCGCCCATGACCGCCGCGGCCATGGACGCTCGACACAGACCGGCGACGGCCACGACATGGATCACTATGCCGACGACCTCGCAGCCGTGACTGCGCATCTCGATCTGAAGAATGCGGTGCACATCGGCCATTCGACCGGCGGCGGCGAGGTCGCGCACTATCTGGGTCGGCATGGCGAGAGCCGGGTCGCCAAGGCGGTCCTGATCAGCGCGGTGCCGCCGCTGATGGTCAAGACGCCGGCCAATCCGGGTGGTCTTCCCAAGGACGTGTTCGACGGACTGCAGGCGAAGCTGGCCGCCAATCGTTCGGAGTTCTACCGCGAACTCCCGGCGGGTCCGTTCTATGGCTTCAACCGCCCGGGCGCGAAAGCATCGGAGGCGATCATCCAGAACTGGTGGCGCCAGGGCATGATGGGCGGCGCCAAGGCGCACTACGACGGCATCGTCGCCTTCTCGCAAACCGATTTCACCGACGACCTGAAGAAGATCACCGTGCCGGTGCTGGTGATGCATGGCGACGACGACCAGATCGTGCCCTATGCGGATTCCGCGCCGTTGTCGGCAAAGCTTTTGAAGAACGGCACGCTCAAGACCTACAAGGGCTTCCCGCACGGTATGCCCACCACCAACGCGGACACCATCAACGCCGACCTGCTGGCCTTCGTGAAGGCATAACGCCGCGACGCAAGCTTTCATCCCTCCCCGCTTGGCGGGGAGGGATAAGCAGAACGGCGTTGTCGTACGCGGCTGCAGCTATGCGGCGGCGGCGGCCGGCTCTGAAAGATCGAGCACCAGCGCCGGTTCGGAGGCCGCAAACACTTCGGCCCGGTCAGGACGCGGCGGATAGATCCAGACGGTGTTGATCTCGCGCTTGAGCGCCTTGGCTTTGTCTCCGGTCACTTCCAGCTGGGAATTCCAGCCCTTTGCGACAACCGCACCCGAAGCGCCGAGGTCGAGACAGACCACGTAGGCCGGCTGATGATAAGCCTGCGTCGGCACGCCCAACAGATCGGCGGCGGCATTGTGGCCCGCGAAGGCGCCAAGCCGCTTGGCGTGCTGACAGGACATCGGCGCAAAGTGGCCCAAGTCGTCGACCGCGGCCTTGGCGGTGTCGCCGGTGGCGAAGACGTTCTCGACGCCGGGCACGCGCAGGTCGCGATCGACCAGCAAGCGGCCGAGATTGTCGCGCGGCGCGGCGACCTGGGCGGTCAACGGCGTCGAACGCATACCGGCCGTCCAGATCACGGTCGAGCTTTCGATGCGCTCGCCGTTGGAAAGCTTCACCCCTGACTCGTCCACCTCCGTGACGCCGACGCCGAGGATTGTTTCCACGCCGAGATCACCAATCCCCTTCACAATCGCCGGCCGCGGATTGGCGCCCATCTGCTTGCCGATGACCTCGTCGCGCTCGACGATCACGACCCGGATATCGGCATCGCGGCCGAGGATCGCGCGCAGCCGCTCGGGCATCTCGGTGGCGGTCTCGATGCCGGTGAAGCCGCCACCTGCGACGACGACGGTGTCGCGGGCCTTCGAGTCCGGCCGCTTCGCCAATGCATGGAGATGGCCATCCAGCCGGATCGCTTCGTCGATCAAGTCGACGCCGAAGCCGTGCTTCGCCAATCCAGGGATGTTGGGACGAAAGCCGGTGCTGCCGGCGGCCAGGACCAGCCGGTCGAACGCGAGCGTGCTGCGCTGGCCGTCAGGGCCGGTGAAGACGACAGAACCTTCGTCGCTGTCGATCGTCTGGACCGAGCCCTGCACGTAACGGACATCCGTCACCCGGAAGAGCTCCGTGAGCGGCGCTTTCATGGTCTCAGGATTGGCTTCGTAAAGCCGCGGACGGATGACGAGGAAGGGCTCAGGCGAGATCAGCGCGATCTCGAGTTGGTCGGGCGACACACCCTGCAGATCGCGAAGGCGGGCGGCGGAAAGAGCGGCGTGCATTCCAGCGAAACCGGCGCCGATGATGAGAAGTCGTTGCATGGCGAACGTCCCTTGTTGGTGTTTCGATGGGGACGTTGTGCATGCAAGCGGGCCGGAAGACCTTGCAGCGGCCTTGTCTGGGCATTGGATTTGGCTTGGATATTCGTCCAAGCGGCGGACTTTCCCATTCACGAGCGGTCGCGGGCTACCGCCTGCCCGACGATCGGCGCTGTGCTATCAATGGCTTGGCCGCGCTGATGCCTCGGCCCAGCCAAGCCGCCCGGCCTCGTGCCGCATGCGCATGGGGCCATGGAGCGCCGACGTGCAATTCGTGTTCGAAGACTACGCGCTCGACCCCGGGCGGCGGGAATTGACCCGGAAATCCAAGGCGGTGGCCATTGGACCCCAGGTCTTCGACCTGCTGCTGTACCTGGTACAGAACCGCCAGCGAGTTGTCAGCAAGGACGATCTGCGGGAGGCCGTTTGGGCCGGGCGCATCGTCTCGGAATCGACCCTGACCAGCCACATCAACGCCGTGCGCAAGGCGGTCGGCGACAGCGGCGACGAGCAGCGCCTGATCCGGACAGTCGCCCGCAAAGGATTCCGCTTCGTCGGCGATGTCAGGGAGGCAGAGGCATCGGAGAGCTTCGCGGCGCCGAAAATCGACAGCGCGCCATCGCATGAAACATCTGCATCTGGCCCGTCATCTGGATCCTCAACTGGCCCCTCACCTGCGCTGACCCTGCCCGACAGTCCCTCCATTGCGGCCTTGCCGTTCCAGAACTGGAGCGGCGACCCCGAGCAGGAGTATTTCGCCGACGGCGTGGTGGAGGACATCATCATGGCATTGTCGCGCATCAGCTGGCTGTTCGTCGTCTCACGCAACTCGAGCTTCACCTACAAGGGCCGTGCGGTGGACGTGAAGCAGGTCGGCCGCGAATTGGGCGTGCGTTATGTGCTGGAGGGCAGCGTACGCAAGGTAGCCAACCGGGTGCGCATCACCGGGCAGCTCAATGACGCGACGACCGGGACCCATATCTGGGCAGAGCGCTTCGAAGGCACCCTCGACGACATCTTCGAACTGCAGGATCAGGTCGCAGCAAGCGTCGTCGGCGCGATCGCGCCACAGATGGAGCGCGCGGAGATCGAACGCGCGAAGCGGAAACCGACCGAGAGCCTCGACGCTCACGACTACTATCTGCGGGGAATGGCGAACGTGCATCGCGGCACCCGGGAAGCCATCAACGAGGCGCTGCCCTTGTTTCTCAAGGCGACTGAGCTCGATCCGGATTTCGCGTCGGCTTATGCGATGGCGGCGTGGTGTCATTTCCTGCGCAAGTTCAACGGCTGGACGAACGATCGCGCGCAGGAAACCGCCGAAGGCATTCGATTGGCCCGCCGCGCCGTGGAGCTGGGCAAGAACGATGCCGTGGCTCTTGCCCGAAGCGGCCATGCGCTCGCGCATCTCGCCGGCGACCTGGACGGCGGCATCGCATTGACTGACCGGGCGCTGGCGCTCAATCCGAATTTGGCCACGGCCTGGTTGCTCGGTGGCTACCTGAGAATTTCGCGCGGCGAACCGGATGCCGCGATCGAGCGCTTTGCGCGCGCGATGCGCTTGAGTCCTCTGGACCCGGAAATGCCTCGCATGCAATGCGGAACGGCGATGGCGCATTTGTTTACAGGCCACTTCGATACCGCGTCGTTGTGGGCCGAAAAGGCATTCGGGACGCGGCCAACCTACCTGGCGGTGGTCGCTGCCATCGCGGCAAGTCACGCGCTTGCCGGCCGAATGGACGAAGCGCGGGGCGCCATGGACCATTTGCGCAAGCTCGATCCCAAGCTGCGCATCTCCAATCTCGAGGACTGGGTCCCGCTCAGGCGACCGGAAGACCGCGCCACGTTCGCGGACGGGCTGCAAAAGGCGGGGCTGCCGGAATAGCCAAAGCTGGATCTTAAGCCGGCGAAGATACGGGCGCTGTCGTACGAGACAGCGCCCGTTGTTCAAACGCATGCGGTCATCCAACCCAACAAGCGGTCAGTAGTCCCACATGACCGGTACGCAACGAAAGGCGTCGCCGTCGACCGCCACATGGCAGATGGACGGGAACGGCAGATGAGTGGCCACCAGCAGCTCGCCGTTCGCCGCCAGCTCCCGCAAAAGTCGGACCCGGACGCGGGCTGCCTCCTCGGGATCGTGTTCGAAGCCGTTGTACCACTCAGGGTGTTCGAACCCGACCTGGAACACGAGGTCGCCGGCGAACGTCAGTCGGTCGCCGCCGGACTTGAGGCGGACCACGCTGTGCCCGGGGGTGTGGCCGCCGGTGCGATGGACGACCACGCCCGGCGCCACCTCTTGCTCCGTCTCGAACGTTCGCAACTGGCTGCGGTACTCTTTCACGAACCGCTTGGCCGTCCGCCGAAGCGCGTCCGGAAACCCTGGCGGCATGGAGACGCGGGAGAAATCGGGCGCCTCCCAGAACTTGACCTCGGCGGCCGCCACGTGAATCCGCAGGTCCGGACGGAGCTGCTCCTTCACTCCGTCGGCAAGCAGCCCGCCAACGTGGTCCATGTGCATGTGGGTCAGCACCACGTCGGTCACGGACGCGAGATCGATGCCGGCGGCCTCCAGTCGATGAAGCAACTGCCCGGACCGCGGCAAGTCCGGGAACTCCACCCCCATCCCAGCGTCGATGAGTATGGTCCGGCCGCCGCTACGCACCACGACCACGTTCAGCGCCCAATCGAAAGCGTCTGGCGGCAGGAACATGTCTTCCAGCCAGGCCGCCCGGACGGCCGGGTCGGCGTTGTGGGCCACCATCGCGCCCGGCAGCAACAGCACTCCATCGCTGACCACCATGACGTCAATCTCGCCGATCTTCAGCGCGTAGCGCGACGGAACCAACTCTTCGGGCCCCGGCCTTCCGAGGTGTGAGGTGTTGTTGAGGCTCATGTCTAGGCTCATGTTCGTCTCCTGCTGATCGTCTGACCCACGGCCCTTGCCGGGGTTGCGATGGGGAGGTTTTGCCTGTCACCGGACTGAAAGACCTTGCAGCGATCTTGTTTCGGCGTTGGATTTGCCTTGAATATTCGTCCAAGCGGCCGCGCCGCGACGGGTGCCCGACGGCGATCGTTGTGCTACTTGCCTGGGCTGACAGTGTGTGCCGCCATCCGCGCACGCGATGAAGGAGCGTCGATTTGCAGTTCGTGTTCGGCGACTATGTGCTCGACCCCGAGCGGCGGGAGCTCACCCGGGGGTCCGAGGCAGTTGCCATTGGACCGCAGGTCTTCGACCTGTTGCTCTATCTGGTGCAGAACCGCGAGCAGGTCGTCAGCAAGGATCAACTGCTGGATGCAGTGTGGGCCGGGCGCATCGTCTCTGAATCAACCCTGACCAGCCACATCAATGCGGTCCGCAAGGCGATCG